>Ga0209839_10000020_pt1 | contig 59915 bp, 24 predicted proteins | sample OrgsoiDNA2013050_FD_185800 | JGI IMG/M metagenome (GOLD analysis project Ga0209839, IMG submission 185800) | Permafrost soil microbial communities from the Arctic, to analyse light accelerated degradation of dissolved organic matter (DOM) -... | ecosystem: Environmental > Terrestrial > Soil >... | reverse complement strand
CACATCCACCCCCGACGCCGCCACCCCCGCACACGCCAGCGCCGCCCGGATCACCCGCTGCTGCGCAGGACCGTTCGGCGCCGTCAGCCCGTTACTCGCCCCATCCTGATTCACCGCACTGCCAGCCACCACCGCCAGCACCCCATGACCCAGGCGCACCGCATCCGACAACCGCTCCAGCAGCAGCACCCCCACACCCTCGGACCAGCCAGTGCCGTCCGCCGCCGCCGAGAACGACTTGCACCGGCCGTCGGCCGCCATGCCGCGCTGCCGGCTGAACTCGATGAATGTGCTCGGCGTGGCCATCACGGCCACGCCGCCGGCCAGCGCCATGGTGCACTCCCCCGACCGCAGCGCCTGCCCGGCCAGGTGCAGCGCCACCAGCGACGACGAGCACGCCGTGTCAACCGTCACCGCCGGCCCCTCCAGCCCGAACGTGTACGCCACCCGGCCCGACACGACGCTGGCGGCGCTGCCGGTGATGGAGTGGCCCTGGAGCTCGTCGGGGACCTGCTGCGGGCTGATGATGTAGTCGCAGTGGGTGGCGCCGAAGAACGCGCCGACCGGGGTTCCGGCTACCGACTCGGGGGCGATGCCGGCCCGCTCGAAGACCTCCCAGCACGTCTCCAGCAGCAGCCGCTGCTGCGGATCCATCGCCAGCGCCTCCCGCGGCGAGATCCCGAACAGCCCGCAATCAAAATCACCCGCCCCCGCCAGGAACCCCCCCTCCCGCGCATAACTCGTCCCCGCCCGGTCCGGATCCGGGTCAAACAGCCCCTCCAGATCCCACCCCCGGTCCGCCGGGAACCCCCCGATCGCATCACCCCCCGACACCACCAGCCGCCACAGCTCCTCCGGCGACCCCGCACCACCCGGATAACGGCACGCCATCCCGACAATCGCGATCGCATCGCCGCCGGCCGGGACGCCCGCCGTGACGGCCGGGGCCGCGTCCGCCGCGGAGCGGCTCGACCCGCCGGCGCGCCGCGCGCCTGATGTCCCGCCGCCGGATACCTCGCCACCAGATATCTGGCTGCCGAGGAACTCGGCCAGGGCCGCTGGCGTCGGATGATCGAATACCAGGGTCGCGGGCAGCCGCAGGCCCGTCTCGGTGCTCAGCCGGTTCCGCAGCTCCACGGCGGTCAGGGAGTCGAAGCCCAGGCCCTTGAACGACCGGTCCGGCTCCACCGCGTCGGGTGTCTCGTGCCCCAGTACCGCCGCGACCTGAGCGTGGATCAGCTCCATGATCAGCCGGTCGCGCTCGGCCGCCGGCAGCTCGGCGAAGCGCTGGCCCGGCCCGTCGGCGGCCGCTGCGGGACCGGCCGCAGCGTCGCGCCGCACGGCCCGGACGAGGCCGGACAGCAGGGGCGGCAGCAGGCCGGCGGTCGCCTGGGCGCGCAGGGCCGCGCCGTCCCATCGGACGGGCAGCAGCAGCGCCTCCCCGGTCCCGGCGGCGGTGTCCAGGGCAGCGTCGAAGAGGGCGAGCGCCAGTTCGGAGGGCAGCGGCACGAGGCCGGCCCGGCTCGCGTCGGTGTCCGCCAGGTTCCGGCTCATGCCCGAGGTCTCTTCCCACAGGCCCCAGGCCAGCGAGACGCCGGGCCGTCCCTCATCGCGGCGGCGCTGCGCCAGCGCGTCGAGGAATGCATTGGCGGCGGCGTAGTTACCCTGGCCCGGTCCGCCGCGCACCCCGATCACCGAGGAGAACATGACGAACGCGGACAGGTCCCGGTCCCGGGTGAGCTCGTGCAGGTTCAGCGCGGCGTCGACCTTGGGGGCCATCACCTGGTCGAGCCGATCGGGCGTCAGCGCCTCGATGACCCCGTTGTCCAGCACGCCCGCCGCGTGGATGACGCCGGTCAGCGCGGGTATGCGCGACAGCAGCAGGCGCAGGGCCGCCCGGTCGGCGGCATCGCAGGCGGCGAGCGTCACGTCCGCGCCCAGCGCGATCAGCTCGTCGCGCAGTTCCGTCGCGCCCGCCGCGGCCGGCCCGCGACGGCTGGCCAGCACCAGGCTCCGCACGCCACGACTGGTGATCAGATGCCGGGCCAGCAGGCCGCCCAGCGTGCCGGTGCCGCCGGTGATCAGGACGGTGCCGGCGGGATCCCAGCCGGTGTCCGGTCCAGCCGGGTCGCCGTCGGCCCGGACCAGCCGGGGGGCCCGCAGCCCGCCCTCGCGCACCGCGACCTCGGGCTCGCCGCAGGCGAGCGCGGCGGCCAGCAGCGACTCGTCCGCCCCGGCCAGGTCGACGAGGACGAACCGGCCGGGGTTCTCCGACTGCGCGGAGCGCACCAGGCCCCGGACAGCCGCGTGAGATAGGTCTCCGGCGCTGGTCACGACCACCAGCGGCGAGGAGCGTTCCGAGGCCAGCCAGTCCTGGAGCACGGTCAGCACCTGCGCGGTGAGCTGACGGGCCGGCTGGGCCAGAGCGCAGCGGTATACCTCATCCGCCGACAATGGCGTGTCGTCCGGCGGCGGCCCGGCGGCGGGCGCTTCGACCGGGGTCCAGTCGAGGCGGAACAGCGCGTCCCGCAGGCCGGCCCGGGGGCCCTGGAGCTGATCGGCCGAGACGGGCCGGGAAGTCAGGGATTCGACCATGGCGACGGGCTTGCCCGAGGCGTCGGCCAGGGTCAGCTCCATCGTGTCCGGCCCGAGCGGCGAGACCCGCACGCGCAGGGCGGCGGCGCCCGACGCCGACAGGGACACGCCCCGCCAGGCGAACGGCAGCCGGACCGCGCGGGACAGCTCCGCAGGCTCGGCGAGCCGCATCGCGTGCAGCGCCGCGTCCCACAAGGCGGGGTGCAGGCCGTAGGCCACGGCCTCGTCCCGCTGCTCCGGCGCGAGGCTGACCTCGGCAAATATCTCGTCGCCGCGCCGCCACGCGGAACACAGCCGCTGGAAGACCGGCCCATAGTCGTAGCCGGTCTCGGCGAGGCCGTCGTAGAAGCCGGTCAGGTCGACCGGGACGGCGCCGTCGGGCGGCCACGTCCCGGCGATGTGCCCCGTCTCGGCTGAGGCCGGGCCGAGCATGCCGCTGGCGTGCCGCGTCCAGGGCCGGTCGCCGGCGTCCTCGGGACGGGAGTGCACGGTCAGCACCCGCCGCCCGGAGTCCTCGGCGGCGCCGACGAGCACCTGCAGCCGCACGGCGCCATGTCGGGGCAGCACCAGCGGCGCTTCCAGGACCAGCTCTTCCACGCGCTGGCAGCCGACCTCGTCGCCGGCCCGGATGGCCAGCTCGGCAAAGGCGGCGCCGGGCAGCAGGACGGTGTCCAGGGCGCCATGATCGGCCAGCCACGGCTGGGCGGCCAGACAGACCCGGCCGGTCAGCAGCCAGCTATCGGCCTCGGCGACCGGGATGGCGGCGCCCAGCAGTGGATGACCGGCGGCGTCCAGCCCGGCCGCGGCGACGTTCCCCTGGGTGCCGCCGCCAGTTTCCAGCCAGTAGCGCTGATGCTGGAAGGCGTAGGTGGGCAGGTCGAGCTGGGCGCGGGGCAGGTCCAGGCTGACCGGCAGGCCCGCGATGGCGGCCTGGGCCGCCGAGGTCAGGAACCGGCGCAGGCCGCCGTCCTGGCGGCGCAGGGTGGCGACGGTCACGGCGACGACGCCCGCCTGCTCGGCGGTCTCGTGGATGCCGAGGGTCAGCACCGGGTGGGTGCTGGCCTCCAGAAACACCCGGTGCCCGTCGGCGAGCATGGACTGGACGGCGGCCTGGAAGTCGACGGGCCGCCGCGCGTTGTCGAACCAGTAGCTGGGGCCCAGGCTGGCGGTGTCGATCAGGGTGCCGGTGACGGTGGAGTAGAACGGGATCTGCCCGGCCGCCGGCCGCACCCAGTCCAGCAGCTCCAGGATCTCCTCGCGCAAGGGATCGACCTGGCGGCAATGCGAGGCCACCGTGGAGCCGACGACGCGGACCCGGACGCGATCGGCCTCGCAGCCGACCACGAATTCGCGCAGCGACGGCAGGTCACCGGCCACGGTGGCGGAGGTCGGCCCGTTGATGCCGGCGATGACCAGACCGTCCCAGCGGGCGAGGCGCTCGCTGAGCTGCTCGGCCCCGAGCGCGACGGAGGCCACGGCGCCGTGGCCGACCAGGCGCTCCGCGAAGAGGCCGGAGCGCAGGACCACCAGCCGGGCCGCATCCGCCAGGGACAGGGCGCCGGCGACCTGCGCGGCGGCGACCTCGCCCTGGGAGTGGCCGACCACGGCGGCCGGCACGATCCCGCAGGTCCGCCAGAGCCGGGCCAGCGCGATCATCGCCGCGAACAGCACGGGCTGGAGGACCTCGATCCGCTCCAGCCCGTCGCCCGAGCGCAGCACGTCGACGACGGACCAGTCCACGTGCTTCTCGACCGCCGCCGCTACCTCGGCGACGTGGGCGGCGAAAGCCGGGGACTCATCCAGCAGCTCGACAGCCATGCCCTGCCACTGGGTGCCCTGGCCAGGAAAGACCATGACGACGCCATCGGCGCCGGCCGCGGTCCCCCGCACGAGGTTCGGCGCCGTGCCGCCGCCGGCCAGGGCCCGCAGTCCGGCCAGGGCCTCGGCGCCGTCGGCGGCGACCACGGCGGCCCCGTGTTCCAGCCGGGCCCGCGCGGCCAGTTCGGCCCCCAGCTCGGCCAGCCCGGCGTCGGGGTGGGCCTCGGCAAAGGCGGCCAGCCGGGCCGCCTGGGCCCGGAGGGCCTCAGGGGTGCGCGCGGAGATCAGCCACGGCACCGGCGCTCCTGGCCCGAGGATCGACGGCCGCGCGCTCCTGGCCTCCGGCGACGGGAGCGCGGGGGGCGTGCTGGCTCGCGGGGGCGGTCCCTGTTCCAGGATCACGTGAGCGTTGGTGCCGCTGATGCCGAACGAGGAGACCCCGGCTCGCCGGGGCCGGTCCAGCGCGGGCCAGGCCACCGGGTCGGTGAGCAGGGCCAGCCGGTCGGGAGCCCAGGCCACGTGCGGGGATGGCTCGTCCGCGTGCAGGGTCCGGGGCAGCAGGCCGCGGCCCATCGCCATCACCATCTTGATCACGCCGGCCAGGCCGGCGGCCGCCTGGGTGTGCCCGATGTTGGACTTGACCGAGCCCAGCCACAGGGGCCGCTCCTCGCGACGGTCCTGACCGTAGGTGGCCAGCAGCGCGCCTGCCTCTATCGGGTCGCCCAGTTTCGTGCCCGTGCCATGCGCCTCGACGGCGTCCACGTCGGCGGGCCCGAGCCGGGCGTCGGCCAGGGCCTGGCGGATGACGCGCTGCTGGGACGGCCCGTTGGGCGCGGACAGGCCGTTGCTCGCCCCGTCCTGGTTGGTCGCCGAGCCCCGCACCACGGCCCATACCCGGTGCCCCGCGCGCAGCGCGTCGGACAGCCGCTCCACCAGCAGGACGGCGGCGCCCTCCGACCAGCCGGTCCCGTCGGCGCCGGCCCCGAACGCCTTGCACCGGCCGTCCGGCGACAGCGCCCGCTGACGGCTCAGCTCCACGAACATGCCGGGGGTGGCCATCGCGGTGACGCCGCCGGCCAGCGCGAGCGTGCACTCACCCGCCCGCAGCGACCGGCAGGCCCAGTGCAGCGCGACCAGCGAGGACGAGCAGGCGGTGTCCACCGTGACGGCCGGGCCCTCCAGGCCGAGGGTGTAGGCCACCCGGCCCGACACCACGCTCGGCGTGCTGCCGGTCAGCACGTGGCCTTCCACGCCGCCGGTGGCCTCGTGCAGGCGCGGCCCGTAGTCCTGGAACGTCGCGCCGACGAAGACGCCGGTCGGGGTCCCCCGCACGGTGGCCGGGTCGATGCCCGCTCGCTCGAGCACCTCCCAGGAGGTCTCGAGCAGCAGCCGCTGCTGCGGGTCCATCGCCAGCGCCTCGCGCGGCGAGATCCCGAAGAACGACGCGTCGAAACCGGCCGCGTCGATGAAGCCGCCCTGGCGGACGTAGCTGTGCCCGGCCCGGTCCGGATCTGCGTCGAACAGGGCGTCCAGGTCCCAGCCGCGATCGGCGGGGAAATCGCCCATCGCGTCACGACCGGCGGCGACAAGCTCCCACAGGTCTTCCGGGGACCGCACCCCGCCCGGGAACCGGCAGGCCATGCCCACGATCGCGATCGGGTCATCGGCAGCGGCCGGCGCGACGGCGAGCATACCGGTCTCAGCGGGCGTTCCGGCCACTGGCGCCCCGCCAGTCCCGACGGTCGCGGACTCCAGGTACCGGGCGACGGCCAGCGGGGTCGGATGGTCGAAGAGCAGGCCGGCGGGCAGGGCGAGCCCGGTGGCCACCGACAGCCGGTCCCGCAGCTCGACCGCCGTCAGCGAGTCAAAGCCGAGGTCCTTGAACACCCGGCGGATCTCGATGCGCTCCGGCTCCTCATGATCGAGCACCGCCGCGATCTGGTCCCGGACCAGCTCCAGCAGGGGGCGCGCGGGCACCTGACCCGGCTCCCCCGCCATAGCCGAGACCGCCGCCGACGCCGGGCCCGGAACAGGGGCCGCCGCAGCGGGCCCGTCAGCCCAGTAGCGACGCCGCTGGAACGCGTAGCCGGGCAGCCGGACCCGGCGCGGCGCCCGTCCAGCCAGCATGCCAGCGCCCGGTTCGCCGCCGGCGAAGACGCTGTCCCAGTCAATGCTGACGCCGTGGACGTGGGCGCTGGCCAGGGCCATGATCAGCGACCGGGCCTCAGGGCGGTTGTCGCGCAGCGTGTGGATGAACGCGGCGGCCCCGGCGGGCACGCACTCGCGGGCCATGGCGCAGAGCGCACCGTCCGGGCCGAGCTCCAGATAGCTGCTCACCCCGGCCCGACGCAGCGTGTGCATGCCGTCGCGGAACCGCACCGCCTGGCGTACGTGCCGCACCCAGTAATCGGGAGTGGCAGGGTCCGCGACGCCGGCCGAGTCCGTGGCCGTGGCCGGGTCCTCGGCGGGCGCGGCGAGTTGACCGGTCAGGTTGGACACGATCGGGATCAGCGGGGGCCGGTAGGTCAGGCCCGCCGCGATTTCCGCGAACGCTGTCAGCATCGGATCCATCGCAGCGGAGTGGAACGCATGGCTGACCCGCAGCCGCTTCGTCTTGCGGCCCCGGGCCCGCCAGGCCCCGGCCAGCTCCAGGACGGCCTGCTCGTCTCCGGACAGCACGGTCGAGGAGGGGCCGTTCAGTGCCGCTACCGACACCCGGCAGGCCAGCCCGGCCAGCTCCGGCAGTACCTCGTCCTCGGACGCCTGCACGGCCACCATCGCCCCGCCGGCGGGCAGGGCCTGCATGAGCCGGCCGCGCGCGGTCACCAGGGTGGCCGCGTCCGCGAGCGACAGCACCCCGGCCACGTGGGCCGCGGCCAGCTCGCCGATCGAGTGCCCGAGCAGGTAGTCCGGCCGGATGCCCCACGACTCCGCGAGCCGGAACAGGGCCACCTCGACGGCAAAGAGGGCGGGCTGCGCGTACTGCGTCTGGTCCAGCAAGCCGGGATCCTGGCCCCACGTCACGTCCCGGACTCCCCGGTCCAGATGGGCGTCCAGCTCGTCGCAGGTCACGTCGAAGGCGCGCGCGTAAACCTCGAAGGTCGCGTGCAGCTCGCGGCCCATCCCGAGCCGCTGGCTGCCCTGGCCGGCGAGCAGGAACGCCACGCCGCCGTCCAGCACGCTGCCCTGGACCAGCCCGGCGGCCGAGCCGCCCGCGGCGAGCACGTCCAGTCCGGCCGCCAGCGCGGCGCCATCACCGGCCAGCACGGCGGCCCGGTACTCAAAGGCTGACCGCGTCGTGGCCAGCGCATACGCGAGATCAGGCAGCCCCGCGCCACTGGCCAGCGTCGTGTCGCCAGTCAGTGCCCGCAGCCTGGCCGCCTGGCCGCGCAGCCCTTGCGCGGTCCTCGCCGAGATTACGCAGGGCAGCACGTGCGGCACAGCAGCGACCGTCCCGTCCGCAGGCTCGGCTGCCCGCCCGGGCACCGCCTCCGCTGGCGCCGCGGACAGCACCAGGTGGCAGTTCACGCCGCCCATGCCGAGCGAGCTCACGCCGGCCAGCAGCGGCCCGTCGTGCGCCGGCCAGGGCTCGCGGTCGGCCTGGACCCGCAGGCCCAGCTCGTCGAGCGGGATACCCGGATGCGGCCGCTCATAGTTCAGGCTGGGCGGCAGTTCCCGGTGTTCCACGGCCAGGATCGCCTTGATCAGCCCGGCGATGCCCGCCGCGCCCTCCAGGTGACCGATATTCGTCTTCACCGACCCGACCCGCAGCCGACGGTCGCCCTCGCGGCCCATGCCGAGCACGGACCCCAGCGCCGCCGCTTCCACCGGATCCCCCAGCCGGGTTCCCGTTCCGTGCAGCTCGACGTACTGGACGTCCCGTGGCTGCGCCCCGGCCTGCTGGTACGCGAGCCGCAGCGCCGCTTCCTGGCCGGCCTGGGTGGGCGTCGTCAGGGTGTCGCTGGCCCCGTCGTTGCTGACGGCGCTACCGAGGATCACGCAGCGCACCGGGTCGCCGTCAGCGAGGGCGGCGGCGAGGGGCTTGAGCAGGACCATCCCGGCGCCCTCGCCGCGGGCGTAGCCGTTGGCCCGCGCGTCGAAGGTGAAGCACCGGCCGTCCGGGGACAGCGCGCCGAACCGGGCGGCGGTCACCGCGCCGTCTGCCACGATCATGAGGCTGACGCCGCCGGCCAGCGCGAGCGAGGACTCACCACGGCGCAGGCTCTCGCAGGCCAGGTGTACGGCCACCAGGGAGGACGCCTGGGCGGCGTCGACGGACAGGCTCGGCCCGGCCAGCCCGAGGCAGTAGGAGATCCGGTTGGCGAGGATGCCGCGGCTCAGCCCGGTCGCGGAGTGCTGGGTGATGCCCGCCAGGCCCTGCGCGGCAAGCAGCCGGGCGTAGTCGTCGGCAGTCGAGCCGACGAAGACCCCCGCCGCCTGGCCCGCGATCCGGGCCGGCACGAGGCCGCCGTCCTCCAGCGCCTCCCAGGCCAGTTCCAGCATCAGCCGCTGCTGCGGGTCCATGACCGCCGCCTCGCGCGGCGAGATGCCGAAGAACTCGGGGTCGAACTGGTCCACCTGGTCGAGGAACCCGCCGCGGCGGGTGGCCGGCGGCAGCCCGGCCGGGTCCCAGCGCGCGGCGGGCACCCCGGCAACGGCCTCGGTGCCCGCGCGCAGCAGCGCCCAGAATGCGTCCGGGTCCGGCGCGCCCGGAAACCGGCAGGAGACGCCGACCACCGCGACAGCGTCCCGCGCCGCGTGACTGCTGCGCGGAATAGAAGCCGCGGGGTTTCCGGAAGTTCTCACTCCAGCCACGAAGCTCCAGTCCATCAGCCGATCAGAAAGGCTTTCCCTGCCGATGAGCGATCACGGGTGCCCGGTCGTCACCTGCACACGTCGCAACCCTGCGCACCACGATCTTGCCGAACGGCCCGGATGGTGCCAACCCCTAATACCAGCGCCGGCCGGGGCGGCGCAGACTTAAGGGTGCCGGAGGTCCGGGTGGTCACGATAGGGTTGGCGCCGAAGGATTGTGACCGGTACCAATTCCTGAAGGGCTCGTCGTGCCGGATGAGACGGCGGTCAAGAAGCTGGCGCTAGAGCATTGCTGGCGCATTAATGACAGAGACATCGCCGGGCTCCTGGAACTCTATGCCCCCAGCGTCCAGTTCGAGGATCCGGTCGGTTCAGGGCCGCGCCGCGGGCACGCTGAACTGCGCGCCCACGCTGCCCAGGCCATCGCGGCGGGGGTCAGGGAGATCCCGGGTACCGCGGTCGGGACCATGGATGCCCGGCAGGCGGCACTCCCGGTCACCGGGCTGCTGCCATACGTGCCCGGCAGCCCGCTGCTGGCCGCGCTCGGCCTCTCCGACGCGCCGGCCGACCCGGCTGGCAAGGTGCTGGCGGTCGATTACGTGATGGTCATCGCGGTGGGCGACAGCGGGCTCATCGAGCAGATGCGCTCCTACTGGGGCACGAGCGACGTCCGCGTGGCCGACCGGTCCAGCGTGCTGCGGGAGGACCGCCATGGTCGATGAATCGACGCGCAAGGAGCTGGCGCTGGAGTACTGCCGTCGGATGAACGCCGGAGACCTTGACGGTGTGCTGCGACTGTTCGGTGCGGACATCCGTTACGAAGATCCAGTAGGGTCCCCGCCAGTGGTCGGTCACGCCGCGCTGCGTACTCACCTCGCGGCCGCCATCGCGGCGCGGGTCAGCGAGGCGCCGGGCACGCCGGTCGCCGCGCGGGACGGGTGCCAGGTGGCCATTCCCGTCGTCGCGACCCTCGATTACCTGCCGCTCGGCGCGACCCTCGCCGCCGCCGGCCTGGTCACGCCGCCCGCCGATCCTGGCGCGGCGCGGCTGCGCTTCAGCCTGCTCAGCCTGATCTCGGTGGGCCCGGATCGGCTGCTGCACGAGATCCGGGTCTTCTGGGGCCGGACTGATCTCAGCGTGGTCCCGGCTCCCTAGCGGCACAGCGGCTAGCGGCGCAGCGGCGCGCGTCCCCGGTGCCTATTCGGCGATCGTGGTCCGGTAGCACCACTGGAAGACGGCCACCTGCTCGCCGTCGACCTCGCAGTATTCGCCGGAGTGCTCGAACCGCTCGTGTCCGCCGTTAGCAATGATGACAATTTTCGATGGGTGCCCGGAAGGCCGCCCGTCCCGGGTAACGAGCCCGCCGCGGAGCAGTATTCTCGGCTGATCCGACATTTGTTATTCTCCTCTGTCGATATTCCGCGCTTGCGCCTATTCCCTTCCTCTCCGAGGCGACGATAAAACTTCTCGGGTGCCACCGGACACCCCTAACAACGCTGGCCACTACCCCTACTGATCTCGGCACCCCGAAATTGGCGCTCCAGCATAGACCGCAACCGCCGGCGACTGCGATACTCGGCCGCAAAACCATTCCCAGGAGGATCGCTAATGCCTGACGTCCTCGACGCGATCGTGGCCGGAGAAGTGGACGAGGTTGGACGGCTGCCGGTGCCGGAGTCCTACCGGGCCTTGGTGCTCCTCGCCGAAGAGCAGGAGATGTTTACCGGGATGGCCTCCCCGGACAAGGACCCGCGCAAGTCCCTGCACCTGCAGGACGTGCCGACGCCGGAACTCGGGCCGGGCGAGGCCCTGGTCGCGGTGCTGGCCTCGGCGCTGAACTACAACACGGTGTGGTCGTCGATTTTCGAGCCGACCTCGACGTTCGGGCTGCTGCGCCGGTACGGCCGGCTGTCCCCGCTGGCCGCCCGGCACGACCTGCCCTACCACGTGGTCGGCTCGGACCTGTCCGGCGTCGTCGTGCGCACCGGGCCAGGCGTGCACGCCTGGAAGCCCGGCGACGAGGTGGTCGCGCACTGCCTGTCGGTGGAACTGGAGGATCCCGCCGGCCATGACGACACCCTGCTGGACCCGCAGCAGCGCATCTGGGGGTTCGAGACCAACTTCGGCGGCCTGGCCGACCTGGCGCTGGTGAAGGCCAATCAGCTGATGCCCAAGCCGGCCCACCTCACGTGGGAGGAGGCGGCCTGCTCCGGGCTGGTCAACTCCACCGCCTACCGGCAGCTGGTGTCCTCGCACGGCGCCCAGATGAAGCAGGGCGACATCGTGCTGATCTGGGGTGCCTCGGGCGGGCTGGGGTCCTACGCCACGCAGCTCGCGCTCAACGGCGGGGCCATCCCGGTCTGCGTGGTCTCCTCCCCGCAGAAGGCCGAGCTGTGCCGTCGCATGGGCGCCGAGCTGGTCATCGACCGGGCCGCGGAGAACTTCCGGTTCTGGGCCGACGAGCACACCCCGGCCACGGGCGAGTGGAAGCGCTTCGGGCAGGCCATCCGCGAGCTGACCGGCGGCCAGGACCCCGACATCGTGCTGGAGCACCCGGGCCGCGACACGTTCGCGGCGAGCGTGTTCGTCGCCCGGCGCGGCGGCACCATCGTCACCTGCGCGTCCACGACGGGCTACCAGCATTACTTCGACAACCGCTACCTGTGGATGAGCGTCAAGCGGATCATCGGCTCGCACTTCGCGAACTACGCGGAGGCCTCGGCCGCCAACCGGCTCGTCGACCGGGGCATCATCCACCCCACGCTGTCCCGGACCTTCCCGCTGCACCGGGCGGGCCAGGCGGCGCACGACATCCACCACAACCGGCACGAGGGCAAGATCGGCGTCCTGTGCCTGGCCCCGCGCGCCGGGCTGGGGGTCCGCGACGACGAACTGCGGGCCCGGCGGATCGGCGAGATCAACCGGTTCCGCAAGGCTGATGCTGACGACACACTCTGAGCGCTCGCGCTGAGCGCTGGTCAGCGGCGGGACGCATCGAGATCGCCCCGCCGCCGACGGCGGCGGGCTGACCCGGCGGTTACGCGTTCGGCTCCGCCGCCGTCTCGCACAGCATCGAGCTGATGGTCGCCACGCTCCGGAACGTCGCGGCGTCGACCTTCTCCAGCGCCACGAACGTGCCGAACTCCTCCCGGATGTAGCCGATCAGGATGGCGGTGTTGAGCGAGTTCAGGATGCCCCATTCCAGCAGCGGGGTGCTGTCCTCCAGCTCGCCCCGCGGGTCCCCGGACAGGAACCGCTCGCGGATAAACGCCAGCAGGCGCTCGGAGACCTGATCCTCTGACAGTGCGTTGGTCACGGTGTTTTCTCCTCCGGGGCTGTTGCGGCAGCATCGTCTCGGGCAACATCGGCGGCCAGCGCGAGGTGATCGATCTTCCCGCTGGCGGTCCTGGGCAGTTCGGCGGCGAACCGGATCTCGTCGGGGATCATGTAGGTCGGCAGCCGCTGGGCGCTGTGCCGCTTGAGGGCCAGCACTCCGGGGTCGCGGCCGGGCGACGGCGCCACGACGGTCACCAGCCGGGTATCCAGTCCCTCGCCGACGGTCAGGGCGACGGCCTCCGCGACGTCGGCGTGCGCGTTGAGCACCGACTCGACCTCGCCGAGCTCGACGCGATGTCCGCGGACCTTGACCATGTGGTCGTTGCGCCCGACGTAGTCGTAGGACCCGTCGGGCAGCACGCGGATGATGTCCCCGGTCGCATAGGGGCCGGCCTGCGGCCGCCGCCCCCAGTAGCCCCGCATCACAGTGGGGCCGTCCACCAGCAGCTCGCCTTCCTCGCCGGAGCGAGCCACGCCCCCGCCGGGCCGGACGGCCCACGCCCGGTCGCCGGAGCACGGCTTCCCGATCGGGGCCGGCCGGTCGCGTGCGAGGTCGGCCGGGCCGACCTCATGGAAGGTGCAGACGTTGGTCTCGGTCGGCCCGTAGAGGTTGAGCAGCCGCGCGCGGGTCCAGTCCGACAGCCACCGGACATAGCGGATCGGGAAGGGCTCGCCGGCGAACAGCACGGCGCGCAGGGCCGCGGGGGCGGCCTGGTCGAGCAGGCCGCCGTCTCGCATCATGAGGATCAGCGCGGACGGGACGGAGTACCAGACGCTGATCCGCTGCTGATGCACGAACTCGACCAGCCGCCGCGGCGCGTAGGCCAGGTCGGCGGGGATCAGGCAGACCGCGGCGCCGGCCGCGAAGGCCGCATAGAGGTCTAGCACCGACAGGTCGAAGGTGAAGGGCGCGTGGCTGGCGAACCGGTCCGCCGGCGTCGCGGCGAGCTCGGCCGCCGCCCAGTCCACGAAGGCGCGGGCGTTGCCGTGACTGATGCACACGCCCTTGGGCGTGCCGGTGGAGCCGGAGGTGTACAAGATATAGGCCAGCTCGCCGGTCGTGACCTGATGATCGGCTGGGGCCGACTCGGGGTGCGCCGCGGCCAGGAACTCCGTCAGGTCGACCCGCCGCACGCTGGCCGGCAGGTCATCGGGGATCAGCGGGACCAGCTCGGCGGCCGCGCAGATGGCGGCGGCACCGCAGTCCCGGGCCATCGCGGCCATCCGGCCGGCCGGCGTCGCGGCGCTGGCCGGGACGTACGCGGCGCCCAGGCGCAGCACCGCCTGCATGGCGACGACGGCGGCGGCCGACTTACTGGTCCAGATGACAACGCGGTCGCCGGGACTGACGCCCCGGCCGGCGAGCTCGGCGGCCAGGGCGTTGGCCCGCCGGTCCAGCTCGCCGTACCGCAGATCGCCGCCGGGCCCGGTGACCGCCAGCGCCTCCGGGTCGCGCGCGGCCGACTCGATGACCAGCTCATGGAGACTCACTGGGGCACCATCCCTGTGTCCGTGATCTCACGCCAGGATCTCGCGGGCGATCATCTCCCGCTGGATCTGCGTGGTCCCGGAGAAGATCGCGCTCGGCACCGCGTCCCGGAGCTGCTGCTCGATGCCGGACTGCGTCAGGTAACCGGCCGCACCGAAGACCTGGATGGCGTCCAGGCCGCTGGCCACCGCGGCCTCCGAGACGGCGACCTTGGACAGCGCGGCCGGGACAACGGAATCCTCGCTGCCGTCATCCAGCAGCCAGCACGCCCGGTACAGCAGCAGCCGGGCGCTCTCCAGCCGCTGCTTCATGATCGCCAGCTTGTGGGAGATGGCCTGGAAGTCGCCGATGTCGCGGCCGAACTGGCGGCGCTGCCGGGCGTGCGCGGCGCACTGGCGCAGCTGATCGCCCAGCACGCCGAGGTAGATGGCGGGCAGGCAGGCCCGTTCCCACCCCATCGAGCCCTGGAAGACCGCGCTGCCCTGGCCCTCGGTGCCGAGCCGGTAGCGGGCGGGCACCCGGCACTCGGTGAACTCGACCCGCGCCGCGGCGCAGCCGTGCAGGCCCATCTTCGCCAACGGCGGCCCGACCGCGATGCCGGCCAGGCCGGCGGGCACGGCGAACGCGGAGATCCCGAGATAGCCGGCTCGCGGGTTGGTGACCGCGTAGGTCACGAACACGTCCGCGAGGGGGCCGTTGCTGACGAAGGACTTGACGCCATTCAGCACGTAGGCGTCGCCGTCGGTCTCGGCGGTGGTGCTCAGCCGGCTCACGTCCGAGCCGGCGCCGTCCTCGGTCATCGCGTTGGCGGCGATAAGCGGCCTGGACGCCATGCCCGTCAGCAGGTCCCCCGCCACGTCGCCGCGGGCGAACTTGCTGATCGGGATGCCGCACGCCAGCAGATGCGCGGCGATCCCGAAGGCCAGGCCCGTATCGGTGCCGCCGGCGGTGGCGGCCTCCAGGCACAGGGCGGTGTCCAGGGCGCCCAGCCCGCCGCCGCCATGCTCACCGGGCAGGCACAGCCCGGTCAGCCCGATCTCGGCGGCCGCCCGCCAGGCGTCGCGCCCGGCGTGCTCGCCGGGCCCCGCGGGCGGGCCGTGCAGGCGCTGCCGGGCCGAGCCGAGGATGTCGTCGTAGCGCTTGCGCTGATCAGCGGTCAGGCCAAAATCCATGCGCGTCGCCTTCCTGGGGTCTGGGTTCTCAGCCCCGGGCCGGGCGGGCGGAGGAGGGAATGTCGAGGATCTGGATGACGGCGGACTTGTAGGTCACGCCGGGCGAGAATCCGGAGAGCAGGACATGATCGCCGGGGCTGAGCTGCCCGGTCGCGAGGAGATGGTGCAGCGAGATCAGGTGATCGCCGGCCCCGATGTGGCCGATGGTGGCGCCGAACTCCCAGGTGGACTGGCGCAGCGGGAAGCCCAGCACGCCGAGGTAGGCCTTGGCCTCCTCCTTGGCGATGTTGTGCACGATGACCCGCCGGATGTCGTCGATCTTGACCTCGGCCTCGGCCAGCGCGCGGTTCGCGCAGGCCATGCTGCGCTGCTGGTGGCGGATCAGCATGTCGGCGCCGATGCCCTCGGCGATCGCCTTTTCCCGGAACGCCTCATAGCGTTTCGTGAAATCCAGGACCGTGCCCTCGGTGGCGCCCGGCGGGAACAGCGGCTCGCCGGCCCGGTGCGCTTCTTCCATGTCGGAGTAGGTCAGCCCGCAGATCGAGCGCAGCTGCGCGAATCCGGGCTCCTTGGTGAGCACGGCGGCGCTGGCGCCGTCGCCCATGACGGTGAATCCGGCGCCCGGCGCCCATCGCCGGAACAGCGGCGTGCCGAAGTTGTCGCTGGCGACCACGAGGGCGGCCTTGCGGTCCGCCTCGGCGCGCAGCACGCCGATGGCCAGCTCGATGCCGCTGAAGGTGCCGTTGCAGCCGTGCCGGATCTCGACCGCCAGCAAATCGTCGCCGACCAGGTGACGTTGCAGGTAGTACTGCGGGCTCCAGCCGTCCGGGCCCTGGTGCCAGACGCCCGCGTACAGCAGCGCGGCCAGGTCGTCCGGGCTGACGCCGCCGTTCTTGAGCGCGTCCTGCGCGGCGCGCAGCGCCATCTCCGGCGCCGGCAGGTCACCAGCCACGGCCGCGCCGCTGAAGCCCCGGCTGGCCACCTCATCCGCCGGGTACAGGCCGCGGGCGACGGCCGACTCCACGCTCTGGATCTCGGGCAGGAAAATGCCGATCCCGCCGAGATAAATGTCGCGCACGCGCATCCCGGATGCCTCCCTGATAGCGGGGCTCCGGACCACTGTGCACCACGCGCCTAAAGGCACTCCAATCCCGAGCCAAAGCCCGAAAGCGGGGTAACGGATCTGGGGTACCCCCGCCACGATCTGGGGGCGGATAAGGGTGTAGCCGACGGCGCCGCCCGGATTACGTTTGAATCTGATCGATCGGCGCGCTTGCCCGGTGCCTGGATGGAAGGCCGCTCCCTGGTGACGAAGCACGCGATCGGCATTCTGGCGACTGGCTCCTATCTCCCCAAGGAGGAGGTCGCCAGTGCCGAGGTGGCCAAGCTGGTCGGCGTCGACCCCGGCTGGATCGAGCGCAAGACCAGGATCGGCGCGCGGCGCTACGCCGCGCCCGGCGAGGCGACCTCGGACCTGGCCAGCCGCGCGGCGGCCAGCGCCCTGGAGCAGGGCGGCATCGACCCGGCCAGCATCGACTACCTCATCGTCGCCACCTCGACCGGCGACTACCCCCAGCCGCCCACCTCCTGCCTGGTGCAGAACGCGCTGGGGGCCGACCGCGCCGGGTGCTTCGACATCAACGCCGTGTGCAGTGGCTTCATCTACGCCCTCGCGCTGGCCCGCGGCCTGGTCGCCCAGGCCCCGGCGGCCCGGGTCCTGGTGGTGGCCGCCGATCTGTACTCCCGCATCCTGGACTTCTCCGATCGCCGCACCGCGGTGCTGTTCGGGGACGGCGCGGGCGCCGCCGTGGTCGGGACCCTGCCGGACGGGTACGGCATCCTGGACGTCAGCCTGGCCAACCACGGTGACCGCCACCGGCTCATCCGGGTCGAGTCCGGCGGCAGCCGCGAGCCGACCAGCCAGCAGACGCTGGAGTCCGGCGGCCATTTCTTCCGGATGGATGGCCGCGCGGTCAGCGAGTTCGTGCTGGAGCACGTGCCACCGGTGCTCGCGGACCTGGTCACGCGGGCCGGGTACCGGCTGGACGAGATCGATCATTTCGTGCCGCACCAGGCCAACGGCGTGCTGCTCGACGAGCTGGTCGCCCGGGCCGGGCTGAGCGGGGCGCGCACCGCGCGGACGCTGGAGAGATACGGCAACGTCGGCAGCGCCTCGGTCCCGGTGACCCTGGACGAGGCCAGCCGGGCGGGCCGGCTCTGTGCCGGTGACATCGTGCTGTTAGCGGGCTTCGGCGGCGGCATGTCCGTCGGTGCCTGCCTGATGCGCTGGTCGGCCCCGGCCAGCCGGGAGGAACGATGAGCGAGATCCAGCGGGTCGGCATTGTCGGCTGCGGCATCATGGGCTCCGGCATCGCGGAGGTCTGCGCCCGAAGCGACCTGGACGTCCTGGTCTGCGTGCCCAGCGAGGCGTCGGCCGCGGCCGGGCTGCGGCGGGTGGCCGGCTCGGTGGGCCGGGCCGTCGCCAAGGGCCGGGTGACCGGGCAGGAGCGGGACACGGCGCTCGCGCGCATCGCGTTCACCAGTGACCTGGGCGACCTGGCCGACCGCCAGTTCGTGGTAGAGGCGGTCTGCGAGCGCGAGGCCACCAAGCTCGAGATCTTCACCATGCTCGACAAGGTCGTCACGGACCCCGACGCGATCCTGGCCTCGAACACGTCCTCGATTCCCATCATCCGGCTGGCGCGGGCCACGCAGCGTCCCGCTCAGGTGATCGGCGTGCACTTTTTCAACCCGGTCCCGGTGCTGTCGCTGGTGGAGCTGGTCGGGTCGCTGCTCACCGGCGACCAGACCCGGGCGCGGGCCGAGCGGTTCGTCACCGAGGTCCTCGGCAAGCAGGTGATCGCCTCGCCGGACCGGGCCGGTTTCGTGGTCAACGCGCTGCTGATCCCCTACCTGCTGTCCGCCATCCGGATGGCGGAGTCCGGGCTGGCCAGCGTGGAGGTGATCGACACGGGCATGACGCTGGGCTGCTCTCATCCGCTGGGCCCGCTGCGGCTGGCCGACCTGATCGGGCTGGACACGGTCGCCTCGATCGCGGTCTCGCTGTACGAGGAATTCAAGGACCCGCACTTGTCTCCCCCGCCGCTGCTGCTGCGGATGGTCGAGGGCGGACTGCTCGGGAAGAAGTCCGGCGCCGGTTTTCACCAGTACAGCTGAGGCGTCAGCCGCGGGAGCCGATGGATCGAGAGGCAGGCATGGCACAGACTGGCGAGAGCCCGGCGGTGACCCTGACCGGGGCGATCACGATGCCGGTCGTGGGGTTCGGGACCTGGCAGCTCCAGGGCAGCGCGGGGTACGAGGCGATCCGTTACGCGCTGGAGGTGGGTTACCGGCAGATCGACGCGGCGACCATGTACGGGAACGAGGCCGAGGTAGGCCGGGCCCTGCGCGACAGCGGGCTGGACCGGCGCGACCTGTTCGTGACGACGAAGCTGCCGCCCGGCAACGCGGGCCGCGAGCGGGCGACGATCACCGCGAGCCTGCGGGCGCTGGGCACGGACTACGTGGACCTGTGGCTGGTGCACTGGCCGCCCCGCGGCCGCGCCGCGCCGCGGACCTGGGATGCGTTCCTCGCCGCGCGCGAGGACGGGCTGGCCCGGGCCGTCGGGGTCAGCAACTACGGCATTGACGAGATCGACGAGCTGATCGCCGCGACGGGTCAGGCGCCGGCGGTGAACCAGATCCCGTGGAGCCCGTTCCGGCACAACCCCCGGCTGCTGACGGCGCACCGCGAGCGCGACGTCCTGGTGGCCGGCTACAGCCCGCTGAAGGGCACGAACCTCCGTGACGCCGCCCTGGCCCGGATCGCCGACCGCCACGGCGTGACCCCGGCGCAGGTCGTCCTGCGCTGGCACGTGGAGCACGGCATCCCGGTCATCCCCCGGTCCGCGCACCGGGAGCGGATCGCCGCCAACTTCGACCTCCTGGGATTCTGCCTCACCGCCGGCGAGACCGCCCGCCTCGACGTCCTGTAGGCGGTGCTCCCCAGGCTGGTCAGGGGACGGGCTGGCGGGTGGGGTCGGTGATGTCGGAGAAGCCCCAGAAGGAGCGGATGTCGTCGATCAGGCCCTCGGGGGTGATCTGGAAGGCCAGGATCGCGTTGATGGTGATCCGGTTGCGGTCAGGGTCCTGAACGTTGATGAGGCTCGCCACGATGGGGGCCACCACGTGGTGGCCGTCCTGGGCGGCGACGACCGCGCCGACCTCGTCGTGGATCTGCGCTTCTTTCATCGTGACCAGGTAGTAGTCGCGCAGTTCCTGGTGGCCGCGCCGGGCCGGCTGGCCGACGGGGTCCTCGACCGAGGCGTCCTCGGTGAAGAGCTTCAGCAGGTTGTCGACGTCGCCCGCGTTGAGCCGGTCGAAGTACTCCGACACGACCTCCTTGCGGCTGTTCTCCTCGGACATGAGCTTCAGCACCTTCCTTTCGTCGGGTCCGGCGGTCGCGCTGAGCCAGTAGCGCTTGCGCTGGAAGGCATAGGTCGGCAGGTCCACCGGGCGGGGCGAGGTGCCGGTGAAGACGGCCTGCCAGTCGACCGCCGCGCCGAGGACAGCCGCCCGGGCCAGCGACGTCGCGACGGCGGCCGGGCCGGTCCGGTCCGCGGCCAGGAGGGGCAGCGGCGATCCGGGCTCCGGTGCTCCGGGCTGCTGTCGTGTCGCGGATAGCGGTGGCCGCGCCGCGCCGGCGACCAGGACGACGGCACCGGCACCGCCGGCCCAGTTCACCGGATCGGGGAAGGCCGGATGCGGCGTGGCCGTCCAGTAGGCCGCGGTGCGCAGGTCCTCGATGGTCACGGGCTCGCCGGCGCCGGCCGACAGGAGGGTGAGCCGGGGCGGGGCGAAGGTCAGGGCGGCCAGTTCGGCCGCGCGCTGCTGCTCGGGCCGGCCGACCAGCCGGGCGGCGTCAGCCAGCGACAGCGCACCGGCGACGTGGGCGGCGGTGAGCGCGCCGATGCCGTCACCGGTCACCGCGTCGGCGGTGAGGCCCCAGCTGGTGACCAGGCGGAACAGGGCGATCCCGAGAGCGAGCTCGGACCCGGCGAGCAGCGCGGCGTCGTCCTCGGACAGGCCTGGGCCGTCGTCGTCCGCCGCCGCGTTGTCCGCCGCCGCGTTGTCGAGCACCGCACGCGGCGAGCGGGTGAGATGGGCGTCCAGGTGCGCGCAGACCTCGTCGAAGGCGTCGGCGAAGACGGGGCAGCTCTCGTAGAGGGCGGGCACGGACGGCGCGGCGGCCGCCCAGTCGCGTCCCGCGAACGCGAGCACCGTGCGGCGATCGGCGGCGTGGCCGGTGATGAGCCCGGCAGGAGTCTCGCCGCGCTGGACGGCGTCCAGCGCGGCGAGCAGTTCCTCGCCGTCGGCGGCCAGCATGACCGCGCGGTGCTCGAAGAGTGTCCGGCGGGTGGCGAGCGACCAGCCGACGTCGACGGCCTGGTAGCCCGGAAGGTCGGCGAGCCGGGCCAGGAGTCGCGACGCCTGCTCGCGCAGCGCGGCCTCCGACCGGCCCGTCAGCACCCACGGCACCAGGCCCGTGCTCGCGACCACGCCGCTTCCCGCCGCGGCGGGCCCGGCGCTCGGGGGGGCAGCGCCGTCAGCCAGGCCGCCGTGGGCGGCTGGCTGGTCGGACGGCTGGGTCAGGATCAGGTGGACCTTGGTACCGCTGGCGCCGAAGCTGGACACGGCCGCCCGGCGGGGCCGGCCCGTCTCCGGCCACGGGATCGTGCACGTGAGAAGGGAGACTCCGCCCGCCGACCAGTTCACGAGCGGGGACGGGTCCGCGGAGTGCAGGGAAGCCGGGAGCTGACCGTGGTGGATGGCCTGCACCATCTTGATGACGCCGACCACGCCGGAGGCCGCCTGCGGATGACCGGCGTTGGACTTATACGTGCCGAGCCACAGGGGCTGACCGGCCGGGCGGCTGGCGCCGTAGGCGGTGAGCAGTGCCTGCGCCTCGATGGGATCACCCAGTGGCGTCCCGGTGCCGTGCCCCTCGACGACGTCGATCTGGTCCGGTGACAGGCCGGCGCTGGTCAGCGCCCGCTGGATCACCCGGACCTGCGACGGGCCGTTAGGCGCGCCGAGGCCGTTGGTCTCGCCATTGTGGTTGATGCCCGAGCCGCTCAGCTCGGCCAGCACCGGGTGGCCGAGCCGACGGGCGTCGGATCGCCGCTCCAGCAGCAGCATCCCGGCGCCCTCGCCCCAGCCGGTGCCGTCGGCCGACGCGGCGAAGGACCGGCACCGGCCGTCGGCGGAGGCCCCGACGCCGATCTCGGGCTTGACCACCGGAAAGGTCATCACGGTGATCCCGCCGGCCAGCGCGAGGGAGCACTCGCCCTGCCGCAGGGCCTGGCTGGCCAGATGGATCGCTACGGCGGAGGACGAGCAGCCGGTGTCCACGGTGAAGGTCGGGCCTTCCAGGCCGAGCGCGAAGGAGACCCGGCCGGAGGCGACCGCCGGCGCGCTGCCGACGCCGAGGTACTCCATGGTTTCCTCGGGCACGTTCTCCAGGCTCGTCAGATAGCCGGAGGAGAAGGCGCCGACGTACACGCCGACCGGCTGCGCGCGCAGCGAGGCCGGCACGATCCCGGCCCGCTCGATCGCCTCCCAGGACATCTCCAGCAGCAGGCGCTGCTGCGGGTCCATGGCCAGGGCCTCGCCCCGCGAGATGTCGAAGAACTCGTTGTCGAAGCTGGCGGCATTGCGGAGGAAACCACCCTGGGACCAGTGGACCAGCCCGACCTTCCGGTGCTCCGCGGAGAGGAGGTTGGTGCGCAGCCAGCCGCGATCGGTGGGCAGATCGCCGACGACGTCCTGCTCGTTGACCACCACGCGCCACAGGTCCTCGGGTGAGTTCACGTCGCCGGCCAGCCGGCAGGCCATGCCGACGATGACGATGGGGTCGTCGCCGGCCGGGGACGGGGACGCCCCGCCGGGCACCAGTTCGGCGGCGGGCTCCAGCTCGCCGGCGGCCTCCCCGCGGAGCTCGGTCAGCAGGTAGCGGGCGAGCGCATCGGGGGTGGGATGGTCGAACACGAGGCTGGCGGGCAGCGTCAGACCGGTCACCGCACCGAGCCGGTTACGCAGCTCGACGGCGGTCAGCGAGTCGAACCCGAGTTCGCGGAAGGACCGGCGAGGGCTGACGCCGGCCGGGTCGTCGTAGCCCAGCACGCCGCCGATCTGCTTGCGGACCAGGTCGAGGAGGGTACGCTCCCGCTCTGCGGCTGGCAGCCCGGTCAGGCGCCCGGCCAGTGACCCGTCGGCCGCCACGGCGGCGTCGGGTCCGGGTGCCGTCGCCGCGGCGCCGGAGCGCCGCTGCCAGTCCGGCAGGTCGCGGAACAGCGGATGGGGCCGCGTCTCGGTGAAGCCGGCTCCGGTGCTGCCCCAGTCCAGGGCGGCTACCAGCATCGCCGTCTCGCCTGCATCCAGGATCTGGGCCAGCGCCCGCAGGGCCAGCGCGGGCGGCATCTCCGTGCCGCCGCGCCGCCGCAGCGTCTGCGCGGCGGCACCGGTGGCCAGGCCGTCGCCGGACCAGTGACCCCAGGCGATCGAGGTCGACGCCAGTCCCCGCGCCCGGCGGCGCTGGGCCAGACCGTCCAGGAAGGCGTTCCAGGGCGCGTAATTACCCTGGCCGGGCGCGCCGATGGTCCCGGCGATCGAGGAGAAGACCACGAAGGCGGCCAGGCCGAGGTCGCGGGTCAGCTCGTCCAGGTGCTGCGCGCCCATCGCCTTGACCGCGTGCGCATGCGCGAGCTGGGCGGGGCTGAGCTTGTCGATGACCGCGTCGTCCAGCACCGCCGCGGTGTGCACGACGGCGGTCAGCGGCCCCGGCCTCGTCCCCGGGCCGGCTGCGGTGCCGGGGCCGGCCACGGTCCCGGCGGTGAGACTGTCGAGAAGGGCGGCCAGGGCTTCGCGGTCGGAGACGTCGCAGCCGACGATGCTGACGCGGGCACCCAGCTCGGTCAGCTCGGCCCTGAGCTCGGGCGCGCCGGGCGCGTCCGAGCCCCGGCGGCTGGCCAGGATCAGGTGCTCAGCGCCCGCGCGGGCCAGCCAGCGGGCGACGTGGCCGCCGAGCGCGCCGGTGCCGCCGGTGATCAGGACCGTCGCGCCCGGCCGCCAGTCCGCCGCCGGCGGGGCCGGCCGCTCCAGCGGCGCGCGCACCAGCCGGGGCACGAACACGCCGGAGGCGCGCAGCGCGACCTGGTCCTCGCCGTCTCCGGCGGCGAGCACGCCGGCCAGCCGGCCGCCGGCTCGCGCGTCCAGGGTCGCAGACCGCTGGGCGGGCAGGTCGATGAGGCCACCCCAGGTTCGCGGGTATTCCTCGGCGGCCACCCGGCCCAGGCCCCACAGCGCGGTCTGGTTCGGGCTCGGCGCGGGGTCGGAGCGGGTCGCCACGACGGCATCCCCGGTGGCACACCACAGCCGGGCCGGTGAGTCGAGGTCGGCCAGCGCCTGGATCAGCAGCAGGGTGCCAGCCAGGCCGGCGGGGAGCTGCCCGTGTCCCGGCAGCGGCCGGTCATCGAGGCCGACCAGCGACAGCACCCCGGCGACCGGCTGCTCGGCCGCCGCGGCGCGCAGTCGCCGGGCCAGCTCGGCCCGGGCGGCCCCGCTGTCGTCGCCGGCCACCGGCACCACAACGCGGCTGACGGCCGCGCCGCGCTGCGCCAGCGTCTGCGCGCACCAGGCCGTCAGTTCCTCGCTGACGCCAGCGCCCGGAGCGTTACTACCTTCTTCCCGGCTGACGGCCTGTCCACCGGTTTCGGGAACGGCCAGGAGCCAGCTGCCGGTGAGGGCGGCCGGGGCCGGCGCCGCGGGGAGCGGCTTCCAGTCCAGCCGGTAGCGCCAGGACTCCACGGCGGCGTGCTCTTCGTGGCTGTTCCACCAGGCGGACAGCGCGGGCAGCGCACTGGCCAGCGCCGCCGCGTCGGCTCCGTCGCCGCCGATCAGCTCCGTGACCGTGGCGGTGTCGGAGCTGGCCACGGCGGCCCAGAACCGGTCCTGGGCCGGGTCGGCGGCGGGCCCGCCACTGGTCGCGGTCGACGGGCCGCCCGCGTTCAGCCAGAACCGCTGGCGCTGGAACGCATAGGTCGGCAGCTCGACGGTCGTGGCCGGGAGGCCGGCCAGCACGCCGGGCCAGTCCACCGCGACGCCGTGCGCCCACGCCTCGCCGAGGGAGGCCAGCAGCCGGGGCAGGCCGCCGTCGTGGCGGCGCAGGGTGCCGAGCGCGCCGACGGCCGGGCCGCCCTTCTCCTCGGCGATCTCCTGGACCGGCACGGCCAGCACGGGATGAGCGCTCATCTCGATGAAAACTCCGTGGCCCGCGCCGATCAGCGCACGGACGGCACCCTCGAAGTCCACCGGCGTGCGGGCGTTGTCGAACCAGTAGCCGGCCTCCATCCGGTTCCCGTCCAGGATCCCGGCGGTCACGGTCGAGTACATCGGGATGGTGCCCGCCCGGGCGGGTACGTCGCCCAGGTCAGCCAGCAGGCGATCGCGAAGCTCATCCACCTGCGCACAGTGCGAGGCGACGGTGGCCGGCACAATCCTGGCGGGGATGTCGCGGGCGGTCAGCATGGCCACGAATTCGGCGAGCACCCCGGGCTCGCCGGCCACCGCGCTGGCCCGCGGGCCGTTGCGGCCGGCCACGACGATCTGATCGCCGAACGGCACGGCGAGTTCGGCGACCGCGCGGGCGGCCAGCGCGATCGAGGCGATGGCGCCCCGGCCCGCCAGGTCCCGGGCGAAGATGCCGCTGCGCACGACGACCACCCGGGCGGCATCGGCCAGCGACAGGATGCCGGCCAGGTAGGCGGCCGCGACCTCGCCCTGCGAATGGCCGACCACCGCGGCGGGGGTGACGCCGCTGGCCCGCCAGACCTCGGCGAGCGAGACGGCCACCGCGAACAGGACCGGCTGGAGCACCTCGATCCGGTCGAGTCCGGGCGCGCCGGGCTCGCCGCGGACCACGTCCAGCAGCGACCAGTCCACCAGCGGATCGATGACCTCCGCGCAGCGGCCGAGCCACTGGGCGAACAGCGGCGAGTGCGCCAGCAGCTCGGCGCCCATCGCGGGCCACTGCGAGCCCTGGCCAGGAAAGACGAACACGACGCCGGCCCCCGGGCTCGCGTCGCCGCGGTGGCCGGCGGTCTCGTCGGCGGCCAGCGCGGTCAGGCCCTTGGCGAACCCGTCCGGGTCACCCGCGACCACGGCCGCGCGGTTCTCCCAGGCGGACCGCGAGGTGGCCAGGGAGAGCCCGATGCTGGCCAGGTCGGCCGGCGGGGCGGCGGCCAGCCAGTCCCGCAGGCGGCCGGCCTGGGCCCGCAGTGCCGCCGGGCTGCGGGCGGAGATCACCCAGGGCACTACGCTGCCGTCGGTGACGGCGGGCCGGTCGCGGCGGCCGGCGGCCGGGGACGGCTCCGGCCCGGCGGCGGCCTCGGGCGGCGGGGCCTCTTCGAGGATCGCGTGCGCGTTGGTGCCGCTGATGCCGAACGACGAGACCGCCGCCCGGCGCGGCTCGCCGTCGCGCGGCCAGGGCACCGCCTCGGTGAGCAGCCGCACGGTGCCGGAGGACCAGTCGACCTCGGTGGTCGGCTCGTCCACGTGCAGGGTCGGGGGCAGCAGGCCGGCGCGCAGCGCCAGCACCATCTTCATGACCCCGGCCACCCCGGCGGCGGCGGCGGTGTGGCCAATGTTCGACTTGATCGACCCGAGCCAGAGCGGACGGTCGGCCGAGCGGCCGGCGCCGTAGGTGGCCAGCAGGGCCTGCGCCTCGATCGGGTCGCCGAGCTGGGTGCCGGTGCCGTGCGCCTCCACCGCGTCCACCTGGTCGCCCGACAGGCGGGCGCTGGCCAGGGCGTCCAGGATCACGCGCTGCTGGGAAGGGCCGTTGGGCGCGGTGAGCCCGTTGCTCGCCCCGTCCTGGTTGACCGCCGACCCGCGCACCAGGGCCAGCACCGGGTGGCCGTTCCGGCGGGCGTCGGACAGCCGCTCCAGCAGCAGCACCCCGGCGCCCTCGCCCCAGCCCGTGCCATCGGCGCCCTGGGCGAAGGACTTGCAGCGGCCGTCCGGGGACAGCACGCCCTGGCGGCTGAACTCGGTGAACGCCGACGGCAGCGCCATGACGCAGGCTCCGCCGCTGAGCGCCAGCTCGCACTCGCGCAATCGCAGCGCCTGGCAGGCCAGGTGCAGGGCCACCAGGGAGGACGAGCAGGCGGTGTCCACCGTGGTGGCGGCGCCCTGGAGCCCGAAGTTGTAGGCGACCCGCCCGGAGGCGACGCTCAGCGAGACCCCGGTGGCCAGGTAGCCCTCCAGGCCCTCGGGAGCGGCCTGAAGGTTGGCGGCGTACCCGGACCCGGCCAGCCCGATGTACACGCCGGTCTGGCTGCCGCGCAGGGACGCGGCCGGGATCCCGGCCCGCTCGATCGCCTCCCAGCAGGTCTCCAGCAGGAGCCGCTGCTGCGGGTCCATGCCCAGCGCCTCGCGCGGGTTGATGCCGAAGAAGTCGGCGTCGAAATCGGCCGCGTCGTACAGGAAGGAGCCCTCGCGCACGTACGACGTGCCGGGCCGGTCGAGGTCCGGGTCATACAGGCCGTCGAGGTCCCAGCCCCGATCGGTCGGCAGGCCGGCGACGGCGTCCCGGCCCTCGGCGAGGAGCTGCCACAGATCCTGCGGCGACTCCACCGCGGCGGGGAAGCGACAGGCCATCCCGACGATCGCGATCGGCTCGCGCTGCGCGGCCAGGATGGCCTGCTGCTCCGCGCGGAGCCGCTCGTTCTCCTTCAGGGATGCCCGCAGCGCCGCCACGAACTGATCGGTGGGCATGGTCATGATGAGCGGCCTCCGAGGTCGTCTCCGCGTGGGGTGTCACCGTTGCCGCCGGCGTGGCCGCCGGTTCCGCTCAGGGCCAGCCGGAGGAGGTCCTGGGCGTCCATCGAGTCGATGGCGTCCGTACTCTCCTCGGTCACCGCGACGGCGCCGGGCGTGAGGCCGGCGAGCTCGACCAGGGTGTCCAGCAGGCCGGCCTGGCGCAGCCGTCGCAGCGGGATGGCCGCGAAGGCCTGCCGGATCTCGGCTTCCCGGTCCGGGTCCGGGGCGTCGGGCACGACGATCTGGGTGAGCAGGTAGGCGGCGAGCGCGGCCGGCGTCGGATAGTCGAAGGTGATGGTGGCCGGCAGCCGCGATCCGCTGGCCGTGCTCAGCCGGTTGCGCAGCTCCACGGCGGTGAGCGAGTCGAAGCCCAGGTCCTGGAAGGCCCGGTCGTCCTCGATGGCGGCGGCCGAGGCGAAGCCGAGCACGCTGGCCACGTTGTCGCGCACTACCTCCAGGAGCAGCTTGTCGCGCTCGGCGGCGGGCAGCCCGGCCAGCCGGGTGGCCAGCGACTCGGCGCCGTCGCCGGCGCCGTCGCCGGCGACTCGGCGGCCGGATGCGCGCAGCAGGCCGCGATAGAGCGGAGGCACCGGACCGGACCCGACCTGCGCGCGCAGTGCCGCCAGGTCCAGCCGCATCGGGACCAGCAGGGCCTCGTCGACCTCGCGGGCCGCGTCGAACAGGGCCAGGCCCAGCTCGGCGGGCATGGCCCGGACGCCCGCGCGGCTGATCCGCGCCCGGTCGGCCCGGTCCAGGTGCCCGGCCATCCCGCCAGCCTGTTCCCACATGCCCCAGGCCAGCGACGTCGCCGGCCGTCCCCGGGCGCGGCGGTGGGCGGCCAGCGCGTCCAGGAAGGCGTTGCCGGCCGCGTAGTTGCCCTGCCCCGCGGCGCCGAACACGCCGGAGGCGGAGGAGAAGAACACGAACTCGGCCAGGTCGGCGCCGAGGGTCAGCTCGTGCAGGGCGATCGCGGCGTCCGCCTTGGGCGCCAGCACCCGGTCGACCTGCTCGGCGGTCAGTGCGGCGACCACCCCGTCGGCGAGGACGCCGGCGGCGTGCACGACGCCGGTGAGCGGATGCGCGGCCGGGATCGCGGCGAGCAGCCGGGCCAGGTCGGCGCGATCGGCCACGTCGCAGGCGGCGATGGTGACCTGCGCGCCGAGCCCGGCCAGGTCGGTGCGCAGGGGCCCGGCGTCCGGCGATCGCTCGCCGCTGCGGCTGGCCAGGACAAGATGGCGCACGCCGCGCTCAGCGACCAGGTGCCGGGCGAGCATGCCGCCCAGAGACCCGGTGCCGCCAGTGATCAGGACCGTGCCGTCCGGGTCCAGCCGCCGGGGCGTGGTGAGCACGATCTTGCCGACGTGCCGGGCCTGGCTCATGAACCGGAACGCCTCGGGGGCGCGCCGCACGTCCCAGGTGGCGACCGGCAGCGGCTGGAGCGCACCGGCCGCGAACAGCGCCACGATCTCCGTCAGCATGGCGCCCATCCGCTCGGGGCTCAGCTCCATGAGGTCATAGGGGCGATAGGACACGCCGGGCCACCGGACGGCCAGCGCGGCGGGCTCGCGCACGTCGGTCTTGCCCAGTTCCAGGAACCGGCCGCCGCGCGGCAGCAGGTCCAGCGAGGCGTCGATGAACTCGCCGGCCAGGGAGTTGAGCACCACGTCGACGCCGCGCCCCCCGGCGCTGGCCGCGAAGGCGGCCGCGAACGTCTGGTCCCGGGAGGAGCCCAGGTGAGCCTCGTCGAAGCCGATCGCCTGGAGCTGCGGCCACTTGGCCGGGCTCGCGGTGGCGTACACCTGCGCCCCGAGGTGCCGGGCGAGCTGCACGGCGGCCGTGCCGACGCCGCCGGTGGCCGCGTGCACGAGCACCGACTCGCCGGGCTGGAGCCGGGCCAGCTCGACCAGGCCGTAATAGGCGGTCAGGTACACCACGGGCACGGCCGCGGCCTGCTCGAACGACCAGCCGTCCGGCATCGCGACCACGGCGTGGGCGTCGGCGACGGCGAGCGGGCCGAAGGACCAGGGGATCATGCCCATCACCCGGTCACCGACGGCCAGGCCGGTCACGCCGGGCCCGAGCTCCAGGACGATGCCCGCTGCCTCGCTGCCCAAGGCCACCGCGCCCGGGTACATGCCCAGCGCCATCAGCACATCACGGAAGTTCAGCCCGGTCGCGCGGACGGCGATCCGCACGTGACCGGCCTGGAGCGGCTCGGCCGCCTCGGGATACGGCACCAGCGCGAGGCTCTGCAGGGTGCCCGCGCCGGTGGTGTCGAGCCGCCAGGCCGGCCCGGCCGCGGTGCCGGGCGGGGTCAGCGGCGGGGTCAGGGACGGCGAGGTGGCCAGCCGCGCCAGCCGCGGCGCCAGGGCCGCGCCGTCGCGCAGCGCCAGCTGGGACTCCCCGGCCGCGGTCGCCGCCGTGACCGCGGCAGGCAGGGCGGCCCAGGATTCGCCGTCGGCGTCGATCAGCAGGAAACGGCCGGGGTTCTCCGCCTGCGCGGAGCGCACCAGCCCCCAGGCCGCGGCGCCCGCCGGGCCGGTGACGTCCTCGTCACGGCGCGCGGCCATGGCCCCGGACGTCAGGATGACCAGTCGCGACGTGGCCAGCGGCTCGGCGGCCAGCCACTCCTGGAGCAGGCCGAGCAGGCCGCGAACGAGGTCACCGGCGCCGGCCAGGGCAGCGCCGGGCTCCGCACCGGCCGCCATCGCCCCGCCGTGGGCCGCCGCGATGCCGACCACGACCACCTCGGGCGCGGCCTCGGCCGGCTGGTCCGCCAGTGCGTCGACCAGCTCGGTCAGCGACCCGGCCGGCCGCGCCGGGATTCCCGACCGGGCCAGCGCGGCGGCCGCCGCTTCCAGCCCGCCCCCGAGCAGCGCCCACCCCGCGGGAGCATCCGCCGGATCGGCGGCGTCCACGGCCGGGTCGTCCGGTGCCGGGCCGGTCTCGAAGGGGGCCCACTCGATGCGCAGGAGGGCGTCACTCAGATCCGCCCGGGCCGGCGTCGCCGCCGCCGAGACGGGCAGCAGGACGAGCGACGCGACGGTGGCGACCGGACCGCCGGACGGGTCAGTCAGCACGGCCGACACCGCGCCGTCGCCCGCGGGCGAGAGCCGGGCCCGCAGCGCGGTGGCGCCGGTCGCGTGCAGGCAGACGCCCGTCCACGAGAACGGTAGCCGCACGGGCGGGGCGCCGTCCGCCGCGCGGCGGACGCCATCGCCGCCGGGATCCGCCATCAGCGCGAGCGCGTGGAACACCGAGTCGAGCAGGGCGGGGTGCAGGTCGAACTGGCGAGCGTCCGCGCGCTGCTCGTCGGCGAGCAGCACCTCGGCGTAGACGTCGCGGCCGGAGCGCCAGGCCGCGCGCAGCCCGCGGAACGCGGGACCATACGCGCTGCCCACGCTGGCCAGGTCCGCGTACAGCCCGTCGATGGGGATCGGCTCCGCGCCGGCCGGCGGCCAGGGCGCGCCATCGGCCAGCTCGGGAGCCGAGAGCTCCCGGGCCGCCCGGCCGGGAGCATCCCCGGCACTGTCACCCGCGAGATCCGCGGCGCTGGCCAGGATCCCGCTGGCATGGCGGGTCCAGTCGCCCGGACTATCGTCGTCCTCGGTCCGCGAGTACAGGGCCAGGGGCCGCCGGCCCAGCTCGCCGGGAGCGGCCACCGTGAGCTGAACGGCTACCGATCCCCGCTCCGGCAGGACGAGCGGGGCCTCCAGAGTCAGCTCCTCGACCAGGTCACAGCCGACCTCGTCACCGGCGCGCAGCGCCATCTCCAGCATGGCCGTGCCGGGCACCAGCACGGTCCCGCCCACCACATGGTCGGTCAGCCAGCGGTGCGTCCGCGCCGACAGCCGGCCGGTCAGCAGCGTCTCCCCGGTGCCGGGGACGCTGGTCACGGCGCCCAGCAGCGGGTGCTCCGCCGCGGTCAGCCCGAACTCGGTCGCGTCACCCGTCCCGGCGCCGCCCTCCAGCCAGTACCGCTGCTGCTGGAAGGCGTAGGTCGGCAGGTCGATCTGCCGGGGGGACGGCGGGGTCCCCAGCAGCGCCGGCCAGTCCACGCCGACGCCGTGCACGTAGAGCCGTCCCAGGCCCTCCGTCAGCGCCTGCCGCTCGGGCCGTCCCCGGCGCAGCAGCGGCAGGACCACCGCGGCGTCAGGATCGTCGAGGCAGTCGGAGACCATGCCGGCCAGCACCCCATCCGGGCCGATCTCGGCGAACCGGCGAGCCCCGGCGCCGACGAGGGCCGCGACGCCGGCCTGGAAGCGAACCGGGCGGCGGACGTGCTCGACCCAGTACCCGGCGCTGGCGATGGCGCCGGCCGCGCCGAGCTCGCCGGTCAGGTTACTGGCGATCGGGATGGCCGGCGGCTGGTAGGTCAGTCCGGCGGCGATCTCGGCGAAGGCGGCGAGCATCGGCTCCATGCGCGGTGAGTGGAAGGCGTGACTGACCCGCAGCCGCCGGGTCTTGCGGCCGCGCTGCGCCAGCTCGGCGGCGATGGCCAGCACGGTGTCCTCCTCGCCGGACACCACGACCGAGGCCGGACCGTTGACGGCGGCGAGGCAGGCCCGCTCCTCGTGGCCGGCCAGCAGCGAGACGACCTCCTCCTCGGGGGCCGCCACGGAGACCATCGCGCCGCCGCCCGGCAGCGCCTGCATCAGGCGACCGCGCTCGGCCACCAGGGTGGCGGCGTCGCGCAGCGACAGGACGCCCGCGACATGGGCGGCGGCGATCTCGCCGACCGAGTGCCCGATCAGCAGGCCCGGCCGGATGCCGAGGGACTCGACGAGCCGGAAGAGCGCCACCTCCAGCGCGAACAGCCCCGCCTGGGTGTAGACGGTCTGATCGAGCGCGCCCGGCTCCCCGCCGGCGGCCCCGGCGGCGAAGACAACGTCCGCGACCGGCCGGTCCAGGCGCGTGTCCAGATGCGCGCACGCCTCGTCGAAGGCGTCGGCGTACACGCCGAAGGAGTCGTAGAGTTCCCGCCCCATGCCGGACCGCTGGCAGCCCTGCCCGGAGAACAGCAGCGCCAGGCCGCCTTCCCCGGCCCGGCCCGACGCGACACCCGGCGCGGCCGTGCCGGCCGCCACCGCCGACAGGCCCCGCAGGAGCTGGTCGCGGTCCTGGCCGGTCACGACGGCCCGGTTGTCGAGCTGGGCCCGGCTCGTCACGAGCGACCAGGCCACCTCGGCGGGCCGCAGCTCGGTCCGCGGCTCCAGGTAGGCCAGCAGCCGGGTCGCCTGGCCGCGCAGCCCGTCGGCGCCCCGGCCGGACACCACCCAGGGCACGACCCCCGGCGCGGGCCCGGCCTCGGCGTCGGCGTCGGCGTCGGCGTCGGCGTCGGCGTCGGCGTCGGCGTCGGCGTCGGCGTCGGCGTCGGCGTCGGCGTCGGCGTCGGGTGCCTGCTCCAGGATCAGGTGCGCGTTCGTGCCGCTGGCGCCGAAGGCCGATACCCCGGCCCGGCGCGGGTGCCCAGTCTCTGGCCAGGCCAGCTGCTGCGTCAGCAGCCGCACGGCGCCGGCGCTCCAGTCCACCTCGGAGGTCGGCTCGTCCACGTGCAGGGTCGGGGGGAGCACGCCGTGCGCCAGCGCCTGCACGGTCTTGATCACGCCGGCCACGCCGGCGGCCGCCTGGGTGTGCCCGATGTTCGACTTCACCGAGCCCAGCCACAGCGGCTGGCCGTCCGGCCGACCGCGCCCGTAGGTCGCCAGCAGCGCCTGCGCCTCGATGGGGTCGCCCAGCCGGGTGCCCGTGCCGTGCGCCTCCAGCAGGTCGACGTCGGTGGCGGCCAGGCCCGAGGCGGCCAGCGCCTGCTCGATGACGCGCTGCTGGGACGGGCCATTCGGCGCGGTCAGGCCGTTGCTCGCGCCGTCCTGGTTCACCGCCGAGCCGCGCACCAGCGCCAGCACCCGGTGCCCGTGCCGCCGGGCGTCCGACAGCCGCTCCAGCAGCAGGACACCGGCGCCCTCGGCCCACCCGGTGCCGTCGGCGGCGCTGGCGAAGGACTTGCACCGGCCGTCGGGGGCCAGTCCCCCCTGCCGGGAGAACTCCACGAACGCGCCCGGTGTGTACATGATCTGGACGCCGCCGGCCAAGGCCAGCGAGCACTCGCCGCCGCGCAGCGCCTGACTGGCCAGGTGCATGGCGACCAGCGAGGACGAGCACATGGTGTCGACCGTGACGGCCGGCCCTTCCAGGCCGAAGGTATAGGCGACGCGGCCGGAGGTCACCGCCGCCGAGCCGCCGAGGAGCAGGTGGCCCGCGACCTCGTCGGGGATCTTGCGCATGCCCTGGCCGTAGCCCGAGTGCGCGGCCCCGACGAACACCCCGGTGGGCGAGCCGCGCAGCGACGACGGATCGATCGCGGCGCGCTCCAGCGCCTCCCAGGAGATCTCCAGCAGCAGGCGCTGCTGCGGGTCCATGGCCAGCGCCTCGCGCGGGCTGATGCCGAAGAACTGCGGGTCGAAGTCGCCCGCCCCGGTGACGAACCCGCCTTCCTTGACGTACGTCGTGCCCGTGTGGTCCGGGTCGGGGTCGTACAGGACGTCGAGGTCCCAGCCGCGGTCGGCGGGGAAGCCGTCGATGGCGTCGCGCCCGGCGGTGACCAGTTCCCACAGGTCCTCCGGCGCGGTCACGCCGCCGGGCATCCGGCAGGCCATGCCGATGATGGCGATCGGCTCGCCGGCCGCCACGGGCACCGGGGCGGCGGCGTGGCTCCCGCCGGCCACCTCGTCGCCCAGCAGCTCGTCGCGCAGGTGCCCGGCCAGCGCGACGGACGTCGGATAGTCGAAGATCAGGGTCGCGGGCAGCTTCAGGCCGGTGGCGGTGGTCAGCCGGTTGCGCAGGTCGACCGCGGTGAGCGAATCGAAGCCCAGGTCGCTGAAGGCGCGGGCCGGGTCGATGGCCTCGCCCGCAGCGTGGCCGAGGACCGCAGCCACCTCGGCGCGGACCAGGTCCAGCGTGACGGCGTCGCGCTGGGCGGCGGGCACTGCGGCGAGCCGCCGGGCGAGCTCGGAGGTGTCCGGCGAGCCGGCCGGCCCGGCGGCCGCGGCGCTCAGGGCGCGCTGCACCTCGGGCAGGTCGCCGATGAACGGGCTGCGCCGGGCCGAGGTGAACGACGCGACGAACTGCGGCCAGGCCACGCTGGCGACGGCGACGAAGTCCTCGTCCTGCTCCACGGCGCCCACCAGCGCGTCCAGCGCCAGCCGCGGCTCCAGCGGGAGCACGCCCCGGCGGCTCAGGATCTCAGCGACGCCGTCGGAGGCCATCATGCCGACGCCGTCCCAGGCGCCCCAGGCGACCGAGGTCGCGGTGCGGCCCTGCGACCGGCGCCGCTGGGCCAGCCCGTCGAGATAAGCGTTGGCCGCCGCGTACACGGCCTGGCCACCGCTGCCCCAGACGCCGGCATTGGAGGAGACCAGGATGAAGGCGTCCAGCTCGCGGTCAGCGAGCAGCTCGTCCAGGTGCCGGGCCCCGGCCGCCTTGGCCGCGAAGATCGCGGACATGTCCGCCAGGCCGGTCTCGTCGATGCCGCTGGACTGGCCGACGCCGGCGGCATGCACGACGGCCGTCAGCTCGCCGGCCGGGATGCCGGCCAGCACCTCGGCGAGGGCCTCGCGGTCGGCGGCGTCGCACGGGGCGACGGTGACCCGGGCCCCGGCGGCGGTCAGCGCGACGCTCTGCTCCCGGGCGCCAGGCGCGTCCAGGCCGCGCCGGCTGGTCAGGACCAGATGCTCGGCGCCGTGGGCGGCCAGCCAGCCGGCAATCTGGCTCCCCACGCCGCCCGTTCCGCCGGTAATGAGAACCGTTCCCGTCGGGCGCCAGCGCCGGGCCGGCGCGCGGGTGCCGAGCGGCGCGTGGCGCATCCGGCGCCCGTAGACCCCCGACGAGCGGACCGCCACCTGGTCCTCGCCGTCGCCGTCGGCCCAGGTGCCGGCCAGCACGGTGCCGGCCAGCACGGTGCCGGCCAGCACGGTGCCGGCCAGCACGGTGCAGACCCGGCGGGCCGCGCGGGCGTCGAGGCTGGCGGGCAGGTCGATCAGCCCGCCCCAGCGCTGCGGGTACTCCAGGGCTGCGACCCGGCCGAGCCCCCACAGGGCGGCCTGGGCGGGACTGAGCAGGGGGTCGGACGGGCCGACGGAGACGGCGCCGCGGGTGGCGCACCACAGCGGCGCGGTGATCTTGAGGTCGCCAAGCGCCTGCAGGAGCGCCACGGTGCCGGCCAGGCCCGCCGGGATCGCTGGGTGGCCGGGCTGGGCGTCCTCATCCAGGCCCAGCAGCGACAGCACGCCGGTCACCTCGCCGCCGACGGCCGCGATCGCCTTGGCCAGCTCCGCCCGGCCGTCGGCGACATCCGGCTCGACCGGCTCGACACTCACCCCGGCGCCGGCCAGGGCCGCCGCGACGGCCGCCGTCAGGCCGGGGTCCAGGCCCGGTCGGGACAGCAGCAGCCAGCGGCCCGTCAGGGGGCCGGGCTCCCCCAGCGTCACCGGCTGCCAGCCGATCCGGTACCGCCAGGAATCCACCACCGACAGGTCGCGGCTGGCGAGCCGCCAGGACGACAGTGCGGGCAGCGCCTGCGCCAGCGCCCGGGCCTCGGCCTGCTCCGCGCCTAGCAGCTCCGCCAGAGCGGAGCCGTCCGCCTGCTCCACGGCGGCCCAGAAGCGCGTCTCCTCGCCGGTGGCCGCCGCATCGGCCGCGGCGAGGCCGGCGTCGCCGGGCGCCAGCCAGTAGCGGCTGCGCTGGAAGGCATACGTCGGCAGGTCGGCGCGCCGTGCGCCGGACCCGGCGAAGACGGCCGCCCAGTCGGCCGGGATGCCCGCCGTCCAGGCCTGCGCCAGCGAGGTGAGCAGCCGGGCGGGGCCGCCGTCGTCGCGGCGCAGCGTCCCGACGATCACGGCCTGCGCGCCGGCGTCCTCCGCCGTCTGCGTCATCGCGCTGACCAGCGCCGGGTGCGAGCTGACCTCGATGAAGTGCCGGTAGCCGTCGGCCAGCAGGGCGCGCATGGCGGCCTCGAACTCGACCGGGCGGCGGCAGTTGGCGAACCAGTAGGCGGCGTCCAGCTCCGTGCCGTCCAGGGCCGCCCCGGTCACGGTCGAGTACATCGGCACGGTGGCGGGTCCGGCGGCGACCTCGCCCAGGCGCTCCAGCAGCGCGGCCTGGATCCGGTCTGCCTGCGGGCAGTGCGGCGCCGCCAGGACGCCGACGATCCGGGCCCGCACGCCGTCGGCGGCGCACCCGGCGATCAGCTCGTCGAGGGCGGCCAGGTCGCCGGCCACCGTGACCGAGTGCGGCCCGTTGGTCCCCGCGATCGCGAGCCGGTCCCCGTAGGGCGCGATCCGCTCCGCCGCCTGCGCGGGGCTCAGCGCCAGGGACGCGACCTCGCCGCGGCCGGTCAGCTCATCGGCGTACAGCGCGCTGCGCGCCACCACGATCCGGGCGGCCTCCGGCAGCGAGAGCGCCCCGGCCACGCACGCGGCGGCCAGTTCGCCCAGCGAATGCCCGACCACCGCGGCCGGGGTGACGCCCAGCGACTGCCACGCCTGCGCCAGCGACACCATCACGGCCCACAGCGCGGGCTGGAGCACGTCCGCCCGGTCCAGGCCCGGCGCGCCGGGCTCGCGCCGCAGCACCCCGGCCACCGACCAGGTCACCAGGCCGGCCAGCGCCTGATCGCACTGTGCCAGCCGGGCGGCGAAGGCCGGGGAGCCCGCCAGCAGGTCAGCCGCCATTCCGGCCCACTGCGCGCCGTGACCTGGGAAGACGAAGACGACCGGGGCCTGCTCACCCGGCGCGACGCCGGACACGAGGCCGGCCGCCCGGCTGCCGGCGACGAGCCCGCGCAGCCCGTCCACCAGCCCGGCCCGGTCCGCCGCGAGCACGACCGCGCGGTGCTCCAGCTCCGCGCGCCCGGCGGCCAGCGACAGGCCGATGTCGGCGGCGGCGACGTCGGGGTGGTCCGCGGCGAAGCTGGCCAGCCGGGCGGCCTGCGCGCGCAGCGCGGCGTCGGACTTGCCCGAGACCACCCAGGGCACGACCGCCGTCGGCCGCCCCGGCGCGGCGCCGGCCGACGGCTCGGCCGGCGCAGACGCCTGCTCCAGGATCACGTGCGCGTTGGTGCCGCTGACCCCGAACGCGCTGACTGCGGCCCGGCGCGGCTGCCCGGTCTCCGGCCAGGGCCGCTGCCGCGTCAGCAGCTCCACCGCGCCGGCGGACCAGTCCACCTCCGGCGTCGGCTCGTCCACGTGCAGCGTCCGGGGCAGCACGCCGTGCGCGAGCGCCTGCACCGCCTTGATCACCCCGGCCGCGCCCGAGGCCGCCTGGGTGTGACTGATGTTCGACTTCACCGAGCCCAGCCACAGCGGGCGGCCCGCCGGCCGGTCCTGGCCGTAGGTCGCCAGCAGGGCCTGCGCCTCGATCGGGTCGCCCAGCCGGGTGCCCGTCCCGTGCGCCTCCACCAGGTCGATGTCCCGGCCGGACAGCCCCGAGCTGGCCAGCGCCTGCTCGATGACGCGCTGCTGGGACGGCCCGTTCGGCGCGGTCAGGCCGTTGCTCGCGCCGTCCTGGTTCACCGCAGAGCCGCGCACCAGGGCCAGCACGGGATGTCCGTGGCGGCGGGCGTCGGACAGCCGCTCCAGCAGCAGCATCGCAGCGCCCTCGGAGAACCCGGTGCCGTCGGCGGCGGCGGCGAAGGACTTGCACCGCCCGTCGGCCGCCAGCCCCTGCTGCCGGGAGAAGTCAACGAACAGGCCCGGCGTGGCCATCACGGTGACGCCGCCGGCCAGGGCCAGCGAGCACTCCTCGCCGCGCAGCGCCTGGCAGGCCAGGTGCAGCGCGACCAGCGAGGACGAGCAGGCGGTGTCGACGGTCACCGCCGGCCCCTCCAGGCCGAAGGTGTAGGACACCCGGCCCGACGCGGCACTGGCGGCGGTCCCGGTGCTGAGGTAGCCGCCGACCTCCTCGGGCAGCTCGCGCAGGTTAGTCCCGTAGCCCTGCGCGACCATGCCCGCGAACACGCCGGTCCGGGTGCCCGCCAGCGACCCGGGCGGGATCCCGGCCCGCTCCAGCGCCTCCCAGGTCACCTCCAGCAGCAGCCGCTGCTGCGGATCGACGGCCAGGGCCTCGCGCGGGCTGATCCCGAACAGGTCGCCATCGAACTGCGCCGCCTCGTAGAGGAAGCCGCCCTCCACCGCGGAGCTCGCCGCCGCGCCGCCGTTCACCGGCGCCGACAGCCGCTCCAGGTCCCAGCCGCGGTCGACCGGGAACCCCCCGACCGCGTCGCCGCCGTCGGCCACCAGCTGCCACAGCTCCTCGGGGCTGCTCACCCCGCCCGGATACCGGCATGCCATCGCCACGATCGCGATGGGCTCGAACTGCCGGTCCTCGGCCGCCTGGAGCTGCTGGCGGGCCTCGCGCAGGTCGCCGACGACCCGGTTGAGGTACTCGCGGAGCTTCTTCTCGTCGCTGGCCATAAGGGTGCTCCCGCACGTCGGAGGAGAGGAGGAGGGCGGCAGTCAGGAGCCGCCGAACTCTCGGTCGATCAGGGCGAAGATCTCGTCGTTGGACGCCGACTCGACGGCCCCGTCACCGGCCGCGTCGGCGGCGTCCGGGCCGGGAGCGCCGTCATCGCGGAGCTGCCGGGCTAGGGCGTCGAGCCGGCGGCGGAGCTGAACCCGGACCGCGCCGACGGGCGGCGACTTGGCCAGGTCGGCCGCCAGCTTGTCGATCTCGGTGAGGTACTTCGGCGGGTCGGCCGCGACGGCACCCGGATCGAGCTGGGTCGCCAGGAACCTGGCCAGCGCGGCCGGCGTCGGATGGTCGAACACCAGCGAGGACGGCAGCCGCTGTCCGGTCAGCGCGGTCAGCCGGTTCCGTAGTTCCAGCGCGGTCAGCGAATCGAAGCCCACTTCCTGAAACGGACGGCCCGGCGCGACAGCATCTGCTCCGGAGTGGCCGAGTACCTCGCTGACCTGCGCTCGCACCAGCTCCAGCAGAATGCGGTCGCGCTGCGCGGCGGACTGCCCGGCCAGCCGCTGAGCCAGCTCGCTGGCGCCGGCCTCGACCGCCCGGCCCGCAGCCTCCTTGGTGGCCGCCATCGCCTGCCGGGCCTCGGGTATGCCGGCCAGGAGCTGGCTGGACCGGTCGGCGGCGAAGAAGCCGGCGAACTTGTCCCAGTCGATGTCGATGATGACCGGCGCCGGATCCTGACGATCGAGCGTCTGCCGGAGGGCCTCGACGGCCAGCTCCGGCGCCATCTCCAGCAGGCCGTGACGGCGGGCCCGCTCCCCGGCCGGTCCCTGCGCCATGCCCGCGCCGGCCCACCGGCCCCAGGCCACCGAGGTGGCCGCCAGGCCCGCGTCGCGGCGCTGTTGCGCCAGCGCCTCCAGGTAGGAGTTGCCCGGCGCGTAGTTGCCCAGGCCGGGCGAGCCGAAGGTGGCCGCGAACGAGGAGAACAGCACGAAAGCGGACAGGTTCGCGTCGCGGGTCAGCTCGTCCAGGTACCGGGCACCGTGCATCTTGACCCGCAAGACGTGGTCCATCCGCTCGGGGGTCAGCGCGTCGACGACGCCGTCGTCCAGGGTCGCGGCGGCGTGGAACACGGCCGACAGCGGGCGGTCCGGCGGGATCTGCGCCAGCAGCCCGGCCAGCGCCGCGCGGTCGCCGACATCGCAGGCGACCACGTCGATGGTGGCTCCGGCGGCCCGGACCTGCTGCGCGAGTTCGGCGGCTCCGGGGGCGGCCGGGCCGCGGCGGCTGAGCACGAGCAGGTGACAGGCGCCCCGGCTGGCCAGCCAGCGCGCGACGTGCGCGCCGAGCCCGCCGGTGCCGCCGGTGACCAGGACGGTGCCCTCGGGCCGCCAGCCGGCGGTGGCGGGGGGCAGCACGGCGGGGGCGGCGCGGCGCAGCCGCCGGCCGCACAGGCCGCGGCCGCGCAGCGCGAGCTGGTCCTCCCCGTCGATCCCGGCCAGCGCCGCGCCGAGCAGCGTGCGCTCCCGCTCCCCGAGGCGGCCCGGCAGGTCGACGAGCCCGCCCCAGATCCCGGAGCCTTCCAGCGCGGCCACCAGGCCCAGGCCCCAGACCAGCGCGTTCGCCGGGCGGCTGACCGGCTCCCCCGGCGCCACCGACACAGCGCCGTGAGTCCCGCACCACAGCCGCACCTCGGCCCGGCAGTCGACCAGCGCCTGCAACAGCGCCACGTTGCCGGTCAGGCTCAGCGGGAGGTCCGGGTACTCTGGATGGGCCTCGTCCGTCAGGGCCAGCAGGGACAGCACCCCGCCGAGCTCCGCGGCCAGGGGCGGGGCGGGGTCCTGGTCCGGCACCGCGCCGCCGTCCCGTTCCGCCGGCGCGCGGGTGCCCACCGCCCGCAGCCGGGCGGCCAGCCCGGTGCGGTCGGCCTCCGCCGCCGTGACGATGACCGGCACCGGCTCGGCACCGGAGTCACGCAGTGCCCGCAGGCACCCCGCGACGAGCTCGTCGTCGGCCACGCTGGCCGGGATCAGCACGGGCCAGCTACCCCGCATGGCGGTGCCGGGCGGGGGCGCGACCGGCTGCCAGGCCAGCTGATAGCGCCAGCTGTCCAGGGCCGACTGGGTGAGCCGGCGCCGACGCCAGGACGACAACGCGGGCAGCACGGCGGACAGCGGCTCCGCGCCGCTGACGCCGAGCGTAGCCGTCACGGCGGCCAGGTCCGCGCGGTCCACCGCCGCCCAGAACGGATCCTCGGCGTCCGGGCCGGGGCCGCCCCCGGAACCGCCAACGGCGGGCTGGTCCGGACCGCGCGGGGTAGCCTCCAGCCAGAAGCGCCGGCGCTGGAACGGATAGGTCGGCAGCTCCACTCGCTGCCCGGTCCCCGATCCGGCCAGCACCGCCGGCCAGTCGACGGTGAGGCCGGCGACCTGCGCCTGCGCCAGCGCGGTGAGGAACCGGTCCGGACCGCCGTCGCCGCGCTGGAGCGAGCCGACCGCGACCACCTCGGGGCGGCCGGCGGCCTCGGCGGTCGCGTAGATCTCGGCCGTGGCCACCGGGTGCGGGCTGACCTCAATGAACGCGCCGAACCCGGCCTCGCACAGGGCACGGACCGCCGGCTCGAACTGCACCGGCTGCCGGAGATTGCGGTACCAGTAGTCGCCGTCCAGCCCGGCGGTGTCGGCCTGCTGCCCGGTGACCGTGGAGTAGAACGGCACGGTCGCCGGGCGCGGCTGCAGCCCGGACAGGGTCTTGTCCAGCCGCTCGCGGATGGACTCCACCGCAGCGGTGTGGGAGGCGTAGTCGACCGCGATCTGGCGCGCCCGCACCCCGTCCCGCTGGCACTGCGCGAGCAGCTCGGCCAGCGCGCCACCGTCGCCCGCCACGACGGTCGCCGCGGGGCCGTTGATCGCCGCGACCTCGATGCGGTCCGACCACGGCGCGATCCGGGCCCGGGTCTCCTCGTGGGACAGCCCGACCGACATCATGCCGCCCTGGCCGGCCAGCAGCTCGGCGATGGCCCGGCTGCGCAGCGCGACGACCCGGGCGGCATCCTTCAGCGTCAGCGCCCCCGAGACATGCGCGGCGGCGATCTCGCCCTGCGAATGACCGATCACGGCGGCGGGCCGGATCCCGGCCGACTGCCACAGCCCGGCCAGCGCGACCATGACCGCGAACAGCGTCGGCTGCACCACGTCCACCCGGTCCGCGGGGACGGTGCCCGCCGGGGCGCGGCCGAGCAGCACGTCGAGAACGGGCCAGTCCACGTGCGGCGCGAGCGCGGCGGCGCACTGGGTCAGGTGCCGGGCGAACGCAGGTGACGCCTCGAACAGGGCCGCGGCCATGCCGTCCCACTGCGAGCCCTGGCCGGGAAACACGAACACGGCCTTGCGGGCGACGGCTTCGCCGGTGGCCAGCGAGTCCGCCGGGACGCCGCGGGCCATGGCGGTCAGCGCCGCCAGCAGGTCGTCGCGGTCCCGGCCCAGCGCCACCCCGCGGTGGGCGAACGAAGCACGGGTGGTCGCCAGGGCCACGCTGATGTCGGCCACGTCCAGCGCCGGTCGTTCCTGCGCGAAGGCACGCAGCCGCGCGGCCTGTGCCCGCAGCGCCGCCCGGCTGCGCCCCGAGAGGACCCAGGCCGTCGCGCGGGGTCCGCGGAACACGACTGCCGAGTCCGTGTCGCGGGCGGCCGAGTCCGTGTCGCTGGCGGCCGAGTCCGTGTCGCTGGCCAAAGCGACCGGGCCGCTGGCCGGTCCAGCCCCGCCAGCCGGTGCCGCCTGCGGGGCCGTCGCGTCGTCCGCCGGGGGCTCCTGCAGAATCAGGTGCGCGTTGGTCCCGCTGACCCCGAACGACGACACGCCCACCCGGCGCGGCCGGTCGCCGGGCGGCAGCGGCACCGCGTCGGTGAGCAGCGACACCGCGCCCGCCGACCAGTCGGCCTGCGGCGTGGGCTCGTCGATGTGCAGCGAGCGGGGCAGTACCCCGTGCTCCAGGGCGAGGACCATCTTGATCACGCCGGCCGCGCCGGCCGCGGCCTGGCAGTGCCCGATGTTGGACTTCAGCGAGCCCAGCCACAGCGGCCGATCGGCCGGGCGCTCCTTGCCGTAGGTCGCCAGCAGCGCCTGCACCTCGATCGGGTCGCCGAGGGTGGTGCCCGTCCCGTGTCCCTCCACCGCGTCCACGCCGGCCGGGCTGAGCTGCGCGTCCGCCAGCGCCTGCCGGATGACCCGCTGCTGCGCAGCACCGCTGGGCGCGGTCAGCCCGTTGCTCGTGCCGTCCTGGTTCACCGCGGATCCGGTGATCAGCGCCAGCACCCGGTGGCCGTTGCGCCGCGCGTCCGACAGGCGCTCCAGCAGCAGCATGGCCACGCCCTCGGCCCAGCCGGCGCCGTCCGCGGCGGCTGCGAACGCCTTGCAGCGCCCGTCGCGCGCCGCGCCGCGCTGCCGGGAGAACTCGACGAAGGCGCCGGGCGTGCACATCACGGTCACGCCGCCGACCAGGGCCAGCCGGCACTCATCGCGGCGCAGCGCGTGGCCGGCCCAGTGCATCGCCACCAGCGAGGACGAGCACGCCGTGTCGATGGTGACCGCGGGCCCCTCCAGCCCGAGCGAGTAGGCCACCCGGCCCGAGACCATGTTGGTCATGCCGCCGGAGCCCAGGTACCCCTCGATGTCGTCCGGCGGCCGCTCCACCCGCTCCACATACCAGGAGGACTGGGCGCCCACGAACACTCCGGTCTGGCTGCCCTTCAGCGTCGTCGCGTCGATGCCGGCTCGCTCGATCGCTTCCCAGGAGGTCTCCAGGACGAGCCGCTGCGTCGGGTCCATGGCAATCGCCTCGCGCGGGGAGATCCCGAAGAACTCTGCGTCGAAGTCGCCCGCGTCGTAGAGGAACCCGCCCTCGCGCACGTAGGAGGTGCCGGGCTGGTCCGGGTCGTCGTGGTAAAGCTGGTCCAGGTTCCAGCCCCGGTCGACCGGGAACTCCCCGATCCCGTCCCGGCCGTCCGCGACGAGCTGCCACAGCTCGCCGGGGCTCGACACGCCGCCGGGCAGCCTGCAGGCCATGCCGATGATCGCGATGGGCTCATGCTGGGCCGCGCGCAGATCCGCTAGCCGCTGGCGGCTACTGCCCAGTTCCGCGCTCACCCGCTTGAGGTACTCACGGAGCTTGTCTTCGGTGCTCGCAGTCATCGAGGCTCTCTCCCGCGGCCGGGCCATCGCGTCAGGATCCGCCCAGCTCCTGGTCGATCAGCTGGAACATGTCGTCGTCGTCGACCTTGTCGAGGGTGTCGGCGTCCAGGCCGCCCCCGTGGCGGTGCCCCGAACCGCCCGTCCAGGTCTCCAGCAGCGCCTCCAGCCGCCGGGCGATCCTGACCCGGGTGTCGTCGTCGGGCGCCGTGGCGGCGAGCGCCGCCTCCAGCCGGTACAGCTCGTCGAACACCGAGTCGGCCGGATCGCTGTCGGGATCGATCTCGGTCCGCAGGAAGCGCGCGAGCGCGTCGGGGGTGGGATGGTCGAAGACCAGCGTGGCCGGGAGCTGCAGGCCGGTCGCGGTGTTGAGCCGGTTGCGCAGCTCCACCGCGGTGAGCGAGTCGAAGCCCAGATCCTTGAAGGGCCGACCGGAGTCGATCAGTTCCGCCGTGGCGTGCCGCAGGGTGGCCGCGGTGTGCCCGCGCACCAAGTCCAGCAGGATGTCGTCCTGCTCGGCCACCGGCCGGCCGGCCAGCCGCTGGGCCAGCCGCCCGTCGTCCGCCGCCGCCTGCGCGGCCACCGCCCGGCGCGCCGCCGGGGGACGGACGAGGCCGCGCAGCAGCGCGGGCACGCCGTCGGTCGCGGCCAGGGCGCGCAGCGCGGCCAGGTCCACCCGCGCCGGGATGAGCAGCGCCTCGTTCCGCCAGGTGGCGGTGTCGTAAAGGGACAGCCCCTCCTGCGCGGTCAGCGGCACCACGCCGCTCTCGGTCATCCGGGCCACGTCCACGTCCGTGAGCTGGCCGGTCATGCCGGTGGACCGGGCCCAGTAGCCCCAGGCCAGCGACATCGCTGGACGGCCGGCGGACCGGCGCTGGTCGGCGAGCGCGTCGAGGAACGCGTTGCCGGCCGCGTAGCTGCACTGGCCGACCGCGCCGTGCACGCCGGAGGTCGAGGAGAACAGCACGAACTCGGCGAGATCGAGGTCGCGAGTCAGCTCGTCCAGGTTGACCGCGACGTCCACCTTCGGGGCCAGCACCGCGTCCAGCCGCCCGGTGGTCTGCGAGACCAGCAGGCCGTCGTCGAGCAGGCCCGCGGAGTGCACCACGCCGGTCAGCGGGTGCTCGGCCGGGATTGCGGCCAGGACCTCCTGGAGCCGGACCCGGTCGGCGGCATCGCACTGCGCCAGGGTGACCCGCGCGCCCAGCCCGGTCAGCTCGGCGACCAGCTCCGCCGCGCCAGGCGCTCGCCCGCCCTGGCGGCTGACCAGCACGAGATTCCGGGTCCGCCCGGAGCTGACCAGGTGCGCGGCGATCAGCGAGCCGATGGTGCCGGTGCCGCCCGTGATCAGCACCGTGCCCTCGGCGGCCAGGGCCCGCGGGACGGTCAGCACGATCTTGCCCACGTGCCGGGCCTGGCTCATCCAGCGGAACGCCTCCGGGGCCCGGCGCAGGTCGAAGGCGCGCACCGGCAGCGGGTGCAGCTCGCCCCGCCCGATCAGCCCGACCGTTGTGGCCAGCAGCCGGCCGATCCCCTCGACGTCGGGGTCGGCGAAGGGCTGGTAGACCACGCCCGGATAGTCGCGCGCGACCTGATCCGGGTCACGGATGTCGCGCTTGCCGAGCTCCACGAACTGCCCGCCGCGCGGCAGTAGCCGCAGCGACGCGTCCACCAGATCACCGGTCAGCGAGTTGATCACGGCGTCCACGCCGGCGCCGCCGGTCGCGGCCAGGAACGTCTCCGCGAAGTCCGCATCCCGCGAGGACGCCAGGTGGGCCTCGTCCACGCCAAGGTCCGCGAGGGCGGCCCACTTGCCGGGGCTGGCCGTCGCGTACACCTCGGCGCCCAGGTACCGGGCCACCATGACCGCGGCCATGCCGACACCGCCGGCCGCCGCGTGGATCAGCACGGACTGCCCGGCCTCCAGCCCGGCCAGCGCGGCCAGCCCGTGATAGGCGGTCACGAAGGCGATGGGCACCGACGCGGCCTGCTCCCAGGACCAGTCCGCCGGGACCGGGACGACCATCCGGGCGTTCGCGACGGCCACCTGCCCGAACGACCCGGCGAAGATACCGGTGACCCGGTCGCCCACCGCCAGGCCGGTGACGTCATCGGCGACCTCGGTGACGATCCCAGCGCCCTCGCCGCCCATGCCGACCTGGCCGGGCACCATGCCGAGGCCCACCAGGACGTCGCGGAAGTTCAGGCCGGCCACCCGGACGTCCAGCCGGACGTGCCCGGGCCCCAGCGGCTCGCCCGCGGCGGGGTCGGGCAGCAGGGCCAGGTCGGCCAGGCTGCCCTGGCCGGTGGTGTCCAGCCGCCAGTGCGGTGCGCCCGCCGGCGGGCGCAGCAGGTCCGAGCTCGTGGCCCGGGCCAGCCGGGGCACAAAGCAGGCCCCGTCGCGCACCGCCACCTGCGGTTCGCCGGCGGCCAGCGCCGCGGCCACCAGGGCGGGCAGCGCGAGCCAGGATGGGCCCGAGTCGTCGATGTCGATGAGCAGGAACCGGTCCGGGTTCTCCGCCTGCGCGGAGCGCACCAGGCCCCAGACGGCCGCCTGGGCCGGCGCGGTCAGCGTGTCCTGCTCGGCCGCCGCCACCGCGCCCCGGGTCAGCAGGACCAGCCGCGACGAGCTGACCCGTGTCTCGGCCAGCCAGGCCTGGAGCAGTTCCAGTGTGGCGCCGGCGTCGGCGTGCGCCGCCCGGCTCAGGTCGGGTGAGCCCGCATCCGGCGCGCAGGCCAGCACGACCCCGGGGACGCCGAAGCCGAGGTCGATGTCGCGCGCCAGTAGGGACATGTCCGGCGCGGCCTGCGGAGTGACGCCCGCCTCGCGCAGGCCGGGGCGGACCCCGAGGGTGTCCGGGCCCAGCAGGGCCCAGCTGTCGGAGGCGGTCGCCGCGATGGCGCCCCGCGCGGCGGCGTCGGCGTCGAGCGGCAGCGGCGTCCAGTCCAGGCGGAAGAGCCGGTCGTCACCGGCTCCGCCGGAGCCATCGAGATCCGCCGCGGCCACCGGCCGCATGACGATCGATTCCGCGTGTGCCACCGGCGCGCCGGTGAGGTCGGCGACGGTGATCGTGACGCTGCCCGGGCCCAGCGGCGCGACCCGGACGCGCAGCGCGCTCGCGCCCGCCGCCTGGACCCGCACCCGGGTCCACGCGAACGGCAGCCGCAGCCCGGTGTCCTGATCGGACACCAGGCCGGCCACGGCGTGCAGCGCGCCGTCGAGCAGGGCGGGATGCAAGGTGAACTGGCGGGCCTGCCCCTGGAGCTCCGCGGGCAGCGCGACCTCGGCGAACACCTCGTCGCCGCGGACCCAGGCCGCGTGCAGGCACTGGAAGGCCGGCCCGTACGCATACCCGTTGCGGGCCATGTTCGGGTAGAACTCCTCGACCGGGTGGGCGCTCGCGCCGGGCGGCGGCCACGCGATCAGGTCCGCGGCCGTCGGCCCGCCCGCGTCCGCCGGGGCCAGCACGCCGCTCGCATGCCGGGTCCAGGGTGTCTGCGGGCCCGCGTCGGCGGGGCGCCCGAAGATCTCCATCGGCCGCCGGCCGGAGTCGTCACCGGCCCCGACCGAGACCTGGATCTGCACGCCTCGGCTCTGCTCATCGCCGGCCATCGCACCGCCGGCCACCGCGCCGCCGTCGCCAGCCTGCTCGCCGCGCCGGGCCCGCAGGATCAGCGGTGCCTCCAGGGTCAGCTCGGCCAGCTCGGGGCATCCGACCTCGTCGCCGGCCCGCATCGCCAGCTCCACGAACGCCGTGCCGGGCAGCAGGACCGTCCCGGCCACCTCGTGGTCGGCCAGCCACGGCTGCGTGGCCAGCGACAGCCGTCCGGTCAGCAGCAGCCCGTCGCCGGCGGCCAGCTCCACCGCGGCGCCCAGGAGCGGATGACCGGCCGAGCGCAGGCCCGCCGCCGTCACGTCCGCCGATCCGGTCTTCTCCAGCCAGTACCGCTCGTGCTGGAACGCGTAGGTCGGCAGCCCGACGCGCGGCCCGGCGGCGGCGAACGCGCCCGTCCAGTCCACGGCCACGCCCGACGACCAGGCCGCGCCCAGCGACAGGTACAGGCGCGTCAGGTCGCCCTCGCCGCGGCGCAGCGTGCCGAACGAGCCGGCCGGCATGCCGAGTTCCGCGGCGATGTCCTGCACCGCGGTGGTCAGCACCGGATGGGCGCTGACCTCCACGAACGCTGAGTGTCCCGACAGCAGCAGAGCGCTGACGGCTTGCGCGAACCGCACCGGCTGGCGCAGGTTGCGCACCCAGTAGGCCGCATCCAGCTCCTCGGTGTCCAGCCAGCCGCCCGTCACCGCCGAGGCGAACGGCACCTGCCCGGCGGCCGGCCGGATAACGGACAGCGCCTCGGTCAGCTCCGCCTCGATCGCGTCCACCTGGGCGGAGTGCGAGGCGTAGTCCACGTCGATCCGGCGCGCCTGCACGCCCTCGGCCTCGCATCGGGCCATCAGCTCCGCCAGGCCGTCGGGGTCCCCGGAGACCACGGTCGCGGCCGGCCCGTTGACCGCCGCCACGTCGACCCGCGGCGACAGCTCCGCCACCCAGTCCCGCACGCGGGCCTCAGGCACCGGCACCGACACCATGCCGCCGTGACCGGACAGCCGCCGCGCGATCGCCCGGCTGCGCAGGACCACCACCCGCGCCGCGTCCGCCAGGGACAGCCGACCCGCCACGCACGCGGCGGCGATCTCGCCCTGAGAGTGCCCCACAACCGCGGCCGGCGTCACCCCGTAGGAGCGCCATACCTCGGCCAGCGAGAGCAGCACCGCGAACATCATCGGCTGCACCACGTCCACCGGCTCCCGGGCCGCCCCGTCACCGGAAGCAGCCCCGTCGTCACCGGAAGCAGCCCCGTCACCGAGGCGCAGCTTGGCCAGCAGCGACCAGCCCAGCAGGGGGTCCAGGGCTGCCGCGCACTCACTCAGCCGCGCCGCGAAGACCGGCGAGGTATCCAGCAACTGCCGGGCCATGCCCGCCCACTGCCAGCCCTGGCCGGGAAAGACGAAGACCACGCGCCGACCGGCCGCCGGGCCCGTCGTGCCCTCGACCAGCTCCGCCGCGGGCGCGCCGGCAGCCAGGCTCTCCAGGCCCGCGAGCGCGGCGCCCCGGTCCGCCGCGACGACCACGGCGCGGTGCTCCATCGCCGACCTGGTCAGCGCCAGTGACCGGCCGATGGCGGGCAGCGCCAGCTCGCCGCTCGCGGCGACGAAGCCGGCCAGCCGCTCCGCCTGGGCCCGGAGCGCGGGCCCGGAGCGCGCCGAGACCACCAGCGGCACCGGCACCGCCCCGGCGCTCCCGGCCTCGCTCGGGCCAGCGCTGCTGCGGGCCGTACCGTCCTGGGTGACCGGCGCCTGCTCCAGGATCACGTGCGCGTTCGTGCCGCTGACCCCAAACGAGGACACCGCCGCCCGCCGGGGCCGGCCGGTCTCCGGCCAGGCCACCTCTTCGGTCAGCAGCCGCACCTGGCCCGAGGACCAGTCCACCTCCGGCGTCGGCCGATCCACGTGCAGGGTGCGCGGTAGCACGCCGGCCCGCATCGCGAGGACCATCTTGATGACCCCGGCGACCCCGGCCGCGCCGCCCGCGTGACCCATGTTCGACTTGATCGAGCCCAGCCACAGCGGCCGGTCCGCCGGCCGGTCCGCGCCGTAGGTGGCCAGCAGCGCCTGGGCCTCGATCGGGTCGCCGAGCGTCGTGCCCGTGCCGTGCGCCTCGACTGCGTCGACGTCCGCCGCGGACAGGTCGGCGCTGGCCAGCGCCTGGCGGATCACTCGCTCCTGGGCGAGGTCGCTGGGGGCGGTCAGCCCGTTGCTCGCGCCGTCCTGGTTGATCGCCGAGCCGCGGATGATCGCGAGCGGCTCATGTCCGTTGCGCACTGCGTCGGACAGCCGCTCCAGCAGCAGCAGGCCCGCGCCCTCGGCCCAGCCGGTGCCGTCGGCGGCCGCCGCGAACGACTTGCACCGGCCGTCTGGTGCCAGCCCGCGCTGCCGGCTGAACTCGGTGAACACGCCCGGCTGCGGGATCACGGTGACGCCGCCGGTCAGGGCCAGCGAGCACTGGCCCAGCCGCAGCTCCTGCACCGCGAACTGGAGCGCCACCAGCGACGAAGAGCACGCGGTGTCCACCGTGACCGCCGGGCCCTCCAGCCCGTAGGTGAACGCGATGCGCCCCGACGCGACGCTGGTCATGCTGCCCGTGCCGACGTATCCCTCGACCTCGGCCGGGATGGCGCCGAGGCGCTCCACGTACCCCGCGGCGATGACGCCGACGAAGACGCCGGTCGGGCTGCCCTTCAGCGTGCCCGGATCGATGCCCGCGTGCTCGAAGAGCTCCCAGGAGGTCTCCAGGAGGAGCCGCTGCTGGGGGTCCATCGCCAGCGCCTCTCGCGGGCTGATCCCGAAGAAGCCCGCGTCGAAGTCCGCCGCGTCGTACAGGAAGCCGCCCTCGCGGACGTAACTCTTGCCGGGACTGTCCGGATCCGGGTCGAAGAGCTCCGCCAGGTCCCAGCCGCGGTCCGTCGGCATGCCCGACACGACGTCCCGGCCGTCCGCCACCAGCCGCCACAGGTCGGCCGGCGAGGACACGCCGCCGGGATACCGGCACGCCATGCTGACGATGGCGATCGGCTCCCGGTCCGCGGTCTCCAGTTCCTGTACGCGCTGCCGGGACTCCTCCAGCGCGGTCGTCGCGCGCTTGAGATAGTCGAGGAGCTTCTCTTCGTTGTCCGCCATCAAGGCTCCTTCGGCGAGCTCAGAGCACATGGGTTCCCGACGGCGCCGTCGGCCTGATAAGGCCGACGGTCCGACATACTGGCCCTCAGTAGTTTAGGGAACGTCCATTTAAAATTATTCGCTGCGAGCGAGCCAGCGCCGTCCGGGCGCCGGGCTGCCTTTTCTCCAGATTCGCATGTCCTGCGGAGCGCGACAAGGTGCCGCTACCCCTGATTACCGTTACGCCCGACCCCTATTCCGGTACCCGGGGACCCCCATTCTCATCAGAATGCGGGAGCGGCCGCGGGGGCCCGGAGCGTGCCCAGATAGGGATGCCAGAGATGGGTAGGGTTCTTCTCGACGGCCGCCACGGTCTCCCGCATGACGCGCAGGACCTCCGGCTCGTCCTCGTCGTACAGCTCGCCCTGCAGCAGCCTGATCACGTCCAGCCGGTAGCGCGGGTCCTGCACGAACGTGGTGAACAAGATGTTCAGCCGGTAGTACACCGAGATGAATTCGTACCAGTTGCGGACCCCGTTGCGGATGATCCGCTCGTAGGTCGCGAACCTATCCGCGGAGAAATCGGCCGCCTCGTGCGCGGCGATGATGTCCCGGCTGGCGAGCCGCGCGCTGGTGAGCGCGACGCTGACTCCGCTGGAAAAGATCGGATCGACGAAACGGGCCGCGTCTCCGATCATCACGAACCGGTTCCCGCAGATCTGCTTCATCGCGTAGCTATAGTCGCCCTCGGCCTTGAACGGCCGGATGCGCTCAGATTTTCTGAGGGCCGCCGCCAGATCGGGGCGGCTGGACACGCAGTCCCAGAAGAACTTGTCGCGGTCGGTATTCGCCTCGGCGAATCGATGCTTCTGCGTCACGACGCCAATGCTGGTGACGGTATCGGTGATCGGAATCTGCCACACCCAGGTGTCGTTGACCGGCAGGAAATGAATGAAGATGTAATCCGATTTTCCCGATTCGGTCGTGAGCGCCGTGCGGTCCAGGCCGTCGAACCAGGTGTGCAGGGCGTATTGGTTGAAGACCGGATCGGCCACCTTCACCCGAAGCTGGCGGCCGAGCAGGGTCTGGCGCCCGGACGCGTCGATCAGCATCCGGGCGGTGAACTCGGTCTCCTGCCCGGCGAGCCGGCCGGTGACGGTGACCTGCTGCGGATCATCGAGATCCGCGCGCAGCACCCGGACGCCCTGGAAGACCTTGGCGCCGAGGCTCTCCGCGTTCTGGAGCAGGATTTCGTCGAACCGGCCCCGGTCCACGTGGTAGGTGTAGTCGCGGTCGACGCCAGGCTGATCGCGCTCGCTGAACTGGATCTCCGCCTCGCCGAGCCGGGTGAACTCGCGGGACTGCTGGCTGGCCATCAGCGAGGTCCAGGCGGCACCGTACTTGCGTGGGAATCCGGCCCGGTCGACCGCGTCCATCGCGCCGGTCTCCATGAGCACGCGGGTGGTGGCGGGGACCAGCGATTCTCCGACGTGCGGACGGGGAAACGTCTCGCCCTCGAAAACGGCGACGGACAGGCCCGCCTTGGCTAGATAGGCGGCCGCCGTGGATCCGGCCGGGCCACCGCCCACGATGATGACGTCATAGTCGGCCTTCACGACAGAAATGCCCCCACTCCGCAGGTCCGGGGAAACGTACGACCCTGGCCGGCCGGTGATCTAGCGATGTGACGAGCGGCCCGGCAAGACCACCTTCAGGCTAGGGAGCCGCCCCCGCCCGCGTCAGCCCCTAGCCCTCCTAGGCGCCCCCTAACCTGGGCGCCCGGGCTCGTCCGGCCGGCTATCCGGCCAGGCTCATGCCTCCGACGGTCAGCGAGCGCAGAGCCGTCGGGAGATCGATGCGGCGGCTCACGTTGAGCTTGCGGTAGGTGCTCGTCAGGTGCTGCTCGACGGTGCTGACGGTGATGAACAGCTTGCCCGCGATCTCCCGGTTCGTGTTACCGACGGCGGCCAGCGCGGCCACCCGCCGCTCGGCGTCGCTGAGCATCCCGGAGCCACTGACGGCCGACGGCGCCACGTCGCTGGCGGGCTGCTCGCAGACGACGGCCCGATCGAAGCGCAGCGCCCGGTGCAGCATCGGCTCGGCCCCGCACCCTCTGGCCAGGTGCGTCGCGCGATGCACGGTCATCCGCGCGCGATTGTCGTCACCGAGCTCCTGGTACACGTGGCTGAGGTCCGTAAGGGTGCGGGCCAGCTCCAACTGGTCGCCGCTGACCTGGAGCAGCTCCACCGCCTCGGTTAAGATCGCCGGCCGCTGCCGGGGCTCGCGGGTCGCCGCCAGCACCCGCAGCGACAGTCCCCGGATCCGCGGGCATTCCGCGTCTGGCCGACCGAGCTGCTCCTCGATCAGATCGCGGGCCCGGCCGCCGTTGCCGATCTGAAGGTAGGCCTGCGCCGCGTCACTGCGCCACGGCACGAGCGCCGGCAGGTCGAGGCGCCAGGCGCTCATCAGCTCACCGCAGGCCAGGAAGTCCCCGAACGCGGCCCGGGGGCGGCGCGTGGCGAGATAGTAGTGACCGCGCGCATGCAGGTAGTGCAGCCCGAACCGGGTCTCGAACACCACCGCCGGCACCGGACGGCTGAGCTGGTCGGCCGCCTCGTCGAACTTGCCCATCTCGGTCCGGGCGAGCAGCAGGCTGGCCAGCGGGAGCCCGACCGCCCCGCCCCAGCTCTGCGAGGGCATCTGGGCCAGGGCCACATGAGCGTGGTACTCGGCGCCGGACAGGTCGCCCTGCCGGATCGCGATCTCCGCCCGGACGGCGGCCAGCACGGCCCGCAGGCCCGGAATACGGCGATCGGCGGTCTCCTGAAGCAGCAGATCGCACCAGGAAGCCGACCGGTCGACCTGGCCGGCGTACACCAGGGCCAGTAGCGCCTGCTCGACCGGCTCGAACGCGACATCGTCCAGCCGGAAGCTCTCCAGGACCTGCTCCGCGCCCCCGATGGTGTCGTCACTCCCGCCGTGCGTGAGAATTGCGGCCAGCGCGGAGGCGGCCCGGATTTCCTGGCTAGCCGTGGCCGGAAGTATCCCGTCGGTCACCGGCTCCGCCAACGCCGACCCGTCGGTTTCCAGTAGCTGCGGATAGGAGCACGCCAGCCATTCTCGGATCGTGCTCAGCTCGAAACTATCCGCCGCGTCGGTCGCGCCCTTGCCCAGCTCGCGCAGCAGGCACCTGGCCTCATCCAGGCGGCCTTGCAGCAGCAGGAACCTGATCGGGACGATCGCATGACGGCCCCGCAGATGACCGGCTCGCAGGGCAGCGGTCAGCTCGGGAAGGTGACGGAAGGCCTTCGTGGGATCCACTCGTGATTCGACCAGCGCGAGGAGCGCCCTGATCTCGGCCAGCTTCAGCTCATCCCGGCAAGAATCGCAGGCCAGCTCCAGGCACTGAACGGCCAGGCCCACCCGGTCGTCCGCGAGGGCCTGCTCGGCCGCGGTCCGCAGGACCGACAGCATCCACGCCTCCGCCGTCTGCCGGGCGGCGATGACGTGCTCCACGATCTCCATAGCCGCCGCACCCTCCTCGAACAGCATCCGGGCGGCGCGATAGTGCAGATCCGCTCGGTCCGCGGCATCTATGCTGTTGAGCACGGCGGCGCGGGCCGCCTGGTGCGGGAACGTGCCGCTGCGCAGCAGCCCGGCGATGCTCAGCGCGTGCATAACCTGAGTGACCGACGCCACGGGAAGCCCGAGCAGCCGGCCGAGCCGTGACGACGAGCCGACGTCGCCCAGCACGGCGAGGCCGCGGGCTACCTTCACGGTATTGGCTCCGCCGCGATGCAGGCAGTTCACCACCGCCTCGCCGAAGGCATCCTCGACCACGAGTTCCGTGTCATTCTCAGGGGCCACCGTCGGCGAGTTGTGATGATCCTCCAGCAGGGCCCGGACCAGCAGCGGATTCCCACCGCTCGCCGCGTGATAACCGGGCGCGAGCCGTCCTGCCGCCGTGCTGTCCAGCTGCTCGGCCAGCACATTGGTCACGCCGCGCGGAGACAGTGGCCGCAGCCGGATGCGGCGGCAGTGCGGATGACTCAGCAGCTCCGCGTGAAAAGACGGGTCGGCCCGCTGCATGCCCTCCCGGTCGTTGATGACCATCAGGACTCGCGACGATCGCAGGCGGCCGGCTAGATACAGCAGGAAACGCCGCGACAGCGGGTCGGCATGATGGACGTCATCGATGCCGACCAGGAGCGGTCGGCGCTCTGCGATCTCCACCAGCACCGTGTGCAGCTCACGGGTGACCAGGGCGAGCAGGCGGTTGGCCACGCCGGGATCGGAATCGGAATCGGAATCGGAATCGGCGAGAGTCTCGGCGCGCGCGCCCTCGCTCAGCAGCTGCGCCACTCTCTTCTTGCGCTCCGGGGACAGCCGCGCGCTCTGGAAGAGCTGATTGACCACCGCCAGCGGCAGGCCCGTCTCCATCCGAGAGCAGGTCGCGACCAGCACAATGGCCCCGAGCCCGGCCGCCCAGTCAGCGATGCTCAGCAGCAGCGCCGACTTCCCGATGGCGACGCCACCGCTCACGACGGCGACAGAACCGTCGGCCTGCGTGCACCGCACAAATAGGCCCTTTAAGACACGCAACTCCTCCGGCCGCCCAGCGAAACTCATCCGGGGCCCGCCCTCGTGCACCGCCACCGGCCTCTGCACACCCAGGTTCATCAACGTTGCTCCCATCCATGTTTTCGGCGCAGCGCGCCAGGCGCGCTGCGCGGCCCCTGGTCCGCGCATGACATGCCTTCGCCGTAACGAACGATGAAACGATGGACAGTACTTATCCGAACATTGGGTTAAGATCCAGGATCATCCAGGAGCCGGCTAACCGAATGGCGCATGCTCCGTCACAGCCAGCTAGCAACGTTGCTCCCCGCATATTACTGTCGAGTTAAGATAACTTAGAGTCACTACGGTGGCAGAACCGCGATGACCGAACATAAGTCGACGCACCTCGATTTTGACTTGAACTCCACGATCCTCTCGGTAAGACCGGAGTCTATTGCAGGACCGCGCATGTGATCAAGTGGCGTCCGCGGCACCCGGCTGGCGCCCTTGACTGGTTGTCGCCACGTCGGGCCGAAATTCGCCCCCCCTGGTCTTTGACCAGCCCAAACTCGCGTGCGAGCGATCCGTGCAGCTGACATATCCGGATGGCAGTTACCGAAACTTTAGGGGTACCTAAGGGATCCGCTAGGGGTGTCGGACGGGACCGCTGCGCCATACCGTGCGTATTGTCAGCGGCACTCAGCCGACCGAGCGGTATCGTGCACATTGACGGCGGGGATAGAATGTTTAGTTCTCGATGATGTACCCCCCACATGTTGCTGAGATATCAGGCCGGAAACAGGCGCGAAACAATTTCCCGTTTGCGACGAGGGTGAGGACTGATGGCATCGCCCGCAGCTGACGGCGACTTGTGGATACGGCGCTATCATCCCGCGCCCGGCAGCGCGATCAGGCTGGTCTGCCTGCCGCACGCCGGCGGCTCCGCCAGCTACTACTTCGGCGTGTCACGGGAGCTGGCGCCCGGGATCGAGGTCCTCGCGGTGCAGTACCCCGGCAGGCAGGACCGGCACCGGGAGCCGCTGATTGACAGCGTGGCGGACCTGGCGGATCAGATCAGCACGGCGCTCGTGCCCATCGCCGGGCAGCCCTTCGCCTTCTTCGGCCACAGCATGGGCGCCATCCTGGCCTTCGAGGTGGCCCAGCGGCTGCGGACCCGGCTCGGGGTCAGCCCGCAGCGGTTGTTCGTCTCCGGCCGGCGCGCACCCTCAGAGACACGGACGGGAAACGTCCACCGGCGCGACGACGCCGGACTGCTGGCCGAGCTGAACCGCCTGGGCGGCACCGACAAGCGGCTGCTGAACGACCCGGAACTGCTCTCGGCCATCCTGACGGTCAGCCGGAACGACTACAAGGCGGCCGAGACCTATGCCTGGGTGCCAGGCGGGCCGCTGGACTGCCCAGTGACCGCGTTGATAGGCAGCGCTGATCCGCAGGCCACCGTCGAGGAGGCCAAGGTGTGGCGTGAGCACACCACCGGAGCCTTCGACCTGCGCGTGTTTCCCGGCGGCCATTTCTATCTCGATCAGGCCCGCGCGGAGGTGCTCGAGACGATCGTCACCGGCCTCGCAGGGGTCGTCCACGCCGACCCGCGCGAAGGGAGCTCCTCGTGAGATACGAGATCATGGGGCCGCTGCGGATCATCGACGGGCACAACGTCTCGCTGATCAGCGCGCGTAAAATCGAGACCGTGCTCGCCGTCCTGCTGATCCGCTCGGATCTGGTGGTGTCGCGAGACCAGCTCACCACCGAGATCTGGGGCGACCGGCCGCCCCGGCGGGCGACCGATGGCCTGCACGTCTACATTTCTCAGCTGCGCAAGTTCCTGCATCACTCGGATCGCCCGGAAAGCCCCGTGGTCACCCAGTATCCCGGTTACCTGCTGCGCAAGGGCTCGGACGAGATCGACCTGCACATCTTCATCGATCTCGTGAGCCAGGGGCGATCGCTGGCCCGTCAGCAGCTCCATGAGCAGGCGATCGAGCGCTTCGAGCAGGCCCTGCGCCTGTGGCGCGGCCTGCTGCTCGGCGACCTGCGCGGTGGCCCGATCATTGACGGCTTCGGCACCTGGCTCCTGGAGTCCCGGCTAGAGTGCCTGGAACTGCTGGCCGAATCGAACCTCCTGCTGGGCCGGCACCGTGAGCTCATTGGTCGGCTGTACTCACTGACCAGCGAGAATCCCCTCCGTGAGGCCTTCCACCGCCAGCTGATGCTGGCTTTGTACCGGTCCGAGCGGCAGGCCGACGCGCTCATGGCCTACCAGATCGCCCGCAATACGCTCCGGGAAGAACTGGGACTGGAGCCCGGCCGCCCCCTGCAGAATCTGCACCGGGCCATCCTGGCCGCCGATACCCGGCTCGAGACCATGTCCGCGTCGACCTGCGAGGTCGCGCCCGCCGGGTCGGGCCGCAGGATCCGGTCCAGGAACCTGTCGGGTTCAAAAGTCGGCTGTACCTTTGAACTGGGACAACGGGCGAGGCGTGGCCGGTCAAGATGATCACCCATGTCTCTTCGCCTTCTCTACCTGGTCTTCGTCCGGCTCTGCAGCTGGCTGGTCCTGCGGCACCAGGTCGCCGCGCAACGGCGTCGATCGGGGTGGTGGAGTTCGCGCCGCGATCGCGGACCAGGATCGCTGTCTACCGGCTTGACAGTTGTGGTGTCTAGTCGCTAGATATATTGTGGTGAGAGCGCGTGAGGTAAACCGGAGTATCGAGCGGCTAGGCGGCGTGATGGTCCGGCAGGCTGGGTCGCACCGCCGCTACGTGGTCACTTACACCGACGCTTCCGGCGCCCAGTTCACGGTGGCCGCAACGGTAGCGCAGCATCCGGGTGATATCCCGGCCGGGACGCTGCGCGCGATCGAGCGTGACCTGGAGCCGGCGCTAGGAAAGGGGTGGCTGCGGTGAGCGAGCATGCCTACCGGGTAGTCGTTACCCGAGAGGACCGGCACTGGCTGGCGGACGTGCCGGAACTGGCGGGCGCCCACACGTATGCCCGCAGCCTGCCCGCCCTGGACCAGGGGGTGCGCGAGGTCGTCGTGCTAGCCGCGGGGCTGCCCGATGAGGCCATGCCCGGTCTCGCGCTGGACTATGACTACCGCACGGGCGACCCGGAACTGGATGCCACCGCCCTGGAGGTCCGGCGCCTGCGCCGCCAGGCCGACGAGCTCGCCGCCGCCGCCGCGACCGCCCGCACCGGCCAGGCTGCCGCGCAGCTGGCCGCTCGCGGCCTGTCGGTCCGCGACATCGCTGCCCTGCTGGGGATCAGCCCGCAGCGGGTCTCCCAGCTCACCGCCAGGGCCAGCTAGCATGTCCCCGATAATCCAGCGGATTCGCTCCACGCTGGGTCAGGAGTCGTAGATGCCATGATTGCCGACGCGCAGCCACACCACGACGGTTTCGCCTGCGACCTCCACCAGCCGGAACAGCGCCCGGCCGTCGGGTCCCGCGAAGCTCCGTGTCATCGAGTAGTTCGCGCCGATCCGATGGACGCGCAAGGCTCTCGGCCACGGCCCGGCCCCCTTATGGGCGCCAGCGTCCAGAGCGGGACGGAGACTCTCATGCACGGCCTGCACGAACAGCTTGCGATGCTCGTCAGGCAGGCGGCGCAGATCGATCAGAAAACCAGGAGTGCGAACATACTTCATTCGCCTGCGCCGAGATCGGCTACCAGCGCTTCCATCGAGTCGTACACCTTGCCGTCAGGGACGTCGTCACCGGGCCGGGACGGATGCCTACTCTCGTGAGCGACCCAGTACAGCTCAGCCTCGCGCTGCTCCAGCGCCTTGAGCGCGCGGTACTCCTCCAGTGGGACCACGACCGCCTCGACCTGGCCTGCCCGGAAGATCACCTGATGGTCGGTGACCTCGGCATCGAAAGACGGGGAGCCCTCACTCATACCGACGAGACTACTCCTCGGAGAAACGTGGGCCAGTACCCTGTTGGGTGTCAAAATTCGGGCCTGTCCCTGCGGCTGGCTGATCCTGCTCGGCCGCTCGTCAGCGTCCAAGAACGCGGAACTGCTGGTACTGCGGCACGAGGTCGCCGTGCTGCGCCGCACCAGGCCCAGACCCCGCCTCGACTGGGCCGACCGAGCCGTCATGGCCGCGCTGATCCGGTACCTGCCAGGGAAGCTGCGAGCACACCGCCTGGTCACCCCAGGAACCGTCCTTCGGTGGCACCGCCGCCTGGTCACCAGGAAGTGGACCTATCCGCGCGGTACCGAAGCGGCACACCGACACGACGTGGCGGCAGTTCCTGCGCGCGCAAGCCGCGACAATGCTCGCCACCGACTTCTTCCACGTCGGACTGCGCGGTCACCCTCCAGCGCCTTTACTGCCTGTTCGTCATGGAGATCGGCTCCCGCTACGTTCACGTTCTCGGCGTGACCGCCAACCCGGACGGGCCGTGGACCACGCAGCAGATCCGGAACCTCCTGATGGACCTCGGTGACCGGGCAGCGGACTTCCGGTTCCTGGTCCGGGACCGGGCCGGGCAGTTCAGCGCGTCGTTCGACGCGGTCCTGGCCGGCGCTGGTATCGAAGCAGTCAAGGTCCCGCCCCGAAGTCCTCGCGAACGCCTATGCCGAACGGTTCGTGCTCACCGCCCGGACTGAGGTCACCGACCGGATGCTGATCTTCAGCGAACGACACCTGCACAGCGTGATGGCCGAATATACCCGACACTACAACGGGCGAAGACCGCACCGCGCGCTCCAGCTTCAGCCACCCGGCCCGACCACCCCGTGGCCGATCTCTCCCAGGAACGAGTCAAGCGCCGGCCAGTCCTCGGCGGCCTCCTCAACGAATATGAGCGAGCTGCCTGAAAGCCCAGGTCACAGCCAGCGGCACAATTCTGGCACCCCACAGG
>Ga0209839_10000019_pt1 | contig 62312 bp, 57 predicted proteins | sample OrgsoiDNA2013050_FD_185800 | JGI IMG/M metagenome (GOLD analysis project Ga0209839, IMG submission 185800) | Permafrost soil microbial communities from the Arctic, to analyse light accelerated degradation of dissolved organic matter (DOM) -... | ecosystem: Environmental > Terrestrial > Soil >... | reverse complement strand
AGCGAGTCGGCAAAGGCCACCGAGATACGCGTCGCCAGCGGTGCGAGCAGGCGGTTCGAAAGATTGGGCTGCACATCCTGCTGATGCATCAGCAGCGGGACACCATTGAGTCTGGCGGCAAAGCCAGCCGGAACCGCCACGTAGCCGCCACTGGTAAAGGCTGCATCGGCGTGAAAGTTTCGTACTATGCCGAGCGCCTGCACCATACCAACGGGAACGCGGGCAACACCAGTGACGGTCCGCCAGGAGACAAAACGCTGCAGCTTGCCAGCCTTGATCCGCGCAAGACGGAGACCAGCGGCAGGTATCAACTCTGTTTCCAGGCCATCGTCGCTCCCTAGATAGAGAATGTCGGCTTTATATTCATTTTGTAGCAGCAACGCCACCGAGAGGGCTGGATAGATATGGCCTCCCGTGCCGCCGCCTGATATCAAAATTCGCATTGTGTATCTTTTCTTGAGTATGTTGCAAAAATTTGGGATAGCGCTTGTTACGCTTTCCTCTTCATAGCTTTCGTGACTGTGCGCTTCGACAGGGCTGGATTTTCCGGCTCCTGAATGTAGCGCGAGATATTCAGGAGCACCCCCACAGCCGCCATAGTAATGACTAGCGAAGAGCCGCCATAGGTAATAAACGGCAGCGGCACTCCTGTATACGGGATCGTCCCGGTCGTCGATCCGATATTGATCATTGCCTGCAAGATTAGCCAGGTCGTAATGCCGGTCGCCAGCAGGGCACCGTAGATGTCCTGCGTGCGCCGCGCCAGGCGAAAGCCACGAAACGCCAGGAACACAAACAGCATCACGATCAGCGCGCAACCGATAAAGCCCAACTCCTCGCCGATAATGGCGAAGATCGAGTCGACTTGCGGGAATGGCAGATACCCCGTCTTCTGACGGCTTGCCCCCAGTCCAACGCCAAACCAGCCGCCCGAGCCCAGAGCCAGTAACGACTGATAGAGCTGCAGGTTGATGCTCGTAACATTTTTGAACGGGTCCAAAAAGCCCATCAACCGGAAGTACCGGTAGCCGTGCAACGCCTGCGTCAAGAAAATCAGTCCGCCGCAACCCAGTGCCAGCAAGAACTGCACGATATTGGCCCCCGCCGTAAAGAACATCACCGTGGCAAGTCCCGCGATAATGATCGTCGTGCCCATGTCGTTTTCTAGCAACACCAGCCCCAGGATCAAGCCTACCAGGAGCACGAACGGGGCGAGTCCGTACAGAAACGTCTCTACCTGCTTCCCTTTGCGAGCCAGCCAATCCGCCACGTACAGCGCCAGCACCAGCTTGGTCAATTCGCTCGGTTGAAACGAGAAGAAAGAGCCAAAGCCTATCCAGCGCGCGGCACCATAGGCCGTCGTGCCTACCAATAAAACGATCACCAGCAACGGGAGCATAATAACCATGCCGAGCAAAGAGAAGCGCCGCCACTGCCGGTAGTCTATACGCATGGTAACAAGCATAACGACCACGCCGAGCAACGCCCAGACGAACTGCTTCTGAAAAAAGTAAGAAGCATCACCATAGTCGCGCGCCGCCAGGAACGAACTCGCGCTGTACACCATCACCAGGCCGCTACAGAGCAGCGCCAGCACGGAGGCAAGCAGCCACGTATCGATCTTGCCAGCCACGCGTGGGAGGCGCATCTCAAGTTCGGAGAGCTTCTTCTGCTCTTCGTCACTGATCACCTGCACCGGCGTACTGGGCGGCGCGGCGACCTCTGCTGAACGCAGACGCCAGCTCGCCGTCAATCCGGTCCGTTGCCTCACAACGGGCGTTACAGCGATCCTCGCACGACTCGCGAGAGGTGGCAGGCTCTTGCGCGGGGCCGGACGCACCAACGTATCCTCCGCCGCGTAGCTCATCTTTACGTTACGAGAAGACTTTTTCTGCGCACTGGCACTACTTGCAGGCCCCTGGTTCTCCTGACGCTGTTGACGTTCCGCCGCTTCAAGAGCAGGAGAACGCATCACGGGAGGAGAGAGCTCGCTCCTGTGCTTTCCTTTAGCGACAGCATTCTTTTCTTGTCTTAGCCTATCTCGTAGCATGAACGCCTGTTTTCTTCACTTGACATAGAACATTTTTTCGAGTATACTCACTACGAGCCGTGTAAATCAGATGTATCGTTCTTAGACTGAATGGGCTGCTCTTGCATAACTTGCAGCGCCTGCTCAACATCCTGATCGCTCAGGTGCATCTGCACCTGTTGCAAGTCGATGGCCTCAATATCTTTTGCTCGCAATAACGCACTCCAGGGATCGCTTTTAAGTGTCGGTACAGGCGCTTCAGGAGAGGTCTGCGAGACTTCTGCCTCTCTGCCCCCTAGAAGTTCGCGCCATACGTCACTCAGAGATGCATGGTCAGCATCTTTATTTTCATTTTGCATAGCATACCTCTCGCCGTGAAACGCCCCATACACCCCCTACTCGCCGCACGTCCACGCTCCATCATTACTGGTCAGGCGTAACGTTATAGTGCCACATGAGTTGCTGAGCGATAGTCTTCCACAAAGGGCCAGCCGCCGTGCCACCGAAAATAGTGGCCTGGGGCCGGTCCAACTTGACCAGAACCACGTACTGCGGATTTGACGCGGGCAGGAAGCCAGCCATCGACGCCACCGTCTGATCGTCCGAGATGCCCTGGGTAGTGGCCGTCCCCGTTTTCACCGCAACGCTATAGCCTGGAAACGTCGCCTGTTTATTAAAGTTCGCCGCACTCACCAGCATACCTTTCAGCAATTCGGCGGCGCTCGCGCTAATCACGCGGCGCTTGACCTGCGGCTGCGTCGTCGTTATGTGCCCGTTATTATTGACAGAAGCGACAAGATAGGGCTGCATCATCACTCCATCATTGGCGATTGTCTGATACGCCATCGCCATCTGGAGCGGCGTTACCAGGATACTCTGCCCAAATGACTGCCGTGTCAGATCACTTGGTGTCCAGTTGGCAGACAACGGATCGCGATACGTACCGGCTGCCTCGGGATCTTCCAGTCCAGTGCTCTTGCCAAAACCGAAGCGCTGCAGGTAAGGATAGAAGCGATTGGCCTGCAATATATTATGTGCGACATAAGCCGCGCCAACGTTCGCCGAATGCTCCAACACCTGCGTCATCGTCTCCGTCCCATAACCTTCGTTAGCCCAATTCGTCACTGTGGGTGTCCCGTCAGTGAAGTTCAGGTAGCCAGGATCATAAAAGGACGTATTGGGCGTGATCAAACCCTGATCGAGCGCCGCTGCCATCGTCACAGATTTCATGATCGAACCCGGCTCGTACGCGCAGAAGAGGGCCGGATTGAAGTACACGTCTTCGGTCCCGAGGCAGCCCTTCTGATCGCTAGCAGCGCCATAGTTATTAGGATCGAAGCTCGGCGCTCCAGCCATCGCGACCACGGCCCCGGTACGCGCATTCAGAATCACGACGGTTCCACTCTGCGCCTTCAAGTTCTTTACGGCAGCGGTCAGTTCGCTCTGCACGAGATACTGAATATTGCTATCTATCGTCAGCGTCAGATTCGCGCCTGGAACGGCCTGTTGCTGCGAACTCACTCCGACCGTCAGGGGATTGCCCATCAGATCGGTCTCAGCCGTCAGGCTACCGGGCTTTCCAGCCAGCAGCGTATTGTATTTCTGCTCGATGCCATAGACACCGCCCTGATCTTCCTGCACATAGCCCAGCACCTGGGAAGCCAGATCACCGTCAGGATAGACGCGCAGGGTACGCGGCTCCAGAAAGGTGTCGGGCAGCTGTAGAGCGCGCAACTGCTGACTCTGCGTCGGCTCGATCGGTCCCGCGATACGCACGGACGCCTGATGCGAATCGAAAAGCTGCTTGAGCCTGTCCTGCGAGAGCTGTGGCAGCACCTGGTGCAACTTACTGCACAGCAAGGCCAGTTCGGTCTGGGCGTTATCGCCTGTATAGTCGGTTGCGAATTGTATAGGTGCTATATACACATCGTCGCGCACAACATTGGTTGCCAGGACATGCCCCTGGATATCGTAGATGTAGCCGCGCGGCGCGTTGACCACCTGACTCTGGATATGCTCATCGTTTGCCAGCTGCGAAAGATAGCTTGAGCGTACGACCTGCCAGTAGTAGAGGCGTCCCAGCAGAATCAGCATAGCAGTGCAGACCAGCAGGAAGACTATCATCTGCCGGTTGCGCGCTCGTTGCAATTCTGCACTCATCTACGGACTCCTCTTTTCAGCGGAAAACTATGGTTGAAAACCTTGTTCATTGTTCGTAAAAGGTAAAAGATGTTTCACAACCAACACCTGAACCGAGTCGGGACCGGCTGGCACAAGCCCAAGCTTATGCGCGCCAGCCGCGATATACGCGGGCGATTGCTCCTGAGCGATTATATTAACCAGATCCTGATTCTGACGTTTCTGGGCGGCCTGTTGTGCATTGATGGCCTGCAATTGCTGATTGGCAGAGACGGCCTGGCTGACCTGGCTCAGGTAGAGGACCGCCATTAATCCGATTAAAAGCACGCTGGTGATGCACAAAGCGACCGGCCCCATGTGAAAAAAGAATGGGTAAAGTTGTCGGCGTCGCCTGGCGACCAGCCGTGTTCTTCGTGGCACACTTTGTGCGGTGTCCTCGCGCTCCTTCAGATCATACATACGCGGCGTTCCTCCAGGATGCTGAATTTCTCCCTACATACCCGCCCCCCTACCTATGACGCACTACGAACCAACAACTATTTCAGCGGCCCGCAGCTTGGCACTACGAGCGCGAGGATTCTGCTCAACCTCCTGGTCAGTCGGGGTCACAGGCTTGCGAGTCAGGATGCGCAGGCTGGCTTTATGACCACAGATGCAGACAGGAGCGCCCGGCGGACAGATACAATCGGTCGCCTCGCGGCGCAGAAATTCTTTGACAATCCTGTCTTCCAGAGAATGAAATGCGATAATTACCATTCTTCCGTCTCCCTCTCCATGCGTATCGCCTGCCGCCCTCCTTGTGCGCAACACCTCGACCATCTGCGGTAGCACCGCCGTCAGACGCTCTAACTCGGCATTGACCGCGATGCGTAGCGCTTGAAAGACCCGCGTTGCCGGATGAATCGCTCCGCGTTTGTATGGGACACCGGCAGCAGCCAATGCTGCCAGGCGGCCCGTCCGCTCAATTGGACCCTTTGCGCGCTCACGCACGATGCGCCTTGCGATCTGGCGCGAACGCCTCTCTTCGCCGTAAAGCCAGAAAATGTCCGCCAGCTCACGCTCACTCGCGGTGTTGACCAGATCCGCCGCTGAAAGCTCCAGCGAACGGTCGAGCCGCATATCGAGAGGACCGTCGGCACTAAAGGAGAAGCCCCGCTCGGGATCTTCCATCTGGTCCGATGAGAAGCCCAGGTCGAGCAGAATTCCCTGTATAGAGCCAGTCCAGGTCTCGTCTACAATGCGCGCGAGATCCGCGAAATTTCCCTGCACCAGTTGCAAGCGCCCGTTGTCTACAAATCCCGAGAGCCGCGCTCCCACGCGCTCCAATGCCTGTGCGTCAGCATCGATACCAAGCACCCGACCATCGGGCTGTGAATGCTCCAGAATGGCCTGAGTATGCCCTCCTCCGCCCACCGTGCCATCTATATAATGACCACCTGGTCGAGGCTGAAGATACTTCAACACCTCGTCCAGCATGACCGGCACATGTTGTGTATGCTCTGTCGTCATGAAAGATAAACTTTATGTATAGTTAGAAGGGAATTTTGCTCCCCTCGGCGTCTAGTCGCTCTTGATAGGTCTGCCAGGCCGTGCGATCCCAGATCTCGAAGTGGTCGCGCACGCCCACTATCGTCACCTCCGTACCCAGAGTTGCATAGGTACGCAACTTGGCGGGAATAATGATGCGCCCCTGCGCGTCCAGCTCCAACTCACTGGCACTTGGATAGATGCGTCGCTCGAAGTCACGCAGGTCGTCGCTCGTCTTCCCCGCTACCAGTTCGTCGGACTTCTGCTCCCAGCGCTGCATAGTATAGACCGAGAGACATGCTCCCATGCCTTTACTGATGATGGCACCGCTGTCCATCTGCGCCCGAAATTTCGCGGGAACAGCCATGCGTCCTTTGGCATCGATTGTATGTTCGTATTCGCCGAGAAACATTGCGTGCCTTTTCCACTATCGCGCCAGCGCCATGAACTCCGGTGAAACGATCAAAAATGGTCCTTTTCCTGGTCCTTTTCACCGATTTTCCCCATCCACCATTCTAGTTCACCAAAATGCCCCACTTTTCCCCACTTCATTGTAACATTTCTCAGGCTTGGGGAAAAGAGTGTTATCCACCAATTTTTCGCCGCTCGGTGGATAACTTGTGGATAACTTATAATATACAAAAATATGTCGATGCAGAATGAGTTTTACGGGCCTGTAAATTTTTCTTGCAAAGGATTTTCATTCTCTATATAAATCCTGCATACAGCAAACGACAAAGCACACTGGGCAAGCTTGAAATGCCTTTCTAACAAAAAATGCTTTAAATAATTTATACGACTATAAATGACATACAAAATCATCTATCATATAATGCTTATGCGACTTTTCTAATATAAGATGTATTTTCGGCTTATACGGCACATGATTTGGATTGGTTAAGGTGTGGGAGATGAGACGTTTCAGATGGAAAATTTGCTGGTTGGGATAGGAAAAGTGTGCTATCGGTGAACTTACAAAAGGGCCACTTCCCTCTCCTTTTAATTTGACATAATATCCAACTACACTATACAATCAATAAAGAACCATGTGGATATATCTGTAATTTGCATATAGCGGACAAAGAAGGATAGACCCTCACCATGCAACAGGCTTCAGCGGGACAGTCCCCATCAAATGACGCAGCGTTACCCGTAACACGTGAAGTGCTCCCGAATCTATGGAAGATCACGGTGCCGATTCCGTTTCCTTTGCGCACGGCAAATATGCACGCGTTGGTAGGCAAGGACGGATGGGCGCTCATTGATACAGGAATGGGAACACCGGAGGCGCGCGCGGCGTTTGCCGCGTGGCTGAAGCAGGCAGGTCTGAGCCTCGCTACATTGCAGGCTATCGTTCTGACGCATCATCATCCTGACCACGTTGGACTTTCAGGCGACCTCCAGGCGCAGAGCGGGGCCGCCGTCTATATGCACCCGATCGACGAAGCCAGTCTGCAGATCATCTGGTCCGGCACCATACCCAGGCGCTTCGAACACGTCTCGTCCTTTTTTCAGCAGCATGGGCTCCCGCCTACTGAACTGTGGTATACCCACGCCGATCAAAAAGCTATGCGCCAGGTGATCAGCGTGCCGCCGCATGACAAGATTACGCTCGTCGAGGATGGACAATCTCTCGATCTGCTGGGCGATAGCTACCGCGTCATCTGGACACCGGGACACTCCGACGGTCATATCTGTCTCTTCCGCGAGCGCGACGGTGTCTTTCTGGCGGCTGACCACGTGCTGCCACGGATTACGCCGAACATCGGACTCTATTCCGACGAGGATCGCCCCAATCCTCTGGGCGACTACCTCGCGTCCCTGCGCAAAGTCTCACCGCTGCCCGCGAGCATGGTGTTACCAGGACACGGCGAACCATTTACCGATCTGGCAGGCCGGACCGCTGAGATCGCCGCCCATCACGACGAGCGCCTGCACTACATTCTGCACCTGCTGGAGGCCGGTCCCCAGCACGCGAACCAGCTCACGGGGCAGCTCTTCAAACATCGCACGCTCAACAGCGACGAAGCGCGACGCATGGCGGTCGCGGAAGTGCTCTCACACCTGGAATACCTGCGCTTCCAGGGCCAGGTCGAGCTGCAGCGCACAAAGGATGGACTGCTGCTCTACTCAATCGCCGCCTAACTGTTCAGTAGGGATGGGGCTTGCCCCCATCCGGCCCGGCAGCCACAGTGTGGGAACCGGATGGGGGCAAGCCTCATCCCTACTGATGAGGTACATCGCCGCGTAGAAACAACGTCCGGTCGATTAGCCTGAGAGGCCATTTTCCGACCTATACGATAGGTTAGATCGGCCTGTAGAGCGGATTCATCCCTTACACCAGCTATTGGAGCATAGTGAGATGCTTGTATTTCTCAAAATCACATGCTATACTCCTATCGGCAGTGAGGTTGTAATGCCGCTCTACAGGCCCAACAGTAGCAACATTGGGACGAAAAGCGACGTGTGTTGATTGTTGCAAGGAGGATTCCGAACCTATGGCCAAAGAACAGACCGACAAAAGTGGCGTCTCTACTATAGGCAGGCAAGAGCTTTCTAAGCGTATTGCCAAACAGGCGAAACTATCCCAAAAGCAGGCATCTGAAGTGCTGGAAGCAACCCTCGACGCGATCCGCGAGGCACTTCAAGATGGCGATGAAGTCCGTCTAGTAGGCTTTGGCTCCTTCAAGGTACGCCAGAGCGCTGCTCGTAAAGGGGTCAATCCACGCGACCGAAAACCGATCGAGGTGCCCGCGAAAGAACGCGTGCGCTTCTTCCCTGGCAAAGAACTCTCGGAAGCTGTTGTCAAGAAGTAGTTCGTAGTGATGTATCCCTCATTGCCACATAGCCTCGATGAGCATCGCTTCCTGGTAGATCGGCCTATCTACCCGCTGATGCCTTTGAGGCTATGCTACCCGTTGTATACCCCCTGCTTACTCCTTTTTACAATCAACACTTTCCCCTGGCATCTTCTTCTCATATAATGTACAATGCTGCAAAATACGCTTTCTCTAGAGCTGCTGAATGGAAAAATTTATGTCAACATACAAGCTGAACAATACAACGCTCGTGCTGTTGCGCGGAAACATCGTTGATGTGCAGGTCGATGCAATCGTCAACGCGGCGAACTCGGGCCTGGCGGGCGGGAGCGGCGTCGATGGCGCTGTTCATCGCGCCGGTGGTCCGACGATTATGCAGGAGTGCCGCAAGATCGGTGGCTGTCCCACCGGCAGCGCGGTGGCGACGACGGCGGGCCGCCTCAAGGCACAGTATGTCTTTCACGCGGTCGGCCCCATTTACAGCCAGCGCGGCGATGACGCGCGCCTCCTTGCCAGCGCGTATCAGGCGTGCCTCGATCTGGCCGAGCAATACGCGGTGAAGAGCATCGCCTTCCCATCGATCAGCACCGGCGTCTATGGCTACCCTGTCGAGGAGGCCGCGCCCATCGCGCTGCGCACGGTGAGCGAACATATCAAGAAAGCGACCAGCCTGCAACAGGTGCTGTTCGTTCTCTTCAGCAATGACGTGTATAGCGTCTATGAAAAGGCGCTCGGCGATCTCTTAGCACAGTAGGGATGGGCCTTGCGTCCATCCGGCCCAAAAACACATGATGGCCAGCGGATGGACGCAAGGCCCATCCCTACTGAGGAGGTATAAATAAAGAAGGAACAATTTTCTGCTCGCTGCTTTACGCGATTATTCTTCGCGTAGCGCTTTTTTCAATTCCTTCACGAAGCCAACGATGCCCTGCGGCCACGTCATTCTGGGTTGCCGCTGTGCCTCCTCGCGTTGGCGGCGCAGGAGTTCTTGCAGGGCGGCGTTGCGCAGTTCTTGCAGCAGCAGAGCGTCATAGGCGGCGCGCTTCGCCAGGTCGCCGAGCACCTCGTAGGCTTCATTGAGCTGCCTGATGCGGTCTTCGTGCGCCTGCTTGTTCACATCGGGATGGTACAGGCGTACGAGGCGGCGGTAGGAGCGCTTGATCTGCGCAAGCGACGCATCGCGAGAAACTTCCAGCAAAGCATAATAATCGATCATCACGCACCTGTACTTCCAAAGCCGCCACGCGCCTGGCCCATTTCGTCGACTTCCTGCCAGGTAACGCGTACGATCGGCACAAAGATGCCCTGGGCCACGCGCTCTCCACGCGCGACTCGGACCGCTTCATCTTTAAAATTATACACCGATACCATCACCTCGTCGCCCTCGCCCGAATAGTCCTGATCAACGACCCCGACGCCATTGGGTATAAGAAGACCCTTGCGGCGCGCGGTGCTGCTGCGCATGGTCAGTAGCAGCATGTAGCCCGGCGGCGTGCGCACGATAACATTGCCGGGAATACGGGCCAACTGGCGCGGCATGACCTCGGTCTCTTCGCGACAGTACAGATCGAAGCCCACTGAGCCTGCTGTGGCATACGCGGGCAGAGGAAGTGTGGCATCGACGCGCTTAATAGCTACCTGCAAGGGTTGCATCTCTCTATTTCTCTCCATGTCGTCTTCACAGTACTAGTATATGTAGCTACCAGTGTACAGCCACTCACCTACGCCGTCAATAATGAGGATGTACCTGACACGTAACTTCCGACGTTATACTTTATAATAGAAGAAAATCTTTACGTGGAGTTTGTCCATTGAGTCTACGCATACGCTTCGCCATAACCCTGACCCTACTCTTGTTGACGCTGTGCTGCGTGGCCTTTGTCGCGAGATCCACGGTAGAAACATGGCAACAATTTCGCCAGCAGAACGCGTGGGCACACTCCGGCGATGTACGCGCGATCGGTCCCTGGATGACCATTCCATATATCGCCCATACCTATCACGTTCCCGAAACGTATCTCTACAGCCAGCTCCAACTCCCGGCGTCGCCCACGCTGCACCATACGACCCTGCACCTGCTCGCCATGCGTTACCATCGCCCGGTCGCTCACTTCGTTAGCCAGGTGCAAGGCGTCGTTATCAAGTATCGCAAACAGCATTCGTTACGCCTTCCAGCCAGCACCAGGAAAGAACCGCGAGGGAGGAGTATAATATGAGCGCATTCCTTCCCTACCTGATCACCTGGATGCAGCAGTATGGCTATCCGGCCCTGTGGCTCATTATCTTTGTGGCCGCCATCGGTGTTCCGCTGCCTGTCAGTTTTATGCTCCTGGCGGCGGGCGCTTTTTCTGCATTAGGGGATTTCAACGTCTTTCTAGTAGGAGTGATCGCGCTGACTGCTTCGGTAAGCGGAGACCAGATCGGGTACCTGCTGGGGCGCTCCATCGGCACACGGCTACTGACCTGGCTGGAGCAACCACGGCGCTTCAATCCGATCTCGCAGCGGACCTTGCAGCACGCTCATACCTACTTTACAAAACGCGGAGGGCTGGCCATCTTTCTGAGTCGTTCTGTCGTTTCGGCGCTTGGCGGAACAATCAATCTGCTTTCAGGGGCCGAGGTCTATCCTTATCACCGCTTTTTGGTTTATGATATAAGTGGAGAATTATGTGCCGCCATTATTCCACTAGCGCTGGGCTATATCTTTGGCGCGAGTTGGGAGGCCGTCGGCAACATTCTCGGCATGGTGTCGTTGCTCATCCTGAGCCTGCTCGTCGCTGCGTATCTCAGTTATCGCTTAATACGCATGCTCCAACGCATGCCTGTGACAAAAATAGCGAGCTTGCAAGGAGAGAAAAAACGACCCTCTCTACGTGATATGAAGGAAAGCACCGATTCTTTGCCACTTTAAGGAGGTGTCAAACGTATAAGACTGAAAAGGTGGTTTGTATTCCAGGATGTTTCTGAAAGCACGCCAAAATCGTGTCCAGGGGACTAGAATGAAAGAGAGAGTTGCGTTATAATTGGAGTAGGAATAATTTCCGACCTGGCTATGTTTCTACTAGTAGAGACAGGATGCACGTCATTGATTTCCTCCCACTCGGCAATCGGACAAATTGGTCCGAACGAAGAAGGCTCGCTTTCCCTGAGTGTAGGACCAGACCGACTAACGACATATCTTGCTGCTTAGGATATTACTTTTCATGGAGGCGCACAATGATAGACTTAGAGCGTGCCATGACGGGAACAACGCTTACCATAAACAAGTCACAAGAAAAGAAAGGTCGCGATGAGGAACCATTCGACCTTGTTGAAGAGTTCCTTAAAAAAGACCTTGACTATACATCCGAGGATGACGCGGAGGAGTCACCCGAGAAGAATGATCAAGAGCTAGAAGAAGACCTCGCTGGTCTAGAGACGGGACCTCTTGATCTAGAAACTGGGCCACTGGAGATGGAGGAGATGCCCGATCTGCACGAGGAGCTGGCTCCACTCTCCCATACACCTGAATTAGAGGCTGATGCGACGCTCGCTCTTCCCACGGTTGCGACTGAGGAAGAACATCCTGCGCGCCGCCCCCCTGTGCGCCGACGCCGTTCAGAGGATCAAGACGAGAATGCTGTCAATGCCGCCGACGCGGGCGAGTCCGATGCTGTGATGACGTATCTGCGTGAGATCGGGCGCGTTCCGATGATTACGCATGAACGTGAGATCGAGCTTGCCAAACGCATTGAGTCCGGCGATCGCGATGCGATGAAACAGTTTATTCTCGCTAACCTCCGCCTTGTCGTCAGCATCGCCAAGCGCTACGTGGGGCGTGGTCTGACCCTCCTCGATCTTATCCAGGAAGGCAATATCGGGCTGATCAGGGCCGTCCAGCGCTACGATTGGCGTCGGGGCCATCGCTTCTCCACACACGCTACCTGGTGGATTCGCCAGGCCATCAGTCGCGCGGTCGCCGATAAAGGTCGCACCATTCGCTTGCCCGTGTATGTGAATACCGCACTGAACCGCATCCGTCGCGAGCGCCAACGCCTCCTACAGGAACTGGGACGTGAACCTACCGAACTTGAGCTGGCCGAGGCCACCGGCCTGGACCCCATTCGCATGATCGAGCTACAGGCGGCTCCAGGAGCTCCCGTCTCCCTGGAATTGCCGGTCGGCGAAGATGAAGAGCAGGAACTGGGCGATGTGTTGGCCGATACGGAATCCGCTTCTCCCGAGGATCTCGCGACAACCCAGACGCTGAAGGATGAAGTTCAACATGTGCTGGAGTCGGTTCTGACGCCACGCGAGCAGCTCGTTCTGCAGTTGCGCTTCGGCCTTGGCAATAGTCAGGCCCATCCCCTCGAACAGGTCGGACGCGAATTGGGCATCACCCGCGAACGCGTACGCCAGATTGAGGCCGGTGCGCTGGCGAAGCTGCGCCAACCACCCGTTTTGGATCGCTTGCGCGGCTAAGTTCCAGCCGGAAAAAGGAAATAAGCAGAGTCCCCAGAGAAGAGGGTTGCAGCATAAAATGTCTGAAACTTTCTTCTCTGGGGATTTTGTGTAGAGAGAAAGATGAGGCACGCGTGTTCGACCCCCAGATCCTTACATTTATTGGCGTCGCTCTGGTCCTGACGCTTACCCCTGGTGCGGATACCATGCTGGTCATGCGTAACGTGCTTGCGCGTGGCGCGCGCGCCGGTATTATGACGACGCTGGGCATCTGCTCCGGCCTGTTCGTGCATGCCACGCTCTCCGCCCTCGGTCTCTCCTTCATCCTGGTGCGCTCGGCCACCGCTTTCGAAGTGGTGAAGTTCGTTGGCGCGTGCTACCTGATCTTCCTCGGCCTGCGCTCGCTCTGGCAGTTGTTACGCACCCACCGACACGTGGCAGAAGGAGAAGCTGCCATAGACGAGCAGCCTTCTGGACAGCAGAAAGCTGGTGCATTGAGGTCGTTCAGGGAGGGTCTCCTGACGAATATACTCAATCCTAAAGTGGCGATCTTCTACCTCGCCTTCCTCCCACAATTTATGCATAAGGGCGATCCGGTGCTGGCTAAATCACTGCTGCTGGCGGCTATCCACTTCACGCTGGGCGTGCTCTGGCTCTCGCTGGTAGCAATCTTCCTGGGACGCGTGCGCGTCTTCGTGACGCGCCCATCGGTAAGACGCGGCCTGGAGGCGGTAACTGGCTCTGTCCTGATCGCCTTTGGCATCCGCCTGGCCCTGACACAACGCTGACCCACCTTGTTCAGTAGGGATGGGGCTGGCCTCCATCCGGCCCACAGACTACTGATGGCAAGCGGATGGAGGCCAGCCCCATCCCTACTGAACGGGAGAGATCAGCATCGCCAGCAATGTTCCAGGCGTGACCACCTCGTAGTCGCTGCCAAGCTGCTCGGCTACCTGCTTGAGGTCGGATGGCGTCATCTTCCAGGCCAGGACATAGATATTGAGCAATATTGGACGCCCTGCATAGCCCGCCGCCCCCTCTTTAATCATGGAGACCGCTTCATTGACGCTGGTGGCGATGCCGAGGTTCTGATAGACGGGCACGCCTGAGAAAACGCTGTAGCAGGCCCTGTCCTGCCCGCCACCGCTCAGGATGCCGCGCACACCGTAGGGACGTAGCTCCTGGGCATAGCGCTGCTGTAAAGTTCGATCTATCAGTGCCATGCCCGAGCCTTTCAGCAGGGCGCGAAAAAAAAGGGCGAGGTTCTGCCCAAAGTTCGACTCCAACACTTCCAGGCTTGTCAGGTTCAACTGCTGCATCAGGCGACCAGACACCTCAAGAAAAGCCGCAAGCTGCTCGCGCGGCCAACTTGAGGGGTACATATATCCGATGCCACTCGGACCGCCGATAAACTCGTCGTTGGGAGTTGTGGTACGCGTATAATACTCCAGCATGCTGGGTGCGGCCTGCAGGAGTATTGGCGCAATCGGCCAACCGATGGGGAGAGTGCCGCGCGCGGGATCGCGCCAGAGGCGGAGGAAGCGCTCCTGCATGTACTGCAAATTGTCGCCCTCGCTCAGTGTAAACGAGATGTAGCTCTTGCCAGCTTCGACAACTCGCGCCGCCTGCTGAGGTGCTGGCCTGCTGGCCACCACCTGTGGCACGCTCGCCCATACCTCAAGGTTCGAGAAGTAGTCGGAGGCGAAGACCGGCAGGGCGGCGTGCGAGGTGAGAATGACGCCAGCCCCCTCCTGAACGAACCAGCCAAAATGGCCCGTGCCAGGCGCGTAGGCATTGAGGATACGCCGCATCAGGCAACGCTCAGAGAGCAGGCCAGCCTTGAAGTCCGGCAGGAAGTCTAGCGGATCAAGCCAGTAGATAAAAGCACGTGCGGCCACCAGAAAGGGACGTATGCCTACCGTAATCGCCGGGTCCAGGCCAGCGACAAGCCGGGGCGTGGCAGCGCTCAAGAGGTTGTCCTGCGCCCAGCGATACGCTTGCAGGCGATGCGTCCACTTATAGACGCGCAGATCGGCGAGGAGCGCCAGGTTGTATGGTTCCCCCTGTAGAGCCTGCGCCTGCTCGGGCGCGACGATGATGGCATCGCGCTGACCCGCCAGCATCGTTGCGACGTTGATGCTATCGCTCAAGGCAGGATCGTAGATAATCAGTCCCTGGACAAGCGAGCGATAGTCACTCAGCAGCTTGTGCAGAATATCCTCTCCGGCCAATGGAGAAACGTCGCGGGGGATGGAGGAGAGCGCCGCGTCGAGCCAGAACGCGTCGTCCCTCCTGCTCGTCAGGTAGACACGCGGCTGTGGACGGTTGATAAGCCCAACAAGCGTGGCGACGGTGAACTGGACGACACGCGGGGCCGAATTTATGTGATAGATGTCTAGATGTTGCGGCGCTTGAAAGACCGGTAGGACGCGCTCGTCGGACCAGGTAACGTCCTCTTCGGCAATATTCTTATCCACGCTTTTATTTCCCTACATAGAGGTCACTTCGGTTTGCCCAGGTTGCGTTCTACCTGGATGACATCCTTGACTTTCTCCAGGCGCGTGAAGAGGCGCTGCATCTGCTCCAGGCCGCTGATCTCTAATGTCGCAGTTACCAGGACCTGTTCGCCGTTCTTGTGCGCGTGCGAGTTGATTGAGAGCAGGTTAATACCTACATCGGTGACGACAGAGGCGACATCGCGGATCAAGCCTGGACGATCGCGGGCGGTGATGACCACTGGTGCCAGGTACTGCGTCTGGCTCATGCCAACCCAGTTGACGGCGATAATACGCTCGCGATCCTGTACGCGATGGCGCGCAATATTCTGACAATCGGCGCGATGGACAATCACACCTTTGCCTCGACTCACAAAGCCCACGATCTCATCGTCAGGCAAGGGACAGCAACAGTTGGCGAGCCGCGTCAATAGTCCACTCACGCCAGCGACCTGCAGGCGCGCAGCGGTCATGGGTTTTGCATTTGTAGCAGGCAGGATGATGGGAAGCTCTTCGGTATCCCTGCTCTCCTTGAGATCCTTCCCCTCGCGCTGCTGAAGATACTCGTTTATTTTGACGACGACGGCGCGAGGACGCAGATCGTCGGCACCAACGGCTGACAGGATATCCTCGAAGTCGTTCTGGTGCAGCTCCGCGCACAGCCAGTTCTCGGCATCCTCGGTCATAACCTCCATACCACGCGCAATGCCGAAGGACTTTAGTTCGCGATCCAGACGCTCTTGCCCGATTTGCATGTTGATGGAGCGCTCGTGCGTTTTGAGGTAGCGGCGAATCTTGCTCCTGGCAGCCGCCGTGCGCGCAAAATTCAGCCAGTCGCGGGTGGGATGCGCGGTCCGGTTGGTGACGATATCCACGATCTCGCCGCTCTTCAGTTCGTAGTCGAGCGGGACCATGCGCGTCACCAGGCGATCGCCGTCGCCACTGCCAACCTGGGTGATGATGCGCGCACCGGCGCACTTATCGCCGATCTTGCTATGGACACGATAGGCGAAATCGAGCGGGGTCGAGCCGACCGGCAGATCTTTGACCTCGCCGCGCGGCGTAAAGACAAAGATCTGCTCTTGAAAGATATCGTCCTTGACTGCCTCGATAAATTCGGTATCGCTGGTGTTCGCCGAGCGCAGATCGCGCTGCCAATCGGCAAGCTGACGCAGCCATGTCAGCAGCTCTTTGGCAGATGAGGAGGCGTTATCGCCAACATCTTTATAATGCCAGTGCATGGCGACACCGTATTCTGCCATTTCATGCATGGCGAAGGTGCGAATCTGGATCTCGACCAGTTGATCGTCGAGGCAAAAGACGGTCGTGTGTAGCGCCCGGTAGCCGTTCAGCTTGGGGTTGGCGATAAAGTCCTTGATGCGCCCCTCTTTGGGCTTCCATAAACTATGCACATGTCCCAACGCCAGATAGCAATCGGGCGTCGATTCGACGAGGATACGGAAGGCGATCAGGTCGTGAATCTGGCTGATGTCAGTGGCGGCCTTCAGTTCTTCCAGTCCTTCCACATCGCCCGCGTTCCGCTGGATCTTCTTGTAGAAACTGTAGAGGTGTTTGACGCGCCCGGATATCTCCGCCTTGACACCGAGGGCGTCTATCTCTGCACGCAAAATACCGCAGACGCGCTCGACGTACGAGCGCCATTGCTTGCTCTCCAATTCGATAATGGTCAACACCCAGTTATATTCATCAGGCTCAATGATTTGAAATGCAAGATCCTCCAGCTCGCTCTCGACACGCGACATACCCAGGCGTCCAGCCAGGGGAGCATAGATCTCACGCGTCTCCAGGGCCATAGTCAGCATCTCTTGCCTGTCGCCCTGGTAGCCGGGCTGGCACATAATGCGGATCGCGTGCAGGCGATAGGCGAGCTTGAGGAGCACGACGCGGGGATCTTCGGCCATGGCGACGAACATCTTACGCACGGTCTCGGCCTGTTGCCTGCGCATTGCCTCGCGAATACGGGGCTTCTTGTTCTCCAACGACCCGCCCGCGCCTGTTTCTTCGCGCTCTTCGTGATTTTTCTTCGATCCACCCAACTGAGCTATCTGGCCGTTAGCTACTCCTTCAGCGACGTTCTGCTTCTTGCGCTCCAGAATATTGAGGCGGGCCATGCTGCCCACGATGCGCGCCGTAGGAGAACCAAGCACCTGCTCCACGCGCTCCATGGCCAACATCTCCGCGTCGACGGCCTCGAATATGAGGCCAGCTGAGACGCCTACCGCGTCGATATGCATCTGGGCAAGGATCGTGGCTACTGCCAGAGCGTGCTCAAGCGGAGGTATAGGGCGCGTGCCACCGATGCCGAGGCACGTCTCCAGCGCGAGTTGGAGCGCCGGATGCACGCGTTCGATCTCCTCGGGCGACATATACTGACGCAGGTAGTCCAGGAGGCGCGCAATGGCCTCTGAAAATTCTTGAGGTGCAGCGTATTCTTCTACGAAACTGTTTATCATAAGCATTTACTTATCGGGCAGCAAGCCCGTCCTTGTAAGGGAGCTAGCATTTACATTTACGCCAGTCTACTCGCTGATCAGGCAATTCATAATGCCTCTATCTATTGGAGGAAGTCGCCGACGATATATACAAGGATATTCTCCGCATGAGCGGGGACGCTATCACATTCTTTCCAACCATAGAGTATACGAGCTACATGCTATAGTGTTAGAACTCTGTGCCATGTATAGGACATTTAGCGGGTACTCAATGCCCTCTCTACGCTCACTACATTTTTCACCTGGCGCAGGCGGCGCAGAATGCGCTCAATCTGGTCGATCACGCCACCTGCCGCCGTTATCTCTAACGTGGCCGTGATAACCGCCTTCTGCGCCGAGGTGTTGGTCATCGAGGTCACTGCTGTCATATTGATGTTGGCATCCGCGACCACCGCCGCGACATCGCGCAAGAGGCCAGAGCGGTCATGGGCGACGATGCTGACGGGGAAAAGATAGACCTCCGGCTCGATCTGCAACCAGTTGACCTCTACCAGCGCGGCGGGATTATCGCGGTAGCGCTTCAGCATACGACAGTCCGTGCGATGGACGTACATGCCCTTGTTTGGGTTGAGAATGCCTACGATGGCATCGCCGGGGATAGGACAACAACATTGCGCCAGTCTGGTCAGGTTCTCGCCCTCTTTTTGGGAGCGCCCATCGTCCTGTTCATCGCCGCCAGCGCCAGTACGCACACCTTTGCGCAGGAGTTCGCCCCGATTACGCAGCAGAGGCAGAAGATGCTCCATAACCTGATCCACGTGCAGGTCTTCGCGGCCCAGCGCGACGTAGATATCATCGAGGGTGACATATTTTTTAAGGGCGGTATCCTCGCCGTACATGCGCTGCAGCAGCTCGTCGACGTGCTCGTTAACGCCAACTGCGCCTGCCGTCTTCAAAGACAGGTCCAGGCGCTCGCGTCCCAACTGCAGATTGATCTCGCGTTCGTAGGTCTTCAGGTAGCGGCGAATCTTATTGCGCGCCGCAGCCGTGCGCGCAAAAGAGAGCCAGTCGCGCGTCGGGTGGACCGTTCGGCTGGTGACGATATCCACGATCTCGCCGCCCTTGAGCTCGTAGTCGAGCGGAACGAGACGCGTGACCAGGTGCCCGGTATCGTCCATATTGGTGATAATACGCGCTCCAGCGCAGTGGTCGCCGATATCGGTGTGGATGCGATACGCCATATCCAGCGGTGTCGAGCCACGTGGAAGATCCTTGACCTCGCCCTTGGGCGTAAAGACAAAGATCTGCTCCTGGAAGATATCGTCCTTGACCGCTTCGACGAATTCGTCGGCGCTCTGTGGCAGTTCGCGCTGCCAGTCGCGCAGTTGCTCGATCCAGGCGACCATCTCGCGATAAGAGATGCGCCAGCTGCGCAACGAGGCGTCGCCCTTACCCACGCGGTCCTTCAAGTACCAGTAGCTGGCGATGCCGTAATCGGCGGTGCGCTCCATATCGTGGGTGCGGATCTGGATCTCGGCGAGCTGGTTATCCAGGCAGAAGACGGTCGTATGCAGCGACTGATAACCATTCAGCTTGGGCGTGGCGATAAAATCTTTGATGCGCCCATCCTTGGGACGCCAGAGGGCGTGGATGTGGCCCAGCGCGAGGTAGCATTCGTAGTCGGAGTTGACCAGGATGCGGAAGGAAACCAGGTCATGGATATGGCTGAGCTCGCTCATCTCCTGCGAAACATTGTCGAGCTTGCGATTGATGCTCGCCAGGTGTTTCTGCCACGCGAGCACCTCGGCGTCCAGGCCCGCCCGCTTCATCTCTTCCTGCAGGATGCGGCACACCTCATCAATATAGGGTTGGCGTCGCTTGACCTCTTGCTCGACAGCGCGTTCCAGGCGGGCAAACTTCTCGGGTTCCAGGTAACTGAAAACCGTATCTTCCAGTTCGGCCCCGACCAGCTCCATGCCCAGGCGGTGCGCCAGGGGAGCGTAAATCTCGCTCGTCTCACGCGCCTTGTTCTGCTGCTGCGCGGGCGACATGGCGCGCAGCGTGCGCATATTGTGCAGACGATCGGCCAGCTTGAGCACGACCACACGTGGATCTTCGGCCATCGCCAGCAGCATCTTGCGCACCGTCTCGCTACGCTGCCGCCGCTTATCCACAACCGAAGGGGGCGGCGCGACATCGGCGCGCACGCCATTTTCCGCAGCATCCGCGCTCGCCGGGTCGCCCTTCGTCTTGCCTGCCAGGGCATCAAACTTCGTCACGCCATCCACGATATTGGCGACATCGGGTCCAAAAAGCTCGATCAGATCGTCGAGCGAATAGTCCGTGTCCTCGACAACATCGTGCAACAGCGCGGAGACGATACCGTCCGCGTCGATGCGCATATCCGCTAGCAGCAGAGCTACCTCTAACGGGTGCTGAATGTAGGGCTCTCCCGAACGTCGCACCGCTCCCTTGTGCGCTCGCCTGGCAATATCGTACGCGCGCCGAATCTTTTCCTGGTCCTGCGGAGCCAGATACTGCCGGGTCTCGTCTAGCAGATCCTCTAGCGTCAGGTGAGAAGGCGTCAAATCTTTCTCCAGAACGGTCATCTTGATAACCGAGGAGCCACGCGTAGCAAGAGATTCGTCAGCGAAATTATCATAATCGGTCGCCATAAGTATACCTGATCACCATCCATTATCCAGATTGTCTCTAAAACCAGCGCTCTTCTTGTGATAGATCAGCAGAAACGCCGCGCTCGTCGTCTATCGGCAAGAAGTGCGCTTCGCTCAGGCAGTCTGTAATCACGCTGGCCGTAGCACTTGCCCTGCCGCTCTCTTCTTGTATGAAGATAGCATATCATTTTTTGCGAGAAAACACACCTATGAACAATATGCATACATGCGCAAAACAAATGTTACCATTCTATTATAAAGTGCAACGAACGACTGTCAAGCAAAGATACAATACTGCCTAAATCTCCCTGCTAAGAGGCTTGCCGCTGGCGATAAGCAGTCAGGGAGATAACCAGAACGGCGAGGATGAAATAAAGTTGAGTGGCCCGTAGAGGAGAAATTTTTCTTCTGTACTATAGTTAGAAACAAGAAGAGCGGGTATGCTTATTCCAGAGGGCATAAAAAGAAGAAGGCCAAGCCAAGAACACACCTCAGCTTTGCCTCTTAGTTCTGAATATCAATGAGTATTGCGGACTGCAGTCCTGCTACCCGGCGAGAATACTCTCCTGAAAAGAGATTATCCCTCTAGCGAGTAGCGCGTACCCTGTCATAGCAGGTACTGCAGTAGACAGGACGATCATTCTTGGGCAAGAATGGGACTTGCGTCTCAGAACCGCACTCTGCGCAGATGACCGTATGCATCTCGCGCGGGGCGCGCTCAGAGCGATTTCCAGCACCACCAGAAGACGCACGACGCGCAGTACGGCAGGAAGGGCAGCGGCCAGGCTGATTCATCAAGCCTTTTTGCTGGTAGAACTCTTGTTCTCCAGCCGTAAATACGAAATCATTCCCGCACTCACGGCAATTTAGGGTTTTGTCATCGAAACTCAACTAGGGACCTCCTTGTGATATGTTGGTATTCCTCCGGTTCCATATCTTAGCAGAGTCACCAGTCATTCTTTTCCCCTACCAGCGTGGGATTGATCCTCTGGACGAGCACTGTTCGCGAGACCGTGATTGGATACCGCATGTTAGCATACACCATCTTGTACACATTTGCAAGACCTTTTGTAGTTATTTTTACGAATATGCTTCACATTTTTATGTATCTTTTACGACATGTGTAAGAAAACGTATTCACAAATCTATATATTGTAGTATATACACTATCAAAACTCGTCTGAGTAGGGATGGGCCTTGCGTCCATCTGGTTCCCCATCGCGTAGTTTGTGGGCCGGATGGACGCAAGGCCCATCCCTACTGAATTGTGGGCTTGACTCACTATGCGAAAATAAGGGGAGGAAGCATAAGTATCCCAAGAAATGACCCGTAACAAGTTGAGAAGTTCATGCCACCATTTACCTTTACTCTCGATGCTGAATGTCCAGCGACATGGGCACGCGCCGGTACTATTCAGACTCCGCATGGCGCTATTCAGACGCCTATCTTTATGCCCGTGGGGACACAGGCGACGGTGAAGAGCGTTGCGCCGGAGGAACTCCACGCGGCGGGCGCGCAGATTATCCTGGCCAATACCTACCACCTGATGCTGCGTCCCGGCTCCGAGCTGATCGCGTCGTTTGGCGGCCTGCACGATTTCATGCATTGGGATGGCCCTATTCTGACAGATAGCGGCGGCTTCCAGGTCTGGAGCCTGGGCCATCTGCGCAAGTTGAGCGAAGAGGGCGTGACCTTCAAATCACATCTCGACGGCTCAATGCATACACTGACGCCGGAGAGCGTGATGCAGATCGAGGCTGAGCTGGGTGCCGACATTATCTTACCGCTCGATATCTGCGTGCCTCATCCCTGTCCTCCACTGGAGGCGAGGAAGGCGATGGAGAGCACACACCGCTGGGCGGAGCGCGCTCTGCTCGCGAAAGAACGTTACAATCCCGCGCAGACGCTCTTCGGTATCGTACAGGGTGCCTTCGAGCCGGAACTGCGCCAGGAGAGTGCGCGCTTTATCGGCAGCCTGCCCTTTCCAGGTCTCTCTATCGGCGGACTCTCGGTAGGCGAGCCGAAGGAGGAGATGTGGCGCTTGCTCAAATATGTCACGCCCGAGCTACCACGCGAGAAGCCGCGCCACCTGCTGGGCGTCGGCTCGCCCGAAGACCTGGTGATCGGCGTGGGCCTGGGTATGGACATGTTCGATTGCGTTCTGCCCACCCGCGTAGCACGCCACGGTGGACTCTTCACCCGCGCCGGACGCGTCAATATCAAGTCGGCCCGCTTCCGCGCGGTGCATGGACCGATCGAAGAGGGCTGCGATTGCTCTACCTGCCAGCACTATAGCGCGGCCTACGTCCACCATCTGCTACGAAGCGAGGAGCAGCTCTACTATCGCCTGGGCAGCATACATAATATTCGCTTTATGTTGCGCCTGGCCGCTCAGCTGCGGGCCGCGATTATAGCGGGCAGCTATCCAGCGTTCCGCGACGAATTTCTGGCGCGCTACATTCCGGCCTCCGAGCAAGTGCGCGAGGACCAGCGCGAGAAATGGAAGGTCGCCCGCACTCGTTCAGCGCAGACGCTTCCGTAAGGGCTAGCAAAGAGAGGACGAACGCATGCAGACCTATCGTTTTGTCAATACCGGTATTCAGGACGCGGCCCTTAACATGGCGCTCGACGAGGCTATTCTGCTGCACCATATTCGCGGCGCGGTCCCTCCAACATTGCGCGTCTTTCGCTGGTCGCAGCCCGCGATCTCGCTGGGACGCTTTCAGAGCGTCGAGCGCGAGATCGCGGACGAACTGTGCCAGCAGCGCGGCGTGGCGCTGGTCCGGCGTCCCACGGGTGGCCGCGCCGTCTATCATCGCAACGAGTTCACCTACAGCATCGTCATCGGCAAACGCGACGGAGCGCCAGCGGGCGTCGTGGCAGCCTATGCTTATCTGGCGCAGGGACTCCTCGCCGCGCTCCAAGACCTGGGCGTGCGGGCGGAACTGAGCGATGAACGGGTCAGCAAGCATCCATCTGCTGCCTGCTTCGCCTCTTCGACGCAGGCCGATCTCACCAGCGGCGGCTTCAAGCTTGTTGGCAGCGCTCAGGTGTGGAAGGATAGCTCGCTGCTCCAACAGGGTTCGTTGCCGCTCGACGATCGCGCCGCCGAGTTCTTCGCGCTGCTACGCTATCCCGACGAGGACGCGCGCGCGGATGCCCTGGCCATCTATCGCGAGAAAACGACGCCGCTGCATACCTTCGCTCCCGACGCGAGCTGGGACGATGTGGCGCAGGCGTTCCGCAACGGCTTCAGTAGCGCCCTGCGCGCCACATTTGCGCCGGACGCGATCAGCCAGTCAGAGTGGGATCTGGCACAGCAACTGGTAGAGGAGAAATATAGCAAGCTGACCTGGCGCAAAGAGCGCATCACGCTCGTCTAGTAGGAATGCATTGCGTGTTCGCTGCGAGTGAGGTACAATAGGCGCAGTAGACCGCGCCTTCACTATTTGAGAAAGAGATCCTCGGGAAGATCATTTCCACCCGTTATAACGCGCAATTCGCGGATAGATAGTACGAAACATGTGGAAGCGATCCGCCTCGCAAGGGGTTAACATAAAGTTAGAGAGTCAGAAGGAGACCTGGGTTTGAGCATATCCATAGATATGGCGCGTAGAATATTGGAGGCAAGCAAACAACACGCTAGAGAACTGAGGAGCCCTGTGAGCATCGCCATTGTCGACGCGGGCGGGCACCTGGTTCTTTTCGAGCGCATGATGTCTCCCTACGGATGGGCGACGGGCAACATCAGCATAGCGAAGGCGAACACGGCTGTTATGTTCAATCAGTCCACCGACGCGGTTGCGCAGTGGGGGGCGGGCATTCCGGGCTTTGCTTCAAGCCTGGCCACGATGACTGAAGGCAAGTTTATCATGGCGGCGGGCGGCTGGCCTGTGCGGATCGATGGCGCGACCGTCGGAGGCATCGGCGTGAGCGGCGGTAATGCGCCCGGACGAGACGACGAGATCGCGCGCGCTGGCCTCGCGGCAGTAGATGCCATGCCGCCTGCCACTCCTCGCTACGAGCAGAGGCCGCCGGTCCTCTCGCCCAACGCAAATGGACCCATGCCAGCTTCGCCTTCCTCCGCCAGCGGCCCTAGCTCGCATTACGAAGCGCCCGATACACGCTATTTAATTCCCGATCAGAACAATTCGTACACTGGAGAGATACCAGATCAATCCAATTCAGATCACCCAGGAGGCCAGGAATGAGCCAGGATTTCAACACGAACAGTAACAGACCCAGGCGGACCGCGCGTTCTCAGCGCAATCGTCCCACCCTGGTCACACCAGGTAGTGAGCAACAGGAGCAGCCCATCCAGGATATATCAGTCGCAGCGGAGCCGGTTGCGGTCGTCGAGCCTCCTCCCACACCGAAACGACGGCTACCGAACTTTTTCTCCACCGTGGGGAAAAGCGATCAGGCGGCTCCAACGAATGAAAGCGATGTGGCAAAGGCACGCCTGGCACGCGCTACTCGTGGTAAAACACCCACCCAGGCAAAGAAGGAAGCGAGCGTCGCCGAGACGCCTACCGCGAAGGCTACCCCCGGCAAGTCAGTAACAGCCGTGGCGCGCCCGGCTCCGAAGCGACCACCCAGCTTATTCAAGCCACGCTATATTCTGGGCATGGTCATCTATCTTGTCGCGGCCAACTTTCTCGGTGCCTTTGAGCGTAACGCGCTTGTTAGCATAGGTGCCGAACGCACTCTGACAAAGCTCAACCTCTTTGGCCTGCCGCTTACCATCACCACATCGGGCCTCGCGTTCATCGCCACGCTGATCATTATCCTGGTCGCGCTGGCAAAGTTCGACTTTCTCCCTACGAGCCTGAATGCTATGACTGGCACACCTCCTCCCAAAAAAGGGACCGCTGGTCAAACGCGTAGCTCCGATGGGCAGGAGGGCGTCAGGAACACACCAGCACCGATGCGCCAGGGCGTGCAGGGCGCAGACGACGATCTGTACCGCGCATACCGCACCAATCAGCGCCGCGACAAAAAACGCTAATATTCTGTAGAGTCTGGCTGGTAGCAGGCGACTCCGTCAACCATCATGTGGCCCCATTCTTTTCACCAGGCAACCGGTGTAGGGACCAGCTGATGATGTTTGACTTTTTAATGCGGTAAGTACCGAGCCGATGATGGCTGCATTAAAAAGTCAAACATCATCAGCGCGTCCGTGATTTATCGTTTTTCTCCACGCAGCACGAGATGGAACCGAGGGGGAACATGATAAATCACGGACGCGCTGAAGCTAGTCCCTACCACAAATTAGGGCATATCAACGTTGATAGAGCAATAGATTCCCCAGAACAGATCCAATTAATGTTTGACAGAGCATTACGCCGGTTGTCTGGTTAATAGATTGGAAGCAAAAGTAACATTAGAACATAGCCAATTTGGATTTATGGAAGAACTAACCATACAGACCCCTTGACAGATAACACCCCGACTCTGTATAATCCCATACAGAGCCGAAAAGAAGAGTATCGATATCGGCCCAACAAACAACGAGATGGAACGGAAAATTCAAATGCTCAGCGAACCCATAAACGCACAATATAGCTTCTACTATTGGTTTAGCCCTCCAACATGATGGTGGGCCTTTTGGGCTGAGCAAAAAAAGACCACTAGCATGTTGGACAAGCAGAGGAAAAGACCTCTGCTTTTTTGTTTCTTTAAAACTTTTTTACACATGAAGGGGGACACAAACAATGCTTATCACTATTCATAACCATGCGACCAGCGAAGAACGCTCACAATTAATGACGCTCCTGCACCGTATCAGCGGCAGCCATCACCCGGTCACAACGACCAGGATGGGCGGGCGCGAAGTGATCGTACTCGACCTTCACCTCCTTGATGCCGCAGCGCAAGGAGCGCTTAATGAGCAAGCCGCCATCGAGCGCATTACACATATTAAAACACCATACAAACTGGTCAGTAGAGAGTTCCAGGCCACGGATACCAGCATCGTTGTGGGCAAAGGTCACAACTGCACGCCTGTTACTGTTGGGGGGAAATCCGCATCTCCGGTCATCATTGCAGGACCATGCGCGGTAGAGGACCGGGAGCAGTTGCTCACCACCGCCAGGGCCGTCGCGGGCGCAGGTGCCCATATCCTGCGCGGAGGCGCGTTCAAACCACGCACCTCGCCCTACCAGTTCCAGGGTCTGGGCGTCGATGGCCTGCACCTGCTCTCCGAGGCGCGCCAGGTCACGGGACTGCCAGTCATCACTGAAGTAATGGAGCCGGAAATGGTCGATGTCGTCGCTGAGCACGCGGACGTTTTACAGATCGGCAGCCGCAACATGCAGAACTTCCCGCTCTTACGCGCCGCCGGGCGGCATCGCTTGCAACGCCCCGTCATGCTGAAGCGTGGACTCTCGGCAACGATCGACGAATGGTTGTTAGCGGCGGAGTACATTGTGGCAGCAGGCAATCCCAACGTGATCCTTTGCGAACGCGGCATCCGCAGCTACGACTCACAGACGCGCAACGTCCTCGACCTTTCCTGTGTCCCCTTGCTCCACGAACTTACCCATCTTCCCATTATCGTTGATCCCAGCCATGCCACGGGCCGCCGCGAACTGGTCCCCACCATGTCGCGCGCCAGCATCGCCGCCGGAGCCGAAGGATTGATTATCGAGGTTCATCCCGATCCCAATAGCGCCTTATGTGATGGAAAACAATCAATTACACCTGAGCAATTACAAAAAATCGTGCGTGAGACACGCATCCTGGCGGGTATGATGCAAGAGGAGGCGGACCTGACCAGCGTGGCATAAGAGAGAAAAATAGAGAAGAGTATGGTGTAATGCTCACACGAAGTGCTTTTCCCTATCGACTCATTTCAGTTGGTATGATATACTCTCTATACGTGGGAAGAGACTTTAGTACTAGATGGTGGACGAGAGATCAGAGGTTTTTGAGGTGAGACTATGCCAACACGCATTATTATCGCGGATGACGAAGCCATCCAGCGCATGGATTTGAAGGACGTACTAACAAAGCAGGGCTATCTCGTGATAGGCGAGGCAGGTGATGGAGTAAGCGCCGTCAACCTGGCTCGCGAGCTGCGACCCGACCTGGTGATCATGGATATCCGTATGCCGGATATGGACGGTATCGCCGCCGCCGAGACGCTCACGGAGGAAAAGATAGCGCCTGTTTTGTTGCTTACCGCTTTCGGAGATCAACCCCTCGTCGAACGCGCCAAGGAGGCCGGTGTGGTGAACTACATCGTGAAACCCTTGCGCGAGAGCGAGGTGACTCCTGCGATTGAGGTGGCGCTGGCACGCTACAACGAGTTCCGCGCAATGGAAGAGAAGGCGCGTACACTGACCGAGCAATTAGAGACGCGTAAGATTGTCGAGCGCGCTAAAGGTCTCTTGATGGAGAAGCAGGGCCTGTCCGAGCAGGAGGCTTTCCGCAAGATTCAAAAGGCCAGCATGAACAATCGCAAATCTATGCGCGAGGTCGCGGAAGCAATCCTTCTGACAAACGAGATGTAAATCGAGAGGGTTCCGGGCTATGGAGGATGTAGCAGCGCGGCTGCACCTGACCCGAGCTTCTTTTTTTTAGAGAATAGAGCAGCCAATGTCACTGGCGACGAGTACAGAAAAGACAGTCATCATTGTTGGCATTCGCTTTCGACCAGCCGGACGTATCTATTACTTCGATCCACAGGGGCAGTCCTTTGCTACAGGCCAATATGTTATTGTAGAGACGGTTCGAGGTATCGAGGCTGGGCGCGTCGTTATCGCCGCCAAAAAACTCGCTGAGAGCGATCTGAGCGATCCGCTGAAACCCGTCTTACGCCTGGCGAGCGAAGACGAATTGCGCATGATGCTCTCTTTCAAGAGCAAGGAGAAAGAGGCGCTGGTGCGCTGCGCCGAACGCGTCAAACAACACAGCCTCCCCATGAAACTTGTAGAGTCGGAATATACCTTCGATGGTAGCCGACTGACTTTCTATTTTACTGCCGATGAACGCGTGGACTTCCGCACCCTTGTGCGCGATCTCGCGGCAACCTTCCGCACACGCATCGAACTGCGCCAGATCGGGGCGCGCGACCAGGCAAAATTGCAAGGCGGCGTGGGCATCTGCGGCAAAACGCTCTGCTGTAGCTCCTGGATCAAAGAGTTTGGTATCGTCTCGATTAAAATGGCGAAGGAGCAGGATCTCCCACTCAATCCGTCGAAAATCTCCGGTGTATGCGGTCGCTTGCTCTGCTGCCTCTCCTACGAGAATGATAATTATATTCAGGCCAGGCAGCAGATGCCCCAGATAGGCACGATGCTCTCCACACCAAGCGGTCCGGGCAAGGTCGTTGCGGTCAATGTACCGCAAAATTCTGTCGAGGTGATGCTGGAGAGCGGGGCGACGATCCAGGTACCGGTAAACGCGCAGGAGGAGCGCGGCGGGTGCGGCAGCGGCGGAGCCTGTTGTAGCAGCAAAGGCGGCGGGTGTGGCTCCGGCGGCTGCGGCTCGGGCGGCGGCTGCGGCTCGGGCGGCGGCTGCGGAACTTGTGGCACCAGGGGGGAAAGCAGTGGCGGCTGTAATTCTTGTGGTATAAAGAAGAAGGTATAATTTCACAATCGTAGTTTTGGTGATGAGATGAGAGGAAGGTGTTTATACCTATGTCGTCAGACGGGAAGGAACCAGGTTGGCACGGTTCTGGGAATCCTAACTGGGGCCAATCGCTTGAACACACTCATCAGGAAGAGTATGATGAGTTGCCTCCTCAATCCGCTCAAGAAGATGAGGAGGCATTGCCTTTATTGGAGGAGTCAGGCTCCGCGCAAGACGAGGACTACACGGACGAACAGGCGGGAGCAACACGCGGCCCACTCGAATTTTTCAAACAATTCGGGCAATACATCGCGCTTATTATCGCACCCTTGATCTTCGGAGCTTTTACCTGTCTCTTCGTGCTTCCCCTTATTGCATCAGGCAGGGCGTATATTCCACCCACAGGTCTCTGGCCGGTTACTATCATCATCATCCTTGTGGCGGTGGCACAGGCAATCGGCGTTTACTACGCGGGCTCCGACAATGGGTTTTGGATTCTTGCTACGATCGGCGGCTTCTTCCTGTTTGTACTCGTTGGCTGCTTTGCCATCTTCGGGCCTATTCCAACGCTTGTACTCTTGTTCGTAGTGCTCATCGTCTCCGCTGTGCTCATGCGCCTCTACTTCCACCCGGTCTCGGAAGGGTACGTCGATATCGTCTACGCGTTCGGGAAATATAAACGCACCCTCTATCCCGGCCTCAACATTCTCATGCCGTGGGAGAAGGTGATGCATTCGTTAAACGTAGGCGAAAAACAATGGGCCTGCCCGTTGCAGAAGGTACAGCTCTCGCGCGACGAAGATGTGGTGCTGCGCGCAACGATCTCGTATCAGTTGACGCCCGAGGATGCGTATATCGCGGCAACCCAGGTTCTCCAATGGGAGAATAGCCTGAAGGATCTTGTCCTGGCAACTATCCAGAGCATCGCTACGCTGTTTACGCCCGACGACTTTATCGCCTGGCCGCAGGGTCTGCATTCACGCCCGTTGACTTACGACGATCGCGATAATGCTTTGCCCTGGGAAAAGGTCAACAACTATCTATTTCAGCTCATAAGTGACCGCGTGGCGCTCTGGGGCGTGCAGGTCAACTGGGTGCGTATCCTCGATGTCTCCCTCGCACCACACGGCGCGACTATCGTCGAGACAGACCCCGTTGTCGATGCGCCAACTATGCTGCTCAGCAACCCTGCACCCACGCCAGCGCCCCAGTCGACACAGCAGTCGACCAGCAAACCAGTTCAAGCCAACCAACCAAAAGCGGCGACGAGCGCGCCGAAGAACGGCGCGGGCAAAGGAAATGTCAAGATGGCAGAGGAACCAACACAGGTGGTGCCTGCTCCGGTGCCCGCGTCCCCTCCGGTCCCCAGCAACCCAGGTCAGCTTGCACCAGCTCCGCTCAGCGAGAAGGGGCTTATCTCAGCCTATAAGACGGTCCAGGACGGCACGGTGACAGACCCGGATACTATCCGCCGCCTCGCCGCGCAGTTCGAACAGGTGGCGCGTGATCCCGCCTATAGAGACAAGGTGAGCTTCGATGCGGAGCGCGCCGCGCAAAATCTCTATGCACAGGCGCGCAAAAACGAGGAGCTGTTGAGCATGGGCCAGCTTTACAGCGACGAGACGCGGCCCGATCTGAACATGCATCGCCCTCCAGATCAGTAGGGATGGGCCTTGCGTCCATCCGGCCCAGGTGTCATGTGATGGCACCAGGATGGACGCAAGGCCCATCCCTACTGAGTGGGAGATCCTGCACCAGCAGTTGTTTCAGGAGAGGCACAATAGCAGCGTTTGCACTGGTATTCCATGCTCGATAGGCATTGACGCTCGCTGCCAGTTTCTGCAGTTCGTCAGGGTTGGCGAGCAGCTTCAGTAGCAGGGCGCGCTGCTGCCCGGCATTTAGCGCGATCCAGCCCAGGCCATGGCGCTGGATGAACTCCAGGTTCGCCTGCTCTTGACCGGGGATATAGGCGGTGGCGATAAATGGCTTGCCCAGCGCCACGGACTCGAAGAGCATATTGGGTCCGGCCTTCCCCATAATCACATCGGCGGCGACCATATAAGGAGCGATCTCCTTTGTAAAGGGCAGGGCATAGAGGTTGCGTGCCCTTTTGAAGCGCGTCAACAGCGCCTGGTTGGTACCGATAGCCAGAATAACCTGCAGGTCCTGGCTGAGCGCCAACACGCGCTCGACGGTGCGTCCAAACTGCGCGGCACCCTCGCCACCACCCTGCAAGAAGACGGTGAAACGCTGTGGGTCCAGCCCCAGCCGCTGAAGCGTCTCTGCGCGCTGAGAGTCGAAGGATGCGGCGAGGGCAAACTGACGGCGCACAGGCCAACCGACCTGGAAGAGACGCTCCGCCGCGAAACCAACCGCTAGCGCCTGTTCGTACGTCTCACGCGTCGTCGCCAGGACAGCCGCCGCGCCGCGCTCTGTAAGCCAGGAGGCATGTACGCCGTTGGGGTCGGAGAAGAGCATGACGAAAGGAATGTGCGCCTTGCTGCGTGCAAGCACCTGCGCGACTTCGTAGGTCAAGAAAGGATACGTCGTGATAATCATGGCAGGCTGAACGCGCTCGATGACCCGCGTCAGTTCGCGCGCTACCAAACGTGTGAACAGGCGATGCGCGAACAGAGCCTTCTCCGGCATATCGCTCAGGCGGAACTCAGCCGACCAGAGCCAGAGGGCGTAGCGGCTGAGCAGACGATAGTGCAGGTGAAAGAAACGTGGCTGCGGATCGACGATCTCAAGCGTATAATCCTGCTCAAGGAGATCGCGCAAGGCTTCGGCAAGGCTTACATGTCCGCCCCCGGTCCGCGATGTAAGCAGAAGTATATTACGCCGCATCCCGGCCCCCATACGCGACTACCACTATTGGTAGTGCCCTTTTGGTTATGAAGTTCGTTGTCATATATGTATTTTCTCAATTACTATGTCAGGAACGAGGATGAAAGAACTATACGATGCTACGCTATCGATTAGAAGGTAGTGGATTGCCACTCCTGCTCATACATGGTTGGGGTGTGACATACACGACCTGGGAAAACCTTGCACCCTTGCTTACACCCTATTTTCAACTCATCATGATCGAACTACCTGGCATTGGCGGCTCACAGGAAATCGATCGTGACAGGCCGTATTACCCTGCATGCGCTGAAGCAATCGAGGAACTACGCCAGTCGCTGGGAATAGAAAAGTGGTCTGTGCTGGCTTATTCCTCGGGCACGCGAGCAGCCGAGGCGTATATACAGCGCTATCCGCATTCTATCGAGCGCGCGATCTTCCTCTGCCCCATCTTCCTGGCAGAGATCTGGACACTCCTCCTACACGTGCTCGATAACACGCCCCAGCCCACCTTCAGGCAATGGATGCTTTCGAACTGGCGTCTCTACAGTCTGGTTCTCGCGCTTGGCTTCAACGGACACCCACACGCGTACACGCACGCGTGGAAAAACGAAATCGAGCTGCAACAATGCGATATCCTGATCCGCACACTCTGTGAGATGCCTGGGAAGGGCCGCGCCCCTTTTACTCTACCCGCGCTCCCCACGCTCTTCATCTGGAGCGGTCGGGACCGCATCACACCGCGCCCACGCCGTCTGCGCTCCAATGATATCGTGATCCCCGCTAATCACAGCGCGCCTATGCTGGCAGCACCCAGGGTTGCCGAGGCCGTTATCCCCTTCTTGCTAGCACCTCAGATGGACGTATGGAATGGGAAAAAGTTAGAGAGCTTGCCATCTCTCGTCGCGCTGTCCGACGCGTCTCACGCTACCAGGACAAATCCAAACAGGGCAAGCACGTTTGCAGCAAGAGAAAGGCTTACACCCCTGCATCGCGCGTGGAAGCGCAGGCGCGCACGACGCAATGCGACGGAACAGAAACGGCTGAGTACGCTCATACACAAAGCGCCACTGCGGCACCTGATTCCTCGGAAAAAAGGAGGCTCTCCCGGAGAAACAGGTTACGCGACAGAAATAGGTAGGTAGGGGGATCACTCCCCTACCTCGCGATTGGGGCCGATTCCACCGCGGCCTGCTTCTCGTCTAGCGTGCGCAGGAGGGCCAGTTTCTCCTCCGAGAGAACCTCGTTTGTCGCGGGATTAAATACGAGGTTGTCGCGAGAGCAGTAATCCAGGCTCTTCCAGGTGTTCATTGCGCGATCCCACGCGGGAAACTGCACCGTTGCTTCGGCATCGCCCTTCACCACGCGCTGGAAAGCCATGTAGGAGATGACCAGTGTGGTAACAATACAGATAAAGGTGAGACTGACAAGAACGGCCTGTACGACAATGTTGACATTGGCCTCTGATCCGACCAATACGATAATCAAGAAAATACAGATGCCAATCGCGACTCCGCCGGATAGGATATACTTCATCATAGAGACATTTCTGGTCGGCATGTCCGGTGGGGCGGCGCGCGTTACCCCTGACTCGAATGCGGCCTCCATTGTTTTTACTTGATCTGATTGCTTGCATACAGGGCAGGTCGGTAGCTGGTTTCCATCTGACGCCATATATGATCCTCCTTATATCATTAAAACTGATGAATTGAAGATGAGCGCAGTCTTCTTCCTACATAACCTAGCATAACACGTTGTTATCCATTATGCCAGTGGCGCGAATCCCCCCCTGGTTCACCAGGGGGAGGAAGCGTCGCCCTCCTTTCTACTGAGGGGTTGGAGCGGCTGGCATGTGATCAACCAGCCCTGGTAGGGGCGTGCAATACGAATCAGTTTGCGAGGGGTGATCTCGGTCGCTTTCTTGCCACTGACCACGTCCTTGATCACGAACGCGCCCTTCTCCCGCCGTCCCGCAATGTAGCCGATCTGGCCTTTGGCCTTGACCAGTTCGTAGAGCTTGAACCCCTGCACGGTGCGCGGTGCCCAGCACTTATGCTCACTGTGTGGCCCATTGAAGCGCTGATACTGACCTCGTGGGAGACAGCGCATCAGAGACACTATCTCCAAGGGCTTGACCACTTCACCCATCTCACAGGCAATGGCGATGGCATCGTTGGTGTGTGATTTGGGAAGACCGAGCACCTGAATGCGTTTATATTTTGTCTCGTACCCAAACGTGGTGTGGACCCGTTCGCTGCCAAACAGTGTCTGGATGTGTTGGACCACAGCCGTTTTGAGGGAGGACACATGCGCCGCGTCTTTCAATGGCAGGCGTGCCTGCGCCTGGATCTCTGGATAACCAAACTCTTCTGCCGTTTGCGTACCCTTCCGAACATTACAAGGTTCGCAAGCCAGCGTCAGGTTGGATGCCCGATCTGAGCCTCCTCTCGCCTTTGGCACAATGTGTTCCATTTGGAGGGGAATATTCCCTGATTGGCAGTAGGCGCATTTTCTCTGCCATTTGTGCAGAAGATACTCGCGCACTTGATACCCGAACAACTCTCCCTGCTGATAAGCCATTCCTGCCACCTCCGGGTGTTGCATTTTCTGTGTATCAAACCCGGCGATCTCGACGTTGACCTGGCTAAGCGGCAAGAAGGAGGCCACAAAACGAACTGCTTTGATGGTGGCTTCTGTCTTGGAGCGTATTGAGGGGGGCAGCCACCCATCCGGGCGGCGACGATTCGCCCATCTGGCAGGTCGGTACCTCGTTGTTCGACTCCGACGCGTCCGCCGGTACTGCCGACGCCGGGTCAGTTTGTCCACGATGTCATCTCGGAGATGAACCTCCCCTTGAAAGACCACTTCGCCGTTGGTGGTGGCCGCGATGCCTACCACTTTTGATCCGGTGTCCACTCCCACCTTCACCTGCTGCATATATTCTTGCGTTCCAAAACGCAACCGAACTGTGAATGGCACCTTGCATACGACACATGCCCGCTTTTCCTTCAACCACCTTCTTGCCCGCCCAGGAGTGGTGGGCATCAAAGGGCTTCCTGCTTGTGAGACGACAAACACCTTCATCAGGTAAGGCTCCTTTCGGAGTAACAAACGATCCCCTCGACAGTGATAGCACTCGGTACTTTCCTCTCGCCACTGTTCCTGACCGCAGTTCGTTAAACGAGAGGTTGGAGAGCCAGCAACTGAGGCAGCATTGCTGGGTCCGAACTTCAACACTTGGTGCTATCGATCACCTCTTCAGTACCAGCCCCGACGCTCGTTTGTTCGGCGGAACTGGCTCCAAGGTGGAGTCTGGTCAATCCGGCTTGCAAAGGGCTTCCCCCTCACAAGCCCGCGATCTTCGATCACGGGTCATTGACTCGACAATGCTATTTTGCTAGAACTGTTGCATTGACACCTACAGGCCCACCCGCTACACTATCTAGCAGCTAAAAGCCGTTTACAGCGAGCAGAGAGGACCCCTTTTTCCATGACGCAACCGACGACAGCGGCAATCACCATTCTGGGTCTCGGCCCTGGTAGCATGCAGGATCTGACCCAGGAGGCGCTGGCACAACTGACACGGGCCGCTTCCGATAAGCAAACAGCCTACTTTCGTACCCTGATCCATCCCACCGTGGAACCGCTGCAGGCCGCCCTACCCACTTTACGTATAGAATCGTTCGACCGACTCTACGACGAGGCGGTGGAGTGGAGCACCCTATACCAGCGCATCGCCGAGGAGCTTTGCGCCATGGCGGAACAAGGGCCACTGCTCTACGCGGTGCCGGGCCACCCCCTGATCGGCGAATCCTCCGTGCAATTGCTCTTAAAATTGGCACGCGAGCGCCATCTAAGCATTACTATTATAGCAGGTCTTTCGTTCATTGAGCCGATCTGTACTGCGCTGGAACTCGATCCGTTCGACGCTGGCCTGCAGATGCTCGATGCGACCAACCTCGCAGCGTTGCAGGCGCACGAGATCGCCGGGAAGCTCCTCCCGACCGTTCCCTTGCTGGTAACGCAGGTCTATAATCGCCGCCTGGCTAGCGAGGTCAAGCTGGCCTTGAGCGAATGCTATCCCGATGAGTGGAATGTGCGACTGGTGCGCTCGGCTGGCATCGACAACGAGGAGGCTGTGATCGCGCTGCCCCTCTATGAACTTGACCGCAACAACTATGCCAATCACCTCAGCACGCTTTATGTGCCGCCCGTCGACGAACTCACGGCGCTGCGCGGGCCGGAGACGCTGCGCTACATTATTATGCGCCTGCGCCGCGATCCTGATGGCTGCCCCTGGGACCGCCAGCAGACACACGCGAGCCTGATCCGCTACGTCATCGAGGAAACCTACGAGGTTGTAGAGACGCTAGAAGAGAACGATATGGAGAAACTGGCCGAGGAGCTCGGCGACCTGCTGCTCCAGGTCTATCTGCACGCCGAGATCGCGCGCCAGGACGGCAACTTCTCCCTCGGCGGTGTCTACGAACATATCAACGCCAAGATGATCCGCCGCCATCCCCACATCTTCGGCGATGTCGCGGTCGATAGCGCCGGGCAGGTCGTGCAGAACTGGGAAGCCATCAAACGCCAGGAGCGCGCTAAAGCGGGCAAAGATGTGGAGAAGGAGAGCATCCTGGATGGCGTGCCCCAGGCGCAGCCCTCCCTGATGGTCGCGCAGGAATATCAGAAGCGCGTCATCAAAACAGGCTTCGAGTTCACCTCCATGCAGCAGGTCTATGACAAACTCGCGGAGGAGCTAGATGAGCTGCGGCAGGCCACCACGCCCGACGAACAGCTCGAAGAACTCGGCGACATTCTCTTCATGGTCGCCAAATTAGCACGGTGGCTCCACATAGACGCCGAAGAGGCATTACGCAGGGCCAATAGTAAGTTCAAACGCCGCTTCCAGGCCATGGAGGAGATGACGCGCGCGAAAGGCAGGAAGTTTACCTCGTACAGCGAGAGCGAATGGGAGGAACTGTGGGCGCAAGCTAAAAACCAGTCCCGAGACCAGTAGGGATGGGGCATTGAACATATGTTGTAGAATAAGGTATGCGCAACGAACTGCTTTCCTGGTTTGAGGGCGAGGGACTGCTATTGTGTGATGTGGTGACGGCATTGCAGGACCCGGAAAACGACGAGGTTAAGGTCATCATTAAAGCTCCCATGCTGGCCCTCAGTCGCGCCAGTAGCGATTTTAGAGAATGCCCCGATCCGGTGCTCTTCGGCTATCCCGCGTCGAGCCTGGAAATGATGGAACTGGAGGATATGCACCAGTTTGTCTATCAATGGTTCGAGAAAGCGGTCGAGGCCGACATGGGGCGCTGCTTCGTCTGCAATAAGATACTGGACATGGAGCCGGAACGACCGTGGGACGCGGTCTTCGTCACGGAACAGTTTTACTGCTGGCTCCTGGTCCACTATGACTGCAAGCGCTACCTGAATCGCGATATCAAAGGGCGTAACCCGTTCGAGGTAGCGGCACAGGCACCCGAATTTTTCAATATGCATTTGACATAACGGCTTAGCCCTTATGAGAGATAGCGTATCAGTAGGGATGGGCCTTGCGTCCATCCGGGTGCCCCTCACGAGGGCCGGGAGCCGGATGGACGCAAGGCCCATCCCTACTGAGAAGTCAAGAGGCCGGAGGAATATGAATGGATAAAAATCAAGTCGCGCAACTGCTGGAAGGCATCGCCGAATTGCTGACCCTGAAAGAGGGGAGCAGCGTCTTCGAGGTGCGCGCCTACGAGAATGCCGCCCGCACGATTACTTCCCTGGACGGCGACATCACGCAACTCGCCCACGAAGGGAAGCTCAAGGGTCTGCCAGGACTGGGGGCGACGACGCTCAAGCGCATCGAGGAGGCCATCGACACCGGCCATATCACCTTTTATGACGAGCTACGCGCCAACACACCTCCGGTGAAGCTTGAGATGCTGCGCATTCCGGGCGTCGGACCCAAGAAGATCAACGCCATCTACGAGCAACTGCACGTAACCAGCATTCCAGAACTGGAGCAGGCGTGCAAGGACGATCGCGTGGCGCACCTGCCGGGCTTCGGCAAAAAGACGCAGGACAAGATCCTGCAAGGCATCGCCTTCCTCGCGCAGCACGCCGACCGCTTTCTCTATCCCGTAGGCGAGGCGGAGGCGGAGCAGATGCGGGCCGCGCTCAGCACGCAGCCGGGCATTGTGCGCTTGCAGGTGGGCGGCAGCATCCGGCGGCGGCGCGAGACGGTGAAGGACATCGACATGGTGCTCAGCGTTGCCGATGACGCGGGCGACGACGTGCGCCACGCGCTGATGGATTTCTTCACACAGCAACCAGGCATACAGGCGATTACAGGCAAGGGAACGACGAAATCGAGCGCAGTGCTGGGCAGCGGCATCGCGATGGACCTGCGCGTGGTCAGCGACAGCCAGTTTCCCTATACGCTGCATCACTTCACCGGCTCGCGCGAGCACCATATCGCGCTGCGGCGGCGCGCGCTCGCCATGAATATGACCATCAACGACTATGGACTCTTCAAGGGAAAAGAAGCCGAAGGCGGGCTGGTCCCCTGCAAGGACGAGGCCGATATCTACGCCGCGCTCGGCCTGGACTATATCGAGCCCGAGTTGCGCGAGGACATGGGCGAGATCGAGGCGGCGGCGCAGCATAAGCTCCCACAACTGGTGCAGGAGAGCGACCTGCGCGGCGTCCTGCACGCCCACACAAACTGGAGCGACGGGCAGAACACACTGCGCGAGATGGCAGATGCCTGCATCGAGCGTGGCTACACCTACCTGGGCATCACCGATCACAGCAAGGTCGCCGCCTACGCCGGTGGCCTGAGCGAGGACGATCTGCTCCGCCAGGGCGAGGAGATCGACCGTCTGAACGAGCAGTTGGCGGGCCGCCTGCACATTTTCAAGGGGACCGAGTGCGATATCCTGCGCGATGGCGCGCTCGACTATAGCGATAAAGTACTGGCCAGCCTGGACTTCGTCGTCGCCTCCATCCACAGTAACTTCAATCTCTCCCCGCAAGATCAGACGCAGCGCATGCTACGCGCCATCAGCAATCCCTACGTCGATATCATCGGGCACCCGACCGGGCGCATTCTGCTGGGCCGGTCGGGCTACGAGCTGGACATGGATGCTGTGATCGAGGCGGCAGCCCAGCACGGCGTCTGCATCGAGATCAACGCGCACCCATCACGGCTGGACCTGGACTGGCACCTTGTGCATAAAGCGCGCAACAAAGGCATCAAGATTCCCATTAATCCAGACGCACATACGCTTGCAGGAATCGACGTTATGCGTTATGGTATAGGGATAGCACGCAAGGGCTGGTTGCGCCCCATTGACGTTTTGAATACAATGGAGACAAATGATTTGTTGCACTTCTTCCGCTCACGAAGAAAACAACACTGATGAACATATCCTCGTAGAGGCGGGATCAACTCTCCCTGGTTTCGCGACCAGAACATGCTACAACAAAGAGCGTGGGGAGAGAGTCAGTTCCACCCCTGCGAGGATTAAAGAAAGAGGATTTTTGTATGGCAGAGCAAGCAGAGTTAGAGGTCGCTCCTCGTACAGTTATGGGCAAAGCCAATAAACGCTTACGTAAAGCAGGATTGATTCCCGGCAATATCACCGGACATAACCAGGAGCCGCAGGCGGTACAGATCGATGAGATAAACTTCGATCGCGTGCGCCGCTCGGGGGCTGTGCGCAGCATCATCGCGCTGCGCATGCCGGACGCGAGCACGCAAACGGTGCTGGTTCGCCGCGTACAGCACAAGCCGAGCACCGGCAAGATCGTGCATATTGATTTCTTCCGCGTCAGCATGACCGAGCGCATCAGTATGCGCGTCCCCCTGCATTTCGTCGGCGAGTCACCGGCGGTGAAAAACGAGGGCGGCGTCCTGCTGCACCTGATGGAAGCGCTGGAGATAGAATGCACGGCATCCGATATTGTAGACGCCATTGATGTCGATATTACTGCCCTCGCGGAGATCGATGCCACGCTGCACGCCAAAGACGTAAAGTTGCCCGGAAGCTTCACGCTGGTCACTGATCCCGAAGAGCCCATCGCCAAGGTCGCGCCCACCCGCGCCGAGGTCTCAGAGGAAGAGGCCACTGCTGCGGCGACAGAGGCAACGCCCGCGCCAGCCGCCAGCGAGTCGGCGGAATAGGACCTGTAGACAGACTTCACATTTATGTGGCATAGTAGAAACCAGAGATGATCTCTTTGATCGCTCTGGTTTTCTGTTTCGTTTCGTATTCGCAGGTATAAGTATATCCCTACATTTACGTAGAGACGCGGGCGGTGTATATGCGCATCATGATAGTAACTGACCAATATCCACCGATGGTCGGGGGAGTGCCAACGGTGACGCACGGATTGGCGGCAGACCTGGCGAGCCGGGGGCACCAGGTCTGGGTGGTCGCGCCGAGCTATGGTACGCGCGACGTGCGACGTATGGAGGATAAGGTGCGCATCTACCGCTTCTCTTCGTTCGAGTGGCCCGCTTATGAAGGGCTGCGCATTCCATTTCTGCCCTTTGTGCCTGTGCGCAATCTGCTCAAAAAGAGCGATCCCGATATCATCCATATTCATTCGCCGATTGTGTTGGGCAATATCGCCCAGCTTATGGCGGGCGGCCTGCGCAAGCCGGTTATCGCGACCAATCACTACATGCCCGTCAATGTGAGCCGCTCCCTGGTCTCAGAACCGCTGGTCGGCAGGTACATCAGTAACGTCACCTACTCATACCTGGTCCACTTCTGCAATCGCTGCGAATATGTGACGGCACCCACGCAGACGGCGCTCAATTTGCTGTACGATCATAGTCTGCGCGCACCCGCCCGCGCTATCTCCAACGGCATCGACCTCGCGAAATTTTCGCCCGGTCCACGCGATCCCGAAATTCTGCGCCGCTTCAACCTGCCAACGGATCGTCCCCTGCTCCTGCATGTGAACCGCCTGAGCGAGGAGAAGCGCATTGACGTAGTGATCGACGCGATGGCAAAAGTTAAAAACAAACAAGTGCATCTCGCCCTGGTCAGCAATGGGCCAGCCGAGGCTGAGCTGAGGGCGCAGGTCGAGCGGCTGCACCTGGGCGAGCGCATCAGCTTCCTGGGCTTCGTGCGCGACGCGGACCTGCTTTCCCTGCGCCGCTCCTCGGATATCTTTGCCATTCCTTCCGAGGCGGAGCTACAGAGCCTGGCAACGATGGAGGCGATGGCGTGCGGCCTGCCGATCATAGCCGCCGATGCATGGGCGCTGCCCGAGCTGGTCCACTCCAATGAGAACGGCTTCCTGTTCCAGCCTGGCAATAGCGAGGAGATGGCGCACTACATCGATATTCTTGTGGATGACGCGGATATGCGCGCGCGTATGGGCGAGGAGAGCTTGCAGATCATCACAAAGCATGATCGCCTACAGGTGCTGACAGAATGGGAAGAGTTGTACCGCCGCATGGCTATCGAGTTCAAAGAAGCGAAGGAGCGCCGCACCAAACTACGCCTGGCGCGCAAAAACCAGGGCAGGATTCCCGAAGAGCTACAGCACGTCCAGTTGCCGCATATCCGCCGCACGGGCGACCTGGCCTTCGATCAACCACATCCCGGCGACGATAGCCTATAACTTCAGTAGGGAGGAGCCTTGCGTCCCTCCGGGTGCCACTATGCGGATTGCGAGCCGGAGGGACGCAAGGCCCCTCCCTACTGGAAAGGGCTAGAGCTGGTCGCCCCAGCGTCGATGCAGGAGGCGTGCCAGCCGGCGCTCGATATCCCAGCGAAACTGCACGCTGTAGTAGCGCAACCACGCCACGCAGCGCGACCAGAGTGGGTCATGTCGGACAGGCGTGCGACGATAGTGCGCAGGGGAGTCGTGCGTAGGAACGGGAAGAAGTGTTCCAGGAGCGGTCCAGCCGCTGAATATCTTTTTACGTCCACTCGACGAGATCTGTCTTTTCTCTCTCTCGTCCATTTTGTTGCTCCTTGAGACACACGCTGACACAGTTTTTCCTCTTCTAGTATAGAACCTCGCTCAATATTTGTCCACCTTTCAAAATACGTACTACATTGTTGACAACGTATAAAGCTGTTCTTTATAATGTACAAGCAGTAACTCTGCATTGTTGGGGCATTTACGGATGCCCCCATTTTAGATGTGTTGGGATAAAGGAGGTCGGGAATTCCAATGATGCTCCCACAACACTGTATAAGCGCCTACATTTTATGCCTGGGTTTGAAACCGGGAGAAGGGGGTTAGCCATGTTGCCTGAAGACGAAGAAGAGAAACCCACGCCCATGACCACCACGGAGGCGGGCCGCAAGGGGGGCAGTACGGTTCGCGACAAGTACGGAGATGACTACTACCGACGGATCGGAAAAAAGGGAGGAACCACACTTAAAGAGCAACGCGGCAGCGAGTACTACCGCCAGATTGCGCGCAAAGGCGGCAAGGCCAATGTGAGCAAGTATGGCCCGGACCATTTCGCGGAGATGGGCAAGAAGGGCGGCAATACAACCAAACAACGACAAGATCCAGATTTCTATAGCCGCATCGGAAAGATGGGAGGCGCGGCCAAACGTCATAAGAAGACGCCGTAGAAGTCTTGACGATAGCAGCTCCATTGCGTTCGATCGCTTCTAGCGACCCTTGTGCAGAACGCAATGGAGCATCTTTGATCGGTGGCAAAGAGATAGAAACAACTACGCCTGTGTTGTTTCTTCTCGCGCGCCGAGCTTTGCCAGGCCATCGGCAATAGCGGCGGCAACGCCCGTCTCGGCGGTCTGGTGCGCCACGCGCAGCGCGTTCTTGATCGCCTTCGCGTTGGAGCGACCATGCGAGACGATGGCAGAGCCATTGACGCCAAGCAGCGGGACGCCACCATATTCGGCGTAATCCAGGCGGCGACCAACCTTGCGCAGTCCGGGCCGCAGGACAGCGGCGGCAAGCTTGTTCGGCAGCGAACTGGTCATCTCGGTGCGAATTAACCCCAGCAGCGTCTCGGCCAGCCCCTCGCTTAGCTTGAGCACCACATTGCCCACGAAACCATCGCACACGATCACATCGGCTCCGCCCGTGGGAATGTCGCGCCCCTCGACATTGCCGATAAAATTGAGGCCCAGCGTCGCGGCACTATTTTTGAGCAACTTATGCGTATCGATCACGAGCTGATTGCCCTTTGACTCCTCCTCGCCATTTGCGAGCAAGGCGACGCGGGGAGAGGACACATTGAAGATACGTTCTAGATAGATAGATCCCATGAGCGCGAACTGTTGCAGGTACTCGGGTCGGGAATCGGTATTGGCACCGATATCGATCACCAGGCAGATGCCATCGCGTGTAGGGAAGATGCCGCCGAGCGCGGGCCGCTCGACGCCCGCGAGGCGCTTGAGGGTGAAAAGCGAGGCGGCCATCATAGCGCCGCTATTGCCCGCTGAGACCGCTCCGAGGGCCGCGCCATCGCGCACCTGTTGCAGCGCGATGGTCATCGAAGCGTTCTTCTTGCGCCGGACAGCGTTGGCTGGATGCTCGTCCATCTCGATCGCCTCATCGGTATGGATGATCGGCAGGTCCAGGCCAGCGGTATCATGCTTCGCCAGCTCGGCGCGAATGGCGTCCTCGCGGCCAACAAGATACACGCCCATCTTGTACTCGCGGGCTGCCTGTACCGCCCCAAGCACGATCTCGCCGGGCGCGTTATCGCCACCCATTGCATCAAGAGCGACGCGCACGGTAGAAGGTGTAGCGCTCACGCGTGTTTTCCTTCAGGCTCGCCGATCGTATCCTTCACCAGATCGACCAGCTTATCAAGATCGAAGGGCTTGTACACGATATGCACGACGCCCGCTTCACGGAACTCCTGCTCCTCGTTGCCAGCGCCCAGAAAGGCGGTTACAAGAATCACTGGCACCTTATGCTCCACGGCCATCGCCATCAGCTTCAACTCGTCGCGTCCATCAAGGTACGGCATCATGATATCGAGCAGTACGAGGTCTGGCTGATGTTCGCGCACAGCATCGTAGAAGCGCAGACTCTGTGTCGTCATATATGTTTCATAGCCTTCGTCGGCCAGAGCCTCTGTGAGCAGATCAGCAATCGTTGGATCATCGTCCATTACCAATATTTTTTTCGCCATAAAGCGGGATTCCCCTCATCTGATGAAGAACAGCACGACTTGCTGTAGTATATCTTTGTGGTCTGCCCGTTACAGACACGTCCGTATTATAACACTTAGCCCTGGACGCGTATATGCTTACCGGCCCATTTTGGGGAGTAACCTGAACCTGACGATTCAGATCCCTTGCACCACCCGTCTTGACAGATGAAGCACGGGCATGTAAGAATGCTACGGTGTGGACTTTAGATGGCTCTACAGAAAGGCAGCAAATGGTATGGCAGGAAGACAGCGCGGAGTGACACAGGACCAGGTCCTGGCGACGCTCGATCGCGAGCGCGTGCGCTATATAAATCTGGAATTTACTGATGTTGTTGGTATGGCAAAGTGTGTGACTATTCCTGTAGAGCAGTTCGCCGATTGTATTGCGCGTGGCAAGTGGTTTGACGGCTCTTCCCTCGAAGGGTTTGCGCGCATAGCCGAGAGCGATATGTATCTCTACCCCGATCTCTCGACGTTTGCCATTCTGCCCGGCAAGGTGCGCCCGCCCCACGCGTCAGATATCCATTACGAGGTCGATGAGGAGTCCGATGACGAAGAGCTGGTGGCGCGCGTCATCTGCGATGTACGCACGCCCGATGGCGAACGCTTCGATGGTGATCCACGCGCCGCGCTCCTGCGCGCACTGGAGATGGCGCATACGATGGGCTTCAAGTTTCACGTCGCGCCCGAATTAGAATTTTTCCTCCTGCGCTTCGAGGGCAAGACGCCTATGCCGCTCCCACGCGATCACGGTGGCTACTTCGATCTCTCGACGGATGCCGCGACGGTGGTGCGTCGCCAGATGGTACATGCCCTGCAACATATGGGCATCATCATCGAGGCCAGCCATCACGAGGTCGCCGCCGGTCAGCACGAGCTCGATTTCGAGGTTGCCGACGCCCTCAATATCGCCGATAGCTTGATGACCGCCAGATATGTCCTCAAGTCGATCGCGGCGCAGCATAGTCTCTACGCGACCTTCCTGCCCAAACCTTTTTACGGCGTCAATGGGTCCGGTCTACACATTCATCAACAACTACTGAGCGTCGAGACAGGCAAGAACGCCTTTGTCGATGAGCAGGCCGAGTATGGTCTCTCCGAGATTGGACGCTGCTTTATCGCCGGACAGCTCGCGCACGCGCGCGGGATGTGCGTCCTGCTGGCACCACTGGTAAATTCGTACAAACGCCTGGTGCGCGGCTTCGAGGCACCCGTCTTCATCAACTGGGGACGAGTAAATCGCCAGGCGCTGATCCGTGTTCCGCGACCCAGCAGCGATCCCCAATCATCGATGCGTATCGAACTACGCTGCACCGACTCAAGCTGCAATCCCTATCTTGCCCTGGCGACGATGTTGCGCGCTGGTCTGGACGGCATCCAGCGCAAGTTGACCCTGCCACCGGCGATGGACGAAAATCTCTTCTTGCAAGATGATAGTGAACGCTTTCGCTCCCGCGCCCGCCTGCTCCCCGCGACGATGGGCGAGGCGCTGGAGGGACTGCGCGAAGATTCCCTGGTGCGCGAGACGCTGGGCGACTCCATCTACGAGGGCTTCATCGACGCAAAAAGCATCGAGTGGACAGAGTACTGTCAACAGGTCCATAATTGGGAGATCGAACGCTATCTCTCTGTCTTTTAAAATAACGCTCAGTAGGGATGGGGCTGGCCTCCATCCGGTTGCCCACTACGCAGCTCACGGGCCGGATGGAGGCCAGCCCCATCCCTACTGATCCTTTTATCTGAGGAGTTTACGAATGGCAGAAGCAATGAAACAGTCTGATAAAGCGCTCGTCCTCGGCGGCGGCGGCACTACCGGAATCGCCTGGGAGACGGGCCTGCTCCTGGGACTACGCGATGGGGGCATGAATGTGACTGATGCTGGCCTGGTCGTGGGCACGTCGGCTGGCTCGGTGGTCGGCGCGCAGATCACCACTGGCCTCGACCTGGAAGCCCTTTACGCGCTACAACTCCAACCAATTGAGCAGACCAAAGAGCAGGTCGTTCCTTTCGATTTTGCCGCGTTAATGCAAGTGTTTACAGCAGGCGCAGGCGCGGCGGATGCTCAAACGGCAAGAGCGCGTGTGGGCGCGGCGGCGCTGGCAGTTAAAACCATGCCTGAAGAAGCACGCCTGGAAATCATTGCGGCCCGCTTGCCCGTTCACGAATGGCCGAATAAGCAGCGGCTCGCTATTACTGCCGTTGATACGCAGACAGGCGCGTGGGTTATCTTTGACCGCAATGCTGCTGTGCCCTTAGCGCTTGCCGTCGCGGCCAGCTGTGCCGTCCCCGGCATCTATCCTCCCATCACCATTGGCGATCATCGTTATATGGACGGAGGCGTGCGCTCGGGCACGAATGCCGACATTGCGAAGGGGGCCAGGCGCGTGCTTATTGTACGGGCCGAAACGCTGGACGCTTCGGCAATGGCCGGGAACATTCCCCACCTGACCTTTGAAGAGGAACTGGCAGAACTTCAGCAGGCAGACTCCCAGTCCCTGGTCATCACGCCCGACGAAGCGTCAACAGCCGCCCGAGGTCCGAACCCGCTTGACGCCAGCCGACGCGCTCTCTCCGTGCAAGCCGGTCGCGAGCAGGGGCGTTCGCTAGCCGCAAGCGTCAGGCAGTTCTGGATGGATTAAGCAGAACGACTTTACTTATTATAAGAAGGGACAGGCAAAGGGTTGCGCTCGGCGAAGGGCCGCTGATGCCAGTACGGATATATCGTCGGCATCTCGCTGGCCCTGTCGAGCTTCGCCACCTGCTCGGCAGTGAGATTCCAGCCAACGGCACTGAGATTGTGTTTGAGCTGCTCCTCATTGCGCGAACCAACGATGACGCTTGCCACCGTGGGACGCTGCAACAACCAGTTCAGGGCGATCTGCGAGACCGATTTGCCCGTCTCCTCGGCTATTGCATCGAGCACGTCCACGATCTCGTACACCTTCTCATAAGGGATGTGTAATCCCTCTGAGCCTATTTGCTGCACGCGACTACCCTCCGTAGCTGGCTGGTTGCGGCGAATCTTGCCCGAGAGCACGCCCGAGGCCAGAGGACTCCAGATGATTGTGCCAACCTTCTGGTCAAGGGCGAGCGGCATCAGTTCCCATTCATACTCGCGCCCGACCAGCGAGTAAAAAGCCTGGTGGGCCACGTAGCGCGTCCAGCCGTAGGTCTGCGCGGTGGCAAGCGACTTCATCAGGTGCCAGCCGGAGAAATTGGAACAGGCGATATAGCGCACCTTGCCGCTCTGTACCAGCGTATCGAGCGTGCGCAGCGTCTCCTCGACAGGAGTGAGCGCGTCGAAGCCATGCATGGTGTAGATATCGATATGATCCGTATTCAGTCTGCGCAGACTGTCCTCACAGGCGCGGATCAGGTGATAGCGCGAGGAGCCCAGTTCGTTGGGTCCATCGCCCATGCGGAAGGTTGCCTTCGTCGAAAGCAGCAACTGGTCGCGCCGTCCCGCGATCGCCTTACCAAGCACCTCTTCCGACAGGCCACCGGAGTAGACATCCGCCGTATCGAACAGGGTGACGCCTGCCTCCAGGCAAATATCGACCAGACGCCTTGCCTCAGCCACATCGGTATTCCCCCACGCGCTAAAAAAAGCGTCCCCGCCACCAAAAGTAGCCGTCCCAAAGCTCAGGGCGGAAACTTTCAGACCAGAACCACCAAGCTGCCTATATTCCATCGTGTTGCTCCTCTCATCTCCTGACTGCACTCATTCGTTTGGGTTTTAGAACAAACATGTCCATCATCATAGCTCCTTGATGGACCTCTCAGTAGGGATGGGGCTTGCCTCCATCCGGCTCCCCGCAACGCTGCTCTTTTGCCTAATCGCGCTCCCTGGGCCGGATGGAGGCAAGCCCCATCCCTACTCAAGAGGAGTTACTCAAAAATGGTTATCTCCCTGGAGCTTTATAGTATCATACAACGGAGGCCCATTGCTCGTCTGGCACATGACGCTTCAGTAGTCCCGCTAGAGGTAGCTTTGGCATGTGGCGAATGTTTCAGCGAGGTGTCGTCTGGACATCCTTGTAGACACGCTCGTACTCATCCAGCATATGCCCAAATGAGAAATGCTGCTCGACATGCGCTCGGCATTGCGCGCGGACGAGGCGCGGCAGTTCAGCGACCAGGGTAGCGGCCTCCGCGACGTGGCCCGGTTCGACGAGAAAGCCGGTCTCGCCGTGCCGAATAATCTCCTCGGCGGCTCCGCGACGGAAGGCGATAACCGGCGTGCCAGCCGCCATAGCCTCGACCGCCGTCAGTCCGAACGGCTCGTCCCACGCGCTCGGGAAGAGCAGACCGCGCACCTGGCCCATAAGCCGCCAGAGCGCCGCGTGCTCCAACTGTCCCAGGAAGGTGACGCGCTCACCAGCCTGCTCCAGACGAGGCACGACGCGCTCTTCGTAGTAGTCCCGATCGTAGATGCCGCCCGCCAGCAAGAGGCGACGGTTGGCCTGCAGCGCGATCTCTATGGCCGCCTCGACGCCCTTTTCCGGCGCGATACGGCCCGCGAAGAGCAGCGGCGCATCGACAGGCACGGAGGCGGCGAAAGGAATGGCGTCGATGTCCAGTCCATTGTAGATAACGGCATCGAGCGGCGTGTAAGCGGCATAGGTGCGCGCACAGGCACGAGATACGGTAATCAATGTCAGTGGATGGCCCTGCTGATGCAGGACGCGCAACGCCTCGTTGATCTCAGGCGATACGGCGGGCAGGTGCAGCGTATGCACGACCGGCACACTATGAACGAGCGCGCTGCACACGAACGCGGGCCAATCGAAGGCGTGGGCGTGGATGACATCGAATTCAGCGTGCCGCCTCTGCAACGCGAGGAATAGTTGCAGGAAGAGATTGCTCTGGGCGAAGAAGCCAGCGTCGACCGGACGCTCCTGGTCGGCGCGGGAGAAGTTCGCGGGCCATACCGACTCCGGCACAGCCAGGCTCTCGATCGTCACTCCCGGCACCGAGGAACCTGTCCTGGCGAAGAGCATCACCTGATGCCCGCGCTGCTGCAGCCCTCGCGCCAGTTCCGCTACCAGCGCCTGCGAGCCGCCCACGTACGGTTGGGCGATAGTTGTAACGAGCGGAGCCACCAGCGCGATTCTCATGCCTCTCCCCGATAGAACGCGATATTGTTTTCGGTTTCGTGCAGCCTCACCTCGTACAGCATGCCGGGCGGGAAACCACGCTGCAGGCGTTCCCAGAACTTGATCGCCAGCATCTCGGCGGTGGGCACGATGCCTTCCAGCCAGGGCACATCGTAGTTGAGGTGCCTGTGATCCACCTGATCTACTACCTGCTCATTGATGATCCTCTTCATATCCGTCAGGTTCAACACCATACCCGTGCGCGTATCAGGCTCACCGCGCACCGTGACCTCCATAATATAGTTATGGCCGTGTCCGTTAGGATTAGCACACTTAGCATACGTATCGTAGTTTTCCGCTTCGGAAAGATGCTCGCTCCACAGACGATGCGCCGCGCTAAAGGTCACACGTCTTGTCAAATAGACCATAATTATCTCCTCTGCACAGACCCATCTGAGCGAAGATGGTCTGCTCGCACGAGTTACGCGTTACTGAAGATCTCGATATTGCTACCACTCAGCATCCTGCCTGAATCGTCGGCCAGGAAGAGGAGGATCTGCGCCATGTCGTCGGGCGTCATCCCGGCCTTGAGATGAGGAGCGGCCTGGCGCAACATCTCGGTATCGACGGCACCTGGACTGACCGCGCAGACGCGAATATTGTGCGGCTTGCCCTCCACAGCCAGGATCTCCGTCAGACTCGCCACGCCCGACTTTGAGACGTTGTATGCGCTCAAACCGGGGAACTTCTCCACGCCTTTCACGCCCGACAGCGAGGATATATTGACAATAACTCCCTGCCGCTGCTGCATCATGACCCGGAATGCCTCGCGGCAGCACAGAAAAGTGCCGCGCAGGTTGACGCCCAACACACTATCCCAGGTAGCCGTATCCATCTCCGCGAAAGGACGTACAGCCACCAGGCCCGCGCAATTGACGAGGATATCTACCCGCCCATACGTCTCTTGCACCGTCTGGAACAGCGCCTGCACGTCCTCTTCACGCGAGACATCTCCCGCGATCGCCAGGCAGTGTCCGCCCGCGCCGCTGATGCTGGTCGCGGCCTCGTCGAGGTGTGCCCGCGTGCGACTGAAAAGAACCACCTGCGCGCCCTCCCGTGCGAAGAGTTGCGCCGTCGCCCGCCCCACACCACGTCCTGCACCTGTGATGATTGCGATCTGATTTTTGATACTCATAGTGGTGATTATAGCACGCCTTTTGAGGTATATATAGAGCCACGTTTGTTACCGCATTGAAATGGTAAGGTTGTATTTTGCACGTACCCATTTAGTATGCTATTCTTCAGTACGCGCAATTCTTTTGAAGAGATTTGTAAGAGGAGATCTATGATGAGTAATAACGAGCCGACAGCATCTGCAACACCGCCGTCGGTAGAAGGTATTATCACAAAGTCCAGTCCGTTCTCGGTGGAGGAGACGCTGGAACGTTTTCAGGAGGCGTTACGCAGTCGGGGTTTCACCCTATTCGCCCATATCAACCATAGCGGGGAGGCACAACGGGTCGGACTCACGATGCAAGAGGCGCATGTACTCATTTTTGGGAATCCAAAGGGAGGCACTCCGCTGATGATCGCCTCGCCGCTCCTGGCACTCGATCTCCCACTTAAAGTCCTCGTCTGGCAAGGAAATACTGGTCATGTGTGGGTGAGTTCCACCAGTCCAGCGTATCTCGCCGCTCGCTATGCCATCCCCCAGGAATTAGTGGGGAACATCGCTGGCATCGGCGGGTTGATTGATAGTGTACTGAGCAGTTAAAGCGCCAGGATAGCTTTGGGAATGATTATATAAGCGGCCTCAAGGGCGATAAGCTGTCGGCTCAGTTTGTCCCAGGTATTTACCATTATAAACTGCTTCGCAATCGGTGTCTAGTCGCGAGATAAATAGCTGGCAGATGTAAATACCTGATGCAATTTGAATAGAGATGTTGTCATGATGCATGTTACTGATCTCTAACGTTATGTGCCCAGAGAAGCCTGGATCAATATGACCATCTCCATTGTGGACCTGAATGCCTGCTCGTGCTATGTTCCCTTTCGTCTCGATAAATCCCTGATATCCGTTTGGAATGAGGACTTTTTCTTTCGTCATTCCTAAAATAAATTCTCCTGGATGAAGAGTGTAAGTAGAAGTTGTTATGTCGATTTTCTCTATCTCAGGATAAGTATCTGTGCTATCAAGTCTTATGATCTGGGGAGATACATAGCGGACTAGTATTGAGCCCAGTTTTAAATCTATGCTTGTTGGGTTGAGAGAGTCAGGATCATAGGGTTCTATGCTTAATTGCTGCTCTTCCAGAAGCTTTTTCAGGCTCCTATCAGATAGAACAGGGTAACCAGCCGTTGGAGTTATCACGCTCTTGTCCCTCGTTTATGGTAGTTTGGTTAGCAAATGACTACTTGAGGGAGTTCAAGTTGACCAGGTTCAATTAGTGGAAGCACGCTTCTTAAAGAAAGCAAACAAGAATTGACGGTTTTCCCTTATTATTGAGATGACATAATATTAAAGGGACGCGCTCCACACCTTGACTAATGGGTTTTCTTGATACTCATCAAGACTGGCTTTATAATATCTGAGTTGTCAATCGAAGTCTATAAATTAGTATTTTCGTATCACTAGCTAATTTTGTTTGAAGGGATTGCTTGAGGGAGTTCGAGCTGATCAGGCTCAATCGGTGTAGCGTACTTCTCGATGGACCAGTAAATTGATTTCAGACGTCTAGTAAGATTTCCCTGTGGATCATCGAAAAAGATAGCTCCATGCCTTGCTTGATGAACTTTTTTAATACTCGTCAAGATGGGAATAATAATGTATCGATCATCGATGATTGTAAAGTGAATATTTATCACCGTGGGGGTCTTTCTCAGGAGAATCGCGTGGGAGTTCATCTTTGTGACGGATGTGAGATGTTCAAACAATATTTGATCAGTTTCAAATGGTATTCGCTTGTTCATATGTTCGCCAGGGATCTGAACTATTCTACTATAGAAAGGGGTTTCGTCTTTCTGATGAAGTTCCGCTTGCATGGTTAACGCTTCATAGAATCGGCGTCTCGCCTCTGAAATCCGCGATGAGCCATCCTTTTTGTTAACATCAACATCTTCAACAAGGTAATTTGGGAATGGTTCCCATTGTGCAACAAAAATCAGGTTCGTTTGCGCCTGCTCTACTAAATCTGCTGATCTAAGGTATGACTTCCCCGTTTCACCATCCTCTACGTATTCTACATGAATTCCCATGCGGTTTGCGATACGCATTAGCTTACTGTCAAAGCCGTCAAATCTTGCTTCCAGATATTTCAATATTATAAAAATGGTTATAAGGCTGATGATTACAAGAGCGATACTAAGTAGAAGGATGTTCCTTGACGAAATCCACTGATCTAACAATACTTGAGCAAAAACACCTGAGAGGAATGAGACAGCAGGAATTAGCAGCGCCAGCAACTTCTTTTTAGACATGTGAACCTTCCTCGGGGTATCCGGAAAGCACTACATAGTCTCTGGTTATGTACAGTAGACTTTGTAAAACAAGCCTTCTCTATGATTATATCCTTCTTTACAGTTGTGTATATTCACACACGTATCATTATTTTTGGACGGATGTAAAATATAGGTTATTGCAAATCGCCATTGGTGCTACATAGTTTTCGAGAACTTCCCTAAAATGAAAAAGCGACCTCACAGCCAGAAGTTATGCAGTAGCTGTGAGATTGCTTTCTTATTTCTAATCAGGAGAAGGTACATCAGGCTTGAAATTATACTTATTACAAGGTCAGACCCGTTACGGCAGCGCGAACCGCTTGTTGTCCTGCTCAATGGCGCGCTTAAAATACCAGGTGACTTCGCCGGGCGTGTGCGTGATATTTGCTACTTCCCACCCGAGCGAGCCAAGGGTGGCAATCGATGCCGCCCATAGATTGACGTTGTATTGGCGGCTATCACTGTACATACCGGTGTTTTGATATTGAAAATAATACAGGTTGGTCGCGTCGTTGGAGAGCGCGCAATATTCCCAGTTCGACATAATGAAGCTCCTTTTACGAGAGATTATCTGAAGTGAGATGAGCATATCACATCACCTCAATCCTAGCAATGGAGCTAGTGTGCTACACACAAAAAGCACACGTTCTGGCACGGTTCTTGCAGGCTAGTAGTGTGTAGAGAATGGCATGCTCATCTATTACCTTGACCAATACATAGATATACATGTATACTTCGCTGTACGACGATTTCTGGTAAGGTTGAAAAGAGGATGGTCCGTGCCTGCTTGGATTGCTTGATGGTGAAACCTCGTGAGGGGTATAATCGTGTGTTATAATGCTGAGTACAGCGCTCCATGTTGAGGGCTGCTTTTCTCTTATATCAAGGTTTTGAGTCACATGCTACAAAATGGTATTGGTAGTGCACCTGAAGCGTTCAGGCTCATGGGGGCAGTATGACCACAGGCACGGTGCTGTCCGGCTTACTCAGAGATTTTGGCCTGGTAGAGGTCTTGCAGGTGATGGAACTGGGGGGGATGACCGGGGCCATCAATCTCAAGCAGAGCACCGGGCGCATGGGTATTATCTACTTCAATGAAGGTAAGATGGCCAATTGCTCCGAGTTCGATCCCGGCGCGCTGACGCTGGGCGATGTGTTGCAGCAATTGGGTATGACGACCTATCAGCATATCGAGGAGGAGTTCTCGCTACAGCTGCAGGACCCCTTCGGCAAGCGCATCGGCGAACGCCTGGTGGCACGCGGGGCCATCTCCGAAAAGCAGTTGAAGGATGCTCTGCGTACAAAGGCGTTGTGGACCGCGCGCGAACTGGCGATGTGGAAAGAGGGTACCTACGAGTTCATTCCCAGCCCCAGCGTGTACAAGCTTCTCCCCTACAAGGAGCTCTCGCTGGATATCGAAGTTATGCGCGTAACAATGGAGATGATCCGCTACAGCGATGAATGGGATAGCCTGATACGCTCGCTGCCCCAGGGGATGCGCACGGCGCTGGTGATGTCGCCCGCTATTCCCTTTACGATGCGCTTCGAGATGCGCACGCTGGAGCTCTTTACGCATGTCAATCTCTACCACAGGGTGCGCCGTATCGCCAGCGCGCTACGCCGTCCCGAATTAGAGGTAGCGCGCGAACTGGAGCAGCTCGTGCAAAAGAAGTTCCTCCTGGTGGCTCCACAGCAGGATATGCGCGCAAATAGTCCGCATACCGTTACCGATAATAAGGTTCACCTGCCCGCGCCCGCCGAGAAGATGCGCCTGGAGGACTTTGAACTCCTCAATCTGATTAGTCGTATGGAGCAGGAATGGGTGAAACGTCGGACTCCGATGGAGCAGCTTCCCGCCCTGGTCGATTTTGTCAACTGGACTATGGATGCCCTGGTTGAAATGTGGCGCGCCAACGATGCCGAACTGGACCCCAATACGCTGCGCACGCTGATGGTCAACGAGAATCTGTGCAATATGGGCAATTATACGTTCCAGGTTGAGCAGAATCACATCGATGTGGAGAGTTTTACGGCGCTCTGTTACGAGGTGCTCAGTGGTGATATGCAGAAGGCGGAGGGCTTCTACGACGAGGCGACGATGGTGCTTCATCGTCTGCTGTGTAGCCTCTTCGAGTCGATCAATGCGCGCGTGGCTAATCCCCGCGAACGCCTTGAAAATCAGGAGGTGTGGGAGGCTATGTTCGAGCAGTTCGCTTTACAGAATAGAGAGGTGTAGAGACAAGCGCCATTTTCATTGTTCTGTACGCTTGTCTCTCTAAGGAAGAGGCAGACGACCCGTTGGCAGCTCACGCCAGATCGGTTTGCTTCTTTACCTGCCTCTTTAGTATAGAATATCCTGCCTCAAGATAGGCTCAAGAAAGACTTTTTCTTCCTCAAATTTTCTGTGGCACAGGAAAACAAAGATGCCAGTGTTATGCATAGATAACCTGGCATCTTTGTTCTTGCGAAAGTTCAGGCCGTTTCGATGGTGGGAGTACCACCCGTCGTACCTTGCGTCGAGGGCGTCTCCTGCGCGGCTGCTGGCGGCGTCGGTTCGGCGTAGTCGCTCTCCTGCGCCGGACGCTTGAAGATGTAGTACGCGGAGTTGGCGGTTAGCGGCTGAATGCCAACCAGCTCCCAGTTCTCTCGGCCCAGATCGTTCATGTAGCGACGCGCGAAGGCGCTGCGCCTCTCGTTGCCGATCAATGTCTCGTGTCCCTCTGAAGAGATACGTCCACGATAATCAATATAAACAACTTTATAAGCCCACTGTCCCATGTTCTTGTTCCCTCCTCATTAGTAATTGCGTATGCACAATCAAGTTCCCTTACCAGCGCGGACCATCGGCGGCATATCCGATGCCGCGTCGCGAGAGAACGCTTCACGCGCTTAGCCGTCCTGCCTCGCTTGCTGACGATGAGCGTTGGTGAAAGCGTTCTGTCGCACGACTGCTACCACGCCGGGTTCCACAATCAACGTAGCGACAGTCGCTGGTCCGCTCCTGGTAAGGTTCCTCTGCACAGTAGAAAGTATACACGCGTGGAGGGCAGAGCGTACCGCCAGTTTCAACAGTTTTTGGGGCAGTGAGAACTAGCTGGCAAAAACCTGTCTGTTTCTACAGGTACTTCTTCAGTAGGGATGGGCCTTGCGTCCATCCGGCTCCCCGAGAACGCTGCTCCCAAGCCTGATCGAGCTCCCTGGGCCGGATGGACGCAAGGCCCATCCCTACTGGGTGTTTAGCACAGTGGCAGATCGAGGGAGAACGTCGTGCCGCGTGGCACCCCGGTAGAGGACTCTTCCGTGTTCGGCTCCAGACGTAATGTCCCGTTGTGAGCCTCGACGATAGATCTGCTAATGTAGAGTCCCAGGCCCGAGCCCTGGCGCTTGCCCGCTCCCTCTAGCCGCGCATAAGGACGGAAGAGCTGGCCGATCTCGGCTGCCGGAATGCTCACCCCCATGTTGTGGACACTGACGCGAACGATCTCTTGCATGGGCTGGACGCTTACCGTGACGGTTGTGCGCTCATCGGAGTATTTGATGGCGTTATCGAGTAGATTACCCAGCGCCTGCTGGAGCCGCCCACAGTCCCAGTTGCCTACAATCGGGTCAGTGGGGACATTGGCAACCAGGGTGTGATAGGGTGCGACGGGGCGCAACTGCTCGACGGTCTCTTTCACCATGTCGGTGAGGTCGCACGTTTCGCGCATGAGGGTAAACTGGCCCGAGGTGAGGCGGGTTGTGTCCAGAAGATCGTTGACGAGGCGCGTCAGGCGGCGTGCCTGGCCGATGATGATATTCGTCTGGCGCTGCACTGCTGCATTGCGCTGGGAGCCTTCGTCTTTTGGAGTATGCATCTGGCGCGCTATCATCTGGGCATAATTGATAATAGGTGAAAGCGGCCCGCGTAGCTCGTGCGCAATCATAGCGATAAACTGTTCTTTGTGCGCCAGTTGATCCTGCAGCGAGTGGTTGGTGGCAGTGAGTTCATCCACCTGACCTTGCAGTTCCCGGATGATTTCTTCTTGCGTCTTTTTCTGTTTCAACTGCATACCCTTTATCTCCTCTACAACTGGCGTCGCCCCCTATCCCCATCAGAGGTTGTGTAATCACAGTATACACTGTAGCGGAGACCGTCATAGCATGACTACATACGGTATAGGAATTTTGGATGGAATATATTCCTTGCTATAAGCTTTCTAGATAAAATTTGCGTAAAAATATTCTACGCCAGACGTGTAATATCAGCTGTACTTATTTTTGCCTACGCCTCCTGCGACGGGAGCAAATTCAGTTCCTGTAATTCTTCGCGCGCCATCTCGCTAAACTGTGAGATGTCGAGCGTCCGGTCGGCGTGCGCAATCAAATGGTGCAGCCGCTCGATGATGCCCTCGTGCATATAATAGTCGGAGTTCAGCAGAAGCTCCCCGACGGCTATCTCGATCTGTTGCCGCTGGATCGCGGCAAGCGCCGATTCTGCCATTGCTCACTACTCCTTTACGCATATATTCATGAGCTTCCCGGTAATTATTTAGTCCCCATCCGGGTCTTCTCGCAACAACACTTTTTTTGCTCAATTCTCTGATCGGGGTAGGGACCAGCTTCTAGCGCGTCCGGATGTATCATTTTCCTCTCTCTAACGACGAGAAAAACGGACCCAGCGGGTAGGAAATGATACATCCGGACGCGCCAAGGCTGGTCCCTACCTCAAAAATCTCTCCTCGAATAGAGAAAGCTCATGCATATGATTAAGATGTAGCAGCCGATGGAGAAGCTGTGCTCTCGCTGCTCTTCTTCTGGCTATTCTCGGCTGACTTGCTCTCAGTTGGCTTGCTCTCGGTTGACTTAGACTCGCCGCTCTTCTCTTCGGTAGCCTTCGTCTCGCCGTTGGAGCCGTTGGAAGGCGGAAGCGCGCTATGGCCATGATCAGTTTTATAAAAGCCAGAGCCCTTGAAAACTATCCCGGCGGGATAGAGAACCCTGCGAATATGTCCCCCGCATTCCGGACAAATGGTTAAGGGATCTTCAATCATTTTCTGCCACGTTTCGAAACGGTGGCTACAGGCTTGACAGAGATACTCGTACGTTGGCATATACCAATCACCTCATAACATACTCCGGGCGCACCGGATTGCGTACATGCGCACGTGCGTCCTTGCTGGTCTTTGCGCGACCAATGATTAGACGATTGCAATGGATCTAAAGGGGCATCCCTCGCGGCTATTCTTAATAAGAAGTATTGAGAACACCCGCCAGCGCTGTCCCAGGGATAATAGTAGCGTGAAAACAGGTTGTTGTCAATCATGCTGCGCGAGTGCTAGCACTCTCGATTGTTCAGACGCCTCCCCACTCAGTAGGGATGGGCCTTGCGTCCATCCGGCCCAATGACCGCGATTTGGCCCAGGTTCTGGGGAGCCGGATGGACGCAAGGCCCATCCCTACTGCATAGCTCTTGAGCCGGATGGACGCAAGGCCCATCCCTACTGAAAGGCTCCTCTTATAGAGTAGAACATATCTGAGGTGGCGCGTTATTCCAGCCGACCGATATACTCTTTGACCTTCTCCGCCGCGTCGCGTGTCATGCCGTCCAGTGCGACGAGCTCTTCGAGGCTGGCGGCGCTGATCGCCCGTACCGAGCCGAAGTGCTTCATCAATATCTGTTTGCGCCTGGGACCGATGCCAGGAATTTCGTCGAGGACCGATTTAAACGTGCGCTCGGAGCGCAGTTTGCGGTGATAGGTGATGCTGAAGCGGTGCGCCTCGTCGCGGATGCGCTGTAAGAGATAAAGTCCCTGCGAGGAGCGCGGCAGGATAATCGGCTCTGGTGTGCCGGGTGTGTAGATTTCCTCTTGCGTACTGCTCTGCGTGTGATCTTCTTTGGCGATGCCAATGGTCGGGATGTCGAGATGTAGCTCTTGCATGACCTCCATTGCCGCGCTCAACTGGCCCTTACCGCCATCAATAATCACCAGGTCCGGAATAGCCCACTCGTGACGAAACTGAGCCCGTTCTTTGCCGTTGCTAGCGCTAACTTCACCACTCTCTATCTCGCCGCTGCCACCGCTCTCCACCTCATCCAGTGCGATTGCGCTCTCCTCAGCGACATCGCCCACCTGGGCGGCTGCCGAGGCCGCTTTGCGGAAGCGCCTGCGCAGCACTTCCTGGTGGCTGGCGTAGTCATTGGCCCCCTCGACGGTCTTGATCTTGAAGCGGCGGTACTCGCTATTCTTCGGTCGTCCTGCCTCGAAGACGACCATCGCGCCCACCGAGTTCGTTCCCTGGGTATTGGAGATGTCGTAGCACTCGATGCGCTGCGGGGGTACGGCCAGATTCAGCGCCTCCTGCAACTCCTCTAAAGCGAGTTGTGTCTTCTGGGTATCAGTCAGCCACTTGATGCGCTGCTGCTCCAAAACCTGCTGCGCGTTCTGCTTGACCATCTCGACCAGGCGCACCTTGTCGCCGCGCTTGGGCACGCTCACGTTCACCGCTGGTCCGCCCACCGTTGCCGTGGCGTTCTTGCGCTTCTCCTTGAGCCAGTTCTGAAGAACCGCCCGGTCGTCCGGTTCCACCTCTACGATAATCTCAGAGGGAACGTGTGGCGAGCTCTCGTAGAACTGTTGCAGGAACGAGGTCATCACCTCGCCCGGACTGCTGTCGCGCGTGCCCTGAAGAATGAAGTATTCGCGGCCCACCAGTTTTCCGCTGCGGAAGAAGAAGACCTGCGCGCACGTCTCGTCGTCACCGCTCGCCAATGCGATCACATCCTGATCGTCCTGCCCCTCCGTATTGATGATGCGCTGCTTCTCCAGAATGCGCTCCACCGCCTTGATGCGATCGCGAATGCGCGCCGCCTCCTCGAAGTTCAGCTCGTCGGCGGCGTGCTCCATCTTCGCTTCCAGATCCCTGAGCACCTCATCATGCTTCCCTTCGAGAAAGAGAATCACCTGCCGGATCACCGCGTCGTACTCCTCGCGCGTCGCGTGGGCCACGCAGGGCGCGATGCAGCGATGAATATAGTACTGCGTGCAGGGGCGGGGCAGCAGTTTCTGCTTCCAGCCGGTCGGCGGCTCGCCTGTGCGCGGAGCTGCCCACGCGCTCGCATCGTAGCGACACGTGCGAAACGCGAACAGCTTATTCAGCAGGTCCAGCGTCGCATCTACCGCGCCCGAGTTCGTATATGGTCCAAAATAACGATTGCCGTCATGCTTAAAACTACGTACACGGTATACGCGTGGAAAGTCCTCCGTCAGGGCTACCTTAATATACGGATAGCTTTTATCGTCGCGCAGCAGCACATTATACTTGGGGCGGTACTGCTTGATATAGTTACTTTCGAGGACCAGCGCCTCCACCTCGTTCTGCACCACCAGGAACTCGATATCATCTATTTTCGCCACCATGCTGCGATTCTTGGGACTCAGATCGGTCGAGTCCTGAAAATACGAGCGCACGCGGTTATAGAGCGAGATCGCCTTCCCCACATAGAGAATCGTCCCGGCAGCATCCTTCATAATATAGATGCCCGGTTTGTGTGGCAGCGAATTTAAGACTGACTGAATTTTCTCGTTCACGTATATGTTTCGTCCATGATTATTTAGGTAAAACGTATGCAACGAAGCTGATGACACATTGTTACCTGTTCGCACACTCCATTATACCGCTTTACGCAGAGGGTGTCGATGCTGACCAGGATGGATTGCATGGCTATTTGCTTATTTCACCGGATCAGAGCTATCATCTTTTCATACGTCAGATGATTATCAAGGGCTTTGTGTTCTGCTATTTCACATTACGGCTATGTCTAATCTGTAACCCCCATTCGCAGCTATCGCCCGGTAGCAAGCTATTCGTACTATGCTCAAAGCAATTCCCTTGACAACCCCAATAGTGACGCGCTACACTTTGTTTACACCCCTTGTGCAATGGGTACCTTGCACTTCTTCTATTGAAGAAATGTGATGCACTTTTTTGCAAGATCCGTATTTTTACAGCTCTTCGGGGGAAGCAGCTGTAGCCTGGGTCTCTGGTGCCACAGACGCTCTGCCAAATCTTGTTCATGAAAGGATCAACCCGTGAACTAATATACCCTTTTTAGTGCCACTCGTCGCGTATTTTTACATGCTCATATACAATAGGTACTTCTATTCTCTTTACGTCTTGTCGTACGCATGTCTGTGATACGAGTGGCATTGCTTTGTCTTTTTTTCTCGTCGTTGTCTTGTATTTTGAGAAAGAGAAGTCACGTTTATGTCGTCTCATGCTTCCCATTCGCCTGTGCCGCCCGAGCGGCCACACATTCGCCGTCCACAGACGGCGCGTTCGCGTTTTGTTCCCATCCAACTCCTGTTTCCGCTCTTGCTGTTGCTCTCGCTCTCTTCCACACTGCTGAGTAATGTGCCGCTGGCGTCAGCGCATGCAGCGGTGACACCGTTGCCCACGCAAAAGGGCACGCCGCAAACCTTCGGGCAATTCCTGGCGCAGAAAGCGCCTGCCCGCAAGCCGTTTGTCTATCCCAACCAGATTCCTAACCGCTTTGCCAAAGAACAGGCACAGAATCCAGCAAAGGTGTTGCCTTCCACAGAGCCGGTGAAGATGCAGGCGTTGCACCAGACCCTCTCGCCCGCCTTCCTGGTCAACACCCGGGCCTCCACCCACCGCGACCACTCTGCCTGCCACAACCGCAACGCCCACCACGAAAGGGACACCTGCCGCAAGTGGAACCGTTGCCGCGAAGGGAACACCTGCCGCGACCGGAATCCCTGCGGTGACGGCCACACCCACCGCCAGCGCGACTCCGCTTCACCTGCAGGGCAGCGACGGTCGGCTCACGGTCACCATTCCGCCCGGCGCGCTGGATAGCTCGCAGGCCACCCTGAGCAGCAGTCATGCCAATGTCGCCTCCGCCCTCGTGCAGAGCGGCGTGGTGCTCACGATCACGCAATTGACTGGCCATAGTGTGGATAACGTCGACTCGCTGGGCAAGTACCAGTTCCAGTTCGCCGATCCACAGGGACACGCGCTCAGTGGGTTGCGTCTGCTTCAGCCGGTGACCATCCAGTATCACTACCAGCCCGGTGAGATCGAGCAAATGGGTCTGGAACCTGGCTCCTTGCTGCTGACCTAGCCGGTGGAGATCCGCGCGGCCCTGGACGCCAACCAGCCCACGACCGGGCTGGTCGTGCCTATGCACAACGACGCAGCGACCCACACGCTCAGCGCACAGGTCACGACGCTGGGCACCATTGCCAGCGTGGCGACTGGCACCGCGACCAACCAGACCCCGCCCAAGCCGTTGGAGGCATCGGTGCAGCCCAATACCGGTCAGCTGGCCTACACCTATCCCATCACCGTCGCGCCTGGACCCAACGGAACTACGCCGACGGTGCAGCTGACGTATTCCAGCGCCGCCACCAATGCTCGCCACGAGCCGACCTCGCCCACCGATAGTCCCGGCGAAGGCTGGGGTCTCTCGTTGGGCTCGATCAGTGCCAGCACCTACCCATCCGGCAGCGCGGCCACGGGCACCTGGTACTTTCTCAACGGCGTCGATAACGTCAGCG
>Ga0209839_10000018_pt1 | contig 62464 bp, 54 predicted proteins | sample OrgsoiDNA2013050_FD_185800 | JGI IMG/M metagenome (GOLD analysis project Ga0209839, IMG submission 185800) | Permafrost soil microbial communities from the Arctic, to analyse light accelerated degradation of dissolved organic matter (DOM) -... | ecosystem: Environmental > Terrestrial > Soil >... | reverse complement strand
GCGCCACCCCCGCCAGCATCACACGTAACGCGACAGCCGCATACAGCACCAAAGCGGGCGCCACCATGCGAGTTGATCACCGCCGCGGACTGGCCGGTGCCAACGGGGGTAGGAGAGGTGAGCGAGCCACGCTGCTCAGGCTGGCAACGCGCGACCAGGTCGGTTACTACCGGCCTGGCTGCCGTCACGATCGGGGGGTCAGTGACAGATGAGAATCTCGCCGGGCGTTCTCGCGCCACCGCACGAGGTGCTCAAGCCGGACGAATGGCACGCGCGCGGGCAGGCCGAGCGCAAGGCCGTGGGCCGCTCCAGCCACGCGGCCTGGGACCCTCCGCCGCAGCGGCCTGACCCGGTCACCATCCTGGAGGCCCAGGCCAAGACCCGGGTACCGGACCTGGTGCCGATCCGCTACGGCCGGATGCTGACCTCCCCCTTCGCCTATTACCGCGGCGCCGCCGCCCCGATGGCCTGGGACCTGGCGCAGACCCCCACGACGGACATCCGCGTGCAGTGCTGCGGAGACGCTCACCTGCTGAACTTCGGCATGTTCGCGGCGCCGGACCGTCGGCTCGTCTTCGACGTCAACGATTTCGACGAGACGCTCCCGGCTCCGTTCGACTGGGACGTCAAGCGCCTGGCCGCCAGCTTTGCCGTGGCCGCCCGCGACAACGGCTTCAGCGACCGCGCCGCCCACCGGGCGGCCCGCAGCTGCGTCCGGAACTACCGCCTCGAGATGAGGCACTTCGCGCAGATGCGGTTCCTCAATGTCTGGTATTCCAGGATCGACGTCGACGAGGTGACGCGGCTGTTCGACGCGGTCCAGCCCAGGAAGGCCGTGCGCCGCCGCCGCGCGGACATCAAGAAGGCCCACCGGCGCACGAGCCTGCGGGCGATGACGAAGTTCTGCAGCCAGGTCGACGGGGAGTACCGGATCCGCCCGGACCATCCGGTGATCGTCCGCTTCCCGATCGAGCGCAATCCCGGCATGCTCGACGAGCTGCGCAGCGCCGTCGCCGTATACCAGGACACGCTGCAGGCCGACCTGCGCGAGGTGCTGAGCCGTTACTACTTTGGCGACTTCGCGCGCAAGGTCGTCGGCGTTGGCTCGGTCGGGACGGAGGCCTTCATCCTGCTGCTGATGGGCGACCGTGACGACGAGCCGCTGTTCCTGCAGCTCAAGGAGGCGCAGGAGTCGGTGCTGGCCCCGTTCGCGGGCCCCAGCGAGTGCGAGCACGAGGGTGAGCGGGTCGTCCGGGGCCAGCGGCTGACCCAGGCCGGCACGGACCCGTTCCTGGGCTGGACCAAGGGCATCGCCGCGGACGGCGTGTCGAGCCGGGACTACTACGTTCGCCAGCTGCGGGACATGAAGGGCAGCATGAACGTTCCGGCCATGGATCCAGATCAGCTCAACTACTACGCGCGGCTGTGCGGCTGGGCGCTGGCTCGCGGGCATGCTCGCACCGGCCGGGCCGCGCTGATCTCGGGCTACCTGGGCACGAGCGAGGCATTCGATCACGCCATCGCGGACTTCTCCGTGGCCTACGCCGACCAGAATGAGCGGGACTACCAGAACCTGACCAACGCCGTCGCGGCTGGCCGCGTGCATGCGGTCATGGGGCTGTAGCGGCGCCGCGCGGGCTGGGCGGGTGCGGCCCCCTTGAGGCCCGGTCATGACCGCGCTGTTCTGGCGCGGCGTGCCTCCGCGCCAGAAATTGGCATATTTAGGATAAATTGCAAACGGCACTCATCAGCGCGGGGATTTCTCAGTCGTATGGACTGAGAAATCCCCGCGCTGATGACCAAGGCGACGGTCGGGACCGCGCGCCGGCTGCCGCGCAGCGCGGCGTCGGCGCAGCCCCTCGAACGGCTGCCAGGAGACGGACGGCAGCACCGGCGTCACCAGCCGTTCGCGCAGGCAGCCGGCGTAGACCCCGGCACCGTAGGCGGCCTGGTCGGCGAGGGTCTCCACGGTGAAGCGCAGGGGGGTACCGTCACGGCGCTGACCCCATTGGACCAGCGGCGGGCCGACCAGCAAGGAGGCGGCCGCTAGCCGCCGGCCCCAGCGGGTGCGCGCCCTGCGCCCGCCGGGCCGGGCCAGCACGAGCAGGAGCGCGGGCGCGGCGAACTGGCCGCACCAGCGGCCGGTGCCCAGCCAGGTCTGCCAGACGCCGCCCGCCATGGGCCGGGCAAGACCCTGGGCCGGCAGACCGTTAGCTCCCAGGCGGCGCGCGAGCAGGACGGTCGAGACGCCGAACGCGGACCCGGCGGTCAGCGGTCGCCGGGCGAGCAGGGCGGCCATCGTGATCGTGGGCCACGGCTGGAGAACCAGCGGGGCGACGGCGCCGGGATGACGGCGGGTCAGCGGCGCGGCCGAGTTCCCGTAGCGGAAGCGGCGGCGCAGCAGGGCCGATCGCGATGCGGGCTCGGTATGGGCCACCCGGACGTCCGGCTCGTAACGCACCCGCCAGCCCGCCTCGATCAGCCGCCACACCAGGTCGACGTCCTCGCCGTAACGGAGCGCCTCGTCGAACCCGGCACCGATCGCGGCCCGGCGCACCACCAGGGCGGCGGTCGGCACATAGGCGACCCTGGTCAGCGGCGCGACCCGGGCCGGCCGGTCACCCAGGTCCAGCGGCGAGCCGCCGGCCGCGGCGGCGGCATCGGCGGCCCCCGCAGCACCGGCGGGGCCGGCGGCGATCCCCACGACTCGCGGCGCAACCGCCGCGACGAGCGGATCGGCGAAGTGGCCGGCCAGGGCATCGATCCAGCCCGGCGGCGGGATGCAGTCACTATCGAGGAACGCGACAAACCGCGTGCTGACGACCCCGAGCGCGGTGTTGCGGGCGGGGCCGGGGCCGCCGTTGACGCTGCGGCGAAGCAGCCGGGCGCCGTGTGCCGCACAGACCGCGGCCACCGCGGCGGCATCCGCCGAGCCATCGTCGACGACCACCACGGGATAGCCGGTCCCCGCCGCCGCCAGGCAGCGGTTAAGCTCGCGGGCTCGATCCCGGACGGGCACCACCACGGTCGCATCCAGCACGGGCGCATCCAGCACGGGCGCGTCCAGCACGGCTGCCGCCGCCCCCGGTACTGACTGCACGGGGCGCGGATGGGCCATGCCCGTGTCGGCCAGCCGGCGCGCGAGCGTGGCCCCCGCCGCCGACGTCACGGGGCCCGCGCGTAGCTCGGCTAGCGCCCGCCGGCCGGCCGCGCTCAGCCGCAGCACCCGCGCCGGCGACCCGCCGAACAGCACGTCGTCGGCGATCTGCCGGGTATCGGGATCCAGCTCGACCGGCATCCCGATCGGCATGCCCGCATCGGCCCGGACCCCGGCCTCCTCCGGCCGGGCCACCCGCGGCGGATCGCCTGCGGTGCTCATCGGCCTCACAGCGCCAGCCCGCCATCGACCGGAACCACGGCCCCGGTCATCCCGCTGGCCCCGTCCCCGGCCAGGAAGGCCAGCACCGCCGCCACCTCCGCCGGGCGCAGCAGCCGCCCGTGCGGCTGCTGCGCCGCGAAGTTCTGCGCGTCGGGCAGGCCGTAGAGGCGGGCGCTCTCGTCCAGGATGGGGGTCGCGGTCGAGCCCGGGCTGACCGCATTCGCGGTGATGCCGGTGCCGCCCAGTTCGACCGCCAGGGCCCGGACGAAGCCGGCCACCCCGGCCTTCGCCGCGCAATAAGCGGCGAGCATCGGCAGCCCGCGAGTGGCGGCCGCCGAGGCGACAGCCAGGAACCTGCCATGACGCGGCTCGGGCCGGCGTAGCAGCGCGGGCACGGCCACCCGGGCCACGGTCAGCACGCCGCCGAGGTCGATGTCCAGCACCGCTCGTTCCTGCTCGGCCGGGACCTGCCACGCCGGGACGCCCCCGGCGATGACGCCCGCGGCCGCGATCACCGCGTCCAGCCCGCCCCACCGCTGCTCGGCCTCCCCCACGGCAGCGGCCAGCGCGTCGGGGTCACGGGTGTCGGCCTGCGCCGCGATAACGCCCGCGCCGGCCGCCGCGACCACGAGATCCAGCTCGGAGCGGGTTCCCAGCGGGTAGGGCAGCGCCGGGTCGTCGGCGCAGCGGTCGACGGCGACGACGCGCCAGCCAGCCGCGGCCAGGGCCGCGACCGTCGCCGCGCCAATGCCCCGCGCCGCGCCCGTGACGAGCGCGACCCGATCCCCGGCTGGGCTCATGCCCGTTTCCCTTCGCTCCTGGCCTCGATCGCGGCCCGTCCGGAATCGCTGGCCGCAGCCTACGGGGCCGGCAGCCTACGGGACTGTCCGCGCCACGACCGGACGGTACCCAGCAGGTCTGCGAGCAACTCCCCGAGCAGCTCCGCGCCCTCGGCCGCCGACGCCCCGGCGGGATCCCCGAGCACGCCGTTGGCGCTCACCGCGCTCACCGCGGATGCGCGCAGCACCGGCATGAGTTCGGCGATCGGGCGGCAGTTTCCGGCCTCGGCCCGGTCCAGGCGTACGTGATCCGGGTCGAGCGCCAGCAGCAGGGACGTCTCGGTGCGTCCCGCGTGCGCATCACCGCGCCAGTTCGGCATCCACGCCAGCACCTCGCGCGACTCGCCGCGCAGCCGCCGCTCGGCCCGCCGCACCACGGTCGCGTTGCCGCCGTGCGTCGACACCAGCAGTACCCGCGAGAAGGTCCGGGTCGCTGACCGGCAGAGCTCGACCAGCAGCAGTTCGAGCGCCTCCTGGCCGATGGACAGCGTTCCGGCGAAATCCTGATGCTCCCCGCTGGATCCGTAGGCCACCGGCGGGGCCACGACAACGTCGGCGCAGGCTTGCGCCAGCCCGGCGCAGAGCCCGACGGCGATGTCGGTGTCGGTCGACAGTGGCAGGTGCGGGCCGTGCTGCTCGGTGGACGCGACCGGGATGGCGAGCAGCGCGCCGGCGGCCGCGAGCTCGCCGACCTCGGGCGAGGTCAGCCCCGCCAGCCACGGCACAGCGCCACCCGGCGCAGCGCCACCCGGCACAGCGCCACCAGTCACAGCGCCCCCCGGCACAGCGCCACCAGTCACAGCGCCCCCCGGCACAGCGCCGCGCCCGCGCGCTCGCCCTCGATCACCGCGGCGTGCGCGCGTCGCGGAGCCACGCAGTCGCCCACCCGGAGCACCTCGAACGGCACCTGCGGGGCCGCCGCGGCCAGCGCCCGCCATAGCGTGTCCTCGGGCCGCGCCGGGATCGCGCAGGCAACCCAGTCGCAGGCCAGTTGCTGCGCCGTGCCCGTCGGATGGTGCAGCAACTCCAGGACCACCGGCCCGTCGGCGGGGCCGGCGGCGTCCAGCACGACGACATCGGTGCGCTGCCGGATGCCCTTGGCGTGCGCCTTGACGTTCCACAGCTCCAGGTCCAGCGTGAGGCCCAGATCCTGGCCGACCACCATGCCGCTGGTGATCACCTCGACGTCGCAGCCCTGGTCGGCGAGCAGCTCGGCGGCCGAAGTGGCCTGGTGAAAGCCCAGCTCGTCCACGACGACTACCGTGCCCGACGGCGTGACCGTCCCGTCGATCACCTCGCGGACATCGGCTACCCGCCGACCGCCGCGGTACCAGCCGGGGCGGGCGGGCCGGGCGCCGGTGGCCAGCACCACGGCGTCGGGCGCCTCTTCCAGCAGGAACCCGGCGCTGACCGCATGACCGGCTCGCACGTCCACGCCCAGCCGCGCCGCCTGCGCCGCGAGGTGGCTCGCGATGGCGCCGAACTCGGCCCGGCCGGGCGCCCTGGCGGCGACGCTGACCTGGCCGCCAGTGCGCCCGGCCCGCTCGAAGAGGGTCACGTGGTGACCCCGGCCCGCCGCGGTGACCGCGGCCTGGAGCCCGCCGGGACCCCCGCCCACCACGTAGACCCGACGGCCTCGGGCCGCCCGCGCCAACGGCCCCGTTACTGGTATCGGTATCGGCACGGACTCCCGGCCGGCCCGCGGGTTCTGGACACAGCCCAGCCACCGGTTCAGCCCTACCCGGCCGACGCACTCCTGGTTGCAGGACACGCAGGCGCGGATCCGGGCGGACTCCCCGGCCTGGGCCCGCGCGGCGAATTCGGGGTCGGCGATCTGCCCGCGCACCACGCCGACCAGGTCGCACTGTCCCTCGGCGAGCGCGCGCTCGGCCTGCCGGGGATCGGTGAGCCGGCCCACGCCCACGACGGGAACCGACACCGCCCGCCGGATCGCCGCGGGGATGTACATGGCGTACCCGGGCGGCACCCGCATGCCCGGCGTGATCATGTACTGGGCCGAGGTGGCGACGCCGATCGCGGTGTTGATGAAGTCCACCTGGCCCGTGGCGTCCACCAGCCGCGCGAGCGCCACGGCCTCCTCAAGCGTGCTGCCCCCCGCGATCAGCTCGTCACCGCAGACCCGCACGCCGAGCGCGCGGCCGGGCCCGATCGCCGCGCGCACCACCTCGATGATCTGCAGCAGCAGCCGGGCCCGGTTCTCCAGGGAACCGCCGTAACTGGCCGCGCGGCGGTTCGTCGCCGGGGACAGGAACTCGCGCAAGATCGACGAGTGCGAGCACTGCAGCTCCACGCCGTCGAACCCGCCGTCCGCGCAGTGACCGGCCACCAGCCCGTACCCGGCGATGATCTCCGCGATCTCGCGGCGCTCGACGGCCTTGGGCACCTCGCGGAACAGCGGATCGGGCACCGGGCTCGGCGCCCAGACGGGAAGCCGCGAGTACATCCCCGACCCCTGGCCGCCGTTGTGGTTGAGCTGCGCCAGGATCGGCACGTCGTGGGCGTGCACCGCCTCGGTGATCCGCCGGTAGCCGGGGATGACCTCGGGCGCGAAGCCGCGGATCAGCTTCTCGTAGGCCCAGCCCGTGGGGTGAGTGCAATGCTCCTCGGTGATGATCAGCCCCGCGCCGCCCGCGGCCCGGGCGGCGTAGTAGGCAGCATGCTGGGCCGTGGGCAGCCCGTCGCGGGCGTAGTTCGTCAGGTGCGCGGCGAAGACCACCCGGTTGCGGACCGTCAGCGGGCCGACCCGTAGCGGCGAGAACAGGTGCTGGTAGCCCTCGGTCAGAGCTGCCCCTTGGCCGGGTCGCCGGCGGGCACGGCGCGGGCGACGATGACCTCGGGCGGCCCCGCGTCGATCTGGGCGCAGATGTCCACCGCGATAATGTCCGCGCCCTCCTGCGCCAGCCGGATCGCGTGGCTGCGCCCCTGGCCGCGGGCCGCGCCGGTGATGAAGGCCACCTTGCCTTCGAGCTTCCCTGTCACTTACCTCGCTCCTTCCCCTTCTGCCTCAGTCGTGGGCTCCCGGCCCGCCGCCTGCTCCCCGGTCGCGCCGGTCGCGCCGATGCCCTGCGCGCCGCGACGGCCCTCGAGAACCGCCTCGTGCACCGTCCGGGGGGCGACGCAGTCGCCGACCCGGCACGTGCCCGGCCGCTGCCAGTAGAGTTCCTCCTCGGGCAGCCGGTGCCCGCAGTCGATCAGCACGGCGCAGTCGATGCGCCGCTGCGCGCCGGTCCAGACGTCCTCCAGCAGCGCCGTGCCGCCGCCCGCCTCGCGCAGCAGCGAGCGCAGCTCGCGCGTGACGCCGGCCCGCTGCAGCCGCACGTTGGCATCGGCCAGGTCGCCGGTCAGCGACAGCAGCGTGCCGATCACCTGGTCCGGCGAGACGATCGTCACCCGGGGCCCCGGCCGCCCCGGCCGCCCTGTCGCGGCCAGCCATTCCGCCACGGCCACGCCCACCGGCCCGCCCACCGGGTCATGCACGACCAGCGGGCCCGCGGCGCAGAGCGCTTCGGCGCCCGACATGGCGGAGAGCGCGTCGATGGTGACAGTGCGATCGCCAGCCGCGGGGCGCGAGCCCGTCGCGAGGATGACCTCGGTCCCGTCCGCGCGTGCGGCGTCCAGGTCCGCGGCGGTGATCTCCGTGCCGGTGTCCAGCCGCGCGCCCAGCCGCCGGCACTCGGCCTCCAGCCAGTCCGCCAGCAGGGCCATCCGCTGCCGGAATGGCCCGACGGCGGCCGTGCGCAGGGTCCCTCCCAGCCGCCCGGCCCGCTCCGCCACGCGAACCGAATGCCCGCGCGCCGCGGCCACCCGCGCCGCCTCCAGCCCGGCCGGGCCGCCGCCGACGACGAGCACCTCCCGCCGTCCCTCCCGGGCAGCCCCACCAGTCATCCTGGCCCCACTGGTCGATCCCGCCAGCTCGGCTGGCTCGGCCGGATCGCTGGTCTCGTGGCCGCTGCGCGGGTCACCGACGCAGGTAACGACCGGATTGCGGTAGTCGCGGACCCGGCACGTCTGGTTGCACAAGATGCACGGGCGGATCCGCTCGCCGTGTCCGGCACGCAGCTTGGCCACCAGTTCCGCGTCGGCGATCTGCGCACGGGTCATCTCCACCAGGTCGGCGGCACCGGAGGCCAGCGCGCCCTGCGCGGCCGCCACGTCCACCACGCTTCCCTGCAGCACGACCGGCACCGCGCCGTCGGCCGCGGCCCGGATGGCGGCGGCGAGTTCTAGATTGAACATCGGTTCCGTGTGCGCGTCCGGACGGTATGCGCTGCCCGAGTACGGCCCCCCGCGCACGACGGTGAGCAGGTCCAGGCGGGGCGCCAGGGCGGCGGCCTGCTCGGCACCGATCTGCGGGGTGATGCCCGCCCAGGGCGCGAGCTCGTCGCAGGACAGCCGCAGCGCCAGCACGCGCCCGCCGCCGATAACCGCCCGGACCGCCGACAGCACCGCCAGCGTGAATGCCAGCCGACCCGCGCCGCCTGCACCCGCGCCGCCTGCACCCGCGCCGCCTGCACCGGGGCCGTAAGCGTCCGTGCGCTGGTTGGTGAGCCCCGAGTGAAACTGGCGCAGCAGCGCACCGGCACCCGCGTCGATCTCGACTCCGTCGGCGCCCGACTCCACCGCCGCCACCGCGGCGTCGGCGAACCCGCTGATGACCGCGTCGATCTGCGGCTGCTCCATGATCATCGGCGTTTCGCGGCTGACCACGTCCGTGAAGCCCGACGGGCCCCACATCTCCCGCTGCGAGTACGCCGACGAGCCCTGCAGCCCGGCATGGCCGAGCCCGGCGAGCAGCAGCGCGCCGCTGCGATGACACGCCCGCGCGGTCTGCCGCCAGCCGTCCCGGCAGTCCGCCGCCAGCGGCGCGCGCTCGTAGGGCCAGTCGCCGTCGTGCACCGACGCAACCTCGGTGACGATTACCCCGGCCCCGCCCGCCGCGCGCCGCGCGTAGTAGGCCACGTGTCGGCCCGACAGCGCGCGGCCGTCGCCGAGATTGGTTTCATGCGGCCCGAACATCACCCGCGACGGTGCCGTCCGCCCCGCCAGCGTGACCTGGTCGAGCAGCCGCACCTCGCCGCTCGGGGCCTGCGCTTCACCATCCGGGGGCGGCGCCTCGTCATCGAGGGACCCCACCTCAGCGTCCGCCGGGGTCGAATCCGGTGAGCGGGCTCTCGTCGCAGGCCCGGTCGGGCGGTCGCCGTCCGCCCGCGCCGGCGGCCGCTTCCTGGGGCGGCCGACTTCCGATGGTCACCGGCACCGGGCGCGTTCGATGGGAGTGGTCACCCGAGGGACGAGGTGCGGCCGCGCCGCGGACCGCGGAAAGGGCCGCCTCGCCATGTCCCTTGACGCATTCCGGGTCGGGGCCATCCAGGGGCAGGCCCGTGAAGAACTTGGCCGCCATGCAGCCACCGCGGCAGGAGTCATAGGCCGAGCAGGACTGGCACGCACCACCCGTCTGGGGGCGGCGCAGGTCAGCGAAGAGCTCCGACTCGCGCCAGACGCCTGCGAACCCGCCCGGCGAGCGGACGCTGCCGGCCAGGAAGTTGTCGTGAATCGCGAACGGGCAGGCGTACACGTCGCCGACCGGGTCGATCAGGCAGACCACGCGCCCGGCGCCGCACAGGTTCAGCCCCGGCAGCGCGTCCCCGTAGGCCGCGAGGTGGAAGAACGAGTCGCCCGTCAGTACCTGCTCGCCGTGGGCCACGAGCCAGTCGTAAAGCTGCCGCTGCTGGCCCGCCGTCGGGTGCAGCGTCTCCCACACGTCGGCGCCTCGGCCCGACGGCCGCAGCCGGGTCAGCCGCAGTTGCGCGCCGAACCGGTCGGCGATCGCCTTGAAGTCATCAAGCTGGCTAGCGTTCTGGCGAGTTATCACCACGGAGATCTTGAAGCCGCGCATTCCCGCATCGGCCAGGTTGCGCATCGCGCGCAGCGCCGTCGCGTGCGATCCCTCGCCGCGCACCGCGTCGTTAACCTCCGCGGTCGCGCCATCGAGAGAGATCTGCACGTCGACGTAGTCGCTGGCGGCCAGTCGCCGGGCCACGGCAGGGCTGATCTTCACCCCGTTGGTGGAGAACTTGACGCCGACGTGATGCGCGGTGGCGTAGTCGACAAGCTCCCAGAAGTCGGGTCGCACCGTGGGCTCGCCGCCGCCGATGTTCACGTAGAACACCTGCATCCGTTCCAGCTCGTCGACCACCGCCTTGCACTCGGCGGTCGATAGCTCGCGCGGATCGCGCCGCCCGGAACTCGACAGGCAGTGCACGCAGGCCAGGTTGCAGGCGTACGTGAGCTCCCAGGTCAGGCAGATCGGCGCGTCGAGGCCATATTGGAATTGCTCGACCAGCGGGAGCGGCGCGGCGGGCGGCGACGCCGCGGGGCCCGTGGCCGTGGTCGTGACGGTCACCGGGCGGCCCCCTGGAGCTGGCTAGTCCGCTCGCAGATCAGCTGCGATCCCGCGAGTGTCGCCAGGGCAGCGGAGTAGGCGGGCAACTCCCCCGCCGTCACGCCCGCGGCGACGCAGGCCGCCCGCGCGCTCGGCTCATCGTCCAGCGAGCTGACGACCGCGAGCAGTGTGGGACTCTTCAGGAACGACAGCCGACGGGTGCCAAAGTGATACAGCAGCGCGCCGAATCGCTCCGGCCGTACCGAGACCCGCGGGTGGAGCTGCCAGGGGCGGTCGAGGTCAAACCCGGCCCGCGCGCCTCCGGCGTTGGCGTCAGTAGACACCGCACATGCCGTCGATCGAGACTTCCTCGACCAGCAGATCCTGGATAGCGACCTGCTGCTCAGGCTCGGCCGCCGAGCCGCCCGTGATCTCGGATCCCGCCGAGCCGGACACATATGCGGGGGCAGCCCCGGTGATGTCGGCCGCCTCGGCGGTCGCGACGTGTTCGCTCATGACGCTCTCCCTGCCTGCAGAGATGCTTAGCCAACATTCCGTCACTAGGTGACGAATATCTTCGGATGTTAACGTCACCTGGTGACATAAGCAAGACTGGTCGGGCGAACTCTTCGGACTCATATCCCAGGGAGGGCATGTGCTCACCGGCCAGGCAGTTGCCGGGAGTCCCCGGCGAGGCCGGCCCCCGGGTACGAGCCGCCGGGAGCTGGAACTGATCGCCCTGCGCCTGTTCAACGACCACGGGTTCGACAACACGACCATCGAGCAGATCGCCGCCGGGGCCGGCGTCAGCAAGCGGACTTTCTTCCGCTACTTCAGCTCCAAGGCCAGCGTCCTGTGGAGTGAATTCGACACCGAGGTCGGCACCATCCGCGCGGCCCTGGCCGACGCGCCGCCGGGGGTACCGATGATGGACGCCATCCGCCGCGCCGTCGTCACGGCCAATCACTACGGGCCGGAGGACGTTCCCGAGCTGCGGATGCGGATGAACCTCATCGGCTCGGTGCCAGCCCTGCAGTCCAGCGCCGCCGTTCACTACGACGCGTGGGAACGCGCCATCAGCGACTTCGCCGCCACCCGCATCGGCCAGCCCGCCGACTCGCTCTACCCGCTGGCCGTCGGCCGCGCGACCCTGGCGGCCTGCCGTGCCGCCTACGACCGCTGGTCCGCGCGCGCCGACGACGATCTCACCTTCTATCTCGACGCGGCGCTCGCCGCCCTCGCGGCCGGGTTCGAGCCTGGGGTGGTCCGGGCCAGCGTGCAGGCGCTGAACGAGCACGTCGCCCGCCCGCACCGCAGCGCGGACACCCGCGGTGTCGCTACATGAGACCTCGACCGCGCTGTTCTCGTGCGAGCATCGGGGGCGCAGCCACCGTAGGGGCGGCCACCGGAACGAGGCGCTATGACCGGCACGAATGCGGCATCAGGGGCAGACCTGCCGCTGACCGTGGACCTAGACGTTCCGTCGGCCCAGGTCCTCGCCGACCAGGCCGGCATCATCCAGGACCTCCAGTTCGTCATGGAGTGCTGCAAGCGGCTACTCACCGAACTGGCCAAACCCGAGGATGAACGGGACGCCGTGGTGCCGCTGGCGCTGTGGTCCTCGGCGCTCGTCTCCTACGCCCGATGCTTCAGCACCGGTAAGCGATTCGGCCTCACCGCCGATGACGTCCGGAGTCTGCCGCTGCAGGGCGAAGTGATGAGATACCACAAATGGGTCATCGAGGAACGCAATAAGCACACCCGGCACTCGGCGAACCCGTTCGAGGTAGCGAAGGTGGGTGCCGCTCTGTCCCCGCCCGAGGCAAAGACGCGGCGGGTCGAGGGCATCGCGATCCTCTCCATGAGCCACGTGCTCGTCGATGCCACGGGCGTCCGGCAACTCGGTGGCCTGGCGTCGGAACTGGCGAAGCAGGCAGCCGAGGAAGCCAAAGCGCAGCAGGACGTCGTGCTGGCGGATGCGCAGCGCCTCACCGTGGATCGCCTCTACGAACTGCCTCCGCTGCGCACGAGCCCACCGGGCGAGGACGAGTCCGCTGAAGAAGCCGCCGCCGGGGACAAGCGCGCAGGGAACGCGCCGTAGATCGTCCTCCCCTGGAAAGCCTGGCTAAGTCGGCAGGCCTGGTCGCGGGCCTCGACGTACTCGCGGATCCGCCGGCTCGCCGAGGTTGCGCAGCCCGCTTGAATCCGGCCTTTCGACAGCAACCACACGTTCACGTCGCTCGGTCCTGCCACGCGAGTCCGGCCCGAGATCCCGGCTGCCCCACATATCCCTCTCACCCCACCCGCCCCTTGCCGACTTACAGCAGTTAGGCGTCCGACGTCATGGTTGGGCACCTCCTGCTGCTAGGACGACAGTAGGGGGCCAACCACGACGTCAGCGGCCTGGGCGCGCGGTCGGCAGAGTGGGACAAAAGTGATGGCCGGTGCCCCAGGTTCCTCAGGGACACCGGCCACGGTGCGAGCGGGTGCGAGCGGGTGCGAGCGGGTGCGAGCGGGGTGCGGGCGGGCACTGATTTCGCCGACACCGCCACTACCGGCCGATACCAGCCGACACCTGACAGGCACCGGCTCCGGGCGCGACTGACAGGCGGTCGTGGCCGCCTGGCGTGAGCGGCTACGTCTCCGCGCCGAGTAATATTTGTCGTGCTCAAAACACCGGACGGGCAGCTCAGATAGGGTCCTGGGCGCCGTAGACGTATGCAGCGTCCCGGCGTCACCGGCGGTGCGTCGGATCGTGCTAACCGGGCCGCCGGGGATCGCCGGGGCCGTTCCCTGGCTGCCGAGCGCACCCGCACCCGGTGCCAGCGAGCAGACGCCATCGTCGCCAGGGGGGCCTGGCCTTGACCAGGGAAGAAGAACGATGACGACGACGCGCAGCGCCATAGGAGAAGCCTCGCGGCTGCTCGCGGCGGCGGGGGCCCGCATGCCCGCCGTGGATGCGGCCGCCCTCGCCGCGCACGCCTGGGGGACGACTCCTGACGGGCTGACCGAACTCCTTGACCAGGCGATACCCGAGATTTACTGGCGTTTCGTGGATCGCAGGATCGCCCGGGAGCCGGTCGAGCGGATCACCGGCGTTGCCGTCTTCGGGGGGCACTCGTTCGAGGTCCATCGCGACGTATTCGTGCCGAAGCCCGAGACCGAAGTGCTGGTCGGCCTGGCACTGGACTACCTGGCGGGCCTAGGGTCCGCTGCGCCGCGGGTCGTCGATCTGTGTACCGGAAGCGGCGTAGTAGCCATCTCCATCGCCAGAAGCTCCCCCGGCGCGCGCGTGTACGGCGCGGATCTATCGCAGATCGCGTGTGACCTCTCGCGACGAAACGCCGCAGGGCTCGATGTGCAGTTCGAGTGCGCCGATGCGGCGGTGGCGTTTCCGCACCTCGATGGCACGGTCAATCTCGTGGCCGCGAACCCTCCGTACTTCCCCGCCGACCGCGAGGTGCGCCTTCCCGAGGTCCGCGATCACGATCCTGGCCTGGCCCTATGGGCTGGAACGGACGGTCTTGACGTCATCCGCTCGGTGGAACGCGCCGCCCGCCGCTTGCTGGTTCCCGGTGGCCTGGTGCTCGTGGAGCACGGCGCCTATCAGGTCGGGGAGGTCATCCGCTTGTTCAGCGAGGCCGCCTCGTGGGCGGGTGTCGAGGACCACCAGGTCGACCCGACCGACCGGACCGTTAACTACAGCGTGCTGGCCGCCCGCCGAAGTTAACGTGGTGGTAGTCGATTCCGTGCGTCTGGGTTAGCGGCCGCAGGTCAGGATGGTTCGACACGACCGCGACGATGTCGATGCCCAGCTGCCCGGATCGCTGCCGGAACAGCAGGTCGTTCAGGCAGTGTTCCGCCTTCGACACCAGGATGAGCACCCGCGGCGCGATGGCGGTGTCTCACAGGCCCACTCCAGATCGAGATCGCCCGCCAGCGCGGTCAGCGGGCCGCGCAACTCGTCGCCCGCGACCCCCGCGCCGTCAATCGCGACCCCGGCCCGTTCGCCGGTACGGTGAACTGCACGCGCATGAAGAACCTGCCGGTAGCCGGATCGCCGTACTGCTGGCTCTCCACGATGTTGCGGCCACGCTCGGCCAGCAGGCCGGACACCGCGGCGACAATGCCCGGCCGGTCCGGGCAGGACAGGGTCAGCACCTACTCCGTAACGGCGCCAGGGTACAAGCTGATATCCGGCGCAGGCAGCCGGGCAGGAGGGGGGAGGCAGCGATGACGGCACACCGCTATGACCTCGTGATCGTCGGTGCCGGAACCGGGAACATGCTGCCCGCCGGCCAGTTCGCCGGCTGGCGGATCGCGGTGGTGGAAGCAGACCGGTTCGGCGGCACCTGCCTGAACCGCGGCTGCATCCCCTCGAAGATGCTCGTTCACACGGCCGATGTGGCGGCCGCGGTCCGGGACGCGGGTCGTTTTGGCATCAAGGCCGAGTGGTCCGGTGCGGACTGGCCGGCCATCCGCGACCGGGTGTTCGGCCGCATCGACCCGCTCCCCGGCCTGGCCGCCGCGCACCGCCGGGCCGGCGGCGTCGACGTGTACTTCGGCGAGGCCCGGTTCCTGGCGCCCAAGGTCCTGCGGGTGGGCGACGACGAGCTGCGCGCCGATCATTTCGTCCTGGCGACCGGCTCGCGTCCCCGCATCCCGGCGCTGCCCGGCCTGTCACAGGTCCCTTACCTGACCTCCGACACCGTCATGCGCCTCGCCGCGCTGCCCGAATCCATGATCGTGCTGGGCGGCGGGTACGTGGCCGCCGAGATGAGCCACATCTTCGGATCGCTCGGCACGACGGTGACCATCATCGAGCGCGGCGATCATCTGCTCGCGCGCCACGACAGCGATATCGCGGAACGTTTCACCGATCTCTACTCCAAACGGTTCGATCTTCGCGTTAACGGGGCAGTTCAGCGGGCATCAACCAGCGGCTCGCGGGTCCGGTTGGACCTGGCGACACCGGCGGGGCCGCAGTCGGTCGAGGCGGAGGTCTTGCTGGTGGCCACCGGCCGCGAGCCCAACAGCGACACGCTCGACGTCGCCGCGGCGGGCATCAAGGTCGATGCCCACGGGCACGTCCGCACCGACGAGACCCGCCAGACCGCGGTCCCCGGTGTCTGGGCGCTCGGCGACCTAGCGAACCATTTCCAGCTCAAGCACATGGCCAACGCCGAGGCCCGGGTCGTGTGGCACAACATCGCGCATCCCGGCAGCCCGCGCACGGCGGTGTTCCCGGTCGTGCCCGCCGCGGTGTTCGCGGACCCGCAGGTTGCCTCCGCCGGCGCGACCGAGCAGGAACTGCGAGCCCGGGGACGGCCGTACGTGGCCGCCACCCACCCCTATAGCGAGACCGCCTTCGGCTGGGCGCTGGAGGACACGACCAGTTTCGTCAAGCTCCTGGCGGATCCCGGCACGCGGCTGCTGCTCGGAGCCCACATCATCGGCCCGCAGGCCGCCACTCTCATCCAGCCGCTCGTCCAGGCGATGTGCCTGCGCAGCACGGTCGATGAGGTCGGCCGGGGAGTCCTGTACATCCATCCGGCGCTCACCGAGGTTCTTGAGCAGGCGCTGCTCAAGCTCTGAGGCCGGCCGGGCGGGGGTTAGCGCGGGCTGACCGTCAGGTCGTGGAAGGTGACCGGGAAGCCGCTGCCCTCGGGCGCGGCGCACATGGCGCCGACGAGGGCCTCCCGACCGGGCGGCAGGTAGGCGAGCGCGGCTAGCTCGCGGCGCCCGCCGCCGACCGCGTAGCGAACCTCCACGGCGTCCCCGCGCCGGGTCAGCGAGAGGCTGACCTCGTCGGCCCCCGGCGGCAGGTCGGCCACCGCCCAGCTCGAGTGCTCCAGCGTGACGACGGTGCTGAAGCGCGGCCTGCCCTCGAAGAACTCGATGCCGGTCTTGATCCAGTGCCGCTCATCGACGCGCACCATGGCACCGGCCTGGTCATACTGCGCGCCGTAGGCGCCGCGCACGCGCATCGACAGGTCGAAGTCGCCGGCTTGCACGCTCCCGTAAAGGTGCCCGTTATCGCGAATGTATCCGTAGCCGGTGATCCGCCAGAAATCCGTGTCGCCGTCGGCGGTGACGCTCAGGGCGCCGTCTTCCGCGCGCCATCGCGCCGGTTCGTTCAGCCATTGCACGGCATCCTCCTGGTGTGCGCATCCATCCCGCGCCTGAATCTAGCCCGGTCGCGGGGCGGGTGGCCGGCCGCGCCGGGAATACCCGGGGTGAGCTGGGCGTGTATACCGAGTGTGGGCGGGCGTCAGGCACGCAGGCCCGGTGCGACGAACGGCAGGCGGGATATGTCAGACGCGATCATCAGGTGCCCGAACTGCGGGCGCCGGAACAAGGTTCCGGCCGCGGCCGCCGGCACGCCGCGGTGCGGCCACTGCCACCAGCCGCTGCCCTGGATCGTCGATTCCGGCGATGCGACCTTTGCCGAGGTCGCCGAGAGCGCGGCCATCCCGGTCCTGGTCGACTTCTGGGCGCCCTGGTGCGGGCCGTGCCGGATGGTCAGCCCGGCGCTGGCCCAGCTCGCCGGCGAGCGGCCGGGCCAGATCAAGCTGGTCAAGGTCAACGTGGATGAGTCACCCCGGCTGCAGCAGCGGTTCGGGGTGCAGTCCATCCCGACGCTGATGGTCATTCGCAACGGCAAGGTCCTGGCGCGGCAGGCCGGGGCCGCGCCGGTGGCCGCGCTGCGTACCTGGCTCGACCAGTCGCTTGCGGATCCGGCTCGGCCCTCGCACGGTAGCTGACGGGCACCAGCCGAAGCGCTGGTCAGGCCGGCTTGCGGGCCTCGATCAGGAACCGCTGGGCATGGCAGCCGAACGCCCCCTCGGCCTGAATCTGATCGTGCAGCCGGGCGAGCCGGTCCCGGTAGCGATCGACGGTGAATCCGGGGACGGTCCAGAGGACCTTCCGCAAGAAGTAGACGACCGCTCCGACATCGAGGAACTGCACGCGCAGCGCCTGTTCCCGCAGGTCGATCACCGCCAGCCCGGCGTCTTGCGCCTGCGCGCGGGCCCGCTGCGGACTGCGCTCCTGGCCGACCGGCTGGGGTCCCATCATGAAGTCGGTGAGCTCCCGGTTGGATCCCGCACCGACCTGCTGCGAGAAATAGGTGCCGCCGGGCCGCAGGACACGCGCGATCTGCGGCCATCCGGTGACGGTTGGATGCCGGCTGACGACCAGGTCGAAGGACTCATCGGGAAAGGGCAGGTCATTCTCGTCGGCCACCGCGCTGACGGTGGCCCCGAGCGGACGCAGGTTCAGCCGCGCAAGCTCGAGGTTCGGCGGCCAGGACTCTGTTGCCGCCAGCACCGGCGGCGGGTGCGGGATCCCCGCCAGAACCTCACCCCCGCCAGTCTGGATGTCGAGCGCCGCGGTCGCGGCGCCCATCCGCTCGGCCAGCAGCCGGGAATATCCCCAGGCCGGGCGCTCCTCGCTCGCCCGGCCCTCGAACCAGGAGAAGTCCCAGCCCTCGACCGGCTCGGCTGCGCCCTCAGTTACCAGTTCGCTGAACGTAGCTGACGTCGCCATCCGGGCAGTATCACCAAAGCGGCCCAGGCGCCGCAACAGCAATACTCGCCGCGGTCAGGCCCCGATGGCCTGCACCGCGCTGAACACGCCAAATGCCAGCAGGATCATGCCGGTGATCCGCTGCACCCAGGTCATGGGGATCACGTTGAGGCTCTTGGCGCCGATGTTGACCGCCACGGCGGTAACGGCCCACAGCCCGAGAACCGCGCCCACGCCTACCGCCACCGGATCGGCGTAGCGCGCGGTGAGGTTCGCCGTGGTGACCTGGGTGATGTCACCCCACTCGCTGAGAAAGATGATCCCGAAGGCAGTGGCGGCAATCCGGAGGAACGAGGGCTCCGCGCCGCCCTGGCGCGCGGCGTCGGCGCCCTGGTGGCCGTGGGCCGACCGCCGGCTGCTGATGAGCAGGTAAGCCGATCCGGCCAGGAACAGGCAGGCCACGACCGAGCTGAGCACCCGGTGCGGCAGCAGCGTCAGCAACTGGCCGGCGGTGACCGCGACCGCTACGTGCACGGCGAACCCGGTGGCGGCGCCCACCCAGACCGGCACCGGCCGGTAGCGGGTGCTGAGCACCAGCGACGCGAACAGGCTCTTGTCGGGCAGTTCGGCGAGAACGGTAATCCCGAAGACGGTCGCCGCGACCGCGAGGGCATGCAAGGGGCCTTTTCCTCCGGGGTCCGCTCGCCTGCCGGAGTCGGGGGGCGCGCTCCGGCCGACATTGATCACAGCCGAAGGTCTCGCCCACCCTGCAGAGGGCCCGGCGGCCGGGCACGCACGGGCGTGCCGGTATGTCGACCAGCCAACGAGGGACTACTCCCCTTCAGCCCATAGGTTACCCGCGGCCGCCGCCCGCGGCGACTCGTCCCGGCAATGGACAGCTCGGCGCTAGTCCGGGCTGGCAGCGCCACGCCCGCTGGCCCAGACTGGACTGTCGTGGACTACGGACTGGAGGCGGCTCGCGCCGTGCTCGCCGAGGCTGGCCTGGGCGACGATGCCGTCGAGGCCACTGCGCTGGCCGGCGGTGCGGTGAACACCGTCTGGCAGGTCAGCCGGGCGGGCGGACCGGAGCTGGTCGTCAAGGCGACCGCCGGCGCGCCGGCCGGACTCTACGCGGCCGAGGCCGACGGCCTGGCCGTGCTTCGGGAGCGGGGCGGCCTGCGCACGCCCGACCTATTCGGGGTCGGCCCGCGCTGGCTCGTCCTCGAAGCGCTCCGCCCGTATGCGGAGGCACCCGCGTTCTGGGCGGCGGCGGGCCGGGCCATCGCCAGCCTGCATGGTGTGCGCGGCCAGCGGTTCGGCTGGCAAGATGATGGCTGGCTCGGCCTGCTTCCCCAGGTCAACACCTGGTGCGACGACGGGCACGAGTTCTTCGCCGTCCACCGCCTGCTGCGCTACCTGCGCGAGCCCGCGGCCGAGGCGGGCCTGGACCGGGCCGGACGGACGGCGGTGGAACGGCTGTGCGCCCGGCTGCCCGAGCTCGTGCCGCCCATGCCGCCGGTGTTGACGCACGGCGATCTATGGCGCTGCAACGTGGTAGCTACCCCGGACGGACTGCCCGCTTTCATCGACCCGGCGGTCTCCTGGACGTGGGCCGAGGTGGACCTCAGCATGATGTACTGCGCAGGCGGCCCGCCGGTCCTCGGCCGTTTCTTCGAGGCTTACCAGGACCTGCGCCCGCTACAACCTGGCTGGCGGGACCGGATGCCCGTCCTGCACCTGCGCGAGCTCCTGAGCGACCTGGCGCACCACGGCACCCGATCCAGCTGCCTGGCGGCCATAGACCAGGTCATCCGGCCCTTCCGCCAACGCTGAAGGCGCTTCGTGCCAGCTCGCAGGCACGGCCAGCGCGGGCCTGCCGCAGGTCGATAATGGCGGATGGCACTGTTGCGCAACATCGCCCTGGCTCCGCTCGAGCGGCCGGGCAAGCCGGCCGGGTTTGGTGATCACTTCTGTTTTTCCGCGGCTAGAGGCTGCCGCGTAGCTCGTGATGGCCTTGGCCTTGCTGGCGGCCGGCGGCCGGGGGCCGGGGGCGAATCGGCTGGGTTTCTTGATCACCACCGTTTTTTCGCACACAACGCTGAAAAACGGTGGTGATCACCGGCGACCCCGTTCCGGCCCACCCCTAACCCATGCCCGGGTGCGACCGCAAGTCCCGGGCGCCGCCCCGGCGGGCGGGAAACCGCCGGCCCTCGCCGTAGCACCGCCCGCCAGCCCCGCCAGCATCACCAGTAACGCGACAGCTTCGCTACCGCGGCGAAACGGTAGTGATCACCGGCGGCCAGGTTCCGGCGCGGCCCTGAGCCATGCTCAGGGCGACCATAAGTGCCGGGCAGCCGCAGGGCTGGCGCGAGCATCGCCGCACGGTGCTCAGATCACTGGACGCTCACGGATTCCGAGGGCAGCGAGTTTCGCGTCAGGCGGGACTGCGGGCTCGGATCCTGGGCGCTGGTGCTCGGCCGGGCAGGGCTTGGGAGAATCCCCTCATGACGGGGCCAAGATCATGACGGAGCCGCGGTCACCGGACGCGCAGTCGCCGGCGGCAGCGCTGTTCTCCGGGACGACCGCCTGGGCGCGGAGCCTGGAGACGCCGCTGCGGCAGTTCGTGCGCACCGAGACGGGCAGCGCGGCGATCCTGCTGGCCGCGACGGTGGCGGCGCTGGGCTGGGCGAACCTCGAGCCGGCCGGCTACCAGGCGTGGTGGCACACGGAGCTGTCGATCCGGGCGGGCGGCGCGGAGCTGGCCCAGAACCTGCGCGAGTGGGTGAACTCGGGGCTGATGGCGTTCTTCTTCCTGGTCGCGGGGCTGGAGGCACGCCGCGAGTACGACATGGGCGAGCTGCGCGAGCGGCGCCGGCTGACCCTGCCGGTGGTCGCCGGGCTGGGCGGGATGGTCGTGCCGATCGCGATCTACCTGGCCATCAACGCGGGCCAGGGCTCGGCCCGCGGCTGGGGCATCTCGATGTCCACGGACACGGCGTTCGCGCTGGGCATGCTCGCGCTGGTCGGCCGGCAGTTGCCCGATCGCGTGCGCACCTACCTGCTGACCTTCGCCATCGTCGACGACCTGGTCGGCATCGCCATCATCGCCTTCGTGTACAGCGGGCCGCTCAGCTGGCCGCCGCTGCTGGGCGGCCTGGTCCTGCTCGGCATCGCCCTGGTGGCCCGCCAGCGGGATTTTCGCAACGGCCCGGTCTACGCGCTGATCGGCGTAGTGGCATGGGTCTTCTTCTTCAAGTCCGGAATCGACCCGATCGTGGTCGGCCTGCTCCTAGGGCTGCTGACCGTGGCCTACCCGGCCACCCGGCGCGATCTTGAAGAGGCGTCCGAGGTTTTCCTGAGGTTCCGCGAGCAGCCGACTGCGGAGCTGGCCGAGGCGGCCCGCGAGGGCGTGCGGACGGCGATCTCGCCCAATGACCGGCTGCAGCAGATCTACCACCCGTGGACGAGCTACGTCGTCGTGCCGCTGTTCGCCCTCGCGAACGCGGGCGTGACCATCAGCGGCGGCTTCCTCGCTCATGCCTTCAGCTCGCCGATCACGCTCGGCATCCTGATCGGCTACGTGGTCGGCAAGCCGGCAGGCACGGTCGGCGCCGCGTGGCTGCTGGAGCGGATCAGCCGCGGCCGGCTGCGACCGCCAGTCGGCTGGGCCGCCGTCACCAGTGCCGGGACCATCGCCGGAATCGGCTTCACCGTCTCCTTGCTGATCGCCTCGCTGGCCTTCCAGGGCCCGCAGTTGCAGGAGGCGAAGGTGGGCATCCTGTCCGCCGCGCTCGGAGCATCCGCCGTCACCTGGGTGGTCGTCCGGGCCACGACCTTTCTGCCCAGGCGGCTGCGGATCCGCGCGCTGCTCGGCACCGCCGAAACGATCATTGACCTGGCCGTGCCGGTCGACGTGCACCATGACCACGTGCGCGGCCCGGAGAAGTCCCCGGTGACGGTCGTCGAGTACGGGGACTTCGAGTGCCGCTACTGCGGCGAGGCCGAGCAGGTCATCCGCGAGCTGCTCGCCGACTACGGGGACGTCCACTATGTCTGGCGGCACCTGCCGCTCACCGACGTGCACCCGCACGCCCAGCTGGCCGCGGAGGGCTCCGAGGCAGCGGCCCGGCAGGGCAAGTTCTGGGAGATGCACGACCTGCTGCTGGCGCACCAGGGGGCACTGAACGCCCGGGACCTGATCGGGTACGCGGCGGACCTCGACCTGAACACCGGCAAGTTCGCGGCGGACCTGCGCCGCCAGGCGGGCACCGCGAAGATCGCCGGGGACGTCGACTCGGCGGACCTGAGCAGCGTGTCCGGCACGCCGACCTTCTTCATCAACGGCCGGCGGCATCATGGCGCCTACGACATCGAGACCCTGTCCAGCGCGGTGCGCGCGGCGCGGGCCAAGGCCGCCATCACCAGCCGTCCCTGACCGGCCAGCGCCAGCCCGGCCCGGCGGCCAGCGGCGGGAACAACCGCTCTCGCGACTTTGTTAGGGTGACGAACTGTAAGAGCTTCGTACCAAGGAGATGCGGGTGCACAACCCCGAGACGCTGCCCGGCGACCCGGGCCGCGCCGATGATCCGCTGAGTTCCGTGCTGGCGATCATGCGCATGGCACGCGCCCTGGAGCGCGTCGACGCGGGCCTGAGCGCGCAGCAATATCGGATCCTCAAGCTGGCCGGCGCCGGCGGGGAGCGCTCGGCCCGGCTGGCCGAGCGGCTCGCGGTCGCCAAGCCGACCCTGACCGCGATCGCCGACAGCCTCGTCGCCGCCGGCCTGGCCCGCCGCGAGGCGGAGCCCGGTGACCGGCGCGTGGTCCGGCTGCACCTGACCGACGCGGGCACCGCTGCCGTCGAGCGCGCGGACGCCGCGTACGGGCAGTGGCTGAACCGCGTGCTCGACCTGACCGGCGAAAACGAGCGGATCCGGGTCGACCTGCGGCTGATCAGCACCGCCCTGGACGAGGTATGCCGGTCCCGGCCGCCTGGCGCCAGCGCCCCGGCCAGCGCGGGGCGCTCATGAGGGCACTGATCCGGCGGCTTGCGCGCCCGTCCGGCCGCTCCGCCGCGCCCGCGACGAACCAGGATGCCTGGCTGCGCCGGCTAATGGGCTACTGCTGGCTGCACCCGCGCCTGGTCGTCGTGGCGCTGGGCGGCTCGCTGCTGGCCACCTTCGTGAGCGTGGCTATCCCGCTGATCCAGCGCGACATCGTCGACAACGCGATCCTGCACCATCTCCAGCCGATCTGGCCGGGCGCGACGCTGCTGATCATCGCGGCCCTGCTCAACTTCGCCGGCGTCTACCTGCGCCGCTATCGCGGTGGCCAGCTGTCGCTGGACGTCCAGCATGACCTGCGGACCCGGCTGTTCGGCTCGCTGACGCGGCTGGATGGCGCTCGGCAGGACCAGCTGCATACCGGCCAGATCGTCAGCCGGTCCATTTCCGATCTCAACATGATCCAGGGCCTGCTCAGCATGGTGCCGATGCTGCTGGGCAACGTCCTGCTGTTCGTTCTGTCGGTCATCGTGATGGCCTTCCTGTCGCCACTGCTCACGCTCATCGCGCTGGCCGTCGGGCCCGCACTGCTGTTCATCTCGCTGGCCTCCCGGCGCAAGCTGTTCCCGGCGAGTTGGGCCGCGCAGCAGCAGGCCGCGGATGTCGCCGGCGTCGTCGACGGCGCCGTGACCGGCGTGCGCGTGGTGAAGGGCTTCGGCCAGGAGGAACAGGAGATCCGCCGTCTGGAGGGCGCGGGCAAGCGGCTGTATGCCGCGCGGGTTCGCGCCGTCCGGCTGATGGCCCGCTACAACCCGGCCCTTTCGGCGGTGCCGGCGCTGGGTCAGGTCGGCGTTCTCGCGCTCGGCGGCTGGCTGGCGATCCGCGGCGAGATCCAGCTGGGCACGTTTCTCGCGTTCTCCTCGTACCTCGCCCTGATGATCGGCCCCGTCCGGGCGCTGACGAGCCTGATCACGATCGGCCAGGAGGCACGCGCCAGCGTCATCCGGGTCTATGAGGTGATCGACTCGCGTCCGGTGCTGACCGAGAAGCCCGATGCGATCACGCTGCCCGCCGGAACGCCGGACGTCGAACTCGACGACGTTCGCTTCGGCTACGTGCCGTCACAGCCAGTGCTGCGGGGCCTGTCGCTGCGACTGCGGCCGGGCGAGACGCTCGCGGTGGTGGGCACCTCAGGCTCGGGTAAGTCGACGATCTCGATGCTGCTCCCCCGGTTCTATGACGTGACCGGCGGTGCCGTCCGGATCGGCGGCCATGACGTCCGTGACCTGACTCTCGACTCGCTGCGGGCGTCGATCGGGATGGTCATGGAGGAGAGTTTCCTGTTCTCCGACACCGTCCGGGCCAACATCGCCTACGGGCGGCCGGGCGCGACCGACGAACAGGTCGTCGCGGCGGCCCGGAAGGCCGAGGCCGATGGTTTCATCGATGAGCTGCCCGATGGGTACGACACCGTGGTCGGCGAGCAGGGACTGACCCTGTCGGGCGGGCAGCGGCAGCGGGTCGCGCTGGCCCGCGCCCTGATCACCGACCCCTCGATCCTCGTGCTCGACGACGCCACGTCGGCGATCGACGCCCGGGTCGAGGCGCAGATCCATGCCACTCTGCACAAGGTCATGGCGGGCCGGACCACGCTGCTGATCGCGCACCGCCGCTCGACCCTGCTGCTCGCCGACCAGATCGCGGTGCTCGACGAGGGCGCGCTGGTCGACCAGGGCACGCACGAGGAGCTGACCGAGCGCTGCCCCCTGTACCGCCTGCTGCTCGCCGGACCCGGTGACGACGCCGAGGGCGTTGACGCGGGAGAACTCGCTTATTACCAGGACGAGATCTCCCGCCGGACGTCGCGCGGCCGGGACCAGGCGACCCCGGCGGGCAGCACGCCGAGCCTGTGGCCGGCTGTCGCCGAGTCCGATTCCGGTGCGGGCGCGGACAGGGCGGCAGATCCCGGCCGCGAGCAGCTGGCCAGCGTGGCCGCCACGGCGATCGGCCAGGGCGTGGGCGCCGCCGGCCGCGGCGGCCTAGCTGGGCGGGCCGGGGCGGCCGGAGCCGCCGCCGGCGGCGGAATGCTGGCCGGGATACCGCCGAGCCCGGAGCTGCTCTCGAAGGTCGCCGCCCTGCCGCCGGCCACCGATCAGCCGGAGGTGGACGAGGCCGCCGCGCGGGCTCCCGACCGGCACTTCACGCTGCGCAGGCTGCTGCGTCCGTTCGCGATCGCGCTGGTGATCGGCCTGCTGCTGGACGGGCTGGACGCGCTGGCCGGGGTAGCGATGCCCTGGCTGATCCGCGGTGGCATCGACAACGGGATCGAGACTCGCAAGTTCGTCGAGGTCGCGCTGATCGCGGCCGTGGCCCTCGCCATCGTGCTGGGCGACTGGGTGGTCAACGCCGTGCAGACCGTGGTGGTCGGCCGCACGGGCGAGCGGCTGCTCTATACCCTGCGCGTGAAGATCTTCGCGCACCTGCAGCGGCTCGGCCTGGACTTCTTCGAGCGAGAGCTGAGCGGCCGGATCATGACCAGGATGACGACGGACGTCGACGCGATGTCCTCGTTCCTGCAAACCGGCCTGATCACCATGGTCAACTCCGCGCTGACCTTCGTCGGCGTGCTGATCGCGCTGCTGTTCATCAACACCAGGCTCGCGCTCACGCTGTTCACCGTGCTGCCGGTCCTGGTGGCCGCCACCGTCGTATTCCGGGCGAAGTCGTCGAAGGCCTACACGGAGGCCCGGGAGAAGGTCAGTGCCGTCAACGCTGACCTGCAGGAGAACGTGGCCGGCCTGCGCGTCGCCCAGGCCTACCGGCGCGAGCAGGTCAACGCCGACCGGTTCGCGAGCCTCAGTGGCGCCTACCGGATCTCCCGGCTGCGGGCGCAGCGCTACATCGCGGTGTACTTCCCGTTCGTGCAGGCGCTGTCCACCATCGGCGGTGCACTCGTGCTGTTCGCCGCGGCGGGCGAGGTGCGGGCCGGGCTGCTCACGGCAGGCGGCCTGATCGCCTACCTGCTGTACGTCGACTCGCTGTTCTCCCCCGTGCAGCAGCTATCGCAGGTCTTCGACGGCTATCAGCAGGCCAACGTCGGGCTGCAGCGGATCAAGGACCTGCTGGGGACCCCGACTACTACCCCGCAGGCCGCTCATCCGGTCCGGCCTGGCCGCCTACGCGGCGAGATCGAGCTGCGCGACGTGCACTTCAGCTACTCCGGTCAGGCCGCCGAGGCGATCGGCGGTGTCAGCCTGACGGTCTCGCCCGGCGAGACCCTCGCGCTGGTCGGTCAGACCGGCGCGGGCAAGTCGACCATCGTCAAGCTGATCGCGCGGTTCTACGACGCGACGTCGGGCAGCGTGCGCATCGACGGCACTGACGTCCGCGAGCTCGATCTTGAGTCCTACCGCCAGCAACTCGGCGTCGTTCCGCAGGAGCCGTACCTGTTCGCGGGCACGGTGCGCGATGCCATCGCCTACGGCCGGCCGGAAGCCAGCGACGCCGAGGTGGAGGCCGCGGCTCGCGCCGTCGGCGCGATCGAGATGATCTCCCGGCTGACCGGCGGGTTCCGGCACGAGGTGGCCGAACGCGGCCGCAACCTGTCAGCTGGCCAGCGCCAGCTGATCGCGCTGGCGCGGGCCTACCTGGTGGACCCGGCCATCCTGCTGCTCGACGAGGCGACCGCCGCCCTGGACCTGGCAGCCGAGGCCGCGGTCAGCCAGGCGACGCAGCAGCTCACTGCCCAGCGCACCACCCTGCTCGTCGCGCACCGGCTGACGACCGCCGCCCACGCGGACCGCATCGTCGTGATGGCGTCCGGCCGGATCGCCGAGGTCGGCACGCACGAGGAACTGCTGGAGCTCGGCGGCACCTACGCGAGCCTGTGGGCCGCGTTCGCCGGCACCGCCGAGCTAGTCGCCTGAGCGAGCCTGAGCCCGCCGGCCCGGCCGGCCCGGCTCCAGCCCGCCCCGGCCCCGGCTCGGCCCGTGGATGTCTGGTTGCTATCGCTGGGGCGTCACTAGAATTATGTACCATGAGCCATGTTTTAGAACACTCGATCGTATCAGCGGACACTCGCCCGAATCGGCGGGTTCGGGTGGCGATCTACGTCTGGATCTCCAGTGACCGCAGCGGCGCCGGGCTGGGCGTGGCCCGACAGAGGAAGACTGCCGCGCCCTGTGCGAGCGGCTGGGCTGGGACGTCGTATGCGTGTACTGCGACAACGACGTATCGGCTTACTCAGGCAAGCCGCACCCGCAAATGGAACCAGCTCCTGGCTGACATCGCGGCCGGGCTGATCGACGCCGTGGCGTGCTGGCACGTGGACCGGCTGACGCGCTCCCCGCGCGACCTGGAAGACGTGATCAACCTGCACGACAAGCGCGGGAGGATCATGCCGGCCACGGTGACCGGGGAGATGGACCTGTCCACCCCCACCGGCCGGATGCTCGGCGCGATCCAGGCGCGAGGTCGAGCCGGCCAGTCAGCACCAGCCACATCACCGCGCCGACTCCCAGCGCCGGGACTGCCGGGGCACCGGGCGCCCCACCTGTGCCACCGCGACCACCCCGGCAGCCAGGACCACCCGCGCCGGCCGGCCATGCCGCACCCGCGCCCATCCCGCCGCCACCGCGACGGCCCGGCCGCCTCCACCGCCTCCGCTGCCCGCGCCTCGGCCGCTTCATGGTCGCGCATGAACCGGCGCCGACCCTCCGTCCGCCACGACGACACCGGGTCCGGAGGCGGCCGGCCCGAGGCCCGCCAGCGAGCAACAAGCCGTCGGCGGCCACCGAAGCCCGGCCAGCGCAGCGACACGCTGAGAAACCGCCGTGGCGCTGCCAGGCCCGGCCCCGGGCCCCTTAACGGGCGCGGCCGGGCCGCCATCACCATGGCGAGGACGGCACCGGCCCTGAACGGCCGGTGCCGTGCCCGCCCCCGCCGGGGCGGCCCGCGCTCGCCGCTCAGGGAGCGAGCGAGCGCGGGCCGGGGTAATTACGGGGCGCTGACGGCTTCCAGGGCACGGAGCGCGGTGGCCACAACCTGGTCCGGCGGGGTGCCAGCGGGATTCCAGTAGCGCAGTTCCGCATACCCGTCTTCATCAATGATCAGCTCAGCCTCGCGTTTCCCGGACGGGCTTCGGACAGCGGTGATGTCGAGCCCGGCGCGGGCGTCTGTCAGGTGGGTGGTCAGGCCGTGCGCGGCCAGGTCGCTGGCGATGTCGCGCATCTCCTCTGCGTTGTACTGGCAGATCGGGCCGGGTTCGCGCTTGCAGACTGCGACCTGGGCGGGGTTGGTCATGGTTGTTGCTCCTTCCGAAATGGCGAGATATTCACAACCCTCCGTTAGCGGGAGTAACTTCGGAAGGACTAAGGACTGGCTGTATCAGCCGGACGTGACCGCGTGTAACCGGCGCGCATGCCGTGCGGAGAGGATCGGGATTGTGAAGATGCGTCACGATGGCCAGTCCGGCCTGGCCCTGTTCGCTGCCGAACTGCGCGCGTTTCGCCAGAAGGCGGGCCTGTCGCAGGAAGAGCTAGGCGCGCAGCTCAACTTCTCGCCGTCACTGGTCGCCATGGTCGAAGGCCTGCGCCGCGCGCCGACGCTCCAGTTCGCGCAGCGGTGCGACGATGCGCTAGGAACGCCGGGCACGTTCGGCCGACTCCAGCAGTTCGCGCGTAAGGAGGCGTTACCGGCCTGGTTCCAGCCGTATGCCGACATCGAGGCAACCGCAACACAGCTCCGGTCCTGGCAGCCAGCATTCGTGGACGGACTGCTGCAGACCGAGGACTACGCCCGCGCGGTCCTGTCCGGGCGGCCGAACACCTGCCACGACGACATAGAGGAACTTGTCGCCGCGCGGATGGGAAGACAGGTGATCCTTGACCGGCCCGAACCGCCGCTGCTGTGGGCAGTGATCGACGAGGGCGCGCTGCACCGGCTGGTAGGCAGCGAGAAGATCATGCGCGACCAGCTCTTCCACCTCGCCCAGATGTCACTGCGGCCGAACATCACCGTTGAGGTGGTCCCCTACAGCGCAGGCGGCCACTACGCGCTGCTAGGCGCGTTCAACATCGTCGAGACAGGCGACGCCGCTCGCGCCGGGTATCTCGAAACCGCCAACGAGGGGTACATCGTGGAGACCCCCTCGATCATCGCAGCAATGATGCTGACCTTTGATACCGTCCGCTCGGAGACGCTATCCCGGGGCGCCTCGCTGGACTTCATCAGGAATCGAGCTGATACAGCATGGACCTGACCCGCGCTATCTGGCGCAAGAGCAGCTACAGCGGCGGCAATGGCGGCAGCTGCGTCGAGATCGCCGCCAACCTGCCCGGCATCGTCGCCGTCCGCGACTCCAAAGACCCTGGCGGCGGCACGCTGGTGTTCACGCCAGAGGAGTGGCGCGCGTTCATCAGCGGGGCCAGGGACGGCGAGTTCGACCTGTAGCACGGGGCAGCGAAGCAGCGCTCGCTTTCCAGGTGCCGGGGCGGCGATTTTTTAGCCACCTACGTCGCGGCGGGACCCTGCGGGGCCGGCACTCGGGCACATCGGGGCAGGCAAGGTGCCTGCCCGTTCGCCGGCGAGGCTAGCAGGCCCCGCCCCCCGCCACGCCGCAGGACACCGGCCAACAATCGCCGCCCCTCACGCCCCATCCCGCCCGACGCCGGCACCCCGTAACGGCAGGCACGACACCAGCCCCCGGCGCGCCGGTAAAGATCATGAAACCCGCTGGTTGATACATATTGACAGCGTTGCCGGGGTGATAGCAACCAGACATCCACGCTGGCTAGCGCGCCGACGCGGCCGCTGGAACGACGGCATCGGCGGCCGGCAGGACGGGGGCGGTCCGCAGCTGGCGGATTTCCCGCGGGATGAGGGCCAGCAGCGAGGCGATGATGATCAGCGCGCCCGCGCCGTACTCGGTGGCGGATACCCCGACGGCCGCGGCGATGGGGCCGACGACGACCGCGCCGAGGGGCATCGCCATAACGGAGCCGAGCGCGTCATATGAGGACACCCGCGCCAGGATCCGGGGTGGGATGTTCCTGGCCAGCCCCACGGTCCACTGCACCATCATGATCTCCATCGTGATGCCGAGGCACAGTGACGCCAGGCAGACCACCGGCAGCGGCCACGGCGATGCGAGCGAGATCGGCGAGATCGCGATGGCCCCGCCGATCGCCGCGACGAATAGCATCGGCCGTCGCAGGGTGAACTTCAGCGAGACGAAGCCTCCGACGATCAGGCCGACGGACTCGGCCGCCGTTATGGCGCCCCACGCCGCCGCGCCGCCCAGGTGGGCGCGGGCGACCACGGGCCCGAGTACCTGGAATGCCCCGTACCAGGCCATCATTATGACGCCGAACTCCGCGACAATCACCCACAGCCAGGTATGCGACCGGAACTCCGACCAGCCATCGCGCAGATCGCGGAGCATGCTGCTGCCCTGAGTCGGGCCGTGCGCCGAGACGCGCAGGCTCAGCATCAGCGGGATCGTCCCGAGCATCCCGGTACCGCAGGCGACGAGGGCCCAGCCGGGACCGAGCGCGGCCACCGCCAGGCCGGCCAGCACGGCGCCGCCCATCTGGCCGCTATTCATCGCCAGCCGGCTGAGCGCGCTGGCCTGCTGCAGCAGCCCGGCGGGGATCAGCCGGGGCAGTAGCGCCTGCGAGGCCGGGTAGAAGATCGCCATGCCGGTGCCGGTGACGGTCTCCAGGGCGATCATCTGCCAGAGCCGGGGATGACCGGCCAGCACCAGGATGCCGAAAGTGCCCTCACCGAGCGCGATCATGATGTTGCCCGCGATGATGACTAGCTGCGGCCTGATCCGGTCGGCGATCACGCCGCCGACGACGGTGAAGATGAGAGACGGGACGATCTGGGCGGCGAGCACGAAGGACAGGTCCTTCGTGGACCCCGTTGCGTCCAGGACGGCGAACGAGACCCCCACCAGCGAGAACGCATAGGCGGCCGGCGCCAGCAGGCGGTCAGCCAGCAGCAGCCGGAAATCACGAATACCAAGAACAGGGAAGCGCCGCAGCGCGCCGGACAGGCGGCGCACGGGCGCACGCGAGAACACGAAAGACTCCGATCTGAACACCGACAACAGCCGATGCTAACCGGCCGGGCCGCCGGCCCGAAACTCCTTTATCAGGAGGTCATAACGGCGGAGCCCCCTCCGGTTCTTCCCGGCCCGCAGCCGGGTACCACAATTGGTCACCGAGTGACAATATGTGCCACACTTCGACGGTTGAGGGGAGCTGGTTCGTCGGTGAGCATCCTGGGCACGCGGGTCCTGCGGACGGAGGATCCCCGGTTCCTGACGACTGGCGGCGTGTACACCGAGGATGTCGTGGACGAGCGACTGGCCGGCGCCTGTCATCTCTTCTTCGTCCGGTCCCCCATCGCGCACGCCAGGATCACCGGCATCGACGTCAGCGCGGCGCTGGAAGCACCCGGCGTGGTCGCGGTGTTCACGGGCGCCGACGTGGCCGACCTGCCGTCCCGTAAGGGCCCGGCCATGATCAACCAGGAGATGGCGCAGCGCCCGCTCGCGACCGACACGGTCCGCTTCGTGGGCGAGCCGGTGGCGGTGGTCGTCACCGCGGAGCCCTACCAGGGCGAGGACGCGATCGAGCTGGTCAGCGTGGACTATGACCCGCTGCCCGCGGTCGTCGGCTTCGAGGCGGCGATGGCCGGCGAGGTCCTGCTGTTCGAGGCCGCCGGGACGAACGTGGCCGCCGAGTTCGGCAAGCGCGGCGAGCAGCAGGCCGACCTGTTCGACGGCTGCGACGTCGTGGTCACCCGCACCATCGCCAACCAGCGCGTCGCTCCCGCGCCCATGGAGACGCGCTCGGCCGCCGCCGTCTGGGGCGAGGACGGCCGGCTGACCGCCTGGATTCCCAACCAGGGCGCGCAGGGCACTCGCGCCAGCCTGGCCAGGCAGCTGGGCGTGGATGCGGCCCAGATCCGGATCATCACCCCGGACGTCGGCGGCGCCTTCGGCGCGAAGTTCGGCGCCGACCCCGAGCACGCCGTAGCGGCCTGGGCAGCACGCGAGCTTGGCCGGCCGGTCCGGTGGAGCGAGACCCGGTTCGAGAACCTGATCGCGATGACCCACGGCCGGGCGCAGGAGCAGACCATCACCATCGGCGGCAAGCGCGACGGCACCGTGCTCGCCTACCGGCTGGACATTCTCCAGGATGCCGGCGCGTACCCGCGGATCGGCGCGATCCTGCCCTCCCTGACCATCTTGATGGCGCCGGGACCGTATGCCATCCCGCGGGCCGAGGCCTTCGCGTCGACCGTGGTGACCAATACCACGCCGATCGGCGCCTACCGGGGCGCCGGCCGCCCGGAGGCGACGGCCGCGCTGGAGCGGGCCATCGACCTGTTCGCCGCCGAGATCGAGGTGGACCCGGCGCAGGTCCGGCGCACGAACCTGCTGCCGCCGTTCACCGAGCCGCACCAGACGGCGTTCGGCGCGCTCTACGACAGCGGCGACTACGTGGCCGCCCTGGACACCGCGCTGACAGCGGCGGGGTACGACGAGCTGCGCCGCGAGCAGGCGGCGCGCCGGGCCCGCGGCGACACGCTGCAGCTCGGCATCGGCCTGGCCTCGTACGTGGAGATCACCGGCGACGGCGACGAGTCCGGGCCGCCGACCGAGAACGCCACCGTAGAGGTCCATCCGGACGGCACCGCCACCATCTTGACCGGCACCTCGCCGCACGGGCAGGGCCACGAGACGGCGTGGGCCATGCTCGCCAGTGACGAGCTCGGCATTCCCCTGGACAAGATCACCCTGAAGTGGGGCGACACCGACCTGATTCCGCAGGGCGGCGGCACCGGCGGCTCGCGCAGCCTGCAGCAGGGCGGCGCGGCCGTCCAGCAGGCCTCCCAGGAGCTCATCGAGGTCGGCCGGGGGCGGGCGGCGGCGGAGCTGGAGGCAAGCCCGGCCGACCTGATCTTCGACGTCGAGCGCAGCGCGTTCGCCGTCACCGGCGACCCGGAGGCGTCGGTACCGCTCGCGTCCCTGGCGGCGGCGGAACGGCTGCTGGTGCGGTCCGTTTTCTCGGCGCCGGGTGCTACCTACCCGTTTGGCACCCACGTCGCGGTCGTCGAGGTCGACACCGAGACCGGCAAGGTCTTCCTGCGCCGGGTCGTGACGGTCGATGACGCGGGAGTGGTGCTGAATCCGCTGCTGGCCGAGGGCCAGCGGCATGGCGGCATCGCGCAGGGAGCGGCCCAGGCGTTCCTGGAGGAAGTGGTCTACGACGCCGACGGCAATCCGCTGACGGCGAGTTTCGCGGACTATCCGTTCCTGTCCGCGACGGAGGTACCCAGTTTCGAGCTTGCCGACATGGCGACCCCGACCACGTACAACCCGCTCGGGGCCAAGGGCATCGGCGAGGCCGGGACGATCGGCGCGACGCCCGCGGTGCAGAACGCGGTCATCGATGCCGTCGCCCACCTCGGCGTCCGCCATATCGACATGCCGACCTCGCCGCAGCGCGTCTGGGCCGCGGTCCAGGCGGCGGCACAGGAGGCCGGCGGGCCGCCGGATGGCCAGCGCCCATCGCGATCGGAGAACGCTTAATGCAGGTCAATCTCACGGTCAACGGCAAGCCACGCTCCGATGACGTGGAGCCGCGGCTGCTGCTCGTGCACTACCTGCGTGAGCACCTGGGGCTGCGGGCCGCCAACGTCGGCTGCGACACCACATCATGCGGCGCCTGCACCGTGCTGCTGGACGGCAAGTCGGTGAAGTCCTGCACGGTGCTGACCGCGCAGGCCGCGGGCCAGGAGGTCACCACTGCCGAGGGTCTCGGCGACGGCGACAGCCTGTCTCCCGTGCAGGCCGCGTTCCGTCAGGAGCACGGCCTGCAGTGCGGGTTCTGCACGCCCGGCATGGTGATGGCCGCGACCGGCCTGCTGGCGGAGAACCCGCATCCCACCGAGACGCAGGTGCGCGAGGGGCTGGAGGGCAACTTCTGCCGGTGTACCGGCTACCACAACATCGTTCGCGCCGTCCTCGCGGCGGCTGCGGCGGGCAGCGTCGAGTCAGCGGAGGCGGGCCAGTGATCCCAGCGCCGTTCGATTACCTCACCGCCACCTCCGCGGCCCACGCGCTCGACCTGCTCGGCGAGCACGGCGAGGACGCCAAGCTGCTGGCCGGCGGCCATTCGCTGCTGCCGATGATGAAGCTGCGGCTGGCCGCGCCCGAGGTGCTCATCGACCTGCGCCGGGTGACGGAGCTGAGCGGGATCAGCAGCGACGGCGACGAGCTGGTCATCGGGGCGATGACCCGCCATGCTGAGCTGGCGGCCTCGGCGCTGGTCCGGGACGGCGCGCCGCTGCTGGCCCATGCCGCCGCCCAGGTCGGAGATCCGCAGATCCGCCACCGCGGCACGATCGGCGGCTCGCTCGCCCACGCCGACCCCGCGGCTGACCTGCCGATGGCGCTGGTCGCGCTCGGCGGGTCCGTGGAACTGCGCGGGCCAGCCGGGATCCGCACGGTGGCGGCCGATGACTTCTTTACCGGTTACTTCGAGACTGTTCTGGGGCCGGACGAGTTGCTCGCCGCCGTCCGCGTGCCCAGCGCGCCGGGGCAGCCGTGGGGCTACCAGAAGTTCACCCGCAGAGCTAACGACTGGGCGATCGTCGGCGCCGCGGCCACCGGCGGCCGGATCGCCCTGGCCAACATGGGGCCGGTGCCTGTCCGCGCGCTGGCGGCCGAGCGGGCGGCCGCTGGGGGCGCCAGTGCGGCCGAGGCGGCGCAGCTTGCCGCCGAGGGAACATCACCCGGCGAGGACATCCACGCCGACCGGGCTTTCCGGCAGCACCTGGCCCGGGTGCTCACCCGCCGCGCCCTGGAACACGAGCGCGGCTGAGCCAAACGATTATGGAGATATAACGGGGGCCCGTTAAGTGATCATGATTCCCGTCATGATCGCTAAGTTTTCCTTCCATAGCCGTTGGCGGCCTGGGAGGCACTCATGTCGGGAAAGCCGGTAGCGGCGCGCGTATCCGGGTCGGCGGGCTGCGGGCAGCCAGCCTCATGACGCACATCGCCGAGGAGGCGACGCCGCCGCGCCACGTCCGGCCGTCGAGCTTCCCTCGGCTTTGGCGGATCGTGGTGAGCGCCGCAGTCGTCGGAGGGCTGGTCGCCGGCGTCTGTGCCGCCGCGCTCCCGCACAACGCCGCCACGCGGGCGAGCGCCCACGTTGCTTTCTGCGGCCTCGTGGCGTGCAGGGTCCTGCGGTCCGCGGCGGCCGCTGCCGCCGCGAGCGCTGCCGCCGCGAGCGATCCGCCGGGGATCGGCCGGTCGCCGTCGACCCGCCCCCATTCGCCCGCGCCGTCAGCCTCGGTCGCCTCGCCGGTGCCGGCCAAAACGCCCACGCCCACGCCCACGCCGACGCCGACGCCCACGCCGACCGCAATGGCCGACAGCCCTGGCGTGACGATCACCTACTCCCTGCCCGACATCTGGTATGACGGCTTCAAGGGAAAGCTGACGATCATCAACCAGACCGCCTCGGCCCTGCGAGGCTGGGAGCTCACGATCACGCTGCCCTATGACCGGGTGGATAGCGTGTGGAATGCCGACGCCTACGCGGGCCGCGGCGGCAGCCTGTTCATGACCGCTGCCTCGTATGACGAGGTGATCGAGCCAGGAGCCAGCCAGAGCGTGTACTTCACCGCGCAGGGCCCTACCGTCACCCCCGCGAGCTGCACGTTCGATGACAGGACCTGCGGTCAGTGAGCGAGCGGGCGAGACCGTTCCGGAATCGGCGCGCCAGCTGGGAGTCTCGACGTCATGGCTGGGCACCTGCTGTCGTCCTAGTAGCAGCAGAGGGCCAACCATGTCGTCGGCTGCCCCGGCACGCGACGAGCGGAGCGCGACAAAAGTGATGGCTGGTGCCTCTGGGGCATCTGTGAACCGCGTGGCGGCGTGCCGCGCCGACGCTCAGGCCGGCTGCGGTCCGGCCAATTTGCTTACACCTGTCACGCTCGGGTAGCCCTAGCCCATGGACAACTCCGGCGACTCGCCAGCCAACCGACCGGACCCGCTCGATCTGGCGGCACTCGCTCCGGTGTCATCCGATCTTGAGGGCTCTGACCAGCTGCTGCCCGAGCGGGTCGCGGAACTGGCCGGGGAGATCAGCGAGGCGCGTGCCGAGACGACGCGGCGCCGGCTCGCGCGGGGCATACCCCGGCTGGCGGGGCGCAGCGGCCGCACGGCCTGGGTGGGCCTGCGATCCGGCGGCCGGTGGCTGACCGGGCAGGTCCTCGCGATGGCGCCGCGGCTGCCGATCCGGAACATCGAGACGCTCCGCCGCCAGTTCCCCGGTCTTACCCCCGAGGAACTCGCGGACGCCCTCATCGACGGCGCCGCCCGCGCCGCGGCGGGCGTGGGGGCCGGGGTGGGGGCGGCGATGGTACTGCCGGTCGTCCCGGTCGTGCCGGTGGAGATCGGCATCGAGACACTCGCCCTCGTTGGCATCGAGCTCAAGCTGGTCGCCGAACTGCATGAGGTCTACGGCATGCGCGCCCCGGGCTCGACGGCCGACCGGATGATGGCCTATGTGGATGCCTGGGCGCACCGCCGCGGGATCGGCCTCGCGCCCGGCGGCCTGGTCCTCGCGATCGGCTCGCCGCTGCGCCGGCGCCTGGAGCGCCGGCTCATCGCCAAGGCCGGGCGCAGCGCCACCTCACTCGGACCGCTGCTGACCGGCGCCGCCGCCGGGGCGCTGCTGAACCGGCGGGAGACCCGAAGGCTCGGCCGCGAGGTCCGCGATGATCTGCGGCGGCGGTCACCGGAGGCGGCGCGCTGGCCGGACTAGTGCCGTCTAGAGCTGCCGTCTAAAGCTGAGCCAGCTCGGCGCTGAGATCGTCGAGTCCGAGTGAGCCGAGGGACAGCGCCGCCATGTGCCATGACTTGAGGTCAAAGCTGGCGCCGCGCGCGGCCTGGGCGGCCGCACGGCCCTCCAGCCAGGCCCGCTCGCCCAGCTTGTAGCTGATCGCCTGACCGGGAGCGCTCAGGTAGCGCAGGATCTCACTGTCGACGAACGCGGCTTCCCGACCGCTGTGCGCCTTGAAAAACTCGCTCGCCAGCTCCGGCGTCCAGGTCTCGCCTGCGCCGATCGGCGAGTCCGCCGGAACCGTCAGCCGCAGGTGCATGCCGATATCGACCACGACGCGGACGGCGCGCATCATCTGGGCGTCCAGGTAGCCCAGCCGGGCCCCGGCGGGCTGGAGATAGCCCAGCTCGTCCATCAGCCGCTCGGCGTACAGGGCCCAGCCCTCCAGGCATGCGCTCACTCCGCCGATGGTGGTCTGGAACACCGACAGCTGCTTCGACAGGTGCACCCACTGGGCGAGCTGCAGGTGATGGCCGGGCACGCCCTCGTGGTACCACACGCTGATCAGGCTCCACTCCGGGAACCTGGTGCGGCCGAGCGTCGGCAGCCAGGTCCGGCCGGGCCGGGAGAAATCCTGCGATGGCGAGGTGTAGTACGGAGCCGCCGCGCTGCCTGCCGGGGCGATCCTGGCCTCGACCGTCCGCAGCGGCTCGGCGAGGTCGAAGTGGGTGCCCTGGAGGTCGCTGATGGCGTCGTCCATCATCTGCTGCAGCCGCAGCCGCACCTGCTCGACACCCTCGACGGCCGCGCTGAACTCGTCGAGGTACCGCATCGCCTCGGCCGGGGAGGAGCCCGGCAGTACCTGCCGCGCCTCGGCCTGCATGTCCTCGCGGAGCTGCCGGTACTGCGACCAGCCCCACTCATACACCTGCGCCAGGTCCAGATTCGCTCCGGTCCAGACGCGGGCTGACCGGCGGTACCGCTCCTCGCCCACTCCGTCCGGGGTCTCCGCCGCCTGCGGCAGGTACTCGGTGGCCATCCAGTCGCGCAGGCCGGCGACGGCTCCGGCAGCGGCGGACGCGGCACCGTCCAGCTCGGCGCGCAGGCTGGGAGGCACGTCGGCGCCCGCGGCGAATTCGGCGAACCAGCCAGCGCCGGCCCTGACGCTCAGCCACTCGCCCAGCTGGTCGGTGACCGTGCGCACCTGGCGCGGTGCGGCGAACAGGCCCTGCCGCGCTCCCGTTGCCAGTGACTCCCGGTGACCGGTCAGGGCCTGCGGGATGCGGCCCATCCGCCGCGCGATGACGGCCCAGTCATCGGCCGTCTTGGTTGGCATCAGCAACAGGACGCTGCGGATCCGCTGGATGGGACCGAAAATATTGGACACCTCGCGCAGGTTCTCCCCCGCCTCGCTCATGGCCAGGAAGGCCCCGAGCCGCTCACGCAGCAGCCGGGCGCACCGCCGCTCGTCGCCGTCGGCCGCCACCGCGGCGCCCGGCAGGGCATCCAGCGCGGCCAGCGCCGACCGGGCGAGGTCGTCCCTGGCCTGCTGCCCGGCGGGCGAGAGATCCTGCATCCTGTCCTCTTCCGGGCGCAGCCCGAGGACAGTAGCCACGAAGGGATCGAGCTCGGCGAGCTCCGCGACGAAGGAATCGGCTGCGGTGCGGACGGGCCGCCCGGCTGCATCTAACGTGATATCCGGCATGTCAGCATTGTGCCTTGCCCGGTCAATACCGCGCTCGAACCGTCCCTCGGCAACTACGGCATCCGGCCGCCGGCGACGGCCGGACCGGCCGCGGCGCCTGCAGCGGCCAGCTAGTCCTGCTCTTCCAGGACGCCCATCGCCATGGCGAGAAGCCGGATCAAGTCGCTGTCCTCCTGGCTGCGTGGCGGATTCCTCGCCACGTACTCCTTCATGAGGTGCAGGCACTCGGCGAAAGCCGCCGCCCGCTCGCTCAGCCTCTCGAGATCCGCCGTCAGCCTTTCGTGCAGCTGACGCTCGTCCTCGGTCCAGGCCATTCCCCCGCCCCTCTCCGCGGCCTATGCCCAGGCATACGTCATCGCTAGGTACGGTCCGGAGAATGTCCGGTTAGGCTTACCATCCGCCAGCCTCGAGGGCCGGTCAAGCCTAGCCACTTCAGCCACGGCGGGAGCTAGCGGCGCATCGCGGCAGGCACGTCGCCGAACCTGCCGCGACGGAAGTCCGCGATTACCAGCCGCGCAGGTCGACCGGCCAGACGTCGACGACGTCGTCCCCGGAGCAGAGATACAGCCGCTCGTGGTAGGCCATCGTCGGGTCGACGTGCCCCGGTACCAGCCTGACCCGGTCCCCCACCGCCAGCGGCGGCGAGAACGTCGTGTGCTCATCCGAGCAGAACCACACCCGCTCCCCCGCGATCTGGGGGTTGCCGTGGTCCATGCCGACCGTCTTGAGCCCGGCGTCGGCGACCGACCACTCGCCATTGCTCGACACCACCGTGGCCAGCACGAACACCGCCTGCCGGAACGGCAGCCCGAGATGCCCGTACGCGACGTCCATCAGCGCGTACGAGCCAGCCTGGATCTCCGACGCCCAGGTGTTGATCGCGTACGTGCCGGTCCCGCCGGCCGACACCAGCTCGCCGCCCACGTCCGCATGGGCGGCCACCAGCAGCTCCATGGACACCCCGCACTGCCGCTCTCGCTCGGCCGCGTCCGCCAGCCCGACGACGTGGCCCTCGTAGCCCATCACGCCGCGCACCGCCAGGCCGCGCTGCCGGGCCAGCTCCGCCAGCCGCCCGGCCGCCGCCGGCGCGCAGCCGCATCGGGGCAGGCCCACATTGACGTCGATGACGACCTCGCGCACCCCGCCGGCCGCCGCCGCCTCGACCGTCTCCGGCGAATCGACAGCAACGGTCACCCGCGCTCCGGCCGCCACCAGGGCGCCGATCCGCCGGGCGTCCAGCACCTCGTTGCCCAGCAGCAGATCATGGCCGAGGCCGGCCGCGACCATCCCCTCGCACTCGCGGATGGTGGCGCAGGTGAAATTCCGGTGCCCGGCGCGGGCCTGGAGCCCGGCCAGGCTGGTGCACTTGTGCGCCTTGACGTGCGGGCGGAGCCGGTCGCCGGGCAGGTCCGTGGCCATCGCGGCGATGTTGTCCGCCAGCGTCGGCGCATCGACGATCAGCGCCGGCGTGGGCAGGTCAGCAACCTTTGTGATCATGCCGAATTCCTACCATGCCGAGCCAGACCGCGTTCCTGCCCGGCGGCCGGGAGGTCAGCGCCCGGCTCCTGGCGGCGGCGGGCACGGTCGGTGCCGGGATCTGACCGCCAGGCCCAGCGGCTAGAGTCGACCCGTGACTGACCGGGCGATCTTGATAACGGGGGCCTCGCGCGGTATCGGCCGTGCCGTCGCCGAGGCATTTGCCGCGCAGGGGGACCGGGTCGCGATCCATCACCGGGACTCGGCTGCGCTCGCCGCCGAGGTACTGGCCGGGCTGCCCGGCCGCGAGCATGTGGTCGTGCAGGCCGACCTGGCCGACCCCGAGGCGGTGCGCGCCATGGTGGATGAGGCCAGCGATCGGCTCGGCGGCATCGAGGTGCTCGTTAACAACGCCGGGATCTTTCGTTCCCATCCGATCACCGAGGTGTCCTACGAGCAGTGGCAGTCCGCCTGGCAGGCGACCCTCGGGGTCAACCTGATCGGGGCGGCTAACGTCACCTGGTGCGCGGTCCGGCACATGATGGCGGGGGGCGGCGGGCGGATCGTCAATGTCTCCTCGCGCGGCGCCTTCCGCGGCGAGCCGGGCCAGCCCGCCTACGGGGCGAGCAAGGCCGGACTGAACGCCTTCGGTCAGTCGCTGGCCAGGGCGCTCGCGCCGCACGGGATCTCGGTCGGCACCGTCGCGCCCGGCTTCGTCGAGACGGACATGGCGGCCACGCGCCTGACCGGGCGCTCCGGTGCGGAGATCCGGGCCCAGAGCCCGTTCGGCCGCGTCGCCCGTCCGGACGAGATCGCGGCCGCCGTCCTGTATCTCGCCTCGCCGCAGGCAGAGTGGGCCAGCGGCGCCGTCCTGGACCTCAACGGCGCTTCCTACCTGCGCACCTGAACTCCCGCGCGGCCCGCCCGGCGCAGCCGACGGCGGCCCGGCAACGTCGGCGCGCCGACGTCAGGCTTGCGCTCGCGGCGCCGATGACCGACAGTCATTGCGCATGGAGACAGAGTTGATCGAGGTGCGAACCGGCCGTCACGAGGGCGTGTTCAACCTCACCGCCAGGTGCCAGGAGTTCGTCGCGGCGGCGGCGGGCGGCGACGACGGGCTGCTGCACGTATTCGTTCCGCACGCCACGGCGGGCCTGGCGGTGCTGGAGATCGGCGCGCACAGCGACGAGGACCTGCTCGCCACGCTGGCGGACCTGCTGCCAGCCGATAACCGCTGGCGGCACTCGCACGGGTCGCCGGGCCACGGCCGCTCGCACGTCTTGCCCGCCTTCCTCGCGCCATTCGCGGTACTCCCGGTGGTGGGCGGCTCGATCGCACTGGGCACCTGGCAGTCCGTCGTGCTGGTCGACGTGAATATCGATAACACCAACCGCCGGGTCCGGCTTTCCTTCATCGGCTAGGGCGCCGGGTCACCGACCAGGATGACCTCGAGGGTGCGCGGGCCGTGCACGCCCTCGACTCGTTCTAGCTCAATGTCGCTGGTGGCGGACGGGCCGCTGATCCAGGTCAGGGGCGCGCCGGCGCTCGCCGCCAGCCAGACGACGGCCTGCGGGACGACTTCGACGACCTGCTCCGCGCGCACGATGCACAGGTGGTAGTCGGGCACGAGCGTGATAGCGCGGCGGCCCTGGTCGGGCGAGCCGTCCAGCACGATGGTGCCGGTCTCGGCTATGGCCACCGCCGCGCCGGTCACCGCGCCGTCGCAGGCATCCAGCGCCCGGGCGTCCAGGCCGTTGTCGGCCACGACCTCGACGTCGGCGGCCAGGGTGCCTCGGCCGGGCAGGTCCAGGCCAGCGGGAACGACGACGCGGCGGGCGCCGCGCCTGGTCAGCGCCGCCGCGATCTCGCCCGCCAGCCCGGCGGCGGTGGTGCGCCGGACGGTGGCGCGGTAGTCGGTGAGGCGGCCGGCGAGCAGATTCAGCAGCTCGGCCTCGTCCCGGTCGCCGCGCGTCCGGTAAGCGCGACCGGGCTCGCCGGGGCCAGGCTCGCCGGGGCCGGGCTCGCCGGGGCCGGGCTCGCCGGGGCCGGGCTCGCCGGTGGGCTGGGCGGCCGCGGCCGCGTTGGCCTTCCGGATCCGCGCCAGCACCTCGTCGCGGGCGGTCACGCGCGGTCCCCGGCCGCGGGCTGACTGCCGCCCTCGGGCTGACTGCCCGTCTCGGGCTGACCGGCGGGCCCGGGCTGGTTACCACCATGCTCTTGCTGCCACCACTGGCGGAAGGTCATGGCCGGCGGGACCGGGGCATCACGGGCTCCCGTCCAGGCCGACAGCGGCGGCGGCAGCCGGCGGATCCGGCCGCCCCGGCCAAGAACGCGACCCGAGCGGGCGGCCCGCTGCGCGGCCCGATACCGGCCGCCGCTGGCCATTACCCACGACGCGGCAGCCATGCTGACCGCCTCCGGGCCGGGCAGCCGGTGCTCGCGGCGCGACTCCTCCACGTGCCGGGCCCGCAGGTCGACGAGGATCGCGGGAAGGTCGATCTTCACCGGGCACACGTCGTAGCACGCGCCGCACAGCGACGAGGCGTACGGCAGGGAAGCGTTGTCCTGCACGCCGGTCAGCTGCGGCGACAGCACGGCACCGATCGGGCCGGGATACACCGAGCCATAGGCATGACCGCCCACCCGCTCATAGACCGGGCACACATTCAGGCATGCGGAGCAGCGGATACAGTGCAGCGCCGCCCGGCCAGTGCGGTCGGCGAGCGTCGCGGTGCGCCCGTTATCCAGTAGTACGAGGTGGAACTGCTGCGGGCCGTCGCCGGGCGTCACCCCGGTCCACATCGAGGTGTACGGGTTCATCCGCTCGCCGGTGGACGACCGCGGCAGCAGCTGCAGGAACACCTCAAGGTCGGCCCAGGACGGCAGCACCTTCTCGATGCCCATCACGGTGATCAGCGTCTGCGGCAGGGTCAGGCACATGCGGCCGTTACCTTCCGACTCCACCACGCACAGCGTCCCGGTCTCCGCAATAGCGAAGTTGGCGCCGCTGACCCCGACCCTTGCCGAGAGGAACTTTCGCCTCAGGTGCAGCCGTGCCGCCTCGGCCAGTGCCGCCGGGTCGTCGGTCAGGGCCGGGTCAACATCGCCCATCTCACGCAGGAAGATCTCCCGGATCTCGGCCCGGTTGCGGTGAATAGCGGGGACCAGGATGTGCGAGGGACGATCCTGGCCGAGCTGGACGATCAGCTCCGCCAGGTCGGTCTCGTACGCGGCGATGCCGTCGGCCGCGAGCGCGTCGTTCAGCCCGATCTCGTCGGTGGCCAGCGACTTGACCTTGACCACCTCGGTAGCGCCGGCCGCCGTCACGAGGTCAGCCACGATCCGGTTGGCCTCACCGGCGTCCCTGGCCCAGTGCACGGTACCGCCGTGCTCGATCACCCGGGTTTCCAGCTGTTCCAGGTAACGGTCCAGATGGGCCATGGTCTCGGCCTTGATGGCCTCGCCCGCGTCCCGCAACTGCTCCCAGTCCGGAAGTTCGCCGACCGCCGCCGCCCGCTTGGCCCGGATCGTCGACGTGGCCTTGCCCAGGTTGCGCCGCAGCTGGCTATCGGCCAGCGCCCGGCGGGCCGCCACCGGGAACGACTCGGCCCCGCGCAGGTGCCCGACGCCCCGCGGCGCTGTCGGCATGCCGAGGAATGTCATCCGGGCTCCCCCGCCCCGCCCGCCGTGCCCGCCCTCGCCCTGCCCGCCGTGCCCGCCCTCGCCCTGCCCGCTCTCGGCCGCCCGGCGCCGCCCGCCGGCAGCGGCCCGGCCGCCCGCGTCGAGGCCAGGATCTCCGCCAGGTGGACCGTCCGGACCCCGGCCCGCAGCCGGGACAGGCCGCCGCCGATGTGCATCAGGCAGGAGCTGTCGCCCGCCGTGACCACCTCGGCCCTGGTGTCCAGCACGCTGCGCATCTTGTCGGCCAGCATCGCGGTGGAGGTATCCGCGTTCTTAACGGCGAAGGTTCCGCCGAACCCGCAGCAGACGTCCGCGTCCGGCAGCTCGACCAGGTCAAGGCCGGCCACGTTGCGCAGCAGCCGCAGCGGCTTGTCGGCGACCCGCAGCACCCGCAATGAGTGACACGTCGGGTGGTAGGTGACCCGGTGCGGGTAGTAGGCGCCCACGTCCTCCACGCCGAGCACATCGGTCAGCAGCTCCGACAGCTCGAACGTGCGGCCCGCCACCGCCTGCGCCCGGCGCGCCAGCCGCTCGTCGCCGAACCGCCGGGCGACCATCGCGTGCTGATGGCGAACCGAGCCCGCGCACGATCCGGAGGGTATGACCACCACGTCGCTGCTCTCGAACACCTCGACGAAGCGGCGCACCAGCGGCAGCGCCTCGCGCTGGTAGCCGGTGTTCACGTGCATCTGGCCGCAGCACGTCTGCGCCTGCGGGAAGACGACCTGGTGGCCGAGCCGCTCCAGCAGCGTCACCGTGGCCCGGCCCACATCCGGGAATAGCGTGTCGGCCAGGCACGTCACGAACAGCGCGATCCGCACCGCCTCACTCCCCCGTGGATCTGGTCCCGGGGCCCCCGGCAGAGGTGGCCACGAGGCCCCCAGCGGTACCTGTCACGCTCACCACGTCCTCCCGTTACCCGGCTGTCAGTGTCAGGTTAGCGATTGGAACGTGTCAACCGGCGCGCCGGCCGCCGCCTTTCGTGATCGCGGCCGAAACGGCGGCCCGGCAGGCTGTCGGTCGCCGCCGGCGGGACTTCGGGCCGCGCCGGAACCCGGCGGCCGGTGATCACTACCGTTTCGCCGCGTTATGCGCGAAAAAACGGAAGTGATCACGAAGCCCCGTGGGCTTGCCTCAGGCGACAGTCTCCACGAGCTGGGAAATAGTCGTGACCATAGGGGCGGCCGGGCGGCTGGTTCGCGGCCGTTCGGCCAGGCGGGCCAGGGTACGGCCGGATGCGATAGCGTGAACGCTCTGCGGGCATGCTGACCCGGCGCCCGCGATCAGGCTGGCGCGCCTGGCGGATGGCAGGAGACCTCGCCACCGCGCGGCGGCCGGCTAGCTCGGCAGAGCCCGGGCACACCTCTGATGGCCGCGCAGCCGTCCCGGCCGGGACCGGCGCGCAGAGACGGGCGGTAGGCGACATGAACGGGCAGCAGCCGGACATCACCGGGCTCCGGCAGGACCTAGACGAGGTGGACGGCGGCATCGTGCGCCTCATCGCGCAGCGGCACGAGATCATCACCGCCATCGCGGAGGTAAAAGAGCACGGCGACGCCGGGATCCAGGACGTCGACCGGGAGCGGCAGGTCCTGGACACCGCGTCGGCCGCGGCGGCGGAGCTGGGCGTCTCGGCCAGCCTCGTCCGCAGGATCTTCCGCGAGCTGATCAGCGACTCGGTGGCGCAGCAGGCCGGCCGGCTGAACGGAGACGCGGGCGGCCGGGTCAAGGTGGCGTATCAGGGCGTCGCGCACGCCTACAGCGACGCTGCCGCGCAGAAGTACCTGGCCGGCCGCGGGCTGGACGGGGACCTGACGGGCCACCGGACCTTCCGCGAAGCGGCCGGCGCGCTGCTGGACGGGCGGGCCGACCTGGCGGTACTGCCTATCGAGAACACCACGGCCGGCAGCATCAACGAGGTCTACGCGGTGCTGCGCGAGCATGAGCTGTTCATCGTCGGCGAGGAGACCTGGAAGGTCGAACACTGCCTGGCCGGCGTGGCCGAGGTGCCGCTGTCGGCGCTGACCCGGATCCTGTCACACCCGCAGGGTCTGGAGCAGTGCTCGCAGTTCCTGCTCTCGGTCCCGCAGGCGGTTCCGACCAGCTACTTCGACACCGCCGAGGCGATGCGGGCGGTGGCCGCCGAGGGCGACCCGGGCGCGGCGGCGATCGGCTCCCTCGACGCCGCCGCCGCATACGGCCTGGCGGTGCTGCGGCACAATATCTCCGACCGGATGGATAACTACACCCGGTTCGTGGTGCTGTCCCGCGCGCCGGCCTCTGTGGACCTGCGGATCCCCTGCAAGACGAGCCTCATCCTGGTCACCGGGCACGAGGAGGGCGACCTGCTGCGGTGCCTGGAGGTGCTGTCCGGCAGCGGTCACTCGATGACCAAGCTGGAGTCCCGGCCGCGGCCAGGCCGGCCCTGGGAGTACATGTTCTTCGTCGATATTGAGGGCAACGCCGCCGATCCGCGGACCGCGGCCGCGCTGGACGAACTGCGGGCGGCGGCGCTGTTCGTCAAGATCCTGGGCAGCTACCCGGCCAAGGCACTGCGGTCGCCCGCGAGGACCAGCGACCTGGCTGGCCGCCAGCCCGCCGGGGATACGCAACCACGACCAGGAACGGCGTCCGCCACCCAGGACCCGGCCGAGATGCTGGAGGCCGTGGCCGCTGCTCCCAAGCCCGCCGCGGGCAGGTCCCGGCAGTACAAGCTCGTCGACCGGGCCGCCAGGCAGTCCGACACCGTGATCGGAGTCGGCGACCTGCTCATCGGCGGCGACGGCTTTGTCGTGATGGCCGGACCGTGCTCGGTCGAGAGCGAAGAGCAAATCACCACGACGGCCCGTTTCGTCGCCGATCATGGCGCGCGGGTGCTGCGCGGGGGGGTCTTCAAGCCACGGACCTCGCCATATGCATTCCAGGGCCTGGGCTGGGACGGGCTGGACCTCCTCGTGGCGGCCGGGCGCGAGGCTGGCCTACCGGTGGTCACCGAGGTGATGGCCGTCGACCAGGTAGCGCGGATGTCCGCCGCGGCGGACATCCTCCAGGTCGGGGCCCGCAACATGCAGAACTTCGACCTGCTGCGCGAACTCGGCAAGCTGGACCGGCCGGTACTGCTCAAGCGCGGCCTGTCCAGCACCATCGAGGAGTGGCTGGCGGCCGCCGAGTACGTCGTCGCTCAGGGAAACCAGCAGGTGATCCTCTGCGAGCGGGGCATCCGGACCTTCGAGAGCGCCACTCGCAACACGCTCGACCTGTCGGCGGTGGCCGTGGTTCGGGAGCGGTCGCACCTGCCGATCATCGTGGATCCCAGTCACGGCACCGGCAGCCGCCCCTACGTCGCTCCGATGGCCTGGGCGGCCCGGGCCGCCGGCGCGCACGGTCTGCTCATCGAGGTCCACCCGGAGCCGGCCAAGGCCCTGTCCGACTCCGAGCAGAGCCTGTCCCCCGCCGAGTTCGCCAGCCTGATGCGTCACCTGGCCACGATCCCGCAATGGCCGACGGTCCCCGCGCCCGCGTAGCGCAAGGCCCGGCGGGCATGCCCTCCCCCGGGCATGCCCGCCGGGCCCTGCAACCCCCCCGGCCCCTAGCCTGGGGCGAGGAGCAGGACTCGGGCCCGCCGGGCACCCCCCCAGGTAGACGCAATGGGACGAGTCCCACCGCGCCGTCCTGCCCGTGCCGTGACCACCGACCCGGGCCCGTCTGCCGCGCGAACGGCAGTCCCCGGCGGGCCGTGTCTGGCGCCTCGCCCCAGACTTGTGCTAGCAAATCGCACAATCCCGCGGCAGGCCATCCCCGGATTCCGGGGTCCGTCGGGCTGGACACGCCGTCCTACAATCTCCGCTAGCGAGACCTATGGCCAGCAGGTGATGCCGCCGACGCCCCGACGGCGGGGTCGGCCCGGCGGCCTAGCAGCATCCCGACAGCTAAACCGGCAGGCAGGAGGGCAATGGCGCCCCAGCCCACGAGCGCAGTGGCCGCCCGGGTCAGCACGCCGTCCGGGCTGATCGTCGGGATTCCCGAGGGCAGCCGGCTGGTGTTCGGCCGCGGCCCGGACGCTGACCTGACGGTCTCGGTCGGCCGGGGGCTGTCGCGCCGGGCCGGGGTCATCAGCGCGGTCGCCGATGGCGTCTGGATCGCCAACATCAGCCGGACGCACGCCCTCTACACCGAGGGCGAGGGATACCGTATCCGGCTGCCGCGGATGGAGGACAACGGTGAGCCGTCCGGCGGCTGGTTCCTGCGCGTGGGCACGACGCTGGTCGGCTCGCGCGCCATGCTGGACGAGGGCCAGGGACTGTCGGTCATGGTGGCCGGCCAGGGCGCTGGCTGGGGCATCGGCGCGGACAGCGGTCGGGTCCGGCCCGACGGCGACGCGACGGTGCTGCCCCTCTACCTGGATCCCATGACCAAGCTCTTCCTGGTCGCGCTCATGTGGTGCAGGCCCTGGCTGCTGGACCCGACCGCCACGGTGCCACTGCCGCGAACCCCGGAAATCGCCCGGACCGCGCTGGAGGTGACGGGCGCCTACCACGAGCTTGAGCGCTTCGACACCGATCAGGCCTACCGGGACCGCCTGTCGGCCCGCGTCGCCGAGCACATCAAGGTGCTGCGCCGCAAGATCACCGAGCGCGGGCTGATCCGAGCCGATGTGCGGCTCTCCGACGAGGTGGTCGTGCGGGTGCTGATCGAGCACGGGATCATCACCGCCGCCGATCTCGGCAAGCTGAACGACCCGGCGTGGTGCTCCCGCCAGGAGGACCTGTGGTGGACCGTTCAGGAAGGCTGACCAGGCGGCTCGATCCGGCCTGGGCCGGATACGGTCTGGACTACCCGGAGCCGGGCGGCCCCCCGGTCCCGCCCGGCGGCGGTGCGCCATGCAGCGAGTTGACAATGAAGTTCGTGCTGGCCCGCCGCCCTCCGGACCCGGTCACGATGATGCGGTAACGGCCCGGCGGGATCAGCCCCTTGAAGAACACGTGACCCTGATCGATCGCGTAGTTGAACGTGCCCATCTGGTCGGCGGCCGGCCGGTCCGGCGACACGCCATATCCGGCCACCTGCACCGACAGGAGGCCCCAGGGGGGCCAGTTAACCCCGTGCACGACGAACGCGGTGGCCCCGTCGCCGAATGGCTGGAGCACGCCGATCGCCGGGTGGCCGCCCGACAGGTGGGGAAAGACGGACGGAGGCGGCCCCAGCGGCGGCGTGGGCAGGACGGTAGGGCGCGCGGCGGGGCTCGCGGAGTTACCACCGGAGCGGCTGAGCGCCACGCCGAGGCCAGCGCCGGCCCCCATCAGGACGAACGCCGCGGCGACCCGCCCAGCCAGGGGCAGCGTGGCATTGTGCCGCCGCGGCGCCAGGCGGCGGCGCCGCCGGTACCACTGCCGGGTGCCCGCAGAACCCGGGACCGGCAGGGCCAGGTGCGACGCGAACGTCGCACCGTCCTCGCCGGGCTCACTGGGCACGCTGGCGTCGCTGGGCTCGCTGGCGAAGCCGGCCAGGCTGGTGTCACTGGACAGGCTGGTATCGCCAGCGAGGTCGGTGTCACTGGCCGCGCCCGCGCCGACCCGCGGCTCGACCTGGGGCCTGCGCTGGAACTCCCTGATCAGGGCCATGGCCGACTCGGTCAGGTAAGAATGCCCCGTGTCGTTGTCCGACGGCGCGTCCACGAGCGGCCCTAGCTGCTCCAGCAACGTCGCCGACGAGGGACGGTCCCGAGGGCTGCGCTCCAGGCAGGCCGTGATCAGGCTGGTCAGCTCGTCCGGCAGCCCGGTGAGATCGGGCGGCTCCGTCGCCAGTCTGACAAGGACGTCCATGACGGTCTCGCCCTGGTACGGCGCGTGCCCGGTCGCCGCGAACAGCAGCGTCGCGCCCAGGGCGAACACGTCGCTGGCCATCGACGCCTCGCGGGTATCCCGGGCCTGCTCGGGGGCCATGTAGGCGGGCGTGCCCACGGCACCGCGAGTGACGGTGAGCTGGATCCGCTCGGCGGCCCTGGCCACCCCGAAGTCGATCACCCGCGGGCCGTCCGGGGCCACCAGCACATTGGACGGCTTCAGGTCCCGGTGCACGAGCCCGACCCCGTGAATCGACTCCAGCGCCTCCGCGCAGCCCGCGGCCAGCCACCAGATGGTCTCCAGCGGCTGCGGCCCGCAGGAGCGGATCAGCCGGCTCAGCGATGGCGCCGGGATGTAGGCGGTCGCCAGCCACGGGACGTCAGCCTCCGGGTCGGCCGCCACGACGGCGGCGGTGAATATCCCGCTGACCCGGCGGGCCGCCGCCACCTCGTGCGCGAAATGGTCCCGGAATCCGGCCTCCTCGGCCAGTTCGATCTTGATGGTCTTCACGGCGACTAGCCGCCCGGCCGTCGACCGGCCCAGGTAGACCTGGCCCATCGCGCCAGCACCCAGGCGGCCGAGCAGCACGTACGGCCCGATCCGTTCCGGATCCCATCGTCGCAGCTGCTCCAGCGTCGGCTGCGCCACCATCAATTGGCCTCCTATGGCCCCGTTTCCAGCTCACCATAATGCCGAATCTATGGGTGTTAGGGTCCTCTTATGCGAATGCGTAACCATAGCGCCGCCGAACGCCAGGTCCGGCCGCCGCCAGCCCGGTCGCGCGCGGCGGCCGGCGCTGGCCGGCCGGGCAATGAACGGGTGATGCTGGCGAGGTAGATGAGTCGACATCAGCAGACAGCCAGGATATCGGAGCGCACCGGCCGAAACGCCGCCCGCAGCGGCGGCCCTACGTCGCTACCAGCTGATGATCGACGGCAACCGCGCCGAGGCGCGATCTGGCCAGCGCTTTGAGTCCGTCGATCCGTCCCCTCGGCGCGACCTGGGCCACCGCCAGCTCGCCGAAGTGGAAACGTGCGATACCGGAAAACTGCCGCACGAAATGCGCGGGCAACTCGTCAGCATTTCGGACTGGTTTATTATTTCGCGGGCCCGGCCGACAAGCTTGAGGGCACGACAATCCCCTCCGATAAGCCGAACTCCTCGCCTATACCCGGCCTGCGCCAGCGGGCATGGTCGCCGCGATCTGTGCGCCCTCGGCTGAGCGGCCCTTCGCCGTCGGCCCGGGCGGCCCTTCATCGCCCGGCCCGGGCGGCCCTTCATCGCACCGCTGGCGACCCCTCATCGGGCCGCTGGCGACCCGCCGGGCCCGGCTGACGCGATTCTCCGGCTCGCCCCTGGTAGCGTTTCGGCCCTGTGAGCACCCCCGCCCCCACGACCCCCGATGACGGAAGCCTGCCGCACCCTCCCGTGCGGCAGGATCTCCTCGGGTCCCTGCGACCCTGGCAGAAGGCTGCTTATCGCGAGTACTTTCGCGTTCCGCGGCGGGACTTCCTGCTGGTCGCGACGCCGGGAGCAGGAAAGACGGCATTCGCGCTGACGGTAGCGGCGGAGATGCTCGCCCGCCGGGAGATAGCGGCCGTCACGGTGGTCACCCCGACTGAGCACCTCAAGCACCAGTGGTCGCAGGCGGCGCATCGAGTCGGCATCGCCCTGGACTCCGCCTACCGCAACAGCCAGGGTCGGGCATCGGCCGACTACGCCGGCGTCGTGGTGACCTATGCCCAGGTCGCCGCTCATCCCGCGCTGCACAGGCAGCGCACGACGAACCGCCGCACGCTGGTGATCTTCGATGAGATCCACCACACGGGGGACGCGCTGTCCTGGGGCGAGGCGGCGCGGGAAGCGTTCGAGCCAGCAAGGCGGCGGATGGGACTAACCGGTACCCCTTTCCGCAGCGACGCCAACCCGATCCCCTTCGTCACCTATATCGAGGAAGCCGACGGCACTCGGCGCAGCAGCGCCGACTACGTCTACGGGTACGGCCCGGCCCTGGACGACGGCGTCGTCCGGCCGGTGATCTTCCTGGCCTACTCCGGTGAGATGCGCTGGCGGAGCCGGGCCGGCGACGAGATCACCGGCACCCTCGGCGCCCCGATGACGCCGGATCAGCTCGCGTTTGCCTGGCGCACGGCCCTCGATCCCGACGGGGAATGGGTCGCCCGCGTGCTGGAGGCGGCCGACCGCCGCCTGACCGAGGTACGCCGGGGCATGCCCGACGCGGGCGGCCTGGTCATTGCCGGCGATCACGCGGACGCGCGCGCCTACGCCGCGCTGCTGCGCCGGATCACCGGGACCAGGCCGGTCGTGGTGCTGTCCGACGACCCGGCCGCGAGCAAGAAAATCGGCGCGTTCGGTGCGTCGCAGGACCGCTGGATGGTCGCGGTCCGCATGGTGTCCGAGGGCGTCGACATCCCGCGACTGGCCGTCGGCGTCTACGCCACCAGCGTGAGCACGGCGCTATTCTTCGCCCAGGCGGTGGGCCGCTTTGTCCGCGTGCGGCATCGCGGCGAGACCGCATCGGTCTTCCTGCCGTCGGTTCCCCTGCTGCTCGGCTATGCCGCCGAGCTAGAGGCAGAGCGTGATCACGTTCTCAGCCGGCGCGGCGACGACGAGGAGGGCGAGCTTGCCGAGGCGCAGCGCCGTCGCGACACGCCCGACGAACTGGGCGAGGCACCATTCAAGGCCCTGGAGGCATCGGCTCATTTTGACCGGGCACTCTACGACGGGGGCGAGTTTGGCACCTCGGCCGAGGAGGATGAGTTCCTCGGGCTGCCCGGGTTGCTCGAGCCGGAGCAGGTCACCCTGCTGCTGAGTAGGCGGCAGACCGGGCAGGCCCGGACCGGGAGCAGCGGCCGGGCTGCGGCTGGTACGGCCGCAGGGCCGGGCGGGGCCGCCGGCGTGCCTGCGGGCGCCGGGCCGGGCAGCCAGGTGTCCGCGCTGGGGCCCGCCGGGCCTGCCGGGCCGGCCACGGCCGCCGTCGCGGCGCCCGCCGCCTCAGTCTCCACCCGCGAGAGCCTCGCCACGCTGCGCAAGGAACTGAACACCCTAGTCACGGCCTGGCATCACCGAACCGGCCAGCCGCATGCCGTCATCCACGCGGACCTGCGCCGGTCCTGCGGCGGCCCGCCGGTGCCGCAAGCCACCGGCGCCGAGATCCGGGCGCGGATCGACATGCTGCGCCGCTGGGCGTCGGCCCGCCGTTAGCTCCCGCCCGCCTGGCGGGGCCCTCGCGCCGTCCCGCCCCGCGCGCCCCGCCAGCCCCGGACGGCAGCGCAGGCCCCAGGGACGGCGGTCACGTCCGGGTCGTACGGGCCTAGCTGGGCTCGGCCTGCAGGGCGAGGAAGTCACTGACCTTGAGTATCCGCAGGATCTGCCGCTCGGCGGGCCGGATGCTAGCGCGGGTCTCGTCGCGATACAGCCGCGGTGAGCCGGTCCGCACGGCGCGGCCCCTGGTCACCAGCTCGCAGCCGCCCGCGGCCAGCACGTTGCGCACCCAGTCGCTGTCCGTGCCGTAGGTCAGGGCGATGACGTATCCGCCGGGCGCGGCGAAGACGTTCACCGGGGTCCGGTAGGTCCGGCCCGACGCGCGGCCGCGGTGCACGACCACGCCGAAGCCGGGCAGCCACGGCGCAGCATGGACGGTGATGCGGTTCAGCCCTGCCTTGTTGAGCCGGGCGACCGACCGGGGTATCGGCACTCCCCCATTCCACGGGTAACGCGCCCGCCGGTCAATGCCCCCGCCGCGAGCAGCTACAAGCTGGCGGGCTACGGGACGACCGTGATCGGCCAGCGGCTGGCGCGCACCAGGTGAACGGCGAGCGAGCCGACAAAGCGGTGACCGGCCTTGGTCGATGCTCCGACGATCACCGCGTCGGCCGGCAGTTCCTTGGCCAGCCGGACGATCTCGGCGAAGGGATTGCCCTCTCGCTGGACGAACTCCGCGCAGATCCCGATCCGTACGCTCTGGGTCTCGACCATCTCCCGGAGCTCATCGGCGATTTCGTCGTGCGCCTTCTGCATGGACGGGATGGCGGCGATCCCGACCCCGGCCGCGATGGTGTAGGTGCGCACGTACAGGCACACCAGGCGCGCGCGCTGCCGGTACGCCATCCCGCCGGCGTAGGCGCCGGCGCGCAGCGAGGTCTCGGAGCCGTCGACGCCCACCAGGAGCACGGGTGAACGCGGGTCAATCACGTGCTAACGGTACCTATCTGGCGGGGGCCAGGCACCCGTCCTGGCCCCCGCCGTCTGCTGCCTGAGTGACTTGAGCGCCCCCTGGACAGGCCGCGGACGAGCTGGCGCTGTTACCTACCAGCCGTATATCCGGGCCGGCAACCGGTGCATCGGCGCCTGATCCGGGCCGGGATAGGCAATCAGCACGACCATATCGTCGGGGTCGCGCCCCTCTACCGCCGTGGAGCCCTCGGCGGTGCGGGTTTCGCGGTGCGCCAGCCGCCGCTTGAGCACGTGCTCGCATCGGTCCAGGTCCTCTTTCCCGGCGGCGCTCCAGATGACGTACTGGACGCCTACGCCGCCGAGCGGATGGGAAGCGTTGCTGCCCATCGCCCGCAGGATCAGCTGCGATCCGGACGTGCTGGCCAGCAGCGCGGCCGTCGGGTCACGGTCGACCAGCTCGAGGCCCAGGACGTCCTGGTAGAAGGCCACCGACCGGTCCAGCTCCTGCACGAACGTCACCACCGAGCCGAGCCGAGCATCGCCTGCCATCCCGAACCCCAATCTTGTCAGCTTGCCGGGAGATCCACTCCGCTACCGGGCTACCAGGTCCCGCGGGTCATGTCCGGCCACCGGCCACCCGCAGGGCCCACCAGATGAGCGGCACCTGCAGCGGGAGCCGGCCGTAGGCAACCGCCCGCTGGGCTACTGGCCGATGGCGCCAGTCGACGGCCATCTGAACATTTGCCGGGAAGACCGCCGCGAACAGCGCGGCGGCCGCGAGGCTCCCGGTCCGCCGCGTTCGCGGGCAGGCGATGGCCGCCGCGGCGGCCAGCTCCGCCGCCCCGCTGGCGTAGGTCCAGCCGCGCGGCGGACCGGGCAGCCACCGGGGGACGATCGTGTCGTAGGGCCGCGGTCGGGCGAAGTGCGTAATTCCCGCGGCGGCCAGCAGCGACGTGAGGGCCACCGCGCCTGGTTGAGTGGCAGCCACGGCAGGCACCCCCGGTCTCGGGCACGGCCGCTCGGGCTTCCGAGCGCAGAACGAATCTACGACATGGCGCGGCGGAACGGGCGCGGCGCTCCGGAGTCCGCCGGCGCGCCGGCCGCCGCCGCGGCGCGGCGCGGCGCGTCAGAGTTTCAGCGCCTGCGCCAGCTGGCGGTAAATGCCCGGCAGGTCGGCGCCGGGCTCGGTGAGCACCTGGATGCAGACGTGGTCGGCGCCGGCCTCGAGATGCTCGGCGAGCCGCGCCGCGATGTCCGCCCCGCTGCCATGCGCGACGAGCGCGTCGATCAGCGCGTCGCTCCCGCCGTCGCTGAGATCCTCGTCGCTCCAGCCGAGCCGGCGCAGGTTGCTGGTGTAGTTGACCAGGCCGAGGTAGGGCTTTTGGACGGCCGGCCGGCCGATGGCGCGGGCCCGCTGCGGGTCGGTGTCCAGCACCACCTTCTGCTCGGGCGCCAGCACCGGTCCGGTGCCGAGGATCTCACGCGCGCGCCGCGTGTGCTCGGGCGTGACCAGGTAGGGATGGGCTCCGGCGGTTCGCTCGGCGGCCAAGCGCAGCACCTTGGGGCCCAGCGCGGCCAGGACCAGGCTGTCGGGCGGAACGCCGTCCGCCAGCAACGTGTCCACGTAGCGCGTGAGCGCCTCGTACGGCCGCACGTACTCCTGGGTGGCCTCCGGGTGGCCCGTCCCGACGCCGAGCAGGAACCGGCCGGGGTGGCGGGCCTCGATTCGCCGGAAGGACGCCGCGACGACGCGGGCGTCGTCCTGCCAGATGTTAACGATGCCGGTCGCCAGCGTCAGCGTGCTCGTCGCGTCGATCAGCTGCTCGGCCTGCGTGAGGTCGCCGGTGGGCGAGCCGCCCAGCCACAGGGTGCCGTAGCCGAGCTGTTCGAGGACGAGGGCCAGTTCCGGCGTCACCCCGCGCCAGTGCCGCCAGACTCCGACTCGCCTGAGGTGATTACGCGCTAGCCCGGTCATCTCGTCCGCTCCTTCGCTCGCGGCCGTCCGCTGTCCTTCGGCTGGCAGGATAACGCGCGGCGGTCAGGCCGCCGCGGCCGCAGCGCCGCGATCGCCGGCTAGGCCGCTGGTGACCGGCCGAACGACCGCAGGTAGGCCGGCGTCGGCGTGCCGACCCCCGTCACGTCGTCGTAACCGGGCGTGGCGTGCAGCGTGAAGTCGCTCCCCAGCGTGAACAGCACGCCCTGGCGCACCCCGTGCGACAGGCCCGCGTCGACGGCCGTCGCGAATGTCGCGCCGCCGGGATGGTCGCTGATGTCGCGGAAGGCGCCCAGGCCCCGGCGCTGGTCGCGCTGGTAGATCTCGGGGTTCGCGAAGCCGATCGGGAACCGTGCCACCTGCTGAGCGTCGGCCTGGACGCCGGCGAACAGCGGGCTGGCCACGCTGGTGCCGCCGAAGCCTGCCTCGGCCCAGCCGGCGGAGCCGTCGGGCAGCGGCTGGGTGAAGCCCACCATGGTGGCGGCGAGCAGGTCGCCTTCCATCGCGACATCGGGAACCACCCGCATCGGCCTGGCGGAGTACGTGCCGGTGAGCAGCATGTGCGCCAGCGAGGCCGGGACGACGCCGCGCTGATACGACGGCTGGGCGAAGTAGCTGCTCGTGCCGCCGCCGGCCCCGAACAGGAAGGTCCCGGGCAGCGAGGACCAGGAGGTGCCGTCCTGCACGGTCGCCTCGGAGTCCCCCATGCCGGTCTCGAACAGGTAATTGTGGTGCGCGCCGATTCCGATCGCGCTGGCGCCCACCCCCGTCGCCCAGGGGTCCGACGCGGGAAACGTGGCCTGGGGCTGCGATGAGTTCGGGTCGCAGTTGAGCCCGCTGCCCACGATGCCCGGGTCGTTGGTGCTGCAGTCACCGGAGGCGAAGTAGAAGCCGATGCCCTCGGTGGCGCCCTGCTCGAACGCCTGGGTGTACGCCTGGATGGTGCTGGCCGGCTCGTCGCCGTTGTAGTCGAACAGGTCCTCGTCCCAGGAGTTCGTCACGATCGTCGCCAGCCGATGGTCGATGATGCTGGCGAACGCGCTCAGGAAGTCATTGTCCTGGCAGGAGTTGGCCCCGACATAGAGCACCCGGGCGCCGGGGGCCATGGTGTGCACGGCCTCCACGTCCAGCGACTCCTCGGGTTTCCACCCGGCGGGACCGCCGCAGGCGGCCTGGCTGTTCCACTGCGCCGGCGTGCTGATCTGGCGGAACTGGCCCCTGGCGAACTGCGGGAAGTGGTTGTACCTGGCGAACGTGTTCGCGTCGGACTCGATGGTCGGCGAACCGTAAGCGTCGACCACGGCGACCGTCGTGCCCTTGCCCGTCAGCCCGGTCTTCGCGACGCCGTAGGCATCGCGAAGCTGGTTGGGCGTATAGCCGCAGACCGGCAGCGGGTTGGCGTGCCCGTAGGCGGCAGGCAGGCCAGCGGGCCTCTGCTGGCCCCAGTAGGCCGAGCACGGGGATAGCCCGATGTAGGGCGGCGCGCCCCGAGAACGCACCACGCGCCTGACCCTGGTGGGCGTCGGGACGGCCGCCGTGCGCGTCACTGCGGGCGCGTTGTCCAGCCCGGAGACGGCCAGGACCACCGAGGTCAGGGCGGCGGGAATCACCACGGTCGTGCTCGGCGCGTAGTAGACGTGCCCGGAGTGCGCGTAGTCCCGAAGCTGCGTGCCGAACGCCCTTCCGGCGTCCGCCGCCGTGCCGGAGACTGACACGTACTGCTCAGTACTCGCGGTGATCTTGAGGCCGGAACCGGTCAGCCAGGAGTCCACCCGCTGAACCTGCGTGCGCGCCGGCCCGAACGCGGCGTCCTGCGCCGCAGCGGTCAGGTAGTGCCCGTACTGCGCGCTTCCGGGCGTGGAGACCTCCCGAGCATAGGCAGCCAGCCCGGCCGCGCTGCGTCCGGCCAGGTAGACCCGCGCGGAGATCATCGCGCCGGCCGGCGTGCGGCCGCGCTGCGCCGCGGCGGTCGCCCACGCCGGATGGGTGCGAGGCAGCGGCCGGGTCGACGGGGCCGCCGCCTGCGCTGGGCCCGCGAAGGCGAACGCGCCCGCGATCATCGCGGCGACGGCCGGCACCGCGACCGCGCCGAAAGCCCGGCCGCGGCGCATGCTGACTGCATGACGCATGTAACGGATCCCCCTCCGCGTCGACGGCCCGCAGCCGATGCCGGGCCCGCCCGCGCGCCCCCAGAATTGCCGCGCCGACTCGATGAGGTGATTTCTACACGCTTCTCGGAGCCCTCCGCAAGGTCTTTGCGATACGTGCAATTTAATAGCGCATGACCCGGGCGGAAGTTACCAATTCAATGTGTCATTAACCGGGCAACTGAGATCAGCGGCCGGCCTCGGCATGGCGCGTTTGGCGGCTGGCCAGGAGGTACCTCACGCCCTGCATGGTCCGTGGCAGCGCTTCCACTTGCGGCCGCTGCCGCAGGGGCACCGGTCATTGCGGCCACGCCGGGAATCCTGCGCGGCGTAGACGGCCATCAGCTCGGCGGGTGCCCGGCCGGCGCGCAGCAGCATGGCCATGGTGCCCATGGGCTTGGCGATGTGGTGGAAGAAGTCCTTGTAGCCGGGGCACAGGTAGTGCTGGCCGGGCTCGCCGTACGGGGACGTGGCGAACCGGTCCTTGGGGCAGCCGCCGTGGCAGGCGTGGCGGACGTCGCAGTCCCGGCAGAACTGGGTCAGGGTGTCGCGCTTGTCCTGCCCGAACCTCGCTTGCCGGGGCGAGGCGATCAGCTCCAGCATGTGCTTGTCCTGGATGTTTCCGAGCAGGTAGCCGGGCTCGACGTAGTGGTCGCAGGAGTACAGGTCGCCGGTGTGCTCGAGGGCAAGCTGGAGCCCGCAGGTCTCCGCGTGCACGCACATGCCGCCACGCTCGCCGGACCAGTTCGCCAGCGCAGTGTCGAACATCTGCACGTACACGGCGCCGATGTCGCGGCGTACCCACTCCTCGAACACCTCGATCATGAACCGCCCGTACTGGTCAGGCCCGACCGAGCGGTGCGTGACCAGGTTCCCCTCCTGCGTATAGAGCGGGCGTCCCCTGACTCCGTCACCCCAGCCGGCGTCGGCGACCGGCAGGGTCTGCTCGGTCGCGCGCTCGATGATGGGAATGAACTGGACGAATGTCGCGCCCAGCTCGTCCCGGAGGAAGGTGTAGACGAGTCGCCCGTGGTCGCCGTTGACGGCATGGATCGTGGTGAGCACGTTCCAGTCGATCTCGTGGCGCTGGAGCACGTGCAGGCCCTGCAGCACCCGGTCGAAGGTGGGCTTGCCCCCCTTATCCACCCGGTAGGCGTCGTGCATCTCCCGTGGCCCGTCAATCGAGATCCCGACCAGGAAGTCGTTCTCCTTCAGGAACTCGCCCCACTCGTCGTCCAGCAGGGTGCCGTTGGTCTGGATCGTGTTCAGGATCCGCTGGCCGGGCCTCGCCAGAGCCCGCTCCAGCTCGACGGAGCGGCGGAAGAAATCCAGGCCCATCATTGTCGGCTCGCCGCCCTGCCAGGCGACCACGACCTCCGGGGCCCGCGCATGCGCCTCCAGCAGCTGCCGGATGTAGGTCTCCTGGAGCTCGGCCGCCATCCGGAACCGGCTGCCCGGGTACAGCATCTCCTTGGACAGGAAGAAGCAGTACTCGCAATCCAGGTTGCAGACCGCCCCGGTCGGCTTGGCCATCACGTGGAAGGCCAGCGGGGCCCCGGGCATCGTCAGGACCGGGCCGCCGGCCGCCGACGGGTCCCCCGCGTCCCCAGCGCCCCCCGCCCGGCCAGGGGCGCCGGGATCTACGGCCGTCAAAGGTCAGGCACCCCCGGAAAATCGATGTGTAGCTCGCTGGAGCCGCCGAACGCGACCTGCCGGGGATCACCACACCAGGCCCCCGCCCGCGCACCGCGCTAAGGCTCGTACCCTTAGGTAACACTTACGACACAGAAAGTAAGCAAGATCCAGGCGGCCGGGACTCGCCCGCGGATGAACCCGGAGCGCTCGGGCTGGTCCTGTTCGGCGGCCTCGGTTACATCGAGGCGGCCAAGGCGGCCGGGATCTCCGCGGCCAGCATGGCCGGGCTGCTGCGCACGGCCCTGCCGGGACGGGCGGAAGCCGCCGATGCCCGGGTCTGACGCGGACCCACCCCGTGCTCACCGAGCAGCTCGGCTTCGAGGGCCCGGGGCTCCAGGCCGAGTAGGCGGGGGCGGAGGTAGCCGAACGCGTGGCTGAGGAGCCGGGAGACCTGCATCTGGGAAATGCCGAGCTGCCGACCGATCTCGGACTGCGTCAGGTCGCCGTTGAAGCGCAGCAGCAGGATTGCCCGCTCGCGAGCGGGCAACTCTCCCCAGTGCGTCGCGACCGCCTGCATGGTGAGCATGTGCTCAACCCGCCGATCCTCCCCGCCGATGAGGTCAGCTAGCTTGGCCCCGTCCGGCCGGCCGACCACGGGCGCATCCAGTGAGGACGTCTGGAAGGCCATCGCCGCGAACTGGGCGTCGCGGACATCGCCGCCGCTGACCCCCAGGTAGTGAGCCAGGTCGGACTCGGCAGGCGGCCGACCCAGTTCCTGGGTCAGGTGCCCGGTCGCCTCGCGGACCTCCAGGACCAGCTCCTGGGCTGAGCGCTTGATGTGGACGGGCCAGCCCTTATCCCGGAAGTGCCGCTTGATCTCGCCGATAATGGTCGGCTGCGCGTAGGCGGCCAGGCTGCCACCCCGGGCCGGATCGAAGTTGTTGATTGCCTTCATCAGTCCGACGTAGCCGACCTGCATCAGGTCCTCGTCCGACTCGGACCTGCGCATGTACCGCTGCGCGCAGAACCTGACCAGGCCGCGGTGCCGCCTTACCAGCAGGTCACAGGCTGCGGCGCGGCGCTCGCTCCCCCTCGGCTGCGCATGGGCGATCCGCAGCAGTTCGGCGTCATCCAGCCCGGCCAGCGAGCTGCGGATCTCGTCGGCCGGAGCTGCGGAGACCGCCGCCGCGGACGGCCTGGAGGCTGTCTTGGTCGAAGAAATAGTTGTCATGGCTACCTCGGATCACGCGAGTCCCAGTAAGGACTGCCGGAGTCCGGAGCAGCCAGGTACGCCCACCCTGTTGTGTTCCTGCCGCGTTATTTACCCGCAGCGTGACATTTCTATCAGCACAAGACTAACGGACGATTACGGCGTTCCGCCAGCCCGGTCAGGCCAGCAGCGACAGGCCGCCGACGAGCTTGTCCACGCTGTGCGGCGACGCCGGTCCCGGTGCCGCCCGCGGCCGGCCCGCGCCGCTAGCCTAGCGGCAGCAGGAAGGATGCAGCGCCCCATCCGACGCAAGATCGTCCTGATTGTCGACGACGACCTCGCCAGCGCGTCTGAGGTCTGACCCGCGGCCTCCCCGGCCACTTCCCGCCCGCAGCATCCCTGAGGAGCACCAGTGACAGCGATTCCCGCGTCCCACCGCGACCTGCTCGACGGGCAGGTCGCCACCCTGGCCACGATCGGCCCGGATGGCCGTCCCCAGCTCTCGGAGGTCTGGTTCCTGGCCGACGGCGATACGATCTCGATCTCGCTCAACACGAGCCGGCAGAAGACCAAGAACCTGCGGGCCAACCCGGCCGTGAACCTCTTCCTGCTCGACCTCGCCGTCCCGCAGCGATATCTGGAGATCCGCGGTGACGCGGCGGTCTCGCCCGACGATGACTACTCCTTCGCCGACCGGGTCGGCGCGAAATACCACTCCGACCTGCGCGACCACGATCAGCCGGGCCAGAGCCGGGTCGTCGTCACCATCCGCCCGGTGCGGGTGAACGCGGTCGACATGCGGGGCTGAGCGAGCCAGCCGCCTCAGCTGCGCGGGGCGCCCTGTGCGATCACCGCCGTTACCCCGCCGCGGGGGTGCGCTGGCTCGTCACGGTGGTCACCTGCAGGTGCGGGTCGGCCAGGATCTGGGCCTGGCAGAACCGGTCCGGGAGCCACTTCTTGTGGCTGAACAGCGCGGTCTGGTCGGCGTAGTGCGGCGACGCGGGATTCGACGATTCCGAGTACGTGAGGATCGTCGCGCCGACGGGGCACGGGGTGTCATTCCACGTCACTGCCTGGATGAACGAGGACCCGGCGTCGGGCGCGGTCAGCGAGTCGCCCGGGTATTCGTCGGTGAAGATCGCGTTGTAGATCCCGTCGGGGTCGCCGGGGCCGCCGGGTATCGGGATGCGGGCACCACGGTAGGTGACATGCTGGACGGAGCCGAGGGTGGCGTCGAGCGGGATGCGGGCGTGGTCGAGCTGGCTGATGGCATCACCGAGCGCGTCGCGCACCGTCGCGCTGGAGGTGTCGAGCCCGTACGGCGTGCGGACCGGGTCCGAGAGCTGGAATGGGTGCGAGAACGGTGACTGGCCGGAGTTTTCTGCGTTGCCCCAGAACGCGCCGAACAGGACGGCGCCTCGCTGGCTGACGTCCCAGCGCAGGTCCCAGCGGGCCAGGATGGTGCAGGCGCCGCCGATGCGGACCTGCCCGCCGCCGGAGGTCGGGGCGTAACCGCCCGCGGCCTGGAACTGGCGGCACATCTTGACCAGGGCGGCCCGGG
>Ga0209839_10000017_pt1 | contig 62895 bp, 61 predicted proteins | sample OrgsoiDNA2013050_FD_185800 | JGI IMG/M metagenome (GOLD analysis project Ga0209839, IMG submission 185800) | Permafrost soil microbial communities from the Arctic, to analyse light accelerated degradation of dissolved organic matter (DOM) -... | ecosystem: Environmental > Terrestrial > Soil >... | reverse complement strand
ACCCGTTTGATCGAAGTAAATAAAATAAGGGTTTAAACGATTGTAGACATTGTAAATGCTGAAGACCCAGCTGGTGTGCAGCTTTTTATTTTTTTTGTGCGTCGGTGTGTATATGGCTGCCAGGTCCAGGCGGTCATATGGCGGAAGCCTGTACTGATTGATCCTGCTGAAATCCTGGGTCAGCGTTCCTTCTATGACATAAAATTTTTCGGGGTAGGAAGTGGCGTTACCGCTGGCAAAGACAAATACAGCTGAAAGTTTCCAATGTGTATTCAATTCGTAGACTCCGACGGCCGAAAGATCATGGCGGCGATCGTATTTCGCGGGAAATTTCTGTCCGTTATTGAGAGCTGGAAATTGTCTCCAGGTCCAAGATAAAGTATAACCGAGCCAGCCCGTAAACCGGCCCTTTGATTTATTGATATACCATTCCGCTCCATAGCTCCAGCCTTTACCGAATACAAATGAGCCCTCCGGATCGCTGAGAGAGGGTGTATATCCTTCTTTATATTCGATTTGATTTTGCATTTGTTTATAATAGAGTTCGACAGAAGTTTCAAACATATTGTTGCTGAAATTCTTGAACAGGCCCGCGGCATAGAGCCAGCTGATCTGAGGTTGAACGAGGTAGGTGCTTGGAACCCAGAGATCAGTCGGCAAGGTGGTACCGGCGTTACTGACCAGATGTATGTATTGGAGATTTCTTGATACGGAAGCTTTCAGCGAGGTTTGATCGTTCAGCATATAACGAAGCGTGAGGCGGGGTTCAGGTCCCCCATAGGTCTTTACATTTTGTCCTTTCCCGAAATGGGTGCTGTCGGTTTTATTTCCATCAGCGTCCGTCTGGTAAATAGTAAAAGGTCCTACCTGCTCGAAAGCGCTGAAACGAATCCCGGCACTGATATCCATTTTTTGGCTCACCTGCCAATCGTCCTGCAGATAAACTGCCGCTTCCCGCGCATATTTAATATTGGAATTATTCGGGGTAAAAATGACAGAATCCTGATGTCCGTTCAATATATTTGGCGTGAACGTATGATAGGTGTATAGTCCGCCAAAACGGATTTTATGTTTCGGGTTCAGGAAGTAATCAAAATCGGTTTTGACGCTGAGGTCATGGATTCCGGATGAAAGATTCAAGGCAAAATTGTCCTGGGCGCCGTTGAAAGCGAATTTGTAATCGTTATACAGTAAGGTGGTATTGGCAAATAATTTCCGGTTGAACACGTGGTTCCAGCGCAGGGTGGCAGTGGAATTACCCCAGGGAATTTTAGTACTGAATGACCGCTGGGAATTTCTGAAATCAAATACGTCCCTCCCAAAATATCCGCTCAGGTAGACACGGTCTTTTTCCGAAAACTGGAAATTCACTTTTGCGTTCAGGTCATAAAAATAATATCCGGAACCGTAAAAGCTGCTGGACCGCGGTACAAAGGGACTTACCAGCAGGTCAAGGTAGGTTCTTCTGAATGACACAATAAACGAAGCTTTTTGTTTTACCAGGGGACCCTGTACGGATAAACGTGAAGCCAGCAGGCCAAGACCTCCGTCCACTTCATATTTATTCATGTTACCCTCTTTCATGGAAACATCCAGCACGGAAGACAGTCGGCCTCCGTATTGGGCCGGCATTCCTCCTTTGATAAGGGTCGTATTCTTAATGGCATCTCCGTTGAAAATGGAAAAAAATCCGAAAAGATGGCCCGTGTTATACACAATGGCATCATCCAGCATGATGAGGTTTTGATCCGGCCCTCCTCCCCTTACATATAACCCGGTATTTCCTTCTCCCGCATTACTGACTCCCGGTAGCAGTTGTAGTGTTTTCATGATATCCACTTCGCCAAATAATACCGGCAGGTTTTTTACCTGGCTCATCGACAGGTCTATTTTCCCCATTTGTGCGGTTGTTACATTGGCGTCTTTTTTTTTGGCATAGACAACCACTTCCTCATTGGTGTTGTTGCGGAGGTTGATCAGAAAATTAAGGTTGATGTTTTTGTCGAGGTCTATTTCCATGTATTTGGAAATATATCCGACATAGGAGGCTGTCAACACATAGTGGCCCTCCGGTAAAGTGACGGAATAAAATCCATACCCGTTGCTATTAACGCCTTTCTGCTGCGCGTTAAAGCTAACGGTTGCTCCGATCAGGTTTTCGGAAGAAAGGGAATCTTTAACATATCCGGTAATGCTGAATTTATTCTGCGCCTGGAGAGCCAATGCCCACATCAATAAACAAAAAATCGGGATTTTTTTCATCATTCACTCACGGGTGCAGAAAAATGGATGCTGTCGCTTACTTCACCATAATCCAGCATTTTGTCTTTATACACCGGATGATTTTTACCCAGATAGGGGTTCACGATTTTATTACTCGGACTAAGCCAGTATGCTTCGGAGGAATCTGCAAAAGCCTTCGGACTTCGCATATAGTAGATCACACTTCCATCATATTTTACGACCCTGACCAGCGAATACAATTCATCCGTAATCATATTGAATTCCCTTTTCTTTTCTTCCATGGTCTTTTCTCCCTTCAGACCGGCCACGTCACCCTGGATTGACAGGGCCAGACTTTTTGCCGTTTGCACAATAGCCGTATCAGCCTTAAACTGATCAAAGCGGATACTGTCTACAGCGGAGCTGAGTTTACCGGCGGACGATGAAATCCCGGAACTGTCTGCATTTACAAATCCGTCAGCTAACTGGTAATAGCTAATCAATAAGCCGGCAAAAGACCGGTTAAATGCCGAAGTTTTTGAGTTTACGGACAGGGGCAGGTCTTTTTCTTCCGGTTTGTTACTACCGGAATTGTTTTTGTGAAGCACCAGATAGGCTATTCCGAGGGCCAGGGCCAGCACAGCAATCAATAACAGGGCCTTCTTCATAAATAGAATTTAATCAAAGATAATTCTAATTGCATTTGCTTTAATTTTGCGCGTTTGATTTAATCCCCATTCATTATATGCTGGCAGGTTTTCAGAATTTGACGTTTGAGTTTGGCGCCCGGATGATCCTCGATGATGCCACCTGGCATATTCAACCCAATGAACATATCGGACTGATCGGTTACAATGGTACGGGCAAATCCACATTACTGAAATTGCTGGCAGGTGAATATTCCGCATCCGCAGGAACTGTGGAACGCAGCCGGAATACAAGTATTGGTTACCTGCATCAGGATCTCCTCAGTTTTGATACGGGTGATTCTATACTCAAAGTTGCTATGGGTGCATTTGAAAATGTGCTGAGCGTGGAGCAGGAACTGGATGAACTGGCTAAAGAACTGGAAGCCGAAGAAAAAGCGGGGAAGCAACAGTCCGAGCAGTTATTGCTCAATTATACCGACAAACTCCATGAAATGGATTTGCTGGACGGATATAATATCCATCATAAAACGGAAGAAGTATTGCAGGGCCTTGGATTTTCCAATAACGATCTGCAGAGGCCCTATCGTGAATTTAGTGGTGGCTGGCGCATGCGTGTGCTTCTGGCCAAAATGATTCTTCAGAAACCGGACCTTCTCCTGCTCGATGAACCAACCAATCACCTGGATCTGCCTTCCATTGAATGGCTTGAAAAATATCTGCAGCATTATCAGGGCTCCGTTGTAATCGTGAGTCATGATAAATTTTTTCTGGACCGGATGGTAGATAAAATTGTCGAACTCTATCAACAGAACCTGCATTTTTATAACGGGAATTATTCTTTTTATGAAAAAGAAAAGGAAATGCGTATTTCCCTTCAGCAAAGGGCATACGAAAATCAAAAAGATTTTATCCGTCAGCAGGAAAGATTTATAGAACGCTTCAAAGCCAAGGCCAGCAAGGCTGCAGCCGCGCAATCCGCAATGAAGCGGCTGGATAAAATTGAGCGGATCGAAAATGTTGAGATGGAAAGGCCTGACATGCGGATCCAGTTCAGGGTTGATCGCCAGCCAGGTAAAGTACTGGTTCAATTAAAGGACCTCAGTAAAAATTTTGGAGATATCGAAATCATCCGGCATGCCGAGGCTGAAATTGAACGGGGGGATAAAATTGCCCTGATCGGCGCGAATGGAAAAGGCAAATCAACCGTATTGCGCATTATTGCCGGAACGGAATCATTTACGGGTGAGCGCACCTGGGGCCATCACGTGGATGCGAGTTTCTATGCGCAACATCAGCTCGAATCCCTAAATATCAATGATTCCGTACTGGAAGAAATGAAACACTGCGGATCCGGGAAAAATGAACTCGAGCTCAGAACCCTGCTGGGTTGTTTTCTGTTCTCCGGGGATGACGTCGAAAAAAAGATCAAAGTGCTGAGCGGCGGTGAAAAAGCGCGGGTGGCGCTGGCAAAAACCATTGCGGGTAAGGCCAATTTTCTTATACTGGATGAGCCGACAAACCACCTGGATATTCATTCCTGCGAATTGCTGGCCGAAGCGCTGAATAAATATGAAGGGAGTTATATTCTGGTGAGTCATGACCGTTTTTTTATCTCCAAAACGGCGAACAGGATATGGGAAATTGAAAACGGACAAATTAAGATTTTCAAAGGAAGTTATGACGAGTGGGTGGAATGGAACAAACGCATGAGCGCACAGGGCAAGACCGGACCAGCCAAAACTAAAGTTGAAAAGCAGGCTGTTGAACAGCCAAAACCCGCTGTGGCTTCCCAACCCGTCAATAAAGAAACAAAAAAGCTGCTTCAGAAACAACAAAAACGGGTCGAGCAACTCGATGAGGATATTAAGCGTCTCCAGACAGAAAGCAACCGTCTGGAACTGCAATTGTCAACTCCGGATATTTATGCGGACAGACAGAAATTCCTGGTAGCTGAATCGGAATACAAAAAAGCCGCCCTTCAGTTGACCATCGCCAGGCAGCAATATGATGTTGCCCTGGAAAAGCTGATGGAATTGGAAGAAGAAGCGTAACTTAATTCTCAAATTTTCTTTGCGTAATTTTATAACAAACCTTGTAAGCTATTAAAAGAAATTCGTATCTCCTTTTGGCGCGTGGCTTGTTGATTGCCGGCTGTTTTATTTTTACCCATAACGCTTCCTTTGGCCAGGATTCATTAATACAGAAAAGACCCAAAATCGGACTCACGCTGAGTGGCGGCGGAGCCAAGGGGCTGGCGCATATTGGCATTCTCAAGGCCATTGATTCAGCGGGTCTTTCCATTGACTATATCACAGGCACCAGTATGGGCAGCATTATCGGGTCGCTCTACGCAGCCGGCTATTCTGCCGACACCATTTTATATATTGCCCGGCGCATGCACTGGGATCAGATCCTCTCGAACCAGGGCTCTATGCGGAATATTATCATGGAAGAAAAGGATGAGTATGGTAAATACGACCTGGAACTTCCCTGGGTGAATAATTTTTTCCGCATTTCTACCGGCGTTCTGGAAGGCCAGGAACTATGGCTTAAATTTTCCGAGCTTTTATTTCCGGTATATAAGATAAAAAATTTCGATTCTCTTGTTATTCCTTTTAAATGCGTGGCAACGGATATTTCGACCGGCCAGGCGGTAGTGTTGGATAGCGGTGAAATTGTCTCTGCCGTCCGGGCGAGTATGGCCATTCCGTCTGTATTTACGGCGGTGGAATACAACGGACATTTATTGGTTGATGGCGGTATCGTTCGGAATTTTCCCGTAAAGGATGTTCGCGAAATGGGCGCTCAGTATATTATCGGTAGCAATGTAACGAGCAATCTTCTTCCAGCCAATAAAGTGAACAATGCCATACAGGTGCTTTTGCAGGTGGCTTTTTTCAGGGAGGCGGAAGATACCAAACTGGAAGTACCACTCTGTAATATTTATGTTAAAACGCCGCTGGAAAAATACAGCATGGCCACTTTTAGTAATGCAGACGAAATTATTGAAGCGGGCCTGGAAGAAGGAAGAAAATTGTACCCGCAATTGAAAAAACTGGCCGATTCCCTCAATACATTGTACGCACCGGAAATCATTGATAAAGAATTACCCTCTGTGCAGAGCGTGAAAATTTCTTCCTATGAAGTAAACGGGTTGAAATTTACCACCCAGGATTTTTTTATTCATACCACCGGGCTGCTGACAAATCATGTTTATACTCCGCAAATGCTTTCCTATATGGTTCGGCGAGCGGCTGGAACCCGCTACTATAACCGGATTATCTATCACCTGGATCCCCAGCCGGATCATTCAGCCAAGATCGTTTTTGACGTATCCGAAAATCCGCTGACATTTGGAAAGGTCTCGCTGCACTATAATCAGTTTACCGGAATCAGCGCCATTCTGAACATCACGTCCAGGGATTTTTTTACGCCCAATTCAAGGAGCCTCGTCACTTTTAATATTGGCGAAACGTTCGACGTAAAAGGCGAACACCTGCAATACCTGGGCAGGAACAGAAAATTTGCTTTGGTGTTATCTACCCAGTTCGACCAGATGAATATTACGACATACATGAATACAAAAGAAGCCGGAATTTATAACCAGAATTATTTTGTGATGGATGGCAAACTGGGATATTCTACAAACCGGGATATGACCATTGGTTTTGGAACACGATTTGAATGGACGCGGTATAAACCTTCTATCACTTCGGTCCTGGAATTTAACGGCACAAACGACTTTCCTACCAGTTATTTTTATTTCAATCATAACTCCCTCGACCGGCCCGTATATCCGAGGAAAGGAATTAAATCAGAACTGGAGGGAGACTGGGTATTTACACAAAATCCCGATCTCCAATTGCATACGAACACATTCGATTCAGATACTGTAACGGCAAGTAATGCTTATCCGAGGATCACGTTTCATTTCGAAAGCTATTCGCCGTTATCCAATAAAAGCACATTGATGTTTTTGTTGCAGTCCGGGATAAACTTTCAAAAGGGAAATATCATGAATGAATTTTCCATCGGGGGGCTTACCCACAGCTTTCACAATCAGATTACGTTCGCCGGACTAAGGGAAGGATCTTTTTATTCGCCCAGCGTGGCAGCAATCGGAACGGCCTTTCGTTATAATATGTATGGTAACCTTTACCTGACGGGTCAGGCGAATATCATGTTCAATAATTTTATAAATACAAAAAATAATTATTACAGTGCACCGGATTTTTTATCCGGCTATGCCCTTACGTTCACGTATAATTTTGTGCTGGGTCCTCTTGAACTCAGCGCCATGTATTGCGACCAGTGGAAAAGAGTAATGGGTTATGTAAACATTGGGATACCTTTTTGAGCTTTACGCTTTGGGCTTTGGGCTTAAAACGGCTTTAGGCTTATGGAGTCAAGTATTTCCTTTTCAAACTCAATGGCCAGATTTTGTAATCTTTCTCCATCATCGAGTATGGCTGCGATCGTTTTATCTTTTTCATTTCCCTGGGCATTGATACATACATTCAGCCATGCCCCCAGCACGGCACTGCGTGCACACAGAGCGCCTACACCCGCGTCGGATCTCGAATTGGGATTTCCGTTTTTTGCCATCTCCCGTATGGGCTCCATGGATTTCAGGGCCACCTGCATCACCCGGTAGGGCACTTCAATGGCCCGCAAAGTCGCTTCCTGAATGGATTTTGTTCTGAATGTCTTTTCGGGTTCTGTCGTTTTTGGAAGGCCCCTCGCTTGCATGATTCCCTCAAAGGCTTTTGTATCGGCATCCACCAGCGAAAGAAGTTCTTTTTTAAATGCTGAAGCCTTTTCCGCCCATTCACCGAAAGTTTCCCAGTCGTTTTTTTGTGCGGACAAATTGGCCACCATCGCGCCCAGGCCCGAACCCAGTGCGCCCAGGTAGGCCGCCACAGAACCACCTCCCGGCGCGGGTGATTCACTGGCGGTTTCGTCTGCAAACTCCTCCAGCGAAAGGTGGATGAGTCGTTCATCTCCCGCAACTTTCAATAAATACTCAATGATCCTGTCCTCCGGCTTGAATGGAGCCAGTTCATCCAGCCCCATCGTAAGAATGGCAATCCGGATCAAATCTTTTTCTGGAACACCCGTAGAACGTTTCTGCTTTTTCAGAAAATATTTTCCCGCGTCAAGCAAGGATTGAAGCGGAATTAATCCCACCAGTTCGCTGCCTGTAACGCGGATTCCCCTGGCTTCGGCTTTCCGGCACACCTCATCAAAAGCGATATGAAGGGGGGTGACGGACAAATTGGTCAGGTTCATGGAAATCTGTGCCACACCATATTCTTTAATGAACCATCCTATGGCTTTTACGGATTTAAGAGTTCCCGGAACCATAACCGGCTTACCGTTTTGATCGGTAACAATACTGCCATACACCGGATCCCCTTCTCTTTTTATCCGTCCGGCTTCCCTCACGTCAAATGCAATGCTGTTGGCCCGGCGAACAGAAGTCGTATTCAGATTGACGTTATAGGCAACGAGAAAGTCGCGGGCGCCGATCACGGTTGCACCCCGTTTTTGATCAAAAACCGCAGGACCGAAATCGGGTTTCCATTCTGCTTTTCTTATTTTTTCTGCAAACCCTTCGTACTCACCCGCACGTATAACCGATAAATTACTCCGGGCCTTATTCTCCTGCGCGGCTTCATAGAGATATACCGGAATCCCCAGTTCATTTCCTACCCGCTCCGCCAGCTTCTGCGCCCAACGCGCGGTTTCTTCCATTGAAATGCCCGAGACCGGGATCAGGGGACAAACATCCGTGGCGCCCATACGCGGGTGTTCTCCGCGGTGACGGCGCATATCAATCAATTCACCCGCTTTCCGGACAGCGAGGAATGCGGCTTCCACAACGGCCGCCGGATTTCCGACAAAAGTTACAACCGTACGATGGGTGGCCTTACCCGGATCCACGTTGAGCAGCCTGACTCCTTCAACCGTTTCAATTTCGTTCGTTATCGATTGAATGATCTGTGGATCTCTGCCTTCACTGAAGTTGGGAACGCATTCAATTATAGGTGTCATATAGCTTGATTGGAATGCGCAATGTTAAGGAAAGAAAATCAATCTAATTCCGAAAGCTGGCTGCGCGGCCGGATGAAATCCAACGGTTTTTTCAGGAAATAACGGCCCAGGATTCCCAGGAACTCCGGATAATCCTTTAACAACACGCCCCGGGATTTTACGGCTACAAAAAAAGCGAGGGAAAAACTGACAAGGAAGTTTATAAACCCGATAGCCAGTACACCCAAAAAAATAGTCACCAGGTACATAACCGGAACATTTTGGATTCCCAGTCCGTATAAAGCAATGGAAACATTACCGGCCGAAATGGTAATATGGCGGATATCAAAAGGAAATCCAAGAAACTTGCTCACGATGGACGACATGCCCAGCATAAATCCCAGGGAAATATTTCCGATCATGGATCCCCCGTTCTTTTCAATAAATTTTATCCTGCGCCCACGTTTTTCAAGCGAAGTTCCCGGCCGCCACCAGGGATGATTCTTTAGCCTTTCTCCTATCCTGCCATAAAGGATTTTATTCTGTACATATCCCGCAATTATGCCGCTTAAAAAAAGAAATACACCCGTGTTGCAGGCATACAGGAGCGAAAGGCTATGCCAGGGGTGCTGACTTTCGAGCATGGCAAGTGCCTTATCTCCTTCCAGTATTTTTGTTTTGGTTATCAGATCATATAGCCACGCCAGCAGGAAAGATCCCGGAAAAACAAAAAGCAGGTTACCGATAAAGGAAGCGATCTGGCTCCTGGATACCTTCGCCACGGTAATGGCCAGATTATACAAATTCGGTTTATAAGTATTTCCTTTCGTATCCAGTGAACTGGCCACTGCGCTGGCTGTAAAAGCCGGTTGTTTGGTTGCCAGGGTGGAACCTGTTGCATCGATCAATAGAAAACCGATACTGTAATTCATGCTGTAAGCAAAGCCATGCCAGAAAATGGGCAATTCAATTTCGGTCAGCAGATTCTTGAAGATGGTTACGAATGCCGTGATGCCGCCTCCCTTCATCGCGCTCCACATCATTTTCCGGTATTCCTTTTTGGTCGATGTGATGTAATGACTTCCTTTAGATCCTTTGTGCTCGGCAATCTGGTATGCTACATATCCCAGCGACTGGGATAGAAATTCCCGGATACTGTTTTTGGTATTTTCATTTCTCACCAGCATCTTAAAAAACGAAATGAAGTTGTCAGAATTGAATTGCGAATTTCCATCCAGGATATCCGTAATCAATTCAATCCGGCCCAGTTTGTTACTCAGAATTAATAAAACATAAGTCTGATGAATGCTGGTACCGCTGCTGGAATGATTCTGCCGGATATATTCGATGGAATCTATTCCCCTCCTGGACAGGAGGTGCAGTCTTTCGCTTGCGGCCGACATTTCTTCCACATTACCGGAAACAAAAAATTTTTCGATTTTCAGGATCAGTTCGGTTTGATTCAGGAAAGGATTTTCATCTATATCCTGTGTGGCTAAATGTTTGCGCACTTCTTTTTCCAGTCCGAGGTTAGCTACCTGGAAACCGAGGATTTTTAACGATTGCATCAATTGTATCAGGATATGTTTGTCGTCAACTGAAAAAGCCAGTCCGATGGATTCAAAGAATTGTTTCCATTGACTATGGGGAATGGATCCTACCCACTGATAATCATCTGATCGATTAAAAATCCGGCTGACAACATACAGAAAATCATTTTCTTTCTGAAGAGCAGGAATAATTTTATGACGAAGCCTGCCAAAGAATTCCTGCCAGAATCCATTTGCAATCGGAATGCCACTTTCCGTCAACGCGGAAGTAAGATCGGTTTGGATCAGTTGGGAAAGAAGGGCGTTATGAAGATTTGATAAAAGTATCGGATGGTCATTCATCTGCCTGAGCAGGGTCTGCAGATTTTTTTGTGGATCTTTTTTTTCTTTGGAAGGGCGAATGGTTGAAAAAAAAGAAACGAGAAATCCCAATCCCCCTTTTTTATCCCCGATATGAAGAACAGTGCTTCGCCGGGTCACCGTCTCAATGAAGTCGGCCGGTTTTTTTCTATTGGAAAGGACAATTGGCATACACAGATGTTGAACTCAATATACAAAGCTTAGTTGATGAATTCACCCCGGAGGATTACTTTATCAATAAGGTTTGTTCCAAAGCTATAAGGAATATATGCCAGTGACGGAACCGGTGATGTAATAATGAAATTAGCCGATTTGCCTTTGGTTACGGAGCCCAGGGAATTTCCGAGACCCATCGCAAAAGCTCCGTTGACGGTTGCTGCATTCAGCGCTTCTTCAGGCAATAATTTCATTTGAATACAGGCCAGTGATACAACCGTATTCATATTTCCGCTGGGAGAAGAACCTGGATTATAATCGGAAGCCAGCACAATCGCAGCGCCGGAATCAATCAACTGTCTGGCCGGAGGAAACGGCATTCGAAGAAAAAAAGCAGCCGAAGGCAGCAATGTGCAGAATCCTTTCCAGCCGGATCTTTTAATTTTATCCAGGTCATCGGCTGTCAGGGTTTCAAGGTGATCCATCGAAAGGGCATTCAGTTTTATTCCCGTTTCAATTCCACCGGTTGAATTCAATTGGTTCACGTGCATTTTGATTTGCAATCCATATCGTTGTCCGGCTCTCAAAATAATCTCTGACTCCTCCGGATTAAAAAATCCGTTCTCACAAAAAACGTCAATGAAATCGACCAGTTTTTCCCTGGCAATAACGGGCAGCATTTCCTCCGTTATCTCTCTGATATAACCCGCATGATTATCGCGGTAAGCCAGCGGATAAGTATGCGCTCCGAGAAAAGTGGATTTAATAACCAGGGAAGATTTTTCTTTTAGTTTCTTAATTACCCGCAACATTTTAAGTTCACCCTCAGTAGATAATCCGTAACCACTTTTTATTTCGATGGCACCTGTGCCCAACCTCGAAACGTCTTCCAGTCTTTTCCAGGCCAGCCGGAAAAGTTCATCGGGAGATGCCTCTTTCAGTTTTTCAACCGTACTCAGAATGCCGCCGCCCCTTTCATTGATTTCTGCATAACTGATCCCCCTGATTTTGTCTATGAATTCATTTTCGCGGCTGCCTGCGAATACCAGGTGGGTATGACTATCGCACCAGGCGGGCAATACCAGTCTACCGCTGCAATCCGTTTGGTGCTCCGGAATATGTGGAATTTCTTTTTTTAATGAATCCATTTTTCCAAAGCCTGCAATCTCATTTCCTTCTATCAGCAGCCAGGCATCATCGAGGGACGGAAGTACAGACATTTCTTTGCCATACAGGGGCCGGGCGTCAGAACGGGTGTTTACGAGTTGTTTAATATTTTTTAGCAGAAGGGTCGGCATGATAAGAGTCAGAGTTGAAATTCTTCTTTGGTTTTTTGTGCCAGCGGATAACCCGCGTCTGCATGTCGGATGACGCCCACTCCCGGATCATTACGTAATACGCGGGAGAGACGCAAGGCGGCTGCATCTGTTCCATCCGCCACGATGACCATTCCGGCATGAATGCTGTATCCCATCCCAACACCGCCTCCCTGGTGCAGGCTTACCCAACTGGCTCCTCCGGCCGTATTGACAAGCGCATTCAGGATGGGCCAGTCGGCAACGGCATCACTACCATCCATCATGGCTTCCGTTTCGCGGTTTGGCGAAGCCACGGAACCAGTATCCAGGTGATCGCGGCCAATAACAATAGGTGCGTTTACTTTTTTTGTTCTCACCAGTTCGTTAAATGCCAGTCCCGCTATTTCTCTTTCTCCCTGACCCAGCCAGCAGATCCTGGCGGGCAATCCCTGGAAAGCAATTTTTTCTTTAGCCAGTTTCAACCAGCGCCGGAGAGAATGGTTTTGCGGAAAAAGACTTACCATCAGTTCGTCTGTAACTGCAATATCCTGCGGATTGCCACTGAGGGCCACCCACCGGAAGGGACCCTTGCCCTCACAAAAAAGAGGACGGATATAAGCCGGAACAAAACCGGGAAAATCAAACGCATTTTTCAATCCTTTTTCGTGTGCGCGTGCCCGGATATTATTCCCATAATCAAATGTAACTGCGCCTTTTTTTTGCAGGGCCAGCATTTTTTCTACATGAAGTTTCATAGACGCATAAGCAAGTTCCAGGTATTGTTCCGGGTTTGTTTCGCGTAAAACTTTTGCTTCTTCTACAGAAATCTGATGGGGCCAGTATCCGATCAGTGGATCATGGGCAGAAGTCTGATCCGTAAGTGTATCCGGAACAATATTCCTTTCCAGCAGTCTTTGCAAAAGATCCACCGCATTACAACAAACGCCGATGGAAACTGCTTTTCTGTCTTTTTTTGCTTGCAGGGCCATATCAATGGCTTCATCCAGATCCGCCACACCAAAATCAAGATATTTAGTTTCGAGCCTTTTTTGAATGCGCCAATATTCCACTTCCGCAATAAGGGCCACTCCTTCATTCATCGTGATAGCAAGAGGTTGAGCGCCGCCCATGCCGCCGAGACCGGCCGTTACATTCAACCTGCCTTTTAAAGTTCCATTGAAATGTTTGTCTGCTGCTGCGGAATAGGTTTCATAAGTTCCCTGTACAATGCCCTGAGATCCGATATATATCCAGGATCCTGCGGTCATTTGTCCATACATCATCAACCCCTTTTTCTCCAACTCGTCAAAATGTTCCCAGGTCGCCCATTTTGGAACGAGTTGTGAATTTGAAATCAGCACTCTCGGCGCATCGGCATGGGTTTTCATTCTGGCGACGGGCTTTCCGCTTTGAATCAGCAGGGTTTCGTTGTTTTCCAGGATTTTCAGATTGGCGAGAATATCGTCGAGGGCCTGGAAATTCCGGGCGGCCTTTCCACGGCCTCCGTAAACAATCAATTCATCCGGACGCTCCGCGACTTCCGGATCGAGATTATTGAGCAGCATGCGATATGCGGCTTCCTGGATCCATCCTTTGCAATTTAGTTTGGTGCCGGTGGGCGTTTTGTATTTCACCGGATCGTATGCAGAAATAATTTTTTGCATGAGCTTAGTTTAAAGAAAAGTCTTCATAATCTTTATTGAGATCCGTTCCCCGGGTGCTTGCAAATGCATCCACTTCACGGATAAAACTAAATGTTTCGATCATTGATTTTATTTTCCGGATATCGTCGGCAAAAATCCGGTCCTCATTGGCAAAACTAACCTGTTGCCGTACGTATTCATGAGCGTGTTCCAGTATCGAACTGCTGCGTAAAGGACGCCGGAATTCAATCGCCTGACAGGCCGTCAACAGTTCGATGGCCAGGATATATTCGAGATTTTCCAATACCATTTCCAGCTTACGGCCGCTGATGCTTCCCATACTCACATGGTCCTCCTGACCCAGGGAAGTTGGAATACTATCAGCGCTGGCCGGGAAACACAGTGTCTTGTTCTCGGTGACCAGGGCGGCCGTCGTATATTGGGGAATCATAAATCCACTGTTGAGTCCGACATCTTTCATCAGTAAAAGGGGAAGTCCCCATTTTCCTTCCAGCAACAGGTAACAACGCCGGTCAGAAATATTGCCAGCCTCCGAAGCGGCGATGGTCGCATAGTCCAACGGAATGGCAAGCGGCTGACCATGAAAATTTCCACCACTGATCGTATCGTCCGCGGAAAAAATTAATGGGTTATCCGTCACAGAATTCAATTCAATATGAGTAAGTTCCTTCAGGTGCAGCCAGGCATTACGACTGGCGCCATGCACCTGTGGCATACAACGCAGGGAATAGGGATCCTGCACCCGTCCGCAGTCAACATGACTCTGCATGATTTCCGAACCCTGTAAAAGTTTGCGCAGGCGTTGCGCCACCAGTTGATTTCCTTTGAAAGGCCGCAGCTCATGCAGGCGTTCATCAAATGGGGATTTGGTTCCGGTAAGTGCTTCGAGGCTCATCGCACCGATCAGGTCAGCCGACTCGAGACAATAATGCATACGGCGAAGGTTTGCAACCGCGTATGCCAGGATAAACTGGGTTCCGTTGATCAACGCAAGACCTTCCTTGGGCCCAAGATGCAAAGGTTTGAGTCCGTTTTGGGCCAGGACTTGCGCGCCGGAAATGATTTTTCCTTTCACCCATACTTCTCCCAGGCCGATCAGCGGAAGAAAGAGATGGGCCAGCGGAGCCAGGTCACCCGAAGCACCAACCGATCCTTTTTCGGGCACTACGGGACAAATATCCTGATCAATAAACCAGCAGATACGCGCAAGGGTTTCCGGTTGAATACCTGAATAACCCTGTGCGAGCGACTGCACTTTGGTTATCATCATGATCTTTGACAGGAAGGGGCTGATCGGATTCCCCACTCCCACGCTATGGCTCTGTAAAATTTTGTGCTGGAGCGTTTGTGTGTCTTCCGCGGAAATAAGGGTATTTGACAGAATTCCAAATCCGGTGTTGATGCCATAAACTGTTTTTTCATTTGAAACGATTTCACTCACCTGATCCCGGCTTCGCAGAATACGGGTCATGGATGTTTCCGGAATAACGCCACGTACAGTGCCTTCGGCAAGGGCGATAACCCAGGCTACTGTCAATTTATCTGAACCGTAATGAAATGGATCGGGCATGCTTCTGTTCAATAATTTGCTTATGGATATATTTGCGGGCGCCCATTTGGGAGCGCCTTGAATATCATGCACAATATCACGAAAATAAAACTCTTTAGGATACTTCTCCGGATCACTTATTTGCCGTCACTGATACTCCTGTATCCTGTTGCGCTTTTCCGGAAAAAATCAGGATCCGGCCTGTTCTTTTTTTTCGACCGGTATTCCCTTGGCGGAGCGCAACGGATACACCTGGATATCCTCAAATCAATTCCGGAAACAGATAAACAAATTTTTTTTACCCGGTTCTCCCCCAATGCTGTTTTTCGCGATGAGTTTTACGCGGTCCCTCAGGCAGCTTGCCGGGATATTCATTTCTGTTCCGACTATCTGTTGCTCCGTTTGTTTTCTGTTCATTATTTTAGTTTTTATATAAACAGGCATCCAGCGGGCCAGATATTCGGAGCGAATTCCACATTTTTTTATGACCTGCTGCCCTTCATCGGTAAAAAAATTACAAGAACCGAACTCCTCCACAATTTCACGTTTGGAAAAAACGGAATGGAATTTTTTGGTTTGATGAATTACCAACTGCTGACGCACCGTATCTTATATGATTATCATACCAGAGAAAATATTGAAAAACAATATGCCCAATACCGGATTGATCCGGTTTATCTCGGTCGATTGCTTTTTATTGAACCTGGTGTGGACATTCCGCCGGAAAACAAAAGATCTTTTGTGAACCCACTGAAAATTATTTGTGCCGGTCGTGGCGGGGTTCAAAAAAGAATATGGCTTGTGAACCGGATAGCGGAACATTTTATTGACCAGCATTTACCGGTAATTTTTCATTTCGCGGGTACATTAATCAATGAGATATCGGAGAGAGTAAAAATTCATTCTGTCATTCACGGAGAAATCAGCAATCCTCAAAAAATGGGGGGGCTTTTATCTGCGTCTGATATTGCCCTTTTGACTTCATTGTATGAAGGGTTTCCTATGTTTATCAAAGAATCGATGGCGAATGGCTGTATTCCGGTAGTCACTGCGCTGCCCGGCAATCTGACGCATTTGAAAGACCGGACCAACGGTTTGCTGATCCAGGAGATCCGGGATGAAGAAGAACTGGTCAGGGAAGGGATAGAAAAAATTATGGAGTTGCTGAATGATAAAAGTCTATGCCACCGGTTAAGCAGGGAAGCCTGGGTTTACGCAGGAAATCATTTCAGCCGGCAACAATTCATCAAAGAGTATAGAAAATTACTTTTAGCGGATACAAAATAATATTGTTGACGGTTGACGGTTGGCGGTTGACAGTTGGCGGTTGGCGGTTGACCGTTAAGTTGATAATTTGAAAATTCTGCAATTAGCGTTAAGCGTTAGGCGTTAAGCGTTAAGCGTTTTGCAGGTAGTTAAGGAACATGAAGAATTTTGAGGAGGGCCCCCATCTGAGCAGGGTCGCTGGAATTTTATTCTGGCTTTTGATCATGTCTGTTATAAAAGGAGGGATTTTGCCATTGTATCCGGCGCTTGCAATCTGCCCGGAATCACGGACAGATAAATTGCGAAGAAAACGCCACCAGGAATCATAAATATGAATATTTCTGTTGACAGCCCCTTCTAATTTTTCTGCGAGCAAAAATCTTTCAGGAATTTCTATTTCCTGTTTACCGAAACTTGATTGGGTAACCTGGCTTTCGCTGATCCCAATCTGAACCAGGGGCCTGGAAAGATATCCGGATGACGGATGATTTTTCAGAAAACGGATATAAAAATCAATATCCACCAGCCATTGCATGCGATGGTCAAATAAAATGGAAGGGTCCTTTTTGAAGATGACGACACTGGGCGGACCAATCCGGTTGGCTGCCAGCAAAAGTTCCGGAAACCGGTTCAATGCTTCCAAACGGGAAGACCTTAGCCGGATCCTTTCGGACCGGCCGTCCGGTAAGACCCTGGTAAAAGCCGAAAAGTAAAAATCCGACTTTCCTCCTTCGATGGCCTCTGCAAAAGACCGGAGACTGTCGGGTCCGCTAAACCAATCATCATCATGCATAATTTTGATCCAATCTGCCAAGGTCTTCCGGATGGCTTCATTCCAGTTTTCCGGACTGCCCAGGGTTTTTTGGTTTTTGAAATAGCGGATCTTCGGTTTCAGCGGATGGTTTTCGACCAAACCGCGCAATTCCTCCCCCGGACTATCATCGGTTAAAACGACTTCAAAACTGCGGAAATTCTGCATTTCTATGGAATCCAACAGGCGCTTCAGGTTATCGGGCCGTTGGAAGGCCGGTATGCAGATTGAAATGAAAAGCGTTTCATTCATCAGACAAAAATAGGTTCTGTGGATAAATGATCCCGATATTAATAATCCCTTATCAAATTATAGCACGAAAATTGTTAATAGGAATTGAACACTTAATCATGATCATTCAATTCAACCGGAACATCCAGTTTACCAAACTCATCAAAGCAGAGGGTCATTTAAGGGAATTTAACTTCAGAAAAGTAAATGGTCTGCATGAAGAACTGTTTACCGTAGACGTTAGTGATGACCGGGGTAACCGTATTATGTTCAAGATGCGCAAGGATGGCAATGAATGGCTGATTGTTGTGGATCATCCCGTACCGGATTGGGTCAGGAATTACGGTCCCCGATACAACGAAGCCATCGAAGAAGAGATGAAGATTTCCTGATTTCTCTTATATTTATCCCGGCGATTTCATTTTTAGATGGTTCAATTCACTGCCGTTATACAACAATTTGCAGAACAGGGAGAAAAAACGGGTTGGTCATACGTTACCATACCACCTGACATTTCAGAAAAATTAAAACCCGGATTTAGAAAATCATTTCGCGTCAAAGGAAAGCTGGATGCATTTCCCATTGCCCAGCAGGCCCTGCTTCCCATGGGGAACGGTGAATTTATTCTGCCGTTAAAAGCCAGTCTTCGAAAGGCTATTCATAAAAATAAAGGCGCCATGCTGAAGGTCAGTCTGGAAGAAGATAAAAAACCTTTGAAACTGAATGCGGAACTGGTGGAATGTTTTGCAGACGCACCGAAAGCGGAAAAAAAATTTTATGGGCTGCCGCAATCCCATCAAATGTATTACAGCAAATGGATCGAGTCCGCTAAAACAGTTGAAACGCGTGCGAAAAGAATCGGGCTTACGATTTTGTCAATGGAAAAAAATTTAACGTATGCAGAGATGCTTCGGCTAAATGCACAATCTGTTAATAAGTAAGTTGCTGGAAATATGCTCATAAAGAATTAAATTTGAGTGTATGCGTCGGATGATGCTGAAGAAACCTCATTTGAAAACTTAAAATCTGCTGAATTGACTGAAACGATTATTAACCTGGAAACCGTTAACCCTATTGAATTTTTCGGTGTAAACAATGGCAAACTAGATATCCTCAAAAAAAAATTCCCACTTTTAAAAATTCTTTCCCGCGGAACACAGATCAAATTAAGCGGGGCGCCTGAACAGGTAGAAACAGCAAAAGAAAAAATAGATCTCCTGCTCCAGTATCTGGAACGAAACGGAAGCCTTACGGAAAATTACTTCAATCAAATCCTTGGCGGTGACGATGCGGAAACAGTGGATCATTTTGTTGACCGGAACCCGAATGATATCCTGGTATTCGGACCGAACGGAAAAACCGTTCGCGCCAGAACGGTCAACCAGAAAAAACTGGTGACGGCTTCCGAGAAAAATGATATCGTTTTTGCGATCGGGCCCGCTGGTACCGGAAAAACCTATACGGCAGTTGCCATGGCTGTGCGTGCGTTGAAAAACAAAATGGTTAAAAAAATAATTTTGACCCGTCCCGCCGTGGAAGCCGGAGAAAATCTGGGATTTCTCCCCGGTGACCTGAAAGAAAAAATCGATCCTTATCTGCGTCCTTTATACGATGCGCTGGACGATATGATTCCAGCCGACAAGCTGGGATATTATATGACCACGCGCACAATCGAAATTGCCCCGCTTGCCTATATGCGCGGACGGACTCTCGATAATGCCTTTATCATCCTGGATGAGGCCCAGAACGCCACTGATCTGCAACTGAAAATGTTTTTAACCCGGATCGGACCCAGCGCCAAAGCCATTATCACGGGCGACCTGACACAGATCGATCTCCCCAAGAATCAGAAAAGCGGACTGGCAAAGGCCTTGTATATACTAAAGGGGATCGACGGTATTGCTCATATAGAACTGGACGAGGAAGACGTAGTAAGGCATCGACTGGTAAAAGCCATTATTAAAGCATATGAAAAGGATAAGATCATCGAACCCGGAGGCTCCTGATCCCTTCTTCCTAACTATTAAATCATATTGTTGAAAACCATCCTGGCCAGCTGTCTGCTCATTTTCATTTTTTCCTGTAACCCGGGAAAAACTTTCAATAAGGCCGAAGATGCCCAGGATGCGGGCCGGCAGTTTATACGGGCTTCCCTGGACGGCGACTATGAAAAAGCACGCTTTTATCTGCTCAGCGATTCGATAAATCTTTTGCTGATCAGTAAATGGCAACAGGGATTTGATAATATGGACCGCGACACCCGTCAGCAGTACCGCGAAGCAAGCATTCTTCCCATCAATATCCGGGCGATCAATGATTCGGTTACCACTTATACGTTTTCAAACACTTACCGTAAAGACACCACAACCGTACATATCGTCCGGGTGAACGGAGAATGGCTGGTGGACCTCAAAGAGATTCTCAACCAAAAGCATTAAGGCTGCCCGGCCGTTTTGCGCTGTGATACCGATTGAGTAGGTTTGTGGCTTCAATTCAACGCATGAATAAGATGAATGTTTCGCATCCATGGCATGGCGTTCCCTATGGGAGCCACGCGCCCCGGATTGTCAATGCTATTATTGAAATTCCACAGGGCGCACGCGCCAAATACGAAATTGATAAAGAGAGTGGATTGCTGAAACTGGACAGGGTCATCTATTCTTCTTTTTATTATCCGGTGAACTATGGCTTTATTCCCCAAACCTATGGCGACGATAAGGATCCGCTGGATATCCTGGTCATCACCTCCCTTCCGGTAGTGCCACTCTGCCTGATGGAAGCCAAAGTCATGGGGGTCATGCAAATGATCGACAGCGGAGATGCCGACGATAAAATCATCGCCGTGGCAGCAAGGGATCCGGGTGTGAACCACTACAACAATATCGAAGAATTACCCAAGCATTTTTTCGATGAGCTGCGTCACTTTTTTGAAGAATACAAGAAACTGGAAAACAAGGCCGTCAAGGTGGAAGAGTTTGGTGACAAGACCATGGCATTGAAAGTAATTGAAAATGCGATTGAAGCGTATAAACAGGGATTTGGTGATAAATGACCAATCCATCCCCACATACCCGCTTAACGGATCAGGAAATATTAAAGCATTTTTATGCGGATCACAACAATGAATGGCTGGGTTCTCTCCTGGAGCGGTATACCATGTTGTTATACGGTGTAGCGATGAAGTATCTGAAGAATCCGGAAGAGGCACGGGATGCCGTTCAGCAGATTTTTTTAAAAGCCATAACAGAATTGCATAAATATGAAGTCAGCTATTTCAGCTCCTGGCTTTATATGATTGCAAAAAATCACTGCCTGATGTTGTTGAGAAACCAGCGGCACGGGATTTCGGTCGATCAGGTTGCCGAGCCGGTTTCCGAAATGGAGGAACCAGACCCGTTAAAAAAAGAAAGTCTGTTAAAGGATTTGGAAGACGCATTACAGCATTTGAACCCCGAGCAAAAAACCTGCATTCGCTTGTTTTACCTGGAAAAAAAATCCTACCAGGATATCGCTTCCGAAACGGGTTTTAATTTATTACAGGTAAAAAGTTACCTGCAAAATGGAAAAAGAAATCTTCGTTTGCTGCTGGAAAAGAAAGTAGATAAATTGGAAAGCTGACTATGACAGAAGAATCAAATGATATGGTTCCTGCAGATCCCGAAAAAAAATTACCCGCGTCGCTTGACAGGCACCTGCGCGGTATAATCCCTGAAAAGGATCTGGAACAATTCCGTGAACAACTGCCGGCAGAATTTCTTTCGGATGCTTCAGAAGGATTGAGTGATCTGAAGGATGCAAAACAACTGGAATCTGTTTTACAACAGTTAAACTATCAGATGCATCAGCACCTGATACATAAAAAAACGCATAAGAAAAGGCGGGCCATCGGGGATTTAAGCTGGGCCTATTGGGCGATCATCATTATTTTTCTACTCACTATTGTGGGGTTCGTCGTTATCCGGATGCTTTTGCGGCATTAAACGGGGGAATCGGGGTCGTTAATCGTGTATCGTGTATCGTTTATCGTGTATCGTTTATCGTATATCGTTTATCGTGTATCGATGACGGATGACAGTTGATATTGGCTTGTCACTTATATCGATAAACGATTAACGATACACGACTTTTACTGGTATTGTATATAAACCGGTTTGGGTTTTAACCTCATCACTTCGGCCGGCGTCATCATGCTGCTGCCGGCCTCTCTGAAATCGTTTTTATAAAATAATTTGAACCCCGTAAACTGAACCGGTTCTTTTGAAACATATTCATGGTACGTGGTCAGTTTCCTGGACCTGGCACCCCAGCCGTCCATATCAATAACCACCTGGACTTCCGGGGTGGGTTTAATGTTTTTATAATTCCGGATCATGGCCTGCGTGAACCGGTGCACCACTAAGACCTTTGGTGGAAGTTGGTTAACCTTAGCAAGATTTGTAAGATACTTAATGGTAAAGTTGATGTCTGAATCGTTCATGGTTCCGATAACGGTTCCTGGTTTCTTGCCTGTTTTCATTGAGAATTCCGGATCTATCCCCAGATGAACCTGGGGCATTTTCAGGTAAGCCTCGAGCATCGGTACCTCGTCCTGGACCGTACTTTGTCCCACCTGGATGTCAAGAAAAACCAACGCATTTATCCTGGCAGCCATCCGGATGACGGAATCTATCTGTTTAAATGGCATGCGGAGACGGTATTTGTTGCCCTTCCCGGGATAACCCTGAGCGGTAACCGCGATATAGTGTAAGGCGGGCTTAACCGGCACAGTAGAATCGGCTGCCTGCCATTTCTTTATTTCGGCCTGAAGTTTGGCGAACATTTCGTCTGTGGGATATTCTCCCAGAACACCCATTCTTTTGGAATAGAGATTACCATAGAAGGCAACCACCCTGTTAAAAGGGAAAATGGCGCCCGGCAGGGGATATTTCAATTTTACGGGCCATCGCCCGGAACTGTCGCCATTATTTAAAGCCAGGAGCAGTTGATCATACTTGACCGTGTCGAGTACGGTCAACGCCGCATTGATGCGCGCCGAATCTCTATTAACTGTATCCCTGCCATTGGCAGGCAATCCTCCGGAATTCCTGTTAAAAAAATTCCTGGAACCATAGGCCCGGAAGAAATAAAAACCGGCTACCCCAGCTATGGCAATAAAAAAGAAGATAATCCACCGGTTCTTAAAAATAGGGGTACTTCCGGCTGTTTTTGGAGTAAATGACATAGGGAGCTTGATTGGCGAAAGGGTAATGTTCATTCGTTGGAAACAAAACGTGATAAGAGGGGCTTTATTTTAAAGGGATTCTGTTAAAAACAGATTTTTTTGTACCAGTTGATCAGGCCATTTGTGGATGTGTCGTGATTGGTGGTTTCGCTGGTATTTTTCAATTCAGGAAGAATTTTCCCAGCCAGCTCCTTGCCGAGTTCAACGCCCCATTGATCGAATGTATAAATATTCCAGATCACACCCTGAACAAAGATCTTATGTTCATAAAGGGCAATCAGCTGTCCGAGGGTAAACGGCGTGATTAATTTGATCAGGAATGAGTTCGTGGGCCTGTTTCCACTGAAAAATTTAAAGGGAATCAGCTCAGGCTTTACATGGGCCGCCAGCAATTCTTCCGGTGTTCGGCCGTTCATCAGCGCTTCGGTCTGGGCGAAGAAGTTTGAGAGCAATTTGGCGTGGTGATCGCCAAGGGGATTGTGGCTGATGGCCGGTGCGATAAAATCGCAGGGTATCAGCACAGTTCCCTGGTGGATCAGCTGGTAAAACGCGTGCTGACCGTTTGTTCCGGGTTCACCCCAAACCACCGGTCCGGTAGAATAAGTGACGGGTGCCCCGTTCCGGTCAACCGACTTCCCGTTGCTCTCCATATTCCCCTGTTGAAAATAAGCCGCAAACCTATGCATATACTGATCATATGGCAATATGGCTTCCGTTTGTGAACCAAAAAAATTCCGGTACCAGATGCCCAGGAGTCCCATGATGACAGGAATATTCTTTTCAAAAATGGTGTTTTTGAAATGTTTGTCCGAAGCGTGAGCACCCTGCAGCATTTCTTCAAAATGCGGATACCCAATCATCAGGGCGATAGATAGTCCGATAGAGCTCCAAAGGGAGTACCTGCCTCCTACCCAGTCCCAGAATACAAACATATTGGACCGGTCGATTCCGAATTTTACGACTTCAGTTTCGTTGGTAGACAGGGCTACAAAATGTTTAGCAATTTGTGCCGGATCGCCGGCCGATTTCAAAAACCAGTCCCTGGCACTAAAGGCATTGGTCATGGTCTCCTGTGTTGTAAAAGTTTTTGAGGCGATGAGAAAAAGGGTTTCTTCGGGGTTTATTTTTTTTAGGGTCTCCACGATATGAGTGGCATCCACGTTCGAAACAAAATAAGCCTGCATGCCGTCGATCCAGTAATGTTTTAGGGCTTCTGTAACCATAACGGGTCCCAGATCGCTGCCACCGATACCGATATTAACAATATTGCGTATGGGTTTGCCGCTGTAACCGCGCCATTCACCGGAATGAATTTTCTGACAGAAGGATTTCATATGTTCCAACTCCTGCATAACGCCGGGCATCACATCCATTCCGTCGGAGTAAACCGGTTCACCCGAAAAATTCCTGAGTGCCGTGTGTAATACAGAGCGGTTTTCGGTATGATTTATTTTTTCGCCGGAAAACATGGCGCGGATAGCCTCACCCACCTGGCATTCATTTGCTAATTCAAATAAGTGTGAAAAAGTTTCCGCATTTACCAGGTTTTTAGAAAAATCAAATAGGATATCCCCAAAAATGATTGAGTACCGGTTAAATCTTTCCGGATCTTCCCTGAACAGGTTTTTCATCTGGATGGCCTTTATCAACTGCTGATCAGCCTGCAGTTTTTTCCAGGCGGCGGTTTCTACGGGGGTTGTATTTGGAAACATGATAAGCTTTGCTTTTTGTTTGCTAACAAAATTACGATTTGAATGTTGTTATTGGGTAACGATAGAATTCATATTTAAAAAACATTTTTATGAGTCAGGCTTTTGTTAAAGAAAATGATGAGATGGTATTGAAGGATGTATATCCGTCCACCACCGCGCTGATCGTGTATTTAACGCGGGAAAACAATGGTATCCGTGTGTATGAAAAACATTTGGTGAAGGATACGGAAAATAACCGGGAGGTGCACGTGATGAGTAATGGTCTTTCCTATGCAAAGGACGAAAACTCTAAATGGTATGTTATCTAGGCTCAAGGCATAAAGCTTACCGCTTAACGCTTTTTAATGCAGGTCTCCGAGGACTTTTAAAAAATTCTCGACCATTTTATCACTGATATCAAGGTGAGTAACGATTCGCAGACGATTCTCGGAAATAGAGAGCATCAGAATATCTTTTTCCTTCATTTGAGAAAGAAAATGACTGGTATCCACAGCATTATTTAACTCAAAAATAATCAGGTTGGTTTCGACGGGCAATACCATTTTTACCTGTGGATGATTTTGAAGAGCCTCCCCGATTTTTTTTGCCCGCAGATGATCTTTAGCCAGCCGGTCCACATGATGGTCCACTGCATATAAGGCCGTTGCCGCCAGAAATCCGGCCTGCCGCATGCCGCCTCCGAAAACCTTGCGTTTTCTCCTGGCCCTTTCGATGAATGTACCTGATCCCAGTAATACACTTCCGGTAGGACACCCAAGTCCTTTGTTAAAACAAATGGAAATGCTGTGAAACAGTTTTCCATAATCGGCCGGTTTTTCATTTTTCGCTATCAGGGCGTTGAATAAGCGGGCGCCGTCGAGGTGAAGGATCAGCCGATGTTCATCGCAGACCCGCCTGATTTTTCCAATTTCATCCAGATCATAACAACTTCCCCCGCCGCGATTCGAAGTATTTTCCAAACACACCAGCGAGGTCCTGGCCTTGTGCACGTCGTTCGGATTAATGGATCTCAGGACCTGTTCTGCCCGGATCCTTCCCCGGTCGCCCGCCAGTGTTTTCGTCTGGCAACCGGAATTACTGGCAATACCACCCCCTTCATAATAATAAACATGACACTCCTGTTCGCAGATCACTTCGTCGCCGGGATTTGTGTGACTGGCGATAGCGACCTGGTTCGACATGGTTCCACTCGCGCAATACAGCGCGGCTTCCATGTTAAAAAGTTCCGCCATTTTTTTTTCCAGGCGGTTGGTGGTCGGGTCCTCGCGGAAAACGTCGTCTCCCACCTCAGCCCTCATCATCGCATCCATCATGCCAGGTGTAGGTTTTGTTACCGTATCTGAACGAAAATCAATGATCATAGTTTTTCTTGTTGTTAATATATGAGAATCCTTCCATTGGCTGGCATGAAGATTGAAATTATACTATTATAAAATTAATATTATGGACAATTTAATTGTAAAGGGAACATGGAATACGGTGAAAGGTAAATTAAAACAAGCCTATGGAGATCTGACCGATGATGATCTGAAATATGAAGAAGGTAAAGAAGACGAATTATTGGGACGTCTGCAAAAGAAAACCGGGAAAACCAAAGATGAATTGAAAAAATGGTTCAGATCCGGAAACGAAAAGAGTACAGAAAACAGCAGACCTTAGTTCAGCCTTTTCTATAACCCCTTTCCGCTCCGGTTTAGGCGAGGCGGAGGGGTTTTTTATTTGCCCTGACTGTTCCGTCATTTGTAAATGAATCTTTAACTTGCGTCCCTATGACACAGGAAAAGCTAATCGATATGAGGTCCCGGCTGAGTGGACTGAGGAGGTTTCTTTGACGTCGAGAACCGCCAGATCAAAATCAATGAAGAAAGACAGTTAACCGGCAGTTCAGGATTTTGGGAAGATAATGAACGGGCCACCGCTATTCTCAAGAATATTAAAGTAAATGAGTACTGGTTAAAACTCTATCAGGCTGTTGAGACCGCTATTGATGATTTCGCTGTGCTGATGGAATTCTGGAAAGCTGGTGAAGCATCGGAAGAAGAAACCCGGGCGGCTTATCAGAAGGCCCTGGAACTGATCGATGAGGCCGAATTCAAATCGACCCTGAATGAACCCGAAGATGAATTACCGGCCGTATTGCAAATCAATTCAGGTGCGGGCGGAACGGAGAGCCAGGACTGGGCCGAAATGCTGATGCGGATGTATCGTATGTATGGCGAAAAACAGGGATGGACCGTTTCCGAACTTGACTATCAGGAAGGCGAGGGTGCCGGTGTGAAGAGTGTTACACTCCAGTTTGAAGGACCATTTGCCTTTGGATTTTTAAAGGCGGAAAGTGGCGTGCACCGGCTGGTTCGCATTTCACCCTTTGACAGTAATGCCCGGCGTCATACCTCGTTCGCTTCTGTTTATGTATATCCCCTGATTGACGATCGCATCGAAATTGAGGTAAATCCTGCAGACATTGAATGGGCCTTTTTCCGGAGCGGAGGCGCCGGAGGACAAAACGTAAACAAAGTGGAGACGGCTGTGCGTCTGACGCATAAGCCCAGCGGAATTATAGTTGAATGTCAACAGGCGCGCACGCAGGGGGAAAATCGTGAAAAAGCCATGGCCATGCTTAAGAGCCGTTTGTATGAAGAGGAAATGCGCAAACGGGAAGCGATCAAGAATGCCAACAACGCGAATAAGAAAAAGATCGAATGGGGCTCCCAGATCCGGTCCTATGTTTTCCATCCTTATAAGATGATCAAAGATCACCGAACCGGATACGAAACAGGGAATATACAGCCTGTGATGGATGGCGAACTGGATGGGTTCATCAAGGCGTACCTGATGTCTGAGAAAGAAACGGCGTAGTAATTTGGAAATCATTTCCAAATTTCCAAATCTCCAAATTTTCAAATTATGAATATAGGCTACTTCTCATACCCATTGCCTGTAAATGAACCGGTCCTGAACTATGCCCCGGGTTCGCCCGAAAAAATATCAGTTAAGAAGGCCATCGCGGAATTGAAATCCATAGAACACGATATTGCCGCAATTATCGGAGGACAGGAAATCCGCTCGGGTAATAGAATCAAAATGCGTCCGCCCCATGAACTCTCCCATACCCTTGGTTATTTTCACCGGGCCACAAAGGACCAGGTAAAGGCATCTATTGATGCGGCTTTGAAGGCAAAGGATTCCTGGGAAACGATGAACTGGGAAAACAGGGCAGCCATTTTTCTGAAAGCAGCTGATCTGCTCGCGGGCAAATACAGAGCGCGGATGAACGCGGCCACTATGCTCGGTCAGAGTAAAAATGCCTTTCAGGCGGAAATTGACAGCGCTTGTGAATTAATTGATTTCCTTCGCTTTAATGTTCATTATTTAAGTGAAATATACAGGCAACAACCCATCAGTTCGCCAGGAATGCATAACCGGATGGAATACCGTTCCCTGGAAGGTTTTGTGCTGGCCATTACACCCTTCAATTTTACGGCCATCGGGGGGAACCTGCCAACTTCTGCGGCAATGTGCGGAAACGTCGTTGTCTGGAAACCCGCGGATACTCAGATTTTCAGCGCCCATATTTTTATGAAAATATTGCAGGAGGCCGGATTGCCGGACGGCGTTATCAATCTGGTTTATGCGGATGGAAAGGAACTTGGAGATATCTGTTTTACTCATCCCGACTTCGCCGGTATACATTTTACGGGATCTACCGGTGTATTTAACACCATCTGGAAAACCATCGGAGAAAATATAAGTAAATACAGATCCTATCCCCGTATAGTTGGTGAAACTGGCGGAAAGGATTTTGTCCTCGTACACCGGCAAGCAGATGTGGACGTGGTCGTCACCGCGCTGGCAAGGGGTGCGTTTGAATACCAGGGTCAGAAATGTTCCGCAGCTTCCAGGGCCTATCTGCCTTCCAATCTCGCGACCCCGATTAAAGAGAAACTGGTGGCCGCTCTGGAGTCCATGAAAGTGGGAACCGTGGAAGATTTCAGGAATTTTGTCAATGCCGTCATTGATGAAAGAAGTTTTGATAAGATTAAGGGATATATTGACCGCGCTTCGAATGACCCGAAAGCAAAAATTGTAACCGGAGGAAAAACCGACAAAACAAAAGGATATTTCATCCACCCGACAATTATTGAAACCACCGATCGGGATTACGTGACTCTGAAAGAAGAAATATTTGGGCCTGTACTGACTATTTATGTATATGATGAGAATGCATTTGAAGAAACGATGGATCTGATAAATGCAACTTCGAATTATGCATTAACGGGTTCCATCATCAGTAGCAGCCGGCAAGCAGTTGAACTGGCGACGGAGAGACTCCGGCATGCCGCTGGCAACTTTTATATTAATGACAAACCTACCGGGGCGGTTGTCGGTCAGCAGCCTTTTGGCGGCGCCAGGGGAAGCGGGACCAATGACAAAGCGGGCTCCATTATAAACCTGTACCGTTGGCTCAGCGCCCGCACCGTAAAAGAAACCTTCGATCCGCCTACCGGGCATGGATATCCTTTTTTATCGGAAGCTTGACCGCTTTTGTTATTTTTATTAAAATATTCTTTTTGAAAACGATTCTGACTGAAAAAGAACTTGGTATTACCATCCAGCGGTTAAGTCACCAGTTGCTTGAAAACCATTTACGGTTTGATGAGCTTGTGATCATTGGCATTCAGCCCCGGGGAATATTTTTTTCTGACCGCATCGTGCAGCAGATCAACCAGCAGATTGAACCCGCAACCATTACCTACGGAAAACTCGACATTACTTTTTACAGGGACGATGTACGTCAGGGTCTTCATACCCTGAACCAGACAGATATTCCGTTTACGGTTGAAAATAAAACGGTCATCCTCGTGGACGATGTTTTGTATACCGGCAGAACCATCAGGGCAGCTATGGACGCCCTCCTGGCTTTCGGAAGGCCGGCTAAAGTAGAACTTTGCATTTTAATCGATCGACGCTTTAGCCGGGAAGTGCCGATCCAGGCCGACTATACGGGCCGTTCCATAGATACTATTATCACCCAGAAAGTAAAGGTTTTGTGGAAGGAAAGAGACGGAAAGGAAGAAGTGGTTTTGCTTTGAGATACAGATAACTCGTGGATCGTTTATCGTTTATCGTAAATGGATACACGATAAACGATATTCGATACACGACAGACAATACCCTGCGTTTTAAGCTTTGCGCCTTTCGCCTTACGCCTCAAGCTTATTTTGGCGTATGGCTTCGAAAATATAACTTTGCCTTTTAATGCAACTCAGTACCAAACACCTTCTTGGCATTAGAGATTTACAAGCTTCCGACATCCAGACTATTTTAGACACTGCCACCCAGTTTAAGGAAGTATTACAAAGGCCCATAAAGAAAGTTCCCACACTGCGCGATGTTACCATCGTCAACCTGTTTTACGAAAATTCAACGCGTACGCGAATTTCTTTTGAACTGGCGGAAAAAAGACTTTCTGCAGATACGGTCAATTTTACAGCATCCGGTTCTTCTGTTTCCAAGGGGGAAAGCCTGCTGGATACCGTGAATAATATCCTCTCCATGAAAGTGGACATGGTCGTAATGCGACACAGTGCCAGCGGAGCGCCTCATTTCCTGGCCAAACATATTCCCGCTGCGATCGTGAATGCGGGCGACGGCATCAATGAACATCCCACCCAGGCCCTGCTGGATGCATTTTCAATCAGAGAAAAACTCGGGTCACTGGAAGGGAAAAAAGTAGCGATCATCGGTGACATCATGCATTCCCGGGTGGCGCTCAGTAATATTTATCTGCTGAAAAAAATGGGCGCAGAAGTAATGGTGGCAGGCCCCCCAACTCTTATTCCCGTGCATATCACCGAAGCGTTTCATATCCCGGTGGAATATAATCTTCGTAAGGCCCTGGAGTGGTGCGACGTGGCCAATGTATTGCGGATCCAGCTCGAAAGACAGAATCAGGTTTTATTTTCTTCTCTTCGGGAATACAGCCTTGCGTACGGCATCAACCGGAAACTGCTGGACAGCCTGTCCAAAGAGATTGTGATCATGCATCCCGGTCCGATCAACCGCGGAGTGGAACTGGACAGTGACGCGGCTGACAGCAAACAATCTATCATCCTGCAACAGGTCGAAAATGGGGTAGCCGTGCGGATGGCCGTACTTTATTTACTGGCTGACAAAGGTTCGAATCTTTAATTCCTTCAAATAAATCGTATGCAGCGGATCGCATTATTCCCGGGAACATTTGATCCGATCACTATCGGTCACCTCGATATTATCAGCCGTTCCCTGGGATTATTTGATAAAGTTGTCATCGGCATCGGCCGGAATGTAAACAAATTGCCGATGTTCTCTGAGGAACAGCGAATCATCTGGATCAAGGAAATATATAAAGACAATCCGGCGGTGGATGCCGTCCTGTACGACGGACTTACGATTAAATGTTGTCAGCAGGTGGGCGCCCATTACATTATCCGGGGAATCCGCTATGTGAATGACTTCGAATATGAAAAAGCAATTGCTGACATGAACCGCAGTCTTGATTTTCATATAGAAACGGTTTTTCTGACCTGCCTGCCGCAATATACTTCCGTTGCGTCCACGCTGGTGCGCGACGTATTGCGCAATGGCGGAGACGTAACCCAGTTCCTGCCCAAGGTAGTGGCAGATTCCCTGAAGCAAGTAGGGAAGTATGGGAGTATGGGAATTTGAGAATAATACTGTCATCAGTCAACTGTCATCAGTCATCAGTTGGTATCACCATATTAAAATAATCAAAGATGTCTATCTGGTTTAAGAAAGATTGGGATATTGAAAAGCTGAACCGGTTTGCGGCTAACACGATGAATGAATTAATCGGAATAAAATTCATCGAAGTCGGAGAAAATTATCTCAAAGCGACCATGCCCGTGGATAACCGGACGAGGCAGGCCTATGGATTATTACATGGGGGTGCATCGGCAACACTTGCTGAAACCGCGGGCAGCGTGGCTTCGATCATGGTGGTGGATCCGGATCAATTTTATTGCGTGGGTGTGGAAGTCAATGCCAATCATATCCGAAGTGTACGCGAAGGTTTTGTAACTGCTACGGCTATCCCGCTCCACCTCGGCTTTTCATCCCATGTCTGGGAGATAAAGATCATCGACAAGAATGAAAAACTGGTTTGTGTTAGCAGATTGACCGTGTTTGTTAAGAAAAAAACTTAAATCTTAAAACCCCCCGCTCTTAACACTTCCAAAATCGCCGGATATGTATTTTGCTGAATGGTTTTAAAATCCGTCGGCCCCAGCCACCTCAATTCGCTTATGTCTTCTTCTGTTTGGGGAATCAGGGACTGATGACTGGTAGTCTTCATCAGATACCAATGGGTTTCCTTTAGAATAAACAATCCTCTTTCTTCATATTCATGTTCCGTTATCAGGAGAAATTTTATCAATTCCAGTTGGCTGACGCCTGTTTCTTCTCTCACTTCCCGAAGGGCGCAGGACTCCAGCGTTTCACCCGGATCGAGTTTTCCTTTTGGCAGATCCCATTTTCCCCTGCGGAACATAAAAAGGACCTCCCCTTTTTCATTCTCCACCAGTCCCCCGCCGGCCCGTATCAGTAATCTGTTTTCTGTACTCATTCTGCCCGTAAAGATAAAGCCCTGAATGAGATTTATAAATTTGGTCGATTCGTTCGAGGTGCTGTAAAACTTATCTTTTGGTTTATGGTGTATGGTGTATGGTGTATGGATTGTTCGGCGAGATTCAAGAGAAAGCCCATATACCATATACCATGTACCATACACCATTGGGAGGGTTTTTAATCCTGGTTTCAATTCAATCTCTGAAACGTTGAATTTTTTTATCTTCACCGTATGACAAATGAAAAAGCAGTTGCTGAAAAACTACTGGAAATTCAGGCGATCAAACTAAACCTGGAAAAACCATTTACCTGGGCCTCCGGATGGAAAAGCCCTATTTATTGCGATAACAGAAAAACGCTTTCCTTCCCCCCGATCCGCGAATTTATTAAGTCAGAAATGTGCAACCGGATTTTTGAAGAATTTCCGGAAGCAGAATACCTGGCCGGTGTTGCAACGGCAGGCATCGCCTGGGGTGCGATGGCGGCGGACCAACTTAAAATTCCTTTTATATATGTTCGATCCAAACCCAAAGAACATGGAATGGGAAACCAGATAGAAGGCTTTTATGAAACCGGTAAACAGGTGCTGGTCATCGAGGACCTGATTTCCACTGGCAAAAGCAGCCTCGCCGTTGTAGGGGCGCTCAGGGCGGCCGGTTTACAGATAGCTGGTTTGGTTTCTATATTTAACTACGGTTTCGATGAAGCTGCCAGGGCATTTGCGGCCGAAGGGGTTAAGACCCGGTCATTGACTGATTATTCAACCCTGATCGGACTGGCGGTAGAGAAAGGAACTGTAAGTGAACTACAACATGAAACACTTGTTAAATGGCGGGAAGATCCCGGGAACTGGAAAGCTGTTTCGTATTTTTGAAATTAAAATAGATCGCATGAACAAGATTTTGTGTCTGTCATTGATGCTGAGTTGTTTTTTGATAACAAGCAGGGCGCAGGAGCCCGTTCGTAAAGGGTCCGTAGAAACCGCCACCATCAGCGTTCCCACCGTCCAGTGTCAGGAGTGCAAGGACCGGATCGAAAAATACCTGACCCGGGAAGACGGGATCCAGAAAGTAACCGTGGATTACAAAAGAAAGACCTGTAAAGTGACTTATTTCTGGGATCGCACGACCATTGAAAATATAAAAACCGCAATTGCCAATACCGGCTACGATGCGGGTGACGTAACAGCCGATCCGGAAGCTTACAAAAAACTCCCCACCTGTTGCAAAAAACCGGAAGACGGTGGCGGCCATGAAAAAAAATAAATGGAGCCAGCGGTAGTTATCAATATTTTACATCCACAGGAAATTTGCCCTCACCCAGACCCAGTTCTGCAGATGCCGCATTACTGATTCGTATAAGCAGTCCATTGCTTTCCTTCATATCGGGAAGCTGACCCAATACTTTCGCATAAATTATTTTTCCATTCATACCTGAAACGCGGATAATCGTTCCGACAGACATCCCGTTCATTAAAGCATAATATTTTCCGTCGGTCCACCCACTGGTACTTTTAAATGTTCCAGCCAGACCGCTGGCAGATTTCCCGCTTCCGGAATAATCAACACTAAAAAAGCCGCCATTACTATGCGTGGATGCATAGTTATTTACTCTTTCCGATACATTACTTACGGGCATGGCCGTAGAGGTACTGGCGGTATTGGATACGGTCGTGGCAGGTGGTTTAACGGGGTTTTGAGAATTGCTGCCCGAAAGGCTGGAAACGGGAGGTTTATTTGCCGGAGTTGACGAAACGTCGGCGGGTTTACCTGTTTTGCCTGAAGCATCCGGCGCTGTCACGGCAACTGCGGGATTTGATGATATGCCTACCGCAAGAGGTGAGAGATCTGTTTTTACTTTCAGAAATCCGACAATCAGTGGCATGCCTTTCTTAATGTCGTCTCTTTTTATTTTATTCCACTTCTCAAGACTGGTGACCGGCACATCATTATAGATTGAACTGATCTTGAACATCCATTCTTTATCCTCTACCACATGATATACCGGGATCAGGGATTCCCCGGTGGTCTTTACCTGTTTCTGATCAAAATTGACAGCGGTAAGCGGAATATTGAGGGTCGTGGCCACTTCCAGTGGTTTATCAAAATACATATTGTTAAAACTGGCGATATCGTGCGGACTGAGATTGAATAAACGTCCGATACTATACCAGTTTTCCTTTGCTACAACGATATGTTTGAGGTAGAATTTGCCTGCGGTTCCTTCAATCGTGAGTTGGGTAGTCTGCGAATAACCCGCGGAAACAGAGAAAATCAGACAAATGAATAGGAATATCCTGTTTTTCATGTCAGGTATTTATGGATGAACGCAAAGATGCTGAATAATCTTGCAAATGAAATATTAAAATGCAGCCTACTGTCTGATTCTCCACGATTTGGGGTAATAGTTATTCATCCGCTTTTCAAGTAGTTTCAGCCAGCCCATTCGCCGGCTCAGATAACTGACAACCCGCCATCCCTTTTCTCCGACGGGGGTTTCCAAGGATTCACCGCTTAAAAATTGAATCGCATCAGATTTTGATAATTCCATTGATGGGAAATCATCCATTAAAATATTGGACAGCGCCAGTTCAGGATCAGGGATCCAGTTATTTTCACCCGCTTTCCCCACCCTTACCCCCGCTTTTTTCAAATACAACCTGTTTTTCAGGATGTCAAAGTCATTCATCAAACCCGGCTCCAGGGCATGAATGGATTCTCCTACGGATACATAGTGAGCGGCATCCTCTTTTACCCAGGCGCTTAACTGTTGGCCAACCGTTTTGGGAGTACGAAACGGGTCCCGGTTCGGCTTTTGTACACGGATTGTGGCCGCCGTTTGTTTTTTTTGAATTACGGATAGAAAAAATCCTTCACCCAAAACCTTATCCGGGTAAAACCGATAACCAACAGCACCAGCCTTTTCAGAATGCGTTTCAATGATATTCCATTCCGGATCAGGAGACAGGGAAACAGAAATACAGGGATATTGCTGATGGATCACATCCAAAATATCTTCGTTTTCTTCTTTAGAATAAGAGCAGGTGGTATAAATCAGGAACCCGTTTTCTTTCAGACTATCCCAGGCATCTGCGAGTATACGTTGTTGGCGGTGGCTGCAAAGCCTTACCAGATCCGCGCTCCATGTGGCACCGGCTTGAGGATCCTTTCTGAATAAACCACTTCCACTGCAGGGAGCATCGATAATCAACAGATCGAAAAATCCGGGAAGTTCTTTGAAGTGAGCCGGATCATTATGGGAGATGATTCCATTTGAACCACCCCACTTGGTCATGTTTTGATATAAAACCGGCACGCGGGTTTTGATCACTTCATTGCTCACCAGCAGCGAGTCCGGGGAAATCAGGGATTGAACAAGGGTTGATTTACCCCCCGGTGCAGCGCACAGATCAAGGACTTTTACTTTTTGCGACAGGTCAATGATTCGCCTTAACGCAAAAGCTAAAAACATTCCGGAGGCTTCCTGTACATAATAAAGACCCGCATGAAACAGAGGATCCAGGGTAAAAGACGGGCGCGCTGAAAGATAATAGGCATCCGGCGCCCAGGGCACTTTGGCTGAAATTTCAAAAGGCTGGTCAGACATATCAGCAGGCCATTGGCCGTCCCGTAGAATCGTTTTTTCGGGATTCATGTGTACGGAAACCAACTGATCGCCGGATTCATGAACCGACAGAAAAGCCTCTGCGTTAAAATGATCCATTTTACTGAGCGACCGGATGAGTTCTGATGGTAAGATGGCTGCCAAAGATTTTATTTAAGGAGGATTTGTTTAGTACCGGATGATAAAATGTTGTTTTACCCGGAATTCATCCCGGAAAAAAACCAGACCCGCAGAAAAAATATCAATGCTCATTTTCACGCGCGGGTTTTTCTGAATAATGGACCAGGATTCTTCCATTTCCCTGCTCCAGTGAATATCATGAATAATGATCAGGGCCTCCGGTGAAATTTTATTCATGAATTGTTCAAAATATTCCAGCACCGGTTTTTTGCGGTGATTCCCATCTATAAATACCAGGTTTGCCGGCGGATTTGAAGCGATCAGGTTTGGCAATCCATCCTCGAAATTTCCGGCTATCTGTTTAATATTTCTGAGATCCAGTTTACAAAATACTTCTTTTGCCACGGCTGCTATAGCCGGTGAACCTTCCATAGTAATAACCTGGGACGAGGAATCAGCTGAGGCGAGATAAGCCGCGGAAATGCCCAGGGAACTCCCCATTTCAATGATGGTCCCTGCACGATAAAAATTTGCCAACCGAAATAACAGCCTCCCGAATTTTTGAGTGGAAACTGCGCTCCCTGCGATGGCTGAAATTTTTTTTGACGAATTTCCATGTCGTAAAAGCCCGGCTCCAAGATCGTTTACCCCTATCATCCGATCGTCCCGAAGCAGATTTTTTTTTACTTCTTCAATGTTTCCGTAAGCATAATACAATCTGTGATCGTTCAATACCTCAGTTACAAATTCATAGACAAAGGGGGAATGAATTCCATGGCCCTTACCATTTGAAGCACGCCGAAAATAATGGAACCATTTAAAAGCGAGTTGGGTTTTAGAATACATGTGGGCTAGGCGGAATGCGCCGATATCGACTTAATTTTTGTCCAGGTTTGAAAATCCATATCAAAAGCATGTTTATCATCTGCAGAAACTTTCTTGGAATGGGTCAGTTTAAAAACATCTTTGGGTATCACCGGAAAAAAAGTATCCCCATCGAGCATCGCAAATACACGGGTCATATAAATGGTATCACATAATAAAAGAGATTCCTTATAAATCTGTCCGCCCCCGCCAATAAAAACTTTTTTTGCATCCATTTTTTTTGCCAGTTCAATGGCTTTTGAAAGACTATTTGCCTGGAGTACTTCGGGATTGCCGGTTTTGTAACCCGGCTGGCGGCTGATCACAATATTAAATCTTCCGGGAAGCGGTGTATTTCCTAACGCTTCGAATGTTTTTCTCCCCATAATCAGCGGAAGACCCCAGGTTGTGTTTTTAAAAAATCGCATATCCTCGGGCAGGTTCCATAACATCTGGTTATTTTTCCCGATGGCATTGTTTTCTGAGGCGGCTACGATAATAGAGAGCGTCATGAAATTTTATTTATACAGCTACCTGGGCTTTAATCGGGGGGTGCGGATGATAGTTTTCCAGGCTGAAATCTTCAAACCGGAATTCAAATATATTTTTCACATCAGGATTCAATTTCAGTTGCGGCAACGGATTCGGTGTTCTTGTTAATTGCGTATTTGCCTGCTCCCGGTGGTTACTATATAAATGGACGTCTCCGAAACTATGTATGAATTCCCCTGGTTCCATATCAGATACCTGTGCAATCATACACGTTAAAAGTGCATATGAGGCAATATTAAATGGCACACCCAGGAACACATCTGCGCTACGTTGATAAAGCTGACAGCTTAAACGCCTCCGGTCCCCCGGATTTTCCGGTGGGGTTGTATAAAATTGAAATAAAACGTGACAGGGCATGAGCGCCATTTCGGGTAATTCTGCAACGTTCCAAGCACTTACGATCATACGGCGACTGTCTGGATTTGTTTTTAACAGATACAATAAATCACTGATCTGGTCAATTTGTTTTCCATCAGCTCCTTCCCAGCTTCTCCATTGTTTGCCGTAAACGGGACCCAGTTCCCCCCGTTCATTTGCCCATTCATCCCAGATCCTTACGCCATGTTCCCTGAGATATCCGATATTGGTATCTCCTTTCAAAAACCAGAGCAATTCATATAGGATACTTTTTAAATGAAGTTTTTTGGTGGTCACCATGGGGAATCCATTCCTCAAATCAAAGCGCATCTGATAACCAAAACAGCTTTTGGTGCCGGTGCCCGTGCGATCTTCTTTTTGAATTCCATTTGTAGTAACATGCCGGAGTAAACCCAGATATTGATTCATAGACGCAATTTACAGAAGTTCTGAAAGTCTTGTTGATCCGGTGAAATAAAGCCTTTTACCGCCTGAATAAAGAGTGTATACATTAACAAGCTATGGCATGTATTTGGCATCACTGTTTATTTATCAAAAATTCAAATTATGAAACAATTTATTGCAGCGGGGGTTATCGTCATGCTGGCCCTGTTTACGTCCGTTAACAGTTTTGCCCAGGCAGGGGATCCTGCGGCAAGGGAAGCCCAGATGAAGCAGAAATTGATGACCGACCTGAAAATGACTGATGTTCAGGCCGATTCAGTGGTAGCTATTAACAGGGATTTTATGCCCCAGCGCCGGGAAATTTATCAGGATCAAACGCTTAGTCAGGATGATAAAATGGCAAAAATGAAAGCCATTTCCGATCAGGCCGACAAACGGATTCAGCCAGTATTAGGTGATCCTCTTTTTAAACAATATCAGGATTGGCGTACAAAGTATATGCAGCAGATGCGGGCAGGAAAGCCGGCAGGTAATTGAGTAAACAGATGACAGATGACAGGGGCGAAGTCGAATTACAAGGCTGTCATCTGTTATCTGTCATTTATTATCCCTTCTTTGTCTCCCTCGCCCATGTATCCTTTAAGCTCACCGTGCGGTTGAAAATAATTTTTTCTCCGGCGCTGTCCTTGTCGAGGCAGAAATAACCTTTGCGGATAAACTGGAAATGTTCGTTGTATTTTGCATCAGTGAGAGAAGGTTCAGCCATTGCATGTGTAATCACCTGCAGGGAATCCGGGTTTATATAATCCTTAAAATCACCTTCTTCCGTTGCCGGATTTTCGACTTTAAAAAGGCGGTCATATAATCGTAATTCAACCTGGACGGCATGTTGCCTGCTCACCCAATGCAGGGTTCCCTGAACCTTTAGTCCGGAAATATCTGTTCCACTCCTGCTTTCGGGCAGGTAGGAACAATGCAGTTCTTTAATTTTACCTTTGTCATCTTTTATTACTTCATCACACTGAATGATGTAGGCACTTTTTAATCTTACTCTTTTTCCAGGGGCCAGTCTGAAAAACTTTTTTGGAGGGTTCTCCATAAAGTCCTCCTGTTCGATACATAATTCGCGGCTAAAGGGTAATTCCCGGGTACCCGATTTTTCGCCGCCTTCGGGATAATCCTCGGTGGTCAGCATTTCCACCTGATCCGGATAATTGGTAATGACGACTTTCACCGGATCGAAAACAACCATTTTACGCGTGGCGTTTTTATTGAGGTCCTCCCGCAAAAAAAATTCCAGCAGGGACACATCGATCAGGTTGTCTCTTTTCTGAACTCCGATACGGTCGGTGAAATTGCGGATGCTTTCAGGCGTATAACCACGCCGGCGGAGGCCCGATAGGGTTGGCATACGTGGATCATCCCAGGATTGCACATAATTTTCATTAACGAGTTGTAATAATTTACGTTTACTCATTACCGTATAGCTGAGGTTGAGCCGGGCGAATTCATACTGACGGGATGGAAAGATGTCCAGCTTTTCAATGAACCAGTCGTAGAGCGGCCTGTGTGAAACGAATTCCAGCGTACAGATGGAATGCGTTATATGTTCGATTGAGTCGCTTTGGCCATGAGCAAAATCATACATCGGGTAAATGCACCATTCATTGCCCGTCCGGTGATGATGTGTTTTTTTGATGCGGTACATAATCGGATCGCGCATATGCATATTGGGTGAAGCCATATCCACTTTCGCCCTCAATACTTTTTCGCCATCCCCGAATTTGCTTGCCCGCATGTCGCTGAACAGCTGAAGATTTTCTGAAATCGTCCGGTTCCTGTATTTATTTGTCAGACCGGGTTCCGTCGGCGTTCCTTTCTGAGAGGCAATTTCCTCACTGCTGCTGTCGTCTACATAGGCCAGTCCTTTTTGGATCAGTGTAACGGCAAACTGGTAGAGTTGCCCAAAATAATCTGAAGCATATACAATTTTTTCCGGATCGAATCCAAGCCATTTTACATCCTCGATAATACTGTCCACATATTCTGTTTCTTCTTTCTCCGGATTCGTATCGTCAAAACGCAGATTGGTCTTTCCACCATATTTCAGGGCGAGTTTGAAGTTGAGGCATATGGATTTTGCATGTCCGATGTGCAGGTGACCGTTAGGTTCTGGAGGAAACCGGGTAAGAATGGTCTTGTATTTACCGTTCTTCAGGTCTTCATCCACAATTTCTTCCAGAAAATTCAAAGATTTATCTTCCGCTTGTATTTCCGCCATGGCTTAAATATATCAGGGGGCGAAATTAATTAATTTTAAGCCTCAAGCCTAAAGGTTTAGGCATAACGCATAACGCTTAACGCCTGATCCCATTTACCCGAATTTTTCACTTCCATACTCCCATACTCCCATACTTCCACACTTTCCTTTACCTTTTACCGAAAAGGAGACTTCCGATACGGATCATCGTAGACCCCTCTTCTAACGCAATAGTATAATCACTGCTCATACCCATGCTCAGTGTGTTGACGGGATCGGAAGGGAATGTTTTTTTTATTTTTTCGAAAATTGACTTCAGATGATTGAATTCTCCACGGATCTGATTTTTATTTTCCGTCAAAGAAGCCATGCCCATGCATCCGCCAATCCGTGAATGGCTGAACCTTCCATCCTGCCTGTTTTGATTCACAGTTAATAACAGCGAATCCAGTTCTTCTTCATTCAGGCCGAATTTGGTTTCTTCCCGGGCAATAAAGATTTGAAGCAGGCAGAGAATGTCCCGCTGATTTTTGTTCGCGTGTTTATCAATTTCCAACAGGAGCTTCAGACTGTCAACTGACTGGATCATATAAACAAAGGGCGCGAGAAACTTTACTTTGTTGGTTTGCAGGTGACCGATAAAATGCCAGCGGATATCTTTTGGAAGTGCGGTTTGTTTTTCCATCAGTTCCTGTACATAGTTCTCGCCGAAGTCCCTTTGACCCAGGTCATACAGGGATTTTATTTCATCAACTGTTTTTGTCTTGGATACCGCCAGTAGTTGTATACCTGCAGGGCGCAGGGTATCCATTAACTTTTGGTACGCAACTGACTGCATGGGATCATTTTAAAATATTCCTGGATATCACGATGCGCTGCACCTCACTGGTGCCTTCATAGATCTGAGTGATTTTAGCATCCCGCATTAATCTTTCCACATGATACTCCTTTACATAACCATAGCCTCCGTGGATCTGTATGGCTTCTGTGGTCGTCCACATGGCTGTTTCGCTGGCAAAAACTTTCGCCATGGAAGAACTGATGGCATAGTCCATGCCCAGATCTTTTTCCTTCGCGGCTTTTAAACAAAGTAAGCGCGACGCTTCAATGCGTGTAGCCATATCGGCCAGTTTAAATTGTATGATCTGGTGATTTCTGATCTCCGTTCCAAAGGCTTTTCTTTCTTTAACATATTTAACAGACATCTCATATGCGCCGGAGGCCAGTCCCAGGGCCTGGGAAGCTATCCCGATCCGGCCGCCGGACAAAGTTTTCATGGCAAACTGAAATCCAAAACCGTCCTCTCCGATGCGGTTTTCTTTCGGCACGATCACGTCACTAAAACCGACACTGTGGGTATCGCTTCCGCGAATGCCAAGTTTGTTTTCCTTGGTTCCGATCACGATGCCGGGGGAATTCTTTTCAACAATGAATGCATTGATGCCTTTGGATCCCTTGGCTGAATTGGTCTGAGCCATCACGAGGTAAACCGACGCTGAATTTCCATTGGTTATCCAGTTCTTCATACCATTCAATATAAAATGATCTCCTTTTTCAATGGCCGTTGTTTTTTGTGAAGTCGCGTCGCTGCCCGCTTCCGGTTCACTCAATAAAAAAGCGCCGATATGCAGTTCTCCGTCTTTTTTACCCGCGGCGAGGTGCCGCAGATATTTTTCTTTTTGAAGCGGTGAACCATATGCCTGTAGTCCCCAGCACACCAGAGAATTATTTACGCTCATGGCTACCGATACACTCGCATCAATCTTGCTGATCTCCTCCATGGCGAGTACATAACTTACTGTATCCATTCCCGCGCCTCCGTATTCCGGATCCACCATCATACCCATAAACCCCAGATCTGCGAGTTTTAATAACTGTTCGCGGGGAAGCTGCTGCTTTTCGTCTCTTTCAATTACACCCGGCAAACATTCCTGCCAGGCAAAATCACGGGCCGCCTGACGGATGGCCAACTGTTCTTCTGTTAAAGAAAAATCCATATGATAAATAATGGTCCGGACAAAAATAGCAGAATTACAGAGAAAACTAACAACTGTTAGGTTTTGAACGCGAAAAGGGTTTAGCTACCTTTGTTCCTCGAAAAAGCGATATGAGTAAACAGGAGCCCGTTATTAAAGTGAGTTCTGAAGTCGGCCGCCTGCGCCGCCTTCTCGTGCATAGTCCGGACAGCGGTCTGGGCAAAGTGGTGCCATCCAAGGCACAGGACTGGCTTTTTGAAGACATTGTACACCTGGAAACGATCAGAAAAAAAGAATATGATTTTTACACCAAACTCCTGTTGTATTTCCTGGACCCCGGTCTGATTTTAGGCAAACTCAAAAACATAGACGCGGAGAGAAACAAGAGGAATTTTTATAAACCCGAACACAAGGATTTTTTCCGGTCCGATAAAGTGATCGAACTCCAGTGGCTGCTGGCCGAAATTTTGGAGGATCTGGAGATACGTCTCAAACTGGCTGCTTCTGTCTGCGCCATTGAAAACTGTTCCTATGATACGCAAAAGGAGTTGTTGGACCTTCATCCCGTTGCCCTTGCCAAAACATTTATTACAGGTACGCTTGAAAGTGGCCGTATGCTTTTTGCACCCATACCGAATTTTATTTTTACACGGGATATCGGCATCGTCATCAATGAATATGTTTTGCTGAATAAACCAGCCAAAAAAGCGCGGACGAGAGAAGCGTTAATTGCAAAATATATTTTTTTTAATCACCCTTTCTTTAAAGCCTACCAGGAAAATATTCTGGAATTGAACGATGGCTATCACCATTTTTTATTACCCAAGGAATCCGACGACCGGAAAGTAACCCTGGAGGGAGGTGACGTGATGGTGGTAACCAAGGACCATTTGCTGATCGGCGTAAGTGAAAGAACCACCATGGAAGCAGCCCACCAGGCGATCCAGTTGTTGTTTGAACGAAACATAGTTAAGAAGATAACGGTCATCAAGATTCCCAAAAAAAGGGACTATATGCACATCGATACCGTGTTTACGCAGGTCCGGCGGGATGCCTGGGTCATGTTGGGAGTCTTCTCCAAAAAATCCATGAAACATGAAAATGAGGATTCCGTACAAAGGGCGCTGGAGGGATCGAAAAAAGATGAAAAACTAAAGATCATCCAGTTCAGGAAAAAAGATATTGAGAACCCGGTCTCTTTCGATAACCTGGAGGACCTGTTGACCGAAATCAGCAAAGAGGATCTGCAATGCAGCGGTAAAATTAAATTTATCTATTCCGGAAACAATGAATTCCCTTTCGACGCGCGTGAGCAGTGGACGGATTCCTGTAACCTGCTGGCGCTGAAAGAAGGCGTCGTGCTGGGTTATGACAGGAACGATAAAACGACTGAGGCGTTTAAGGAAAACGGTTTTCAGATTCTGCATGCGCATGACCTGATACGCCAGTTGGAAGAAGGATCCCTGAATGTGGAACAAATAAAAGACACCCTAATCCTCATGCCCTCCGCAGAATTATCCCGCGCCCGCGGCGGGTTTCATTGTATGAGTATGCCGTTATTAAGAGACGACATTTAACAAGTATGGGAGTATGCAAATAAAAAATTAGACGATCAACCGCCAACTATTATGCAAACCACGTCGAAGGTTTTAATGATCCGACCGCTGCATTTTGTTTATAATGCAGAAACGGCGGTCAATAATAGTTTCCAGGTGAAAGGAGATACAGAAAACCTGACGGAAAAAGCGATTCAGGAATTTGATGAATTTGTAGTGAAATTGCAACGGCGCGGTGTAAACGTGACCGTAGTGGAAGATTCGCCTGAGCCGCATACTCCCGACGCCATTTTTCCAAATAACTGGATCTCTTTTCACGAATCCGGCATTTATTGTCTTTATCCCATGTTCGCTCCGAACAGGAGAAAGGAGAGGAAAGCAGAAGTGCTGAACATCATTAAAAAAAAATTTCACTATCATCAGATAATGGATTTCACCGGTTACGAATCGGAGAAACTTTTCCTGGAAGGAACGGGCAGCATGGTACTCGACCGGGACAACCGGCTGGCGTATGCATGCCTCTCTCCCAGGACAAATGTTCTCGTACTGGAGGATTTCTGCCGGAAGATGAATTACAAGCCCATTGTTTTTCACGCTACTAATGAAACAGGACAAGCCATTTACCATACCAATGTTATGATGTGTGTAACCGATCGTTCTGTCGTGATCTGTCTGGATTCTATTCCGGATCCTGCAGAAAAAAAATTCGTTTCCGAAACCATTTTGTCGTGCGGAAAAGAAATCATAGAGATCAACCCTGACCAGATGAATCATTTTGCGGGTAATATGCTACAGCTGGAAAATAACCGCAAAGAAAAAATACTGGTGATGTCCAGCGCCGCCTGGCATTCGCTTTACCCCGAACAAAAAGAAAAACTCTCCGGGTATAATCAGATCGTGCATAGTTCTCTGCAAAGTATCGAGACCAATGGTGGAGGCAGCGCCAGATGTATGATCGCTGAAATTCATATATAGTGATTGAATTGATTTAACCCGTTTAACCGATGGGGATTCAATTCAAATGCTTATTTTTGGGACTTGTTTCGGAAAGATTAAAGAATTTCAATAGGATCCGCCGTTTGATTGAAGCCGATTCAACAAATACAATCTTTTTTTAATTAATGCAACAAAAAGTTTCAAAAATCGGCGTACTCACTTCCGGGGGTGACTCACCGGGAATGAATGCCGCCGTCCGGGCCGTTGTCCGTACAGGAATTTACAATGGATTGGAGGTTTTCGGGATTATGCGGGGTTATAGCGGTATCATTGAAAACGATATTATTCCACTTCATTCCCGCAGCGTAGCCAATATCATTCAGCGGGGCGGTACCATTTTAAAGACGGCGAGGTGCAAGGAATTTTTTGAATATGAAGGCAGATCGAGGGCCCATTCAAACCTGAAGAAACTAGGTATCAACGGACTTATTATCATAGGCGGAGATGGCTCTTTTCGCGGTGCACATAAATTCAGCTCTGAATTTGAAATCCCCTGCATCGGTATTCCGGGTACTATTGACAAAGATATTGCCGGCACTGATTTTACCATCGGATTTGATACGGCCGTAAATACGGCGGTGGAGGCCATTGACAAGATAAGGGACACCGCAGATGCGCATGACCGGCTTTTTGTGATAGAAGTGATGGGCCGGGATGCGGGTTATATTGCCCTGCATAGCGGTATTGCCACCGGCGCTGAAAACATCCTGATACCGGAAAGGAAAACGGATATCGAAGAACTGATCAGCTCCCTTCAGGAAAAAGAAAAAAGAAAGAAACTGGTAAACCTCGTAGTTGTAGCAGAAGGGGATAATTACGGAGGCGCGGAAGAGGTAGCCAAAATAGTCCGACAACGGTTACCGAATATAGATACCCGCGTCTGCATTCTCGGACATATTCAGCGTGGCGGCTCTCCAAGTTGCCTGGACAGGGTAATAGCCAGTCGCATGGGATATTCTGCGGTGGAATGCCTGCTGGAAGGCAGGTTCAATGTCATGGTGGGTATTGTAAATAATAAAATTCACTATACCCCATTGGAAAAAGCAGTAAAAGCAAAACAAAAAATCAGTGATGACTGGCTTAAAATCATAAAAATACTGGCTTCATAAGCCCTTCAAAGCTTAAAGCCTAAAGCTTAAAGCCAAAAACTGAATAATAAAATGTATTCATGTGGTATCGAAAACAAAAAGAATGATAAGAAAATATTGGTTTTCGGCTTTCAGCTCTGAGCTTTAGGCTTTGAAAATGGCTTTAGGCTTTGGGCTTTGAGCTAAAAAGGAATTATAAATGATTCAACTTTTAACACTTCACAATCAAAAGCATGTCAAAAAACCTCGACAAATATATTTACGGCCAGATGGACAAGCAAGCTGGCCTGGAACATACTTTTCATCGTACCAAAATCGTCGCAACGGTCGGACCGGCCTGTGATACCTATGATAAATTGTTATCTCTGGTGAAAGCTGGCGTAAATGTTTTCCGGTTGAATTTTTCCCATGGAAGTCATGAGGACAAAACCAAGATCATTGAACATATTCGTAAGATCAATGTATCGGAGCCTTTTAACATCGCCATTCTTGGAGATTTGCAAGGGCCCAAATTGAGGGTGGGCGAAATTGCCGGTGGCAGTATGCTGGTCGAAGAAGGAGAAATATTAACGTTTACGAATACCAAACTGGTTGGTAATAAAGAGAGGATCTATGTTTCCTATCCGAATCTGCACGAAGACGTGAAGGTTGGAAATATCATCATGATTGACGACGGGAAACTGGAAGTAAAAGTAATCAGTATTGAAAAGAATCATGACGTGAGGGTCCAGGTGAAACTGGGCGGCATTCTTTCTTCTAAAAAAGGTGTCAACCTGCCGGATACGAAGATTTCACTGCCAGCTATAACCGAAAAAGACGAAGTAGACCTGGCTTTTATCATTGAACAACAGCTGGATTGGGTAGCCCTTTCTTTTGTACGGAGGGTTAATGATATCGTGGGCCTCCGCGACAAACTGAATCAAAAGAAAAGTAAAACCAAGATCATTGCCAAGATAGAAATGCCGGAAGCGCTGACCAACCTGAGAGAAATCATCCTGGAATCCGATGGTATCATGGTTGCCCGGGGCGACCTGGGGGTCGAATTGCCCATTGAACAGGTTCCGCTGATACAAAAGCAGATCATCCGCAAATCCATTCACCGGGCCAAGCCGGTGATCGTGGCAACGCAGATGATGGAAAGTATGATCGACCGGACCAAACCCAACCGCAGTGAGATCACCGATGTAGCTAATGCCGTGCTGGAAGGTGCAGATGCCGTTATGCTCAGTGCTGAAACGGCAACCGGCAATTATCCGACCCTGGTGGTTGAAACCATGCGCAAGATTATTATGGAAGTGGAAAGAACAGACTATCATTATAATCGCGAAGATGAACTGGAACCCCAACCCCATTCTCCGTCGTTTCTTAGTGATGCCATTTGTTATAATGCGTGTAAGCTCGCCAAGGATACACAGGCTGACGCGTTAATTGGAATGACACAAAGCGGATACACCGCCTTTATATTATCCAGCTACCGGCCTAAATCGCCTCTCTATATCTTCTCTAAAGAAAAAACGCTGATCAATCAGCTCAGTCTCAGCTGGGGCGTCCGTGCTTTTCATTATGCCGAAGAAGAAAGTATGGATGAAATCGTGGCCGACCTCAAGGAAATTCTGAAACAAAGGGGATTCATCAAAAAAGGAGACGTAATTATCAATACCGGCAGCATACCGGTGGCCGAACATTTACCAACAAATCTGCTGAAGATTTCGAAAGTAGACTGAGGAAAGTGTGGTAAGTATGGGAGTGTGGGAGTATGGGAGTGCAATTAGAAAATTAAGTTAACTCATTTTAAAATCCCATTCACACACTCCCATACTCCCATACTTCCCTACTTGCTTAAGTTATGAATCATTTGCTCAATCTCATGCCTGTCGGCCATTACGGTTGACTGATCTTCACTCATGAAAGGCTGGATATATTCCATGGAGGATTTTCTTAGTGTCCTTGCTGAACTATGAAACTGGTTTGCCCCGGTTTCCTTTTTCAAATTAGCAATATTATTTGCCCGAACGCCGGATCCAGGCATGATCTGAATACGACCGTCTGCCTGTATCACAAGGTCCTTAATTAAGGGCGCGCCCAGGATGGCCTTGGGTTGTTGTCCGGATGTGAGTATTCTTTCACAACCGATCCCGATAATATCCTCCAGGGCTTCAAAAGGATTGCGCGTCCAGTCAAAAGCGCGGTGAAAACAAACGCCCATAGGATAAGCTTTTTCTATCAGCCTGGAGCAACGGTTTATATCTATGCGGCCGTCTGGCAATAATATGCCGGTGACAATTCCTTCACAGCCGGCGGATTTACAGGCGTCCACTTCATGCAGCATCACATCGAATTCTTCTTCTGAAAATAAAAAATCACCGCCACGGATACGGATGATGGGATAAAGTTCTATTCCAATCTTTTTACGTACGGTTTTAATCAGTCCGATACCCGGCGTAGTGCCACCGGCAGCAGGATCGGCGCATAGTTCTACCCGGCCGGCTCCGGCATCGGCAGCTATCCGGGCAGAATCCAGGTTATAACAGCATATTTCCAGAATATTTTTTTCCATCAGCTAAACCAGCTTTCTGATTCATACATTTTTTCCCCGGTGGCCGAGCGCACGGCATATGTAAAACCTTTCTGTATGCAAAAAGCGCCATAACTCCCATCTTTTTTCATAGCCAGAAAGCCAACCTGAAGATTTTTTGCCTTCGCCGGATCCCGTTTTACAATTCTTTCTACTGCTTTACGACAAGCTTCACGGGGTGAAGATCCCTGTCGCATATATTCTACGACCAGGTGAGAGCCTACAATACGGATGACTTCTTCCCCTACTCCAGTGGATGTGGCGGATCCGATCTCATTGTCCACAAACAATCCGGCCCCGATGATGGGAGAATCTCCTACCCTGCCATGCATCTTAAATGCCATGCCGCTGGTCGTACAGGCTCCGCTGAGCTGGCCACCACTGTCCAATGCCAGCATGCCAATCGTATCATGATTGAGAGGACCACCGGGACTCAACTGTTTACCCGTCGGTTCATTTTTTTTATTTTCAATGTTGATGACCGGTTCATATCTGGAGGTTTGCAGCCATTCTTTCCAGATCTTTTCGCTTTCAGGCGTTAGTAAATTTTCTTTTTTAAATCCATTGGCCAGGGCAAATTCCAGCGCACCGTCACCTGCCAATACGATATGCGGTGTTTTTTCCATCACCAGTCGCGCAACAGATATCGGATGAACAATATGCTCCAGGCACATTACCGAACCGCAATTACTATTTTCGTCCATGATACAGGCGTCCAGGGTCACGAACCCGTCGCGGTCCGGAAGGCCGCCATAACCCACGGAATGATTATCCGGATCTGCTTCGGGAATCCTAACGCCAGCCTCAACGGCATCCAGCGCCCTGCCCTGTTTGCTTAATACCTCCCAGGCAGCGGCGTTCGCGGCTTTGCCGAAATCCCAGGTAGAAATCACGATGGGTTTATTTAGTATGGACACTGGTGGGACCCCGCCGGTCCTCAGGAACAAGCCCGTAGAGGCGAGCAAAGAGGAACCCAGGAATTTTCTACGGTTAAACATTTTTAATCTGTTTATTACTCAATTTAGGTTAATAGTTTCAGGCTGACCTGATTTCATCATGTGAAAAATGCGAAAGCGTGGAAATGTTGTAAAGTAAGAATGAAATTTAAAATTCAATTTTAAATTTCATTCTTACATTTATCACATTCCCATATAATTCCACACTACCAAATTATGAATAGCATAAAACTGCATTTACTTTTCCTTTTACTGGTCACCAACCGTACGGGCTTTACACAAAATGTAAATCAGGACAGTGCCTGGTTCCGCGACAATTATTATAAGATCGAAAAAGCAATCCCGATGCGCGACGGGATAAAACTTTTTACATCCATCTATGTTCCGAAAGACAGTACGGAGAAACATCCCATACTGATGGAAAGAACACCCTATAACTGTGCGCCCTACGGATCGGGAGAATACCGCAATTTCTGGTCCGGCTATAAAAAATATTTTTTACGGGAAGGTTATATCATGGTCATCCAGGATGTACGCGGACGATGGATGAGTGAAGGAAAATTTGCCGATATACGTCCCTTCAACAAAAACAAAAAACCGGGAGATACGGATGAGTCTACGGACGCCTATGATGCGATTGACTGGCTCGTGAAAAATATCGCGGGCAACAATGGAAAAGTTGGCGTATTGGGTACTTCCTATCCAGGTTTTTATGCAGGCATGGCAGCTGCTTCGGGCCATCCTGCCCTGAAAGCAGTGAGCCCTCAGGCTCCTGTAACGGATTGGTTCCGGGGAGATGATTTTCATCATAATGGGGCATTCTTTTACATGGATGCGTTTGATTTTTACGTGGCTGGTGGTTTCGGAAGGCCGCATCCGTTTCCAGTCGATCATGAAAGCCCGATGCCGGATGTTTATGATAGTAAGGACAATTACCAGTTTTATCTGAATCAGGGAGCTGATAAAAATCTATTGAAACTAGCCGGCGATAGCATTGCTTTTTTTAAAGAATTTTATGAGCATCCGGATGAAGACGCCTGGTGGAGAGCAAGGAATGCGCGGGTTGCCCAGTATCATATCAAACCCGCCATACTGGTTGTCGGTGGCCTGTTCGACGCAGAAGATTGTTTCGGTGCCTGGAATCTGTATAGGGCCATCCGAATGCAAAGTCCGGAAACAAATGCTAAACTCGTTATGGGCCCCTGGTACCATGAGGAATGGTCCAGCAACGACGGGACAGGTCTGGGCAATATTCAATTTGGAACAAATACATCCGTTACGTACCAAAATGAAATCATCCTTCCTTTTTTCAATTATTATCTGAAGGGGAAAAATGATCCCCACCTTTCAAGGGCAACGATATTTTTTACCGGGGAAAACAAATGGCGGCATTTTGATTCCTGGCCAGATGCCCAGGCCAGGGAGGAAAAAATTTATTTGCAGGGGAAAAATGGCCTGTCACCGAAAACACCGGGAATTGAACCTGCTTACGATGAGTATATCAGCGATCCGCAACATCCTGTGCCTTACACGCAAGACGTGCATTTTAACCGTACCCGGGATTACATGACCGATGATCAACGGTTTGCCAGCCGGCGGCCGGACGTGCTTACGTATGAGAGTGATATATTGAAAGAAGAGTTGACGATTGGCGGCACCGTACGGGCGGACCTTCGCTGCAGCATCAGCACAACAGATGCGGACTTTGTTGTGAAAATCATAGACGTTTTCCCGGATTCACTTTCATTTAACCGCATTGATATTTATGCCGCGGATGAAGGAGAAAAATCCTATCCCATGGGAGGGTATCAGATGCTCGTGCGAGGAGAAATTTTCCGCGGCAAATTCAGGAACAGTTTTGAAAATCCAGAAGCTTTTCAACCCGGCAAAACGGAAACCATTCAGTTTCAAACGGCAGATGTGGCCCATACATTTAAAAAGGGACATCGCCTGATGATTCAGATTCAAAGCAGCTGGTTCCCTTTGTCGGACAGGAACCCGCAGAAATTCACAAATATCTATACCTGCGATGATGCCGATTTTCAAAAATCCACCATCCGGATTTTTCATGACCGCCAGAATGCTTCATCGATTACATTACCGGTGCTATCGGGCAAACTGGAATAGTGTTTTTACTATAGTATAAATTTTTCTCAAAGCGAATGCGGATATTTAATTTCGAGGTTGAATAAGAGTTCATTCAGTTCAACTTTGCGGAGATGGATTCAACAAGTCAACAACCGCCGTCGCTGGAATTATGGCTTCATGATGTTCAATCTTATATTTATAAGTTGACGAGCGGACCCATGAAACATATCAACTTTCATTTCAACAGATCCGGGTTTAGTTATACAAGAAAAAATAAAAAAAGCCTGGATGAATTATCGATTATTTTTCTAACCCAGTTTCCGGTAAAATTTCAGGTTGGCTTCCAGCTTGAAATCTGGCATCCTCAGATAAAACATATTAAAGAGTCTTTTATAGGAGAAATCAAACAAAGGGAATCCAACTTTTGCAGTATCATCCTGTATATGAAAGATTTTCCTTCCAATGATCCCGGGCAGGAAGTAGTAAAAAATTATTCCATTTATACTCACCGCGACTTATTTATGGTTGGCGACTGGCTGGCACGGACGCTTCAATATGAATTGGTCCCTTTGTGTGATCAGCTGAGCACGATTCCAAATATGGATAGTTTTTTTGAAGCCAAGCCGTACTGGTCTCTAAATACAGGCTGTGGCGGAAACATCTGCACCGATCTTATCGTTTCCAAATTGAACGGTAGACGGGATTTCCACCTTCGGTTTCAACAGCTGATGCAGGGGCTGCAGCAATACATTGAAAACCGGCAAATAAATCCTGAATGCCGGCAGTTACTCGCCCTTTGTTATGAATCGATAAAGTAAGAATTGACGACCAGCGACAGTAAAACGATGATCATTTTTTTCTTTCCCCGCTTTTACTTTTAAATTCTCAGATTTGCTTTGGGCTTTAGGCTTTAAGCTTTAAGGCTTATTTTAGCGGATAATTTGAAATAAACAGCCTGTAGTATGAAAATGGTTGACTCTTTCGAAAAGATCCCTCTTGAAATATTCCCAAACGCTAAAGCCGGCTCCGAATTCGTTGCAAAAAAAATTGCCGCCCTGATCCGGGAAAAAGAAAAAAATAAAGAACATTGTATACTCGGACTTTCCACTGGAAAATCACCTTTGAAATTATATGCAGAGCTGGTCAGGATGCATCGTGAAGAAGGACTCAGTTTCCGCAATGTGGTCGCTTTCAACCTGGATGAATATTACCCCATCCAACGTACGGCGCCACAAAGTTACTACCGGTTCATGAAGGAAAATCTTTTTAATCATATTGATATCGATCCAAAGAATTGTCATATCCCCAATGGGGAATTGCCCAAAGATGCCATGAAAACCTTTTGTGCAGAATATGAACAGGCTATTATTGAAGCTGGTGGGATTGATTTACAGATTCTGGGAATCGGTTCAAACGGCCATATTGGTTTCAATGAACCCGGTTCAAGCCGGTTCTCTAAAACACGGGTGACTCCGCTTGAAAACTCCACTCGTTTATCCAATGCGGGCGATTTTGACAGCGTGACCCAGGTACCCCGTTTGTCCGTATCCATGGGAATCAGCACCATTCTCAAAAGCAGGAAGATCATACTCATGGCCTGGGGAAGCAGTAAAGCGGCGGCTTTACAGAAATCTCTGGAAGGACCTTCTATGGAAGAAATGCCCGCTTCCATCCTGCAACAACACGAGGATACTTTATTTGTCTGTGACCAGGCAGCTGCGTCAGAACTTATCCGTTTCAAGGCCCCCTGGCTTACGGGTGATTGTGACTGGAATGCAGATATCCTGCGTAAAGCCGTAGTAAGCACGGCGCTCAAATTAGGCAAACCGATATTGAGCCTGACGGATAAAGATTATAATGACCACGGACTAAGTGATCTGCTCGCCGTGAAGGGGGATGCTTATGAAATCAACCTCGAGGTGTTTTATATGCTCCGGGACAGTATTACCGGTTGGCCGGGTGGAAAAGATCAGGTTCTTCCTAATCCACCTGAAAGAATGACCCCCTATCCGAAGAGATGCCTTATTTTTTCACCACACCCGGATGATGATATTATTTCCATGGGAGGCACTTTTATGCGTCTGCATGATCAGGGTCATGAAATGCACGTTGGCTACCAGACTTCCGGTAATATTGCGGTGACAGATGAGTTTGTAACCCGTTTCATTGATTTTGCTGTCGGATTTGAATCCATGTTTGGTATCGACAATAAACGATCGTCCGAAATTCTGACGAATGCCAAGCAATATCTGAAAGAGAAAAAATCTACCGGTATCGATTCTCCGGAAATAAGGAATATCAAAGGACTGATACGTCGTAGTGAGGCCAGCGCCACCTGTCGTTATGTGGGCATACCTGAATCTGGAATTCATTTCCTGAATCTCCCTTTTTATGAAACAGGAACGATTGAGAAAAAACCTATGAGTGAGGAAGACATACAGATTACCTTGGAATTATTGAAAAAAATAAAACCCCATCAGGTTTATTGTGCAGGTGATCTGGCTGACCCGCATGGAACTCATAAGGTTTGCCTGGATGTGATCTTCGAATCCTTCCATCGCCTCAAAAATGCGGGTGAAGCCTGGGTAAAGGATTGCTGGGTCTGGCTGTATAAAGGGGCATGGCAGGAATGGGATGTAAGCGAGATCGAGATGGCCATTCCAATGAGTCCGGACCAGGTGTTGAAAAAGCGTTTTGGCATTTTTATTCACCAGTCTCAAAAAGATATGGTTCCTTTCCAGGGCACTGACAGTCGCGAATTCTGGCAAAGGGCCGAGGACAGGAATGGAAATACCGCCAATCTGTATGCGCAATTGGGCCTGACCAAGTACGCAGCAATGGAGGCTTTTAAGCGATGGCACTTCTAAGCTTAACACCTAACGCCCGATATTTGATTTGTATCAATTTCTGTTAAAAAAAATTTTTATTTGAGCGACGAAAATATTAGGTCCTTTACAGATTCAAGAACACAAAATGAAGAACGACCAGCGTTAAGCGTTAAGCGTTCGGCGTTAAGCGTAATATGGTCTTCAGCATGGAAACTCTCTTCTTACAGATGGAAATTTTTTCTGGGGATGCTGATCCTCGCCGGCATATTAATCGCTTTCCCCTTTTTCTTTAATGCTATTGAGGCCAGGGATGGATTTGTATTTACAGACCTCGTTTTGCAGAGGATACCGGCCCGTAACGTATCGGTGGCTGTTTTCTTTTTGATCTGGTCCTGTTGTTTTATTCTGATCATACGGATCTATCGGGATCCCATGATGCTGTTACTGACTCTATGGGCTTATGATGTCGTAACATTGGTCAGAATGACATGTATTGGCCTGATTTCGCTGAATCCACCGGTGGGATTAATTCCCCTTGCGGATCCGATTACCAATCTGTTTTATGGCCAGCATTACATTACCCACGATCTTTTCTTTTCGGGCCATACAACGACGGTTTTCCTGATTTTTCTTTGTTTAAAGAAGAAAGGAGACCGGATATACGCTTTATTTGCATCCATTACCCTGGGTATACTGTTATTGGTTCAGCACGTGCATTATACTATCGATGTATTGGCGGCGCCAGTTTTTACATATGCCGTTTACCGGTTGGCGTTATTGTTTACAAAACGTGAAAACGGACTTGTTTTTTCCGGTCGGAAGAAGGAAATTTAGAACGGATACCAAGTGGCCTGTTTAATCGTTTAGATAAACCGGGGTATCGGAACCCCGCAATAAGAATTTAAGACAGGGCTGGTTAATAGCACTTTATTCATTAATTTTGCCAATAATAAAAAATTCATAATTATTTTTAAGTTAATTTCATCCTGTTCAAATATGGGTTCAAGGCAGTTTGTTTTCCCTGCTAAAGACTTAAATGCTACCATGATATGAAAAAATTACTATGCCCTGAATTCTTTCTAGGTGATAAGGTAACCCCGGAGCAAGCAGCTTTTTTCCATAAAAATGGGGTAATCGTATTTCGTAACGTCCTGAAACCTGAAACGGTTGCATTTTTTATCCAGGAAATTGGCCGGATTGAAAAACAATTACTTGATGAAGGAAAAGATAAAATCAATGGAGTTCCACTGAAGTTCGGTAAGGACTACGACGGGCAAACCATCATTCAGCGTATCTGCTTTTTATCCCTTTTCAGCCCTACTTTTCATGAATTTTTAAATGATCCGCGCCTGGTGGCCCTGCTGGAGCTTTTGCAACCCTATGAAGGACGGATTGCGGAAAATGAAAAAGATGGTTTGATTCTTAATCATTATGTACGTACTCCGGAAAGTAAATTTTCCCAAATGGGATGGCATACCGACAGCCCCAGGGATTTATTTCTGGGCCAGAAAATCATGCCGATGCTGAACGTGGGAATTCACCTTGATCCCTGTCCTTTCGAAAATGGTGGCCTGCGCGTACTACCGGGAACACATAAACAAGGTGTACTGCGTCTGCTTTTCAAGAAAAAATACTTCATAGATAATAACCCGGATGCCCGCGAAATCGGATTTGATATCAATGCGGGAGATCTGACCGTTCACGACGGCCGTATCTGGCACCGGGCACAGCAATCTCCTTTTGTGGGTGAAGCCAGTCGTCGCCGCGTTATGTATGTACCCATCATCACCGGCAAGTATATGCCCAAGGACGAAAACAGTAAAACACCTTTTTACCATCGGTTCGCTTCCAAGGTCCAGAACTAAGGAAACCGCAACTTTAAATGAACGCAGATGCCTTTTGCCCTCATTACCGGAGCCAGCAAAGGAATTGGAAAAGCGATTGCGGATAGTCTTGCAGCCCGTGGATATGATCTGCTGCTAGTGGCCCGTACCCCGGATCTGTTGGAAAAAGTTTCTGCCGAAATCCGTTCGTCCACCAATAGAAATTGTCAATGGCTGGCGCAGGACCTCGCTGATGACCAGGCAGCTGAGGTCGTATACGAATGGTGTCAAAAAAATCATTTTGATGTTTCTGTTCTGGTAAATAATGCAGGTTATGGACTGAGCGGAAAATTTGAAAGATATTCTCCTCAGGAACATGCGGAAATGCTTCATGTCAATATCATCACACTTACAAAACTGACCCGTTTATTTTTACCCGGACTGCTTAAACAAACAGCAGGATATATTCTCAATATCGGCAGCTCAGCCTCCTATCAGGCCGTTCCTTTTCTTTCTGCCTACGCGGCTTCCAAATCCTATGTATTGAGTTTTAGCAGGGGACTCTATCAGGAACTCAAAAGAACCCCCGTTTCCGTTACCTGTGTATGCCCGGGACCAACGGAGACCAATTTTGTGAACCGTGCCGGGATCGGTGCCAAGGCACAAAAAGCCGCAGCGCGATTTAATATGTCGCCGGAAACCGTCGCTCAAATTGCAGTGGAAAGTCTTTTCCGCCGGAAGCCCGAAGTGATCACCGGAGCCACGAATAAACTCGGCGCTTTTTTTGCCTGGTTGCTTCCGAAAGGCGTTGTGGAAGGAGTAGCGAAGAAATTGTACGACTAACATTTCAATTTAGGTCCTTGCTTAAGAAATCCATACTTCTCTTTTTTTATTTCGGCGGAATATGTCCCGGTTTTGCCCAGCACGGCAGCATTAAAACCGGCGCAGATCAAACCGGAAAATATTTTCCTCTCCTGCGGGGCAAACGGGTTGCCATCGTTGCCAACCCGACTTCACAAATCGCCGGCGTTCCGCTGGTGGACAGCCTGCTGCATTCCGGAATCCGCGTTGTAAAGGTATTCGGACCAGAACATGGTTTTCGTGGCGATGCCAGTAACGGCGCCACAGTTTCAGACAGCCGGGATTCTGTAACGGGCATTCCGGTTATTTCTTTATATGGGAAGAAATCCATGCCTTCCGAAGAAGATCTTAGGGATGTGGATATCATTGTTTTCGATATTCAGGACGTCGGCGCCCGTTTTTTTACCTATATCATTACTCTACAGCGGGTGATGCAGGCCTGTGCCAATTTCCATAAGTCATTGCTGATTCTGGACCGGCCAAACCCCAATGGTTATTTTGTAGACGGCCCGGTGCTGGAAGATTCTTTACGTTCTGGTGTCGGGCTTCAGCCAATTCCCATTGTGCATGGAATGACCATCGCGGAATTTGCAAAAATGATCAACGGAGAAGGCTGGCTATTGAATAAAATACCATGCGATTTACGGGTCATCAAATTATCGAATTATACGCATGCTTCGGTTTATATATTACCCGTTCCCCCTTCTCCCAATCTCAATACGGACCTGGCGGTCCTGCTTTATCCCAGTCTCTGTCTTTTTGAAGGAACGGTCATCAGTATCGGCAGGGGCACGATGCGGCCTTTTACCTTTTTAGGTGCGCCGGCTATGGAAGGGAAATATGTATTTCATTTTAAGCCTGTATCCATCCCCGGCATGAGCGAACATCCTCTATACCAGGATTCGACTTGTTACGGACTGGATCTGGAAAATTTCGAAACGGAAAACCTCCGAAGAAAAAAACAAATCGACCTGCATTGGCTGTTTGAATTTTATCGTGCCTATCCGCGCAAAGAAATATTTTTCGATGCTTCCCAAAGCAAACAGATTGGAAATTTTGATAAACTCGCCGGCACATCCACCTTGCGTAAACAAATAATTGCCGGCCTATCCGAACAGGATATCCGTAAAAGCTGGGAACCAGCCCTCTCCCGTTTTAAAATCAAAAGAAAAAAATACCTGCTTTATCCCTAGAGGGATGACAGATGCTTTTCGTCATAATAACTTAAATTACATAATCAAAAATTTTCAGTTATGGCAAATCAAGATTTTTCCAGACGAGCTTTTATTCATACCGCCGGCAAAGCAGGCATGGTAGCAGGACTTTCAGGGTCTGTTCTGACTTCATTTGGTAATACAAATTCCGGGTTCCATCCTATGACGGCGCCGGATCCGGTGTCTTACAAGCAACAACCACTTCCCTATGCATATAATGCGCTGGAGCCGGCAATTGATGCGCAGACTATGGAAATACATTATACCAAACACGCAGCGGCTTATGCAAAAAACCTGGCGGAAGCTGTGGATGCAGAAAAGGTAGATATGTCCAAGGTTTCATTGGAAGACCTGCTTGCCTCGATTTCAAAATATTCTACTAAAATGAGAAATAACGCCGGCGGCCATTATAATCATTCCCTCTTTTGGGAACTGATGGCCAGTCCCGGGAAATCAACCGCTCCTTCTACGGGTATGATGACGGCGATTCAAAGAGATTTCGGATCCATGGACGGATTGAAAACAAAATTTAATGATGCTGCCAAAAACCGTTTTGGCAGCGGATGGGCATGGGTGATCGTAAAAAAAGATGGTAAGCTGGATGTGGCTTCCACTCCCAATCAGGACAATTCGCTGATGGATATCAGTGATGCCAAGGGACAACCCTTATTCGGACTCGATGTATGGGAACACGCGTATTATCTGAAATATCAAAATAAAAGACCCGATTATATCTCAGCCTGGTGGTCAGTATTGAACTGGGACTATATTAATACGCGTTTCGGCAAAATTGGATAATGCGTATCAGAAGTTAAAAAGGCATCCGATTCCAATTACATTTGATTTAGAGATGTCCAGCGTTTTCATATATGAAAAGCGCAGTTCAAGATTATGACTGCCATGACCGATTCCCAAACGAGCACCGACATTTCCAGCCGGCCCAAATCCTGAAACCCTATCGGAATAATCATATCCAAATTCATCCGAAGCGGTATATTGGCGAGTATGATACCCAAAACCCACACCGGCAAAAAATCCGAATTTGTCTTCAGCATCTTTTGTGGACCCGGCGCCATAGTTGTAATCAAACATCAGGGGGGCGTCGAACATAAATCCCAGCGAGTTATTTTCAATATCCTGGCTGTTATACGAGCCGGAGATACCAAAACTTATGGGTAGGCCGACGGTAAAAGAAGTATTTTCCGTTTCCATAAAACTTACCCGTGGTGAATACATGATGGCTCCTACCGGATCCGCTGAAACGCCTGAAGAAGACTGAAGAACAATGTTGATCCCGACTCCCTGCATAAAAGTCTGGGAAAAGGCGAAGGTGGATAGACAAAGGGATATTGCTGAAAAAAATAATTTTTTCATAATTGGTTGTTTAGAGTTAAAATGAAAAACGGGTTAATCCTGGTTTTTATTGCGATTCTAAGGGTTTTCACCTACCCTGGTCAGGTGATCGCCTTTTCAATATTCCTGTCCGGAACAAGCCATCGGATAGCGACAATGCAAAAGAGAATCGCTGAAAACAAGGTATTATAATAGGCCAGCACAATCGCCAGCACATAACATACCAGAGAAAAAATACCTTTTTCTTTCACCCGGGCAAATGCCTGGACCAGTTTGGGGTTGTTTTTCGTAATCCGTTCAATGCAAACCTGGAGGATGGTAAATGAAATTCCGCAGAGAAGGAGCAGGATGGCGTAGAGTACTACCGGGTTCCTGGCAAAGTTATTTTCACCCATCCACCCGGTTGCAAATGGAATCAGGGATAACCAGAAGAGCAGGTTCATATTGGCCCAGATGATAGCCCCGTTTACATGGCTGGCTGAGTTAATCAGGTGATGGTGGTTTCCCCAATAAATACCAATAAATATAAAGCTAAAGAGATAACTTGAGAATACCGGCCATTGATCTTGCAATGCCTTCCAGCTTGTATCATGCGGCGTTTTCATTTCCAAAACCATGATCGTAATAATGATTGCGATGACGCCATCACTGAAGGCTTCCAATCTTGTTTTATTCATGTCAGTCCGAAACTGTTTTTTGGTAAGTTAAATAAAAGCAACAGAACCGGGATGCGGATTCAGGATCTGCTAAATTGAACTTATTTTTGAACCAAAAAAATTAAACAACATGATAGACCCATCCATGATTACAACCAGCAACACGCTAGAAGGATTCCAGATTCTGCAGCATTTCGGGATTGTGAGGGGTATAACCGTTCGTTCCAGAAGTATACTTGGCAATATGGCCGGAGGAATACAAACTATTTTTGGCGGAAGGATTTCTATCTATGTGGATCTTTGTGAAAAAACAAGGGAAGAAGCATATCAGCATATGCTACAGCATGCAAGTGAAATGGGCGCCAATGCCGTGATCAATATGCGCTATGATGCCAATGAAGTAATGAATGGAGTTACTGAAGTGCTTGCCTATGGAACGGCTGTACGCGTAGAAAGAAAAAAATGAGGATTAACCTTCGCACTATACTTCCTGTTCCTGAATAGCCGGATGAAATTGGGAAACCGCTTCCTGAATCCAGGGTGGAAGGTTTTTTTCCTGAACGGTCCATGTATTGTCTTCTAACAGCATGTTAATATAATAACGGTTACCACGGTCGTCACTGACGTCTACATGATATACGGGGCCTGCGATTCCATTACTCTTCCTGAAATTGAACTCTCTCAAACGCCCCTCTGCTTTAATCAATTTCGAAAACTGCACATTTTTCAAGACTGCCATATCGCAAATGTAATTCTTCCTGTATAATATTTTACGTTTAAAAACGGTTAGGCCGGAAGTTTATCCCCCAGCCGGAATTACTATAAAATAGATATTAACATTTGGTTTATAATTCAAAGCGGCTTGCTCTTTTAATTGAATTGGAATTTTCAGAACTTTGAATAAACCCTTCATATGTCCCTGAAAATGCATGATCTTAGCCGGGAGCAGATAGAGAAACTGGTCGTTGAATACGAAATGCGTCCTGTTTTCATCGGACAAAATCCATATATCGCCAGCGGACCAAATCATGAAATACTGGTGAGCCTTATGGCCAACGGATTATACCAGGTTGAATTGCTGGATAAAAAACAAATGGAAGAATCCCTTCAGCAGACGATCAAGGCATTTAAGGATTATGCCGCAGCCGCAAAATCATAGTTCTGATCGCATTATTACACGATTAAGTCTTTGATCCTTCATGATTTACCGGATCCAGCTGAACTACCCGTTTAATCGCGTTCAAATGCCTTGTCTTTTTTTCATCCTCTCCCAGTAATATCCCCCAGGGCTTCAAACTTTCAATCCTGTCGAAAATAATCTTGAGGACGGCTATGACGGGAATGGATAAAAACATGCCGGATACTCCCCAGATCATTTCTCCTAATACAACCCCGAGTACGGTAATCAATGGATTTATTTTAACCTTGGAACCGACAATCGCTGGCAACAAAATATTGCTATCTACCAGGTGTGTAATAACCAGTGTCGTGATAACCAGCAGCACTTTTCCGGTAACCACCGCGGTGGCAAATGTGATGAGCACGCTGATCAGCATGGCGGTAAAAATACCGATATAGGGAATGATATTAAAGAGTCCGGTAATGAGTCCGAGTAATATGGCATATTTTATTCCGAGTATCCAGAAAGCCACGCAAACAACAACCGAAACGACACACATTTCGATTAATAATCCGGTAATATATTTCCGCAGAATTTGCTGAACCTGTTCAATGATTTCATGTACGACCAGGGAATTTTCTTCCAAAAAAACTGAAACCAGAAAATGCATGATAATCCTGCGATAAGCAAGGAAGAAAAAAGTATATATAAAAACAAATACAAGAAACAGAAGAAATGACGACAGGGAGATAATCGTAACGCCTACAACGGCCGTACTGGAATCCAATACTTTGCTGGTAGCGGATTTAACATAAGTTAATTGTTTGGAAGCATTGACGTGGAATTTTACAGCGATCCAATGCTGAATTTCCGAATAGGAATTATTTAACTGCATTTTGAATTGTGGCCAGTCATCCGCCAGGTTGCCCATCTGGACGCCCACAATATAAACGATCGTGGAGACCGCAGCGAGCAGCATCAGCACGGCCAGTAGGGAAGCAATGCTCCGCCGGAACCGGAATTTTTTTTCCAAAAAAGAGGCCAGGGGCAATAACAGGATTGAAAACAGACACGAAAAGATCAGCGGGCTTAGAATTTGCTTTCCCTGTATCACCAGGTAACCGACGGCAATCAGGCTGACCAGGACGGAAGCGAGCTTATGATAAAAAGGAAGGGTTTTGAACTGAAAGGGCATATTGAAAAGTAAGAATTAAAAGTAGAAATCAAAAAAAACGCATCCTGCTGCGATAGAATTGAGTAAGCGCTTCGATCA
>Ga0209839_10000016_pt1 | contig 62959 bp, 67 predicted proteins | sample OrgsoiDNA2013050_FD_185800 | JGI IMG/M metagenome (GOLD analysis project Ga0209839, IMG submission 185800) | Permafrost soil microbial communities from the Arctic, to analyse light accelerated degradation of dissolved organic matter (DOM) -... | ecosystem: Environmental > Terrestrial > Soil >... | reverse complement strand
GCTCGGTGCCGTTCCGAGTGACGATCTCGCGGCCGCGACGCCAGGGCACGTGGGAAAGGAGTCATGGTTCTCCAGCGAGAAGGCGCGCACGACGCTGGGCCGGATTACGCGGCCAGCGGAGGACGCGATCGAGGATTGCGCATACAGCCTCCGCTGACCCCTCAGGCGTTCTGAATCGCGAACTCCCGGGCCCGGATGGCGCTCGTGAGCAGCAGCCCGAGAAAGCGGTCGAGCGTCTCGGTATCCAGCGACTCCAGCGGGAGTTCCCCGCACACGAACACCTCACCGGCCTGGTTCTCGGCAAAGCACACGAGTGGCGCCTGGCGATTCCAGTACAGGAGCTGGTGCGGATCGATCACACCGGTGGGCAGCACGGCGGCCTGGGCTCGCAGCAGCGGCCCCCGGATGGCCACGCCCACGTCCAGTAGGTATCCGGCGGCGTCGAGCGTGAGGCCCCACTCGCCGGGCGCGACCTCGCGCACCTCGCTCTCGAGCGAGGACATGAAGCGGGCCACGCGGTCGACGGCGGATTCCATCGGTGGACCAGGATAGGCAGCTCGCGGATCGGATGGCGCTGCCCGCGGTCAGGCTCGACCTGCAGGCTCCGTCCCGGACAGCCCAGCGAGCTCGGCGTCCGTGAGCGCCCGCTTCCCTCGGGCCACGGGATCCCACGCGACCAGGATCGTCTTCCCGGACGCGGCGAGGCTGCCGTCGGGCAGCCTGATGTCGTGGTCCAGACGGATGCTCGAGGTCCCGACATGCGCCAGACGCACGACCACCTCCACCTCCCCGTGATCCTTGCGCACCTCCGTGTGATAGTCGAGGTCGACATGCGCAAGGACGAAGGTCCCGTGGGCGCGGTCGCCCCCGGCGCGCCGGGCGATCTCGGTCATCAGCGCGGCGCGTCCCTCCTCCAGCATCTCGTGGTACACCGCCTGGTTGAGGTGGCCGAGCATGTCCATGTCTCGCCATCGCAACTGGACGTGCAGGCTGTGCTCCAGTCCGGATCTCATCGGCGCGGGAGGATATGCGCATGACGTGTTCCCGACGGATCGCCGATCGACGTCGAGCCGAGCGCCTGGCCGAGCGTCGCGCTCGTGGCGCGCATCTGGGCGCAGGTGCGCCGGCGCACGAACCAGCGCTGCTGCAGGTCGGCCGGGAGCTCCTGACGAAGAATCAGCGCCTGGGCCGCCGCGACCGGCCGGGCGGTGAGGTGGAAGTCGTAGCCGGTCATGTGGCCCCCTCGATGCCGCACGCGGGTGTAGGCCGCAGCCGTGTGACCGTGGACCCGCGGTAGATCGGGATTGGGGTCATACGCGGTCTTTGGCGGGTATCCGGGAGCCGCGAGGTGGACGGCATTCCACTGGGCATCCGTCGCTCCCAGGCCGGTGATGCCGGCGGCCGGTGCGGTCGTGGTCTGCGAGGACGACGACACTGTCTTCGTGCTCGATGATCCGCAACCCGCCAAGCACGAGACGAGCACAGCGAGCGCGGAGGTCCATCTCATTCCCGGCCGCGATGCTAGCGCCGCGGACGTCCGCCGATCAGGGTGCCGGGCGGCTGCACACGTCCCGTCCGCAGGCGTGGTACTGGCGCCCTGGTGACAGCGGCCAGCGCCGGGAGATGCGGTACGTGATGCCGGGGCCGCCGCGCTGGAGCGTGATCACATAAGGGGTGCCGTACGCCCAACCGCCGTCGCTCGCGCCCCTGCGCCGCGGGACCACGATCTGCCCCTGAACCCTTCCGGCCTGTAGCTTCCGGCTTAGATGCCGCCGCCGGTCAACCTGTTCTCCGACACGCAGACGACGCCCACGCCCGGCATGCGGGCGGCGATCGCGGCGGCGGAGGTGGGCGACGAGCAGCGCGGCGCCGACCCGACGGTCAATGCCCTGTGCGAGAGGGTGGCGGCGCTGCTGGGCTTCGAGGCCGCGGTCTTCCTCCCCTCGGGCACGATGTGCAACGAGATCGCGATCCGGCTGCACATCCGGCCTGGAGGCGAGGCGATCTACCTGCACCGGACGGCTCATCCGCTGCATTTCGAGGCCGGCGGCCCCGCCGCTCTGTCGGGGGCGGTGCTGATGGCGCTGGACGGCCCCCGGGGCACCTTCGATGCGGCCACGCTCGAGGCCGCGATCCCGGCTCCCGGCAACCGCTATGCGCCGCGGGCGCGGCTGATCTCGGTCGAACAGACGACCAACGTCGCGGGGGGCCGCATCTGGTCGCTCGAGTCGGTTCGCCAGGTGCTCGAGGTCGCCCGCGCGCACGGGCTGCGGGCGCATCTCGACGGGGCGCGGCTGCTGAACGCCGTCGTCGCGTCCGGCGTGCCCGCGCATCAGTGGGCCGCCGGCTTCGACACGGCCTGGATCGACTTCACCAAAGGGCTGGGCGCGCCCGTCGGGGCCGTGCTGGCGGGGTCCCGTGAGCTGATCGACGAGGCGTGGCGCTACAAGCAGATGCTCGGCGGGGCGATGCGCCAGGCGGGCATCATCGCGGCCGGAGCGCTGTACGCGCTCGAGCACCACGTCGACCGTCTGGCCGAGGATCATGCGCTGGCTCGAGAGCTGGCCGAGGGCCTGGCCGCGCTGGAGGGGATCGCGCTCGATCCGTCCTCGGTCGAGACCAACATCGTCGTGTTCGAGGTCTTCGACTCGGCCGCCTTCCTGGAGGCGCTCTCCGAGCGCGGGGTGGCGATGAGCTCGGTCGGGCCGCGGACGGTGCGCGCTGTCACCCATCTCGACGTCGACGCCGAAGGGGTCGCGCGCGCGCGCGAAGCCGCCAGGGACGTACTGGCGGCTTCGTAGCGCGGGACACTCACGGCGCGTTGACGAGCGCCTGCGCGACGCCGGAGATCGTGTCCTCGCCGTACTGCATCGAGGGGTCGCCGTCGGTCATCACGGCCATGGCGAAAGTGTGGTCGGGACGCTCCAGGCGCGCCACCTGATGGACGAGCTGCCCGAGACCGGTCGGCTCCGAGCCGTCCTTGAAGAACACCGCGTAGTGATGAGGTCGCGCGACGGCCGGGATCGACCAGCTCTGGGAGGGCTCGATCGTCGAGAGCAGGAATCGCGCGTAGCCACGGAACTCGGGCGGGATCATGGAGTCCATGCTGAACAAGTACCGAGCCTGGTCGAATGGGCTCAGCAGCGCCGTGCCCCAGCCCCCGGTGACCGAGAAATCGGTCATCCCCGCCCGCCGGGCGAGCGAGTACAGAGCCCCGTCGCCGACGATCGACCACACCGTCGTGGCCGCGTTGTTGTCCGACACGTGGATCATCGGGTACAGGATCGAGTTGCTGTAGCCGTCGACCAAGTGCTGCCCCTGAGCGTGCAGGCGCCGCAGGTACGAGACCAGCAGCATCGCCTTGACGACGCTCGCGGTGGGGAATGTCCAGTGGATGTGCAGGCCGGAGACGCGACCCTCGCTGTCGACGACGGCAAATGCCGTCCGTCCGATGCGTCCGCCGAGGTACGAGGCCGCGGCGGAGACCGCCTGCGGCGACGGGAAGCCCGCCGGCAGGGTTCCGCTCCCCGAATACCCGCGGCCCGAGCATCCCGGCGGACGGTGGGGATCCACGAGCGCGGTGTCGCCCCGAGCGGTGAAGCAGGCCCGGAAGCTGAAGCGGCCGGCCGGCAGCGTGACGGTGGCGCCAAGGGTCGTGACGCCCGGCCTCGTGTCCCGCGTTCTGCTCGCCGGCGCAGTCATGAAGGCGCCGCGCGAGCCCGTCTGGAAGGACCAGCGCACCAGCGCCCCACCCCACTTCAGGTCCCGCGGATGCGACGCGGTGATGGTCACTCCGGCTCGCCCCAGCGACAGCGACTTCACCACCACGGTGGCCGTGCCGATGACGCCGACCGAGACGGTGGCCTGCGCGTTCGTGCCGCCAAGCACCACGCGGTAGCGGGCGTTTCGGTCAGGAGTGGCCGACAACGAGAACGAGCCGTCCGCGGCGGCGGTGAGGCTCGCGAGCAGCGACTCGGTCGAATACGGGGACGCGCTCGCGTACACGTCGACCAGCCTCCGCCCCAGCGGATCGCTCACCCGGCCGCTCAGAACGACGGCGCCTCCCGGCTGGAGCCGTGACGGCCGGGCGCTGAGAGCCACGCTCGGGGCGGCGACGGGCGGCGAGGCGGCACGAGCGCGGTGGGATGCGCCGGCGACGGCGGCTCCGGCCGCAAACAGGTACAGCACCGTGGCGGCCGGCGCCACGACCAGGGCATCTCGGAGACGCGGGCGCTGGGCCACGCCGCCAATCTAGCGTGGACCGCCCCGTGTGAATGCGGTGAGGGTCGGCCGACCTGCCGCGTCAGCGCTGGGGACGGCCGGGCGGCGGCGGTGTCGAGTCCGGCGGGTAGGGCGGGTACCCGGGCTGGCCGGGCGGGTATCCGGGCTGGCCGGGCGGGTATCCGGGCTGGCCGGGCGGATAGGGCTGCGTCGGCGGGTACCCGGGTTGGCCTCCAGGGCCACCCTGGCCGGGGGGAGGATCGTCGGGCGGCTTCTTCTTGCCGCGCTTGCCGGCCGCAAAGGCCGCAACAGCGGCGACGATCACGCCGATCCCGATCAGCACCCAGGCCCAGGCCGGCAGCCCGCCGCCCCCGGAACCGGACGTGGTCGCGGTCGTCGGCGTCGTGGACTGAGGCGTGGTCACCTGCACCTTGACCGAGGTGGAGTTCGTGGTCGAGCCTCCGGTGGTGACCGTCTTGGCGGGCTGGGTCACGGTCTTCGTCTCGGTCGTCACCGGAGCCGTCGTCGTGGTCGTGCTCGTGGAGCTGGTGCTGATGGTCGTGGTCGTGGTCGGGGGATCGCCGCCAGTGGAGGTCGCCTTGGGACCGGCCAGCTGGGAGGCGGCGCTCGACGCCGCGTGGGTGACCTGGGAGACGACGCTGCTGACCGAGCTCGAGCCGCACGCGCTGATCCCGGCCGCGAGCAGGAAACCCGCCGCAAGCACAAGCGCCCACACGGGCAACCGAAGACGAGCGCCTGATCTCACCCGGGCGTGATTCTCGCCTGCCGGCGATGATCACGGCAATGGGGCCACCACGTGTGTTGACCGCGCGTGCGCACCACCATCACAAGCAGTGAGCGACGTCGTAGACATCGGTGGCCGGCACCGAGGTGACCCGAGCCGCCATCTCGCGCTTGAGCGCCGTCAGGCGGGTCTCCTCGGCTTCGCTGCGGTCCTGCGTGCGGGCGAGGCCGATGAACTCGTCGGTCACGTAGCCCTCCCGGACCAGCAGCGTGACCGTGCGCTCCCGGTAGGAGAGCTCGAACACGAACCGCTCGAGCGCGCGTCCGCGTTCGAGCCGGGCCAGCGCCGGATCCACGAGGTACCGGTTCTCGGTGACCGCGCGCGTGACCAGCTCGAAGCCGTCGCGTGCGCCCGGGCCGCCGAATGCGGTCCTGATCGTGATCTCACGGCGCTCGGGCGGCGCCTCCGTCGCGAGCAGCGGCAGGGCGCGCTCCAGGACCTTGAACGCATGGGCCACCCCACCGGGCGAGCCGGGCCCGTGGTAGCGCATCATGTCCGCGAACGTGAAGGCCAGCGCCTGGCCATGGTCGAATACCGTGATCGGGGTGTCCATCGGTGAGGCGCGCTATCCCGCGGCCGGCCTGGGCCTCGTCATCTCCGCGACCGTATTGCGGCGATAGTCGAAGATGCGCTCGAGGTCCTGACGCACGAACAGCGAGTGCGCAAGCTCGCCCGCCGGCCCCAGGGGCAGCGAGTAGCGCACCACGTCGCGCATCAGCGTGCCGTCCCCGTCGGGCTCGAACGTGTGTGTGTGATGCCACAGGCGGTACGGGCCGCGCAGCTGCACGTCCTCGAAGCGAACGCCGGGCTCCCAGGTCGCGATCCGGGTCCGCCAGCGGATCGGAACGCCGTGGAGCCGGAGCCGGTACTCGATCAGCGCTCCGGGCCGCATGTCGATCGGCCGCTCGGTGGTGACCCGGAACTGGAGCCACGGCGGAGTGATCGCCTCGAGGTTGAACGCGTCGGCGAAGAACTGAAACGCTTCGCTCGGCGGAGCGCTCAGGTGCTGGGACCTGGTCAGGGTGTGCACTGGCACGCCTACTCGCCGCCCTCGTCCATCGCGAACGAGTACATGCGCTCGGCATCGATACGGGCATACGTCGTCGAGGAGTCCAGAAACTGCTCCCACGCGGCGCCGTACCTGGGCACATAGACGTCGAGCAGGGCCTGCCGGAACCCCGCTGTCGGCTGATCGCTCACATCGATCGGCGTGGCGCGGCCGTGAACCGTCACCGCGAACTCCTCGCCGGGAAGATGTGTCGCGCTCACCTGCGGGCGGGCCCGGATGTGACGGCAGCGGACCGAGTCGGGGCTCGAGCCGAAATGGAATGAGCCGCGATAGAAGATGCCGTCGACCGGGCCGACGATCGGGCGCCCGTCCGCGGTCACCGTCGCCACGGCCAGCAGCCGCACTCCGGTCAGGCGCTCGGCCAGCTCGGCGGCCCCGACGCGCCGCTGGGGCGTGATCACCCGACGCAGATGTGCGCCGGCCGCGGCATAGCTGCGGTCGAGCAGCTCCTGGAGCGCGGTCAGGTCGGCGTCGGTCTCGTGCACCGGTCAGATTCAAGCATCGCCCGGCTCCCGGGGCTCGCGCGGAGGCGCGGGGCCCAGCAGACAGCGGCGGGGTTGACGCCGGGTCCTCGGGACGTGATCATCGCGGGTCGCGATGTCTCCCCGGACGCCCGGTGAAATCAACCCCTCGGTCCCGCCCAGCGGAACCGGGTGCGCTGACTGCACGGCCGGCGGCGGTTGGTGGCTCCATCTGCGCCGATGCGCCCAGTGCGGTCACGTCGGGTGCTGTGACTCGTCGCCCTCCCAGCACGCCAGCAAGCACGCGGCCGAGCACAGCCACCCGATGATCCGGAGCTTCGAGCCCGGTGAGGATTGGTTCTGGAGCTACGCCACCGAGCAGTTCTACTCTGGGCCCGAGCTGGCCCCGCCGCTGCACCACCCGCTGGATCAGCCCACACCGGGCCCCGCCGGGCGCGTGCCGGCGGACTGGCAGCAACGGCTGCACTGAGGCGGCAGCCCCTACACCCCCGTCGGCCCAAATCGCTCGGTGCGGATGGCCTGCGGGCGGTGACCGAGCTCGACCAGCCGGTCGGCGACGCGTTCCACGAATGGGGTCGGGCCGCAGACGAACACGAGCGGGGCGGTGGCGGGGCTGGGGCCGACGCGGGTCAGGATCGGTGCGTCGACGCGGCGGTCGAATCCCGTCCATCCCTCGGGCCGGCTGCGGGTGAGCGTGTAGCTCGCCTCCAGGCCGTCGGCCTGCGCCAGCCGCGCCAGCTCGTCGCGGTAGAGCAGGTCCGCCTGGCTGCGCGCGGACACGAGCAGGCGGGTGTCGACGTCGCTGCCGTTCGCGGCGCGGTGGCGGAGCATCGCCATCAGCGGCACCAGGCCCGATCCTCCGGCGATCAGCAGCAGCGGTCCCCCGTCCTGCACCCGCCAGGTGAATGGCCCGCCGATGGGCCCCCGGAGCTCGAACTGATCCCCGGCCCGGAGGTCCTCGGTCAGGTACGGGGAGACCTCGCCGTCGTTGATGCGCTCGACCGTGAGCTCAAGCATCGTGCTCTCGGGCGCGGAGGCGATCGAGTAGGAGCGCTCGGCCTGGTAGCCATCCTCCGCGGTCAGGCGAACGTCCACGTGCTGCCCGGCGAGATGCCCGGGCCAGTCTGGGGCATCGAGCGCGATCGTCCTCGCGTGGGGCGTCTCCTCGATGATCTCCGTGACCGTGCCCAGGCGCCAGACGATCGGCGCGCGCGCCAAGGTCAGTCGCTCCAGTAACGCTGCTCGGCCCAGGGGTCGCCGCGGTTGTGGTAGCCGGCGGCCTCCCAGAAGCCCGGCCGGTCCTCGAGCGTCAGCGTCAGGCCTCGCACCCATTTGGCGCTCTTCCAGAGGTACAGGCGCGGAACCAGCAGGCGCGCGGGTCCGCCGTGCTCGGGATCTAGAGGATCGCCCCCGAAGCGATACGCGACCCAGGCACGGCCGCCGGTCACGTCATCGAGCGGCAGGTTGGTCGTGTAGCCCCCGTCGCACCAGGCGGTGACGTACGCCGCCTCGGTGTCGATCCCCTCGAGCAGCGTGTCGACCGAGACGCCCGTCCACGTCGTGTCGAGCTTCGACCACTTCGTGACACAGTGGATGTCGACGGTGATCGTCTCGGACGACAGCGCGAGGAAGTCGGCCCACGGCCACGACACGGGCCGGTCGACCTCCCCCTGGATCGTGAAGCTCCATTCGTCCAGCGGGGTGCGTGGGGTGGGCCCGGCGGAGAGCACCGGAAAGTCGTTGACGGTGTACTGGCCCGGTGGGATGCGGGCGGGATCGACGTCTCGGCGCGGACGGCCCCTGAAGCCGCGAGAGATGGGTGACATCGTTACTCCATGCTCGGGTCGCCAATAGTACGCGGCCGCAGTCCGGGCCGCGAGGACCAGGAAGGAACAGCGGCGCAGCGCAGGCGGGCAAGTTCATCTGCAACACCAGCGCGTGTCTGCACGTCTGGCTTCCGCTCGGCGCGCCGTCGGGCGGTGCGCCGGGCGGTGCCGTGGGCAGCTTGAGCACGGTCAAGCGGGCCGACGGCACCGTGCAGGTGACCTACAAGGGAATGCCGCTGTACACGTTCGCGCAGGACCACGCCCCGGGAGAAGCCAACGGCGAGGGCCTCAAGGACGTCGGCACCTGGAAGGCGATCACCACCACCGCAGCCGCGAAGGCGGCCGCCCCGGCGCCCGCGGCGCCCGCCGCGCCGCCCAGCCGGGCTACTAGGACCTCAGCCCGAGCTGCAGCCGGTGATCCCGCCGTCGAGCGGGAGCACCGCTCCGGCGAGATACGAGCCGGCTCGCGAGGCGAGGAAGATCGTCAGCCCCGCAGCGTCGTCGGGCCGGCCGATGCGCCCGAGGGGGCCGTCTTGCCGGAAATGTCGAATCGGGCGCTCATCAGGATCAGGGAATCAAGTCAATCGGCGAACTCGGCCGGCCGCTTCTCGAGGAAGGCGGCCACCGCCTCGGGAAGCGCCCGGCCGAAGGTGCTCATGGTCTGCTGACGATCCTCGTATTCGACGGCGGCCTGCTCGGAGGGGATCTCGAGCGATGCCCACATGCCGCGCTTGGTCAGCTGCACGCCCCACGGCGCCAGCGAGGCGATCTGAATCGCCGCCTCGAGCGAGCGCTCGGCCAGCAGCTCACCGTCGACGGCGTCAGCCACCAGGCCGATTCGCAGCGCCTCGTCGGCGTCGACCCTGCGGCCGGTCAACATCAGCTCGTGGGAACGAGATGCGCCGATCAGACGCGGCAGCAACCAGCTCGTGCCCATGTCGCAGTTGGACACGGCGATGTTGATGAACGCCACCCGGAAGACGGCCTCGCGACCGGCATAGCGGATGTCGCACCCCAGAGCGAGGGCCAGCCCGAACCCGGCGGCAGGGCCGTTCACGGCGGCGATGACGGGCTGCGGCAGCGCCCGGAGACCGAGGATCAGAGTTGACATGTGCTGCTGGTTGACCAGCCGGTCCCGGGGCTCGTCGCTGCCGTCGTTCCCGGGCGCAGCCCCGTAGCCGTGAAGATCGAGCCCGGCGCAGAACCCCCGCCCCGCGCCCGTCAGGATCACGGCGCGACACGAGCGGTCGGCCGAGATCTCCCGCAGCTCGCGGTGCAGCGCCTCGCACAGATCCGAGGTCATGGCGTTGAGCTGCTCGGGACGGTTGAGCGTCACCCGGCGAACATGGGGGGCGGGGCGATCGGCGATCAGCAGCGAGCTCATCGGCGCATCCTATGGATTCCCGGTGCCGCCGCGTGGGCCGCTGAGCCGAGCGTAGCGCCGCTCGCCCCCGCACGGGCGTCAGGCCACCCCGCGGGCGAGGCACAGGCGCTGCAATCGCTCCATCGCGTCGGAGGTCCGCTCGGGCAGCGCGTCGAGCGCGTCGGCGGCCAGCCGGATGTCCTCGATCGTGACACCACGCACCTCGAGGGCGAACCGGCCCAGCCAGCGCACCGCCGCGCGCTCGTAGCGGTCCGGATCGCCGCCGCGGAACACCAGGCACACCCGGAGCGCGTCATCGAGCGCGATCTGGGGCAGCTCCAGCGCCGCCGCGACGACCAGCGCCTCGTTGCCGGTCTGGAGGGCCCGGCGGAACCGAGCATAGGGGCTGCCGTCGCTCGTCACGAACATATGTTCGCCTGCGTGTCAAGCCGCCCGCGCCGCCGGGGAGAACCGCGTGAGAGCGACGAGACCCCGCGCCGCCGGGCCCTCGTGGTCGAGCAGCGCTCCGCGTGGCGTTCGCATAGGGTTTGCGCCCCGGAGAGGGGGTCGAGCCCGACGGTAACGGCGACCGTCGGACCCGACAAGCGATCTCCTTGGCGCGGAAAGGAACCTTGCACGATGAAGCTCGGATTCAATGTCGGCTACTGGGGACTGGGCATCGGCCCCCAGGATCAGCTGGGTCTGGTGCAGGAGGCTGAGCGCCTGGGCTATGACTCGGTGTGGGCGGCCGAGGCGTACGGCTCGGACGCTGCCACGGTGCTGGCCTGGCTAGCCGCCGGGACGACCAGGATCAAGCTCGGGTCGGCGATCTTCCAGATGCCCGGGCGAAGCCCGGCTCTCACGGCGATGACGGCGGCCACCATCGACGAGCTCTCCGGCGGCCGGATGCTGCTGGGCATCGGGTCCTCCGGGCCGCAGGTCGCGGAGGGCTGGCACGGACAGCGCTTCGGCCGCCAGCTGCAGCGGACTCGCGAGTACGTGGCCGTGGTGCGCAAGGCGCTGTCCAGGGAGCGCCTCGAGTTCCACGGCGAGACGCTCGAGCTCCCCCTGCCCGACGGCCCCGGGAAGCCGCTGAAGCTGATGATCTCCCCCGTGCAGGAGCGGATCCCGATCTATCTCGCCGCGATCGGTCCCAAGAACACGGCCCTGGCGGGCGAGATCGCCGACGGCTGGATCCCGACCTTCTTCTCGCCCGAGCACGTGGGCGACCTGCGGGCGCTGCTGGAGGAGGGCGCATCCCGCTCCGGGCGCTCGCTGGAGAACTTCGACATCGCCCCCACCGTGAGCGCCTACGTCTCCGACGATCGCGAGCTGGCGCGCAACTCGATGCGCCCGCTGCTGGCCCTGTACATCGGCGGCATGGGCTCGCGTGATCAGAACTTCTACAACAAGCTCGTGCAGCGCTACGGATTCGAGCAGGCGGCCAAGGAGATCCAGGGTCTGTACCTCGAGGGCAAGAAGGCCGAGGCCGGGGAGGCGATTCCCGACGAGCTGATCGACATGGTCTCCCTGTGCGGGCCGCGCGACGTCGTCCGTGATCGCATCGCCGCCTTCCGCGATGCCGGTGTCGGGACGCTGATGGTCTCCCCGATGGCGTTCACGCCGGAGGACCGCCTGCAGCAGCTCCGGGCAGTGGCAGAGCTCGCGGCTTGACCTCGGCGGCCGGCCGCCGGCTGCGGGTCTTCCTCGGGGCCTTCGGCGACCCCGGCCACGCCTTCCCCATGCTCGCGCTCGGCGCGAGCCTGGCGGCGCGCGGCCACGCCGTCACCTTCGAGACCTGGTCACGCTGGCGTGAGCCCGTCGAGGCGGCGGGAATGCGGTTCGTCCCGGCTCCCGAGTACCCGGTCTTCCCCACCCGCGAGCGGCCGCTGGGACCCTACGAGGCGGTCGTCCTGGCCACGGCGGAGACTCGCCGCGAGCTGCGCACAGCCGCGCCCGACGTCGTCGTCCACGACATCCTCACGCTCGCCCCGGCGATGGCCGCCGAGCTCGAGGGTGTGCCGGCGGCGACGCTGATCCCCCACGTCCACCCGGCCGGCGAGCCCGGTTTTCCGCCCTACGCATTCGGCGCCCGGCTCCCGCGCACCGCGGCGGGGTGGGCGCTGTGGCGAGCCCTCGCCCGGCCGGTGGACAACGGCCTGCGCCGCGGTCGCGCCGAGCTCAACGACACGCGGGCCCGGCTCGGGCTGCCACCGGTGGAGCGCTTCCACGGCGGCCTCAGCACTCAGCTGTGCATCGTGGGCACCTTCCCCCAGCTCGAGTATCCACGACGCTGGCCCTCGCACACCCACGTGGTCGGGCCGCTGATGTGGGAGCCTCCGTTCGAGCCCGTCGAGCCCCCGCCCGGGTCGACTCCGCTGGTGCTGCTCGCCCCCTCGACCGCGCAGGATCACGAGCACCGGCTGCTGCGGGCCACCCTCGCGGGGTTGGCCGGCGAGCCCGTTCGCGTGCTGGCCACGTGGAACCGGCGGCCGCTGCGGGAGCCCACGCCCGTCCCGGCCAACGCGCGCTTGGTCGAGTGGATCTCCTACCGGCGGACGATGCCGGGCTGCGCGCTGGTCATCGGCCACGCCGGCCACGGGACGATGGTGCGGGCGCTCGCCTCAGGCGTGCCGGTCCTCACGGTCCCGCATTCGGGCGACATGAGCGAGAACGCCGCGCGGGCGGACTGGGCCGGAGCCGGGGTCAGGCTCCCGTGGCGCCTGCTCTCACCCGCCACGCTGCGGCTCGCGGTCCGGCGCGCGCTCGCCTCCCCCGGCCTGGCCGCGCGAGCGGGCGAGCTCGGCGCCTGGGCGAGCGCCAACGACGGCGCCGGGCGCGCGGCTGACCTCGTGGAGCAGCTGGCGGCGCGCTGATGCGCCGCCGGCCGTCTCAGCGTCCGTGCGTCGGCCGCTACGCGCCCGAGGGCAGACGCGTGCCACAAGCGGGGTCGCGGTCGGCGGGAGCGAAAGCAAGCTCCGGGGGTGGGACTCGAACCCACAACACCTCGGTTAACAGCCGAGTACTCTGCCAATTGAGTTACCCCGGAATGGCGTATCCGGTCTCGTGACCAGCGCCTACTGTATCGGGAGGCGCAGCGGGTCGCCGCCGACCGTGCGCGGGTGTCTGCCGACTCCCGTCATTCAACGCCCTCGATCCGGGCGGTGACCGCTCTGATCGAGGCGAGCACCTGCTCGCGCTCCCGTGCCAGCGCACCCACATCCACCCCGCGCTCGCCCCGGGAGCGCCGGATCGCCCGGTCAATGCGGCCGCGCTCGAGCAGCAGGCGTGAGTGCTCGAGGCGGCTGGCGCTGACGCCGGGCGTCCGTCCTGCGCGCGCGACCAGGTCCGACATCACCCGGGCCAGCTCCTCGTCCTCCGGAGGCAGATCGGCGAGCGGGGACCCGGTCCGGCCGATCAGGTGCCACGCGGCGCGGCGCAGCGGTGCGCTGGTGATGTGCTGCTCCAGATCGATCGACTGCAGCGCCGCCTCCCCCGCCTCGGGCATCGCGATGCACATCATCAAGAACGTCCGCTCGGCGCGAGCGCCCTGGTCGAGGTTGACCGGCCCCGGTGCCGGGCCGGGACGGGCGGCCGCCGCAGCGGGCCGGCCGCCGGCGATCAGCGAGGCGAGCATCCTCTCGGACAGCTCGAGTCGTCCCGCCACGCGGCGGACGAGGTCGTCGCGCAGCACGCTCGCGGGCACCTCGGCCAGCACCGGCCGCAACTCGGTCAGGGCCCGGTCTTTGCCCTCGGCGCTGCGGGTATCGGCGCGATCCAGGATCCGCTCGACCTGGAAGACGACGAACGGCTCCGAGGCCTCCACCCTCGACCGGAGTGCCTCGGCGCCCTCCCTGTGGATGAGGTCGGCGGGGTCCGTCCCCTCGGGCAGGGGCACAACCCGAAGCTCCAGGTTGGGCCCGGCGACCAGCCGGGCTGCGCGCAGCATCGCGTCCTGGCCGGCGCTGTCGGCGTCCAGGCACAGCTCCAGCACGCGCGCAGACCGCTCGAGCTCACGCACCTGCTCCTCGGTCAGCGCCGTTCCCATGATCCCGACCGCGTTGCGCAGCCCCGCCTGGTGCAGGGCGAGCACATCCGTGTAGCCCTCGACCATGATCACGCGCCCGGCCTTGGTCGCAGCGGAGCGGGCGATGTCGATCCCGAACAGCTGGCTGCCCTTGTGGTAGAGCTCACCGTCGGACGTGTTCAGATACTTGGGCTGCTGGTTCGCGCGCATCGCCCGGGCGCCGAATCCGAGCACGCGTCCGCGCGCGTCGGCCAGCGGGAACATGATCCGCTCGCGAAAGCGGTCGTAGACCTGACCCGGCCGGGCGCGCGAGCGCTGCACCAGCCCGACCGCGATCAGCTCCTCGTCCTGGTACCCGGAGCGGCGCGACGCGAGCAGGATGCGGTCCCAGGCACTGGGCGCGTAGCCCACCCGGAAGGAGCGCAGCGTCTCCTCCTCCAGACCGCGGCCGAGCAGGTACTGACGCGCGCCGGCTGCCTCCTGGGCCTCCCACAGATAGCGGGCGTAGTAGGCGGCCGAGCGTCCCAGCAGCTCGTGCAGGCGCTCGCGGCGCTGACGGCGCGAGGCCGCCTCCGGGTCCTCGTCCTCGGTCTCGAGCTTGACGCCGAAGCGATCCGCGAGCGACTCGAGCGACTCCTTGAAGTCGAGCCCCTCGGTCTCCATCACGAACGTGAACGGGTCGCCCGAGGCTTGGCAGCCGAAGCAGTGGTAGTGCTTCTCGTCGGGCCGCACGTGAAAGGAGCCCGTGCGCTCGTCGTGGAACGGGCAGATGCCGAAGTAGCTGTCGACTCCGGCCCGCCTCAGCTCGGTGCGGGTCGAGACGAGCGCGAGCATGTCGACCGCATCGCGGACGCGATCACGCGAGTCGGTGGCGTAGCGGGTCACGGGGCGAACGCCACCGGCACGCTCAGCTCCTCGAACGTCCGGATGCAGAAGCGGTCGGTCATGCCCGCGACGTGGTCGGTGACCCGCCGGGCGAGGTCGCCGGGCGGGATCGAGGCGGGAATCTCATCGGGGTGCGCACAGTAGTGGTCGAACAGCGAGCGGACCACGAGCTCGATCTTGGCGTGCTCGCGCCTCGCCTCGGCGGCGAGGTAGACGCAATCGAACATGAACGTGCGCAGCTCGTCCATGGCCGCGCCGGCACGCTCGCCCTGCACGATCGCCCCGGCCGCCTCGGAATGCTCCACGAGATCGTGGACCAGAGCGTCGATGCGCCCCGAGCCCGTGGTCCCCAGGACGGCGATCGGCTCCGGGGGCAGATCGGACTCGGCGATCACCCCGGCCCGGAGGGCATCGTCGATGTCGTGGTTGATGTAGGCGACCCGATCGACGAGGCGGACGATCCTGCCCTCCAGCGTCTCGGGCTCGGCGGCGCGGCCCGAGTGGTGGACGATCCCGTCTCGGACCGGCATCGTCAGGTTGAGCCCCTCGCCGTCGCGCTCGAGCGTGTCGACCACCCGCAGGGACTGCTCATAGTGCAGGAACGATGCGGCGAACCGCTCCGCCAGGGCGCGATCGAGAGCCTCTTCACCGATGTGACCGAACGGTGGATGGCCGAGGTCGTGACCGAGCCCGATCGCCTCGACCAGGTCCTCGTTGAGCCGCAGCGCGCGCGCCACGGTGCGCGAGACCTGGGTGACCTCGAGCGTGTGGGTCAGCCGCGTGCGGTAGTGGTCGCCGGCCGGCGCCACGAACACCTGCGTCTTGTACTTCAGGCGCCGGAACGCCTTCGAGTGGACGATCCGGTCACGGTCGCGCTGGAACGGCGTGCGCAGCCCGCACACCGCCTCCGGCCGCGCTCGCTCCGCCGGATAAGAGCGGGTGGCCAGCGGCGAGAGCTCCGCCTGCTCGCGAGCCCGGATCCGGTCAGCAAACACTTCGGCGACCGGGCCGCGGGGATGGGTGTGGGGAACGGCGGCCGGGACCGCGGGGACGGGATCGCTCATCGCTTCCCGATTCTGCCAGCGCCGGAGGCGCCCCGCCCGCGCTGATGCAATCTCGTTCCGAGCTATGCCGCGCGCAGCAGCGGCCGCAGCCGGACGTGGGCGTGGTGCTCGGCCGTCTCGCCGATGGCGCGCTCGGCCTGGCGCAGGGCGCGGTCCGAGGCGTCGGGCGCCTGAGCGAGCGGGTGACCGAGCGCCTCGACCAGGAAGCGGTAGGCCTCCTCGTCGAGCGGAAAGGCCGCGCCCTCGCACGACATGCAGACGACGCCGCCGGCGGCGCCGGAGAACCCGCGCAGGTGCTCGGCGTCGCCGCAGGCGGCGCAGGCCCCGAGCTGCGGCACGATGCCCGCCGCCAGCAGCAGTTTGAGCCGAAACGCAAGCCCGTTGGCGGCCCGGGCCTGCCCCGGATCGGAGTGCAGCAGCTCCAGCTCCTTCGCCAGCAGCGTGAACACCTCCGGGTGCGGGTCGGAGGTCTCGAACAGGCGCGCGACGGCATCACACGCGCGGGCCGCCGCGTCGAGCGTCACGGCGTGGTCACGGAGGCCGGCGTGGACGGCGATCGTGTCGACGCCGGTGACGGTGAACAGGTCGCCGCGGCCCTCGTGCAGAACCGCCCGGACATAGAAGAACGGCTCCAACCGCGCGCCGAAGCGGCTCCGGGACCGCCGTACCCCCTTGGCGATCGCGCCGATTCGGCCGTGGCGGGGCGTGTACAGGTGCAGGACGCGATCGGCCTCCCCGTACCGGATCGAGCGCAGAACGATCGCCTCGGTCTTCAGCGGAGCCGGCATGGACGCTCCGCCGGGGCGCGCGAGCGGAGCCGGCGTCCGGGCGCCGCCGCTACTATATAAAGTGAAGTCATGAGCACGGTCACCGTCTACACCACCGATCCCTGCGCCCGGTGCGGCAACGCCAAAGCGTTTCTGGCCAAGCGCGGGATCGAGTATCAGGAAGTCAATCTGGCAAAGGACCCGGACGGCCGGGCCGAGCTCGTCCGGCGCACGGGGATGATGACCTTCCCCCAGATCGTGATCGGGGAGCAGTCGATCGGCGGCCTGGACGAGCTGATCGCTGCTGACCGAGCCGGTCGCCTGCGCGAGCTGGTCGCGGCCTAGCCGAGCCGGGCTGGCGAGTACCGCCGGCCGGAGCCGCGCGCGGACCGCCGGCCGAAGCCGCTTCAGGCGCGCCCGCCGGCGCGACGGGCCCGCGGCCGCGGTTGGCAGCGCTCGCACACGTAGGTGCCTCGGCCGCCGACGACGAGCTTGCGCACCGGCGTGCCGCACGTCGGGCACGGCTCGCCCTGGCGGCGGTGGACCAGGAACTGATCCTGGAACGAGCCCCAGGTGCCGTCGAGGTGCCGGAAGTCGTCGATCGTGGCCCCCTTGGCGTCGATCCCGGCCAGCAGCACCACCTCGATCGCGTCCCGGAGGCGGCCGAGCTGCGCTCCGGTCAACCGGCCCGCCGGGCGCAGCGGATGGATCCCGGCCCGGTGCAGCGCCTCGTCGGCGTAGATGTTCCCCACCCCGGCGATGTTCCGCTGGTCGAGCACGAATGCCTTGGCCGGCGCTCGGCGGCCGCGAGCGGCCCGGCGCAGATACTCGACGGTGAACTCCGGCGTCAGCGGCTCGACACCGATCCGCTGGGCGAGATACCGGTCGCGCGCGGCTGGGTCTTCGAAGAAATGGCCGGTGCCGAAGCGCCGGGCATCGACGTACACGAGACGATGGCGGTCGCCGAGGTCGAAATGGACGCGCGCGTGCGGTGGCTCGCCGACCGGGTCGTAGAGCAGCGCGCCGGTCATGCGCAGGTGCACGAGCAGCTGCCCCTCGTCCGACAGCTCCCAGATCAGATACTTGCCGCGCCGGCCGAGGCGCTCCACGCGGCGCCCGAGCAGGCCGGCCTCGACCACGCCGGGTGGCTGCGGGCGCGTCCAGCGCGGGTCGTGAATGCGCACGTCCCGGAGCTCCGCTCCCTCGAGCCGGGGGGCGAGCTGACGGCGAACAGTCTCGACCTCGGGGAGCTCGGGCACCGGCCGATCACCTCCTCACAGGAACGGCGTTCCCGGCAGCGCCGCCGCGTCCCGGCCGGCCAGCCACTTGAGCGCGCTCGCCCCCACGTCGGCCAGGGGGCCGTCGTGGCGGCGCGCGCCATGTCCCTCGAACGCGGCCAGCAGCGGGACGTGCTCGCGCGTGTGGTCGGTGCGCGGCGAGGTCACGTCGCATCCGTGATCGGCGGTCAGGACCAGCATGTCGCCCGGGCGCAGCAGATCCAGCCAGCCGGCCACGCTCGAGTCGATCTCTCGCAGCGCCCCGTGGAAGCCGTCCGCGTCGTGGCGGTGCCCGTACACCTGATCGGTTTCGACCAGGTTCGCGAACACGAGCCCGTGCTCGAGCGACTCGAGCAGCCGGGTCGTCTCCGAGATCGCGCGTTCGTTGGTCGCGCCGGGGTGCATGACGTCGATCCCCACGCCGGAGAACAGCTCGCCGACCTTGCCCACGGTGTGTACGGGGACCTGGGCGGCCCGCAGCTCCTCGAGGTAGCTCCGGCCGACCGGGGGCAGCCCGAAGTCGTGGCGTCCCTCGGTGCGCTCGAAGCAGCCCGGGCCGCCCGCGAACGGCCGCGCGATTACTCGACCGACGGCGTGGGCACCGGTCATCTGCTCCCGCACGCGTGAGCAGATCTCGTACAGGTCCTCCGGCAGCACGACGTCGACGTGCGCGGCGACCTGCAGCACCGAGTCCTGGCTGGTATAGACGATCAGGGCGCCGGTCAGCAGATGCTCGGCCCCGAAGTCGTCGATCGCCCCGATCCCGTTGTAGGGACGGTTGCAGATCATCCCCCGACCGCTGGCCTCGGCGACGATCCGCACGACCTCGTCCGGGAACCCATCCGGGTAGGTCGGAGGCGGCGAATGGGCGACCACCCCCATCAGCTCCCAGTGGCCGGCGGTTGAGTCCTTGCCGGGGCCGAGCGCGTGCAGCCGGCCGTGCACCACGGGCTCCGCGGCCGGCGGGACGCCCTCGAGCGGGATGATCGAGCCGAGGCCGAGTCGGCCCAGCGTCGGGAGGTCGAGCCCTCCCACCACCGCTGCCAGATGTCCGAGCGTATTGGTCCCGGCGTCGCCATACTCGTCCGCGTCGGGAAGAGCTCCGGCGCCGCAGGCGTCGAGGACGACCACGAATGTCCGGCGCGTCACGCCCCGGCCACCGGGAACAGCCGCAGCGAGCGCTTGAGCGGCGAGAACACGGAGTGATCGTTGCCGCAGCCGGCCAGCAGCGCGAACGGCAGGACCAGGAAGATGGCGGCACGGCGGGGCACGGCCCGATTCTGCCACCAGGGCCAGCCGGACCGGGGCCCGGGGCTAGTGCGGCTCCGCGGCGGCGTGACCCGCGCTCACCTGGGCCCGCGGATGGGCGTCGAAGTAGACGTCGCGCAGCCGGTCGGCGGACAGGTGGGTGTACACCTGGGTGGTGCCGATGTCGGCATGACCGAGCATCTCCTGCAGCGAGCGCAGATCGCAGCCGCCGGCCAGCAGGTGGGTGGCGAACGTGTGGCGAAGGGTGTGTGGGCTCATCTGGTGATCGAGCCCGGCGGAGCGCGCGTGGCGCTGGACGATCTTGTAGAGGCCCTGGCGGGAGAGGCCGCCTCCGCGCAGGTTGACGAACACCCGTGGCTCGTCACGCAGGCCGACGAGCTTGGGACGCGCCCTGGTGAGGTAGGCATCGAGAGTCTCGATCGCCTTGCTACCGACCGGCACCAAGCGCTCCTTGGACCCCTTGCCGCGCGCCCGCAGGATGCCCGCCTCGAGGTCGAGCTCGGCCAGCTCGAGCGCGATCGCCTCCGATGCGCGCAGCCCGCAGGCGTACATCGTCTCGAGCAGCGCGCGGTCCCTGAGCGCCGCCGGTGAGCTCCCGAGAGGCTGGGCCAGGAGCTGCTGGACCTCGTCCCGGGAGAGCACGTTGGGAAGCCGGGCGCGGCGCCGCGGTCCGCGCAGCTCAGCCGTCGGGTCGTGCTCGATCCGCTGCTCGCGACGGAGGTGGCGATAGAAGGAGCGCAGGCACGCGACCTTGCGCTGCAGGGTGGCCGAGGCGACCGGCGGCTTGCCCTCCCTGCCCTCGGCCAGCTCGGAGACGAAGGCGGCCACATCCGAGGGGCCGGCGGCGAGCGGATCGACGCCGCGGCGGCCCAGGAACTCGCCGTACTGCTGCAGGTCGGAGCGATACGCCTCAAGCGTGTTGCGCGAGAGGCCTCGCTCCAGCTCCAGGTAGGCGAGGAAGTCGAGCACCAGCTCGATCAGCCTGGCGGCCCGGGGTGACGCGGTGGTGGCCATGGCTGACCGTTTCGCCCCCCGAGGTGAAGCTCCTGCGGCGGCCGCGACGGCCTGCAAGCGTCCGTGCGCGCCTCCACAGTGCGGTTTGTCTGGCCTACAGTCGGTCATCGTTGCGAAAGCAACGTCCGTGGATATGGGACTCCCCGGCAACTTCCGTCCAATCCGCTCGCTCCGGCTCGCGCCGGTGTGGTGTGCCCTGACCCTTGCCTCCTGCGGGCTCGGGCTCGCGACGGCGAGCACCGTCGTGGCCAACCCGCTCGCCGGCCGCAGCATGTGGATCTGGTACGTGCGCGGGTCGGCGGGCGGGAGCGTCTCAGCGATCGTGGCCCAGGCCAGGGCAGCGGGGGTCACGAACCTGATCGTCAAGAGCGGCGACGGCAGCGGCTACTGGTCGCAATTCAGCCCGGGCCTGGTCCGGTCGATCCACGCCGGCGGCCTGCACGCGTGCGCCTGGCAATACGTCTACGGCACCCACCCGGCCGCCGAGGCAGCAATCGGCGCCGATGCCGTGCACGCCGGCGCCGATTGCCTGATCATCGACGCGGAGGCTGAATACGAGGGCCGCTACGCCTCGGCCCAGGTGTACATCGACGATCTCCGCGCGTCGGTCGGCGCCCGTTTTCCGATCGGGCTGGCCTCGTTTCCCTACGTCGACTACCACCCTGCCTTCCCGTTCTCGGTCTTCCTGGGCCCGAACGGGGCCCAGTTCAATCTGCCCCAGATGTACTGGCGTGACATCGGCTCCAGTCCCGAGACCGTGTTCCATCACACCTACACCCACAACCGGATCTACCGGCGGACGATCTACCCGCTCGGCCAGCTCGACGGAGGGGCGAGCTCGGACGGGGTCCGGCTGTTCCGGGGACTGACCGTCCGCTACCGGTCCCGCGGAATCTCCTGGTGGGACTGGGCGTGGGCCGATGCCTCGGGCCTGTGGGGGGCGCTGAGCGGGCTGCACCTCTCGGTGAGCACCGTCACGCCGCTCGGGTACCCGCAGCTCGGTTACGGCTCCGCGGGCGACGAGGTCGTGTGGCTGCGGGAGCATCTGGCGCGGGCCGTCGCCGGCCAGCGCGTCACCGGCACGTTCGCCTCCGAGACCCTCGCCCACCTGAAATCGTTCCAGGCTCGCCGCCACCTCCGGGTCACCGGCCAGACCGACGCCGCCACCTGGCGGGCCCTCGACCGGCTCGCCCCGATGCGCGTCAGCTGGGCCGCGGCCGCGGCCGCACGGGACTCGGGCTCTCGCTCCCGCCAGCCGGCCTCCGGATCCGCGCCCGCATCGGCGAGACTGCCGCCGGTCGCCGACGAGATCCGGCCGACGGAGTCCCGCTTCGGAGAGCCCTGAGCGGCCGCCCGGCCGTCATCGTCACCGGGCGTCGAGCCGACGCGCCAGCCACAGCAGCGCGATCAGCGACTTGGAGTCCTCGCACTCGTGGAGCGCATCGTCGATCGCGCCCAGCGGCCAGGGGACGATCTCGATCCGCTCGTTCTCCTCGGCCTCGGCGTGCGGGGCATCGGACAGATCGGTCGCCAGGTAGAGCCATACCCGCTCATCGCTGAAGCCGGGACTCGTGTAGAAGGCCTTGATCTCCTCCCACTCCGCGGCCTGCTTGCCGACCTCCTCGGCCAGCTCGCGCTTGGCGGTCTCCAGCGGGGGCTCACCGGGCACGTCGAGCTTGCCGGCCGGAACCTCCAGCGAGGCGCGCGCGCCGACCACCTCGCGGGGCTGCCGTGTGAGCCACACGTGGGTCGAGTCGAGCACCAGGATCCCGACGGCGCCGGGATGCCAGACCTTCTCGCGCGTGACCTCCTCGCCGTCGGCGTGGCGGAAGCGCTCGACGCTCACCGTCGCGATCCGGCCCTCATACTTGGTGTCGCCGCCGAGCCGGGTGAACTCGCTCATCGTGGCTTCACCGCAGCCTCATCGACGAGGGCGATCGCGACCTCGAGCATCCCCTCGAGTGCGTCCACGCTCACTCGCTCGCCTGGCTCGTGATTGCGCTCGGTGCCGTTGGCCAGGTTCGCGCACGGGAATCCGGCCGCCTCGAAGGCGTTGGCGTCCGATCCGCCGCCGGTCACGATCGGCTGCGGATCGTAGCCGCAGGCGCGCAATGCCCGCTCTGCGAGTGCCGTGTGCGGCGCGCTCGGCTTCGTCCGGTAGCCGTCGAACAGCCGCTCGACCGTGAGGTCGAGGTCGCACTCGGCGGCCCCGGCGGCGTCGTTGCAGTGGTCGACGATCTCGGTCACCAGCGCCTCCACGCGATCGGCGTCGAGGCTCCGCGCCTCGGCCTCCAGGCGGCAGCGCTCGGCCACGACATTCGCGGCGGTCCCGCCGGAGATCGTGCCGACGTTCGCCGTGGTCTGCGCATCGATGCGGCCCAGACGCATGGCGGCGATCGCCTTGGCGGCGGCGACGATCGCGCTGCGCCCGTCCTCGGGCCGGATTCCGGCATGGGCAGCGCGTCCGCGGAAGTCGGCGATGATGCGGTGATAGGTGGGTGACGAGGTCACGATCTGCCCGATCGGCGAGGCGTGGTCGAACACGTAGCCGAAGCCGCTGTGGAGGCGGCTGACGTCGAACTCCTTGGCTCCGAGCAGCGAGATCTCCTCGCACACCGTGAACAGGAGCTCGATCCCGACGGGCGGCGCCGGCGCAGCCGCGAGCCGCCGCGCGAGCTCGAGCACGACCGCCACCGCGGCCTTGTTGTCGGCGCCGAGGATGCCGTCGTTGGCGTTCTCCCAGCCCCCGTCGACGAGCACGGGCTCAATTGCCGCCAGCGGCGGAACGGTGTCGAGGTGGGCGCAGAAGAGGATCGACTCGGCGCCGGCGCCCGGAATCCGGGCCAGCAGGTTGCCGCTGTCGGAGCCGACCTTCGGTCCGGCATCGTCCTCCTCGACCTCCAGGCCGATCCCGCGAAGGTCGGCGCTGACCCGGTCCGAGCAGCGTCGCTCGCGCCGCGAGGGACTCTCGATCCGGCACAGCTCCGCGAACGTCTCATGCAGCCGGGCTCGCTGCGCGTCCGTCGCGCGCCTCACTGCGCGGAGCGGGAGACGGTCACGTCGCCGGCGGCGGACGGCTCGCGTACTTCGTCGCCGGACGGCCTGCGAGTCTCGACCTGCCCGAGCGCGGCGCCGACGAACTCCCGGAACAGCGGCGCCGGCCGTTCGGGGCGCGACTTGAACTCGGGGTGATACTGCGAGGCCACGAAGAAGGGATGGCGGTCGCCGGGCAGCTCGATCGCCTCGACCAGCCGCTCGTCAGGCGAGGTGCCCGAGCAGATCAGCCCGGCCCCCTCGAGGCGCCGGCGCAGGTGGTTGTTGACCTCATAGCGGTGGCGGTGGCGCTCGTAGATAACGGCCTCGCCGTACAGGGCGCGCGCGCGCGTGGACTCGTGCAGCTTGACCGGGTCGGCGCCGAGCCTCATCGTGCCGCCCATGTCGGCGATCTCCTTCTGCTCGGGCAGCAGATCGATGACCGGGAACGGCGTCTCGAGATCGAACTCGGTCGAGTTGGCGCCGGCCATGCCGGCGACGTTGCGGGCGAACTCGGACACCGCGACCTGCATCCCGAGGCAGATCCCCAGATAGGGGATTTCCTGCTCGCGGGCGATCTGTGCGGCGCGGATCTTGCCCTCGATCCCACGCCCGCCGAACCCACCGGGGATCAGGATTCCCGCCGCAGACTCGAGCCGGGCCTCGATCTCGGGCTCGTGCACGCGCTCGGAGTCGATCCAGTCCACCTCGACCTTCGCGCCGTGGTGGATGCCGGCGTGCTTGAGCGCCTCCACCACCGACAGGTAGGCGTCCTCGAGCTGCACGTACTTGCCCACCAGCGCGATCCGGACCCGTCGGGTGGCGGCGGCCGCCTGGGTGGTCATCGCCTCCCAGCCGCTCACGTCTGGCGCCTCCGCTTCGAGCCCGAAGTGTTCGGAGAGGATGAACTCGTCGACTCCCTGAGCGCGGAACACGAGCGGCACCTGGTAGATGTCGGGGACGTCGCGAGCGGAGACGATGGCTTCGACAGGAAGGCTCGCAAACAGTGCGATCTTGCGCCGGATCTCGGTCGACAGCGCGGACTCCGAGCGGCACACGACCATGTCGGGTGCGATACCGATCCTCCGCAGCTCGTTGACCGAGTGCTGCGTCGGCTTGGTCTTCAGCTCCCCGGCGTGACCGATGTACGGGACCAGGGTCAGGTGGATGAACATGCAGCGGCGGCGACCCACATCGACCGGGAACTGGCGGATCGCCTCCAGGAACGGCAGCGACTCGATGTCGCCGACGGTGCCGCCGATCTCGGTGATCACGAAGTCGACGTCGCTGGAGTCGGCCATCAGCCGGATCCGATGCTTGATCTCGTCGGTGATGTGGGGCACGACCTGGACCGTCGCGCCGAGATAGTCGCCCCGGCGCTCGCGGCGGATCACGGCGTTGTAGATCCCGCCCGCAGTCACGTTCGACGCGCGGCTCGTGTTGGCATCGGTGAAGCGCTCGTAATGACCGAGGTCGAGGTCGGTCTCGGCGCCATCCTCGGTGACGAACACCTCGCCGTGCTGATACGGCGACATCGTCCCCGGATCCACGTTGATGTACGGGTCGAACTTCTGCAGCTGGACCTGGAGGCCGCGGGCCACGAGCAGCCGGCCGATCGACGCCGCGGCGATGCCCTTGCCCAGCGAGGAGACGACGCCGCCGGTAATGAAGATGAACCGAGTCTCGGGAGCGGAACCGACAACGCCGGGCACGGCCCGCGAAGCGGCTGGTCGGGGATCTTGAGCCATCAACGGATCGTCATCGGATTCTAGCGACGGCCCCACGGTAGCGCCGGGGCCGGACGATGAGAGAGTCGGTACCCGCACAGAGCGGGAAACCATCGCGCGCCGGGCGGATCAGGCGGCACGGAGCAGCTGACGGGCGTGCTGGCTGGCCGCCCGGTCGCCCTCGCCGGCCCCGAGCATCCGCACCAGCTCGCTCACGACCTCGTCTCCGGTCAGCTCGGAGACGACAGTTGTCGCGGTGGCACCGTGGCTCGATTTCGCGATCCGGAAGTGCCGCTCGGCCAGCGAGGCGACCTGGGGAAGGTGGGTGATGCACAGCACCTGGCGCGTGCCCGAGCCGGTCGCCAGTGCCCGTAGATGCTCGCCCACCGCCCGAGCGGTGTGGCCGCCGATGCCGGCGTCGATCTCATCGAAGACCAGCAGCGGGACCTCGCCCGACGCCGGGCGCGAATGAGCCACGCTCAGCACCGCCAGCATCACGCGCGAGAGCTCGCCTCCGGAGGCGATCTCGCGCAGCGGCCCCGCCGGCACGCCGGCGTTGGGCGCGATCAGCAGCTCCACCGTCTCGGTGCCGCGCGGTCCGCAGCCATCGGGCCGCTCGTGCAGCTCGACCTCGAAGCGGGCGTCCGGCATCGCCAGCTCGGCCAGCCGCTTCTGCACCGCGGCCGCGAGCCGCGGCGCCGCCTCCTCACGCCCCCGTCGCACGCGCGCCGCGAGGCCTTCCAGCTTCTCGCGGGCCTCGGCCAGCGACGCCTCGGCCGCGTCGAGGGCGACGTCGGCATCCTCGAGCTCGGCCCGGCGGGCGCGGCAGCGCTCCGCGTGGGCGAGCACCGAGGCCATGGAGCCGCCGTGCTTGCGCTGCAGCCGCGCGCACACCCCCAGCCGCTCCTCCACCTCCTCCAGGCGCCCGGGGGACCCGTCGAGCTCGAGCGCATACCGGCGCAGCTCACCGCCGACGTCCTCGGCCTCGTAGCGCAGCGCGTTGAGCCGCTCCGAGAGCGGGGACAGCTGCGGGTCGATCGAGGCCAGCGGCTCGAGCTGCTGGGCGGCGCGCGCGAGCAGCTCCGATGCGCCGACCCCCGCCTCCGGCGCGATCGCCTCGGCGCCCGCCGCCGACGCCGCTCGCAGCGCCTCGACGTGCCGCAGCCGGTCGCGCTCGTGGGTGAGCGACTGCTCCTCCTCGGCGCTCGGGTCGGCCGCCTCGATCTCCTCCAGCTCGAAGGCGAGCAGATCGAGCTCCCGGTCCCGCGCCCCGGCCAGAGCGCGCAGCTCCTCGGCTCGGCTCACCAGCGCCCGCACCCGTTCGTGCGCGGCCCGCAGCTCCGTCAGCCGCCGCCGCTGCGCGGCTCCGCAGTGCGCGTCGAGCACGTCGAGCTGGGCGGTGGAGAGCATCAGCTTGCGGTGCTCGTGCTGGCCGTAGAACGCGAGCAGGCGGCTGCCGAGGTCGCGCAGGTCGGCCACCGTCGCCGTCCGCCCGCAGACGTACGCGCGGGTGCGCCCATCCGGCCACACCCGCCGCGCGAGCACGATCTCCTCCGATCCGTCCGGGATCAGCTCGGCCAGGTGCCCGTCGAGGCCGGCCTCGAGCTCGAACACACCCTCCACATAGGCCTCGCCTGCGCCGCGCCGCACGATCCCGCTGCGGGCCCGCCCGCCGAGCAGCAGGTCAAGAGCCTGGGCCAGCATCGTCTTGCCGGCGCCGGTCTCCCCGGTCAGCACGTTCAGGCCGCCGGACAGCCGCAGCTCGGCCCGTTCCAGCAGCAGCAGGTTCTCCACGCGCAACTCATGCAGCACGCCCTGGGGTGTACCAGCCGCCGCCGACGGACCGGCCGCGTCAGGTGCGCCCTCGAAAGGCGGCCGGCTACGGCGCCGAGGCCAGGCGCCCGAACTTCTCTCGCAGGCGGTGGTAGAAGGTCGTTCCGGCGATCTGCGCCAGCGCCCCCTGGCCGTCGACGAACCGGGCCTCGATCAGCTCGGCGGGCACCAGAGCACCGACCGGGCGCCCGTCGACAGCGACGTCGACCGGCTCCTCGCGTGAGCGGTTGTGGACCGTGAGCACGTCTCCGGGCGCGACCACCAGCGCGCGAGCCGTGAGCGAGTGGGGCGCGATGAACGAGACCACGAACCCCGCCACTCCCCAGGCCATCACCGGGCCGCCGTTGGCCAGGTTGTATCCCGTCGACCCGGCCGGGGTGGCGACCACCAGGCCGTCGCAGCGCACCCGCCCGATCTCATTGGAGCCCACGGCGTAGGCCAGATCCGCCACCCGCTTGCCGGGCTGGCGGTGCATCGAGACGTCGTTGACCGCCAGCCAGCTGCCGCCCGCGCCCTTGAGCTCGATCCCCGGCAGCGACATGACCTCGAACTGACCCGCGAACGCGCGCCGCAGGCCGGGCTCGACCTCGTCGCGATCGATCGTGGACAGAAACCCGATCTCGCCGAAGTTGACCCCGAACACCGGCACGCCGGTGCCGGCGTAGGTGCGCAGCGCGGTCAGGATCGTCCCGTCGCCGCCGAGCGCGAAGCAGACGTCGACATCGCGCTGGAGCGGCGCGTCGAGGATCAGGCCCGGTGCCGGCTTGAGGTCGTGCTTGCGGGTCTCCTCGGGATCGAGACGCAGCACGGCGCCGGCCTCGCGGGCGATCTCGAGCAGGGTCGAGATCGCGGGGCCCGTCTCGGCGGGCCGCCGGTGCGTCAGCACGGTGGCGGTCCGGATCTCGCTCACGGCTCCACCTCGAGCACCGCGGCCTCCAGATCCTCGATCCCCGGCCGGCCGCCCTCGGCCAGCCACACGAAGGTCTCCAGGTTGCCCTTGGGCCCGGGCAGGCCCGAGCTCGCGTAGCGGAGCACCGAGGCGCCCAGATCCCGGGCGCTGATGCCGGCCTGCAACAAGGCCTCGCGGCGCAGCGGCGCCTCGCGGACGACGCCGCCCTTGCCGATCCGCCCCCGCCCGACCTCGAATTGGGGCTTGACCAGCGCCAGGCAGTCGAACCGCTCCGCTGCGCACGCGAGCGCCGCCGCCAACACCTTGCCGAGCGAGATGAACGACACGTCGATCACGATCACCTCGGCGCCGTAGGGAAGCTCTGACCGGGTCAGGGCGCGGGCGTTGCGGCGCTCGATGACGGTGACCCGCGGATCGGATCGCAGCCGCCAGTTGAGCTCTCCGTAGGCGACGTCGACGGCCACCACGTGCGCAGCTCCGTGCTGCAGCAGGCAGTCGGTGAAGCCGCCGGTCGACGCCCCGATGTCAAGTGCGCCCCGGCCGCTCACATCGAGCCCGGTGGCGGCCAGGGCGTTGGCGAGCTTGATTCCGCCGCGGGAGACGAACGCCGGCGCCTGGGCAACCTCAAGCTCGATGTCGTCGCGGACCATCTGGCCTGGCTTCTCGGCCCGGCGGCGCTCCGGCAGCAGCAGCACGTCACCGGCCAGCACCGAGGCGGCGGCACGCGTCCGAGACGGGAATACCCCCCGCTGCGACAGCAGCGTGTCAAGACGAACCCGGGTCACGCCGGGAAACGGTAGCTGTGATGCACCTCACAGTGGGCTCCGGCATCTCCGTCGCCCTCCGAGTGCATCGCGACTTCGACACCGTCTTCCTGGTCCTCGTCGCGGTCGCGGCCCTCGGCCTCGCCCTCGATCACCACTCGATCGAGATTCGGCGCGTGATTTGGCAACCCGCCCCGGGGGCCGCCGACCTGCCAGCCGCCTTTACCCCGCCACGCGCTCCGGCTCGGCCACGGCGGCCTCGATCCGCTCGGCAATCCGCTCGCCGGTGAAGCCGACCTCCTCGTGCAGGAGGTTCGGCGCGCCGTGGGTGACGTAACGGTCGGGCAGCCCGACGCGCAGGATGCGCGGCGCGACGCCGGCGTCGGAGAGGGTCTCCCACACCGCGGATCCGAAGCCGCCGGCCAGCACGCCCTCCTCGACGGTCACGAGCAGGTCGTGCTCGGCGGCGAGCTGGGCCGCGAGCCCAGCGTCGATGGGCTTGGCGAAGCGGGCGTCGGCGACCGTGGCCGAGATCCCGCGACGGGCCAGGATGCCGGCGGCCTCCAGGCCCTTCTGGACGCCGGTTCCGTAGCCGAGGATGGCCACGCGCTCGCCCTCGCGAAGGATCTCGCCGGTCCCGATCCCGATCGCCTTGGGCCGCGCAGGCAGGCCGACGCCGATCGCCTCGCCGCGCGGATAGCGTAGGGCGACGGGTCCGTCGTCGTGGGCGAGCGCGGTCCGGAGCATGTGCACCAGCATCGCCTCGTCACGCGGGGCCATCAGGACGATGTTGGGCAGGCAGCGCAGGTAGGCGATGTCGAATACGCCGTGGTGGGTGGGGCCGTCGTCGCCCACCAGTCCGGCCCGGTCCATCGCGAACACCACGTTCAGGTTCTGCAGGCACACATCGTGGACGATCTGGTCGTAGGCACGCTGCAGGAAGGTCGAGTAGATCGCCGCCACCGGCTTGCATCCCTGGAGCGCCAGGCCGGAGGCGAACAGGATCGCCTGTTGCTCGGCGATGCCGACGTCGAAGTAGCGGTCGGGCAGCTCGCGCTGGAGGATGTTCAAGCCGGTCCCCGAGTTCATGGCGGCGGTGATGCCGATCACCCGCGAATCGCGGCGACACTCCGCCACCAGCGCCTCGCCGAACACCTGCGTGTACTGCGGCGGAGACGGCTTGGCGCCCGCCGGCTTGGCCACCTTGGCGGCGGGGGCGCCGTTGGTGATCGACTTCGGCTTGGCGGCGTGCCATTGCTCCATCCCCTCGAGGCCGCCCTCCTCCGCCGGCGCGAATCCCTTGCCCTTGACCGTCGCCACGTGCACGACCACGGGACGCCCGGCCGCCAGCGCCTCACGCAGGGCCTCGCGCAGAGCACGGACGTCGTGGCCGTCGATGATCCCCATGTACGCGAAGTCGAGCTCCTCCCACCACAGCCCGGGCGCCCAGAAGGCCTTGATCGACTCTTTGAAATGCGGTCCAAGCCGCTCGAACGCCGACCCGATCCCAACCGGCAGCTTGGTCAGGCCGCCCTCGACCTCCTCGCGGGCGTGCCACAGGCGCGGGTTCAGCCGGACGCGGTTGAAATAGCGCGAGAGCGCGCCGACGTTCGGCGCGATCGACATCCCGTTGTCGTTGAGCACGACCACGATCGGGGTGCCTGCCCCACCCGCCTGGTGGACAGCCTCGAAAGCGACGCCGCCGGTCATGGCGCCGTCGCCGACGACCGCGACCACCTTGCCGTCCTCGCCGTGCCCGGCCAGCATCCCCTGCTTGAGCCCGACCGCGTACCCGATCGCGGTGGACGCGTGACCGGCCCCCATGATGTCGTGGCGCGACTCGGGTATCGAGCAAAACGGGGCCAGGCCGCCGTACTTCCGGATCGTGTGCAGCTCATCGCGCCGGCCGGTCAGCACCTTGTGCGGATACGCCTGGTGGCCGACGTCCCAGAGGATCTTGTCTCGCGGTGAATCGAGCAGCGAGTGCAGCGCCACCGCCAGCTCGCACGCGCCGAGGTTGGCGCCGAAGTGGCCGCCGATCTCGCCCACCGTGTCGATGATGTGTTCGCGCACCTCCTGGGCAACGGTCTGGAGCTGCTCGTCGGTCAGCGGATGCAGGCCCCTGGGTCCGTCGATGGTGGCCAGTAGTTTCGTCATCAGTAGGTTCGGGTCGCGATGAAGTCTGTGATCTGCTCGAGTTCCATGGCGCCGGATGACGCGGCCTGGGCGAGCGCACTCCGGGCTCGCTGGTGCGATTCCCTGGCCAGGGCCCGAGCTCCATCGAGACCGAACTCGGTCACGTAGGTGCGCTTGCCCAATCGCTCGTCGCTGCCCTGAGGCTTTCCGAGCGTCTCCTGCGATCCGGTGACGTCGAGAATGTCGTCAACGATCTGGAAGAGCACGCCCAACTCGCTTGCAAAGGATCGGAACGAAGACATTGTGTCACGTATGTGCCCGCCCACGAGGACCAGTACGCATTCGATGCTGGCGGCGATCAGGCGGCCGGTCTTGAGCTCGTGCAGGCGGCGCAGCCCGGCGGGGCCGTCGCGAGCGGTGCCGGCGACGTCGATGAACTGCCCGCCGACCATGCCCTGCACCCCGGTGGCGGCCGCCAGCTCGCGGGCCGCCGCCAGCAGGCCGGCGGGCTCGCCCGGCTGCTGCTCCAGCAGCAGCCGGAACGCCTCGGCGTAGAGACCGTCGCCGGCCAGGATCGCGACGTCCTCGCCAAAGGCCCGATGACAGGTCGGACGGCCGCGGCGCAAGTCGTCGTCGTCCATCGCCGGAAGGTCGTCGTGAATCAGCGAGTAGGTGTGGATCAGCTCGATCGCGGCGGCGAGTGGCAGCACGGAGCCCGGCTCCCAGCCGACGGCCGCCGCGGTGGCCAGTGTCAGGACCGGCCGGATCCGCTTTCCGCCGGCGAGCAGCGAATACCGCATCGCCTGCTCCAGGCCGGCACACGCCTCTTCGTTGCTGAAGCGCAGGTCCTCGAGGAAACAGTCCACCTCCACTCGGAGCTGCTCTGGGTAGCTCGGCGCCAAGTCCGTCGCCGGCGCGCTATCCGGCCGGCAGCGGAAGCTGCCCCGGAAGTTCCGGCAGCGGCTCCAGCGCAGCGCGCATGCGCTCGTCGACCTCCGCGCTGGCCTCGGACGCCAAGCGAGCGAGTTCCTCGATCTGCATCAGTGTGGCTTCTGGATCCAGCTCTCCCGCGCGCAGCCGCTGGGCGGTGGCCTCGAGCCGCGCGGTGAGCTCGATGAGAGCATCGGTCACCCGTCAGAGGGTAGCGGGCGCCCGCCACAACCGACCCCCGGCCCTAACATCGCTTCAACATGCGGTTCGAGATCCTCAGCGGCCGCGTGACCGCTAGCGCCGCCAGCGCCGCCCCGCCGGTGCTGCGGCTCGCCGTCCAGCGCCGCCTTCGCCGGTGCTACCGCTCGCCGTCCAGCGCCGCCTTCGCCGGTGCTACCGCTCGCCGTCCAGCGCCGCGTTCACCAGGCTGTCGGCGTGGGCGTTCCTGGCCCGCGGGACGGTGCGGATCCGCCAGACCCCGAACCCGCCCAATGCGTCGGTCGCCTCGAGATGCAGAGGCTTCATCGCCGGGTGCTTGACCCTGTAGGCGCCGGTCAGCTGCTTCGCGATCAGCTCCGAGTCGTTGACGATCTCGACCTCGTCGGCGCCCAGATCGCGGGCTCGCTCGAGCCCCCGGATCAGCGCCCGGTATTCGGCCACGTTGTTGCTCGCGACCCCGATTCGCTCGGCCACCTCGTCGAGCACGGTGCCGCCGGGGTCCGAGACGACCACGCCGATCGCGGCCGGCCCCGGGTTGCCCCGCGCTCCGCCGTCCACATGGACGACGAGCTTCATCCGCCGGCCTTCACTCGATCGTCAGATCAGGATGGTCCCCGGGTACGCGCACCCGCCGGCGATCACGCACATGGCGCTGGCCGCGGTCGGAGTTGCCGCCGTCACCCGACCCCCGGCGCGATGTCCGGCGGCGATCGACGATCACCGTCACGTTGGTGTCGTCGGCGTAGTAGGCGGTGAGCTTGCCGCACAGCTCGTCGGCGAGCGATTCTGGGACGACGCAGTAGATCACGGGCGAGATGGTATGTCACCAGCGCGACGGTGCGCCATCGAACCTACGTCCACGCATCCTGCGCCGGACCCGCACGGGCTCAGGCGGCCAGCGCCAGCGCTCCGCGGTCGTCCGCGACGGCGTTGGCCTCGCGATCCTCGGCCGGCAGCTCGTCGAGCTCGTAGCCCTGCCCCGCGACCCGCACGCTCGGCTGATCATCGGAGAGGTCCACGTCATACCGATACCAGCACAGCTCCCAGGAGACGACCACGCCGACCACGCTGGCGCGCGCACCCGAGGGCCGCACCGAGACGGTGGGCACCCCCAGCGAACGGGCCACCCCGGCGACGGTCTTGCAGTGCTCGGAGGAGTTGAACAGATCGATCGCCGAGATGACCTTCTGCTCGGCGCTGGTCGGGACCGCCCGGACGTGACGCGGCTCGCGCGCCGGCGCACGGCTGCGCCGTGGCACCTCGGGCAACGCCTGAACGGGCTCGACCGCCTCGGGTGCCGGGGCGGTCGCGTTCCCGTTCGTGGTCTCGCGCTCGCGGCGATTCCAGAACCGCCCGAACAGTGACCGCCGGCGGTCCGAGCCGGCCGCGGAGCCGTCGAACGCCGGGACCGTCCCCTCGCGCACCCAGCCCTCATTCAGCGCCCGCGAGGTGCACAGCTCGCACACCGACCGCCGGCCGCCGCCGGCGATGTAGGCGTCGGCGCGCTCGCCGCGCAGCAGCGTGCGCCCACACACATCGCAGGACACCTGCGGGCTCGAGGTGCGGATGTCCCTCGTACTCATGGTCGAACGAGGGTACCAGCGTGACCCAGCCCTGAGACGCCGGCGAGGAGGCCGGGCCGGTCAGGCCCGCACGGCCTCCCGCTCGGCGCGAGCCTCGTCGACCACCTTGTTGGCGAGGTGCCCGGGAATCTCCTCATAGCGCAGGAACTCCATCGTGAACTCCCCGCGGCCGCCGGTGATCGAGCGCAGATCGGGAGCGTAGGAGAGCATCTCGGCCATCGGCACCTCGGCCTTGACCTCCTGCATCCCGGCTCCCGAGGGCTCCATGCCCATCGGCCGGCCGCGCCGCGAGTTCAGGTCCCCGATCACGTCGCCCACGACGTCATCGGGCGCGCTGACGGTGACCAGCATGATCGGCTCCAGCAGCACGGGTCCGGCCTGCTCCATGGCCTGCTTCATCGCGATCGAGCCGGCGATCTTGAACGCCATCTCCGAGGAGTCGACGGTGTGGTAGGAGCCGTCATAGAGCCGGACGCGGACATCCTTGACCGGGTAGCCGGCGACGACCCCCTCCCCCATCGCCTCGACCACCCCCTTCTCGACCGCGGGGATGAACCCGGACGGGATCACTCCCCCTTTGATCGCGTTGACGAACTCGAACCCGGCGCCGGACTCGAGCGGCTCGATCTCGATGTGGCAGTCGCCGAACTGGCCGCGGCCGCCGGTCTGCTTCTTGTGGCGCCCGTGGGCCTTGGCCGAGCGCCGGATCGTCTCCTGGTAGGGCACGCGCGGCGGCTTCAGGTTGACCTCGGCGCCGAAGCGCGACTTCAGCCGCTCGACGATCACCTCGACGTGGACCTGTGAGAGCCCGGCCACGATCTGCTCGCCGGTCTGGGGATCGCGGTGCAGATCGATCGTCGGGTCCTCCTCCTGCAGCCGGCGCAGGGCCGTGAACACCTTGTCCTCGTCGCCCTTGCTCTTGGGCTCGACCGAGAACGCCATCACCGGAGCCGGGAGCTTCACGCTGGGCATCTCGATCGGCTCGTCACGGGAGGCCAGCCAGTCGCCGGCCCTGGTCTCCTTCAGCTTGGCCACCGCGCCGATGTCGCCGGGCCCGAACTCGCTCGTGTGCCCGGTCTGGCCGCCGTCGAATGTGACCAGCGGGCCGACGCGCTCCTTCGCGTGGGAGCGGGTGTTGAGCACATGGGAGTCCTGCTTGAGCGTGCCCTGGTAGACACGGAACAGGTTGATGCGGCCCGCGAACGGGTCGGCGCGGGTCTTGAACACGTAGACGAACAGCTCCTGGTCGTCGACCGGCTCGAGGGTGACCTCGCCGACCTCGAGCCCGCCGTGCTTGACGGGAGAGGGCAGGTCCTCGACGATCGCGTCCAGGAGCCGGTTGGTGCCGAGGTTGCGCGTCGCCACCCCGCAGGTGACGGGGAACATCGCGCCGTGGTTGGTGCTGTCCTTGAGCGCGGCCACGATCTCGTCGTGCGAGATCTCCTCGCCCTCGAGGTAGCGCTCCATCAGCGCGTCGGAGTTCTCGGCCACCTCGTCCATCAGCTTCTCGCGGTACTCCTCGGCTTGTGCGCGGAGCTCCTCGGGCATCGGGATCTCGGTGCAGTTCTCGCGTCCGGCGCCCTCGTAGCGATAGGCCTTCATGTCGACGAGGTCGACCAGCCCGGTGACGTCGTGCTCGGAGCCGATCGGGATCTCGGTGGCCACCACGTGGGGGCCGAAGGATGCCTTGAGCGAGTCGAGCGTGCGGAAGAAGTCGGCCCGCTCGCGATCGAGCATGTTGACGAAGATCAGCCGCGCCAGATCGAGCTCGGCCGCGCGCTGCCACAGTCGGTTGGTGTGGACCTCGACGCCCATGACCGCGTTGACCAAGAACACGGCCGACTCGCACACACGCAGCGCGCCGAGGGCATCGGCGATGAAGCTGGAGTCGCCAGGGGTGTCGATCAGGTTGACCTTGCGGTCCTGCCACTCGAATGAGGACAGTGCCGCGGAGATCGACATCTGGCGAGATTTCTCGTCCGCGTCGGAATCCGAAACGGTGGTGCCGTCGACGACGGAACCCAGCCGGTTGACGGCGCCGGCCTGGAACAACAGCGCCTCGTGCAGCGAGGTCTTGCCACTGCCCCGGTGGCCGACGAGAGCCACGTTGCGAATCCGATCCGCGGCCTTGTGCATGCCCAGACTCCTCTCCTCGATGCCGAAGCCGCGACGATAGCGCCTTCGTGCGGGTGCGCGCGCCGCCTTCGTGCGGGTGCCCGCGCCGCCTTCGTGCGGGTGCGCGAGCACTTCAGCGGCTGACCCGTGGCGCGGCGCGTCGTCCCGGCTCCGGATCGGAGGCCGGCGGCTAGCGCAGCTCGGTGGCCAGCTTGGACCGCAGCCGCAGCACCGCCTTGGTGTGCAGCTGTGAGACCCGGGACTCGGTCACGCCGAGAACCTCGCCGATCTCTCGCAGCGTCAGGTTCTCGTAGTAGTAGAGCGCCACGACCAGCTTCTCGCGCTCGGGCAGGGCGGCGATCCCGTCCGCGATCCGGTCCCGGAGCTCGCCCTGGTCGACGATCGCCTGGGGGTCGGGCGCGCCGCGGTCGGGTAGCGTGTCGAGCAGCGACACCTGGTCTCCGGTCGAGTCCGAGACCGTCCACAGCTCATCGAGCGCAACGATCGTCGAGTTGGAGATCTGCAGCAGCGCGTCCTGCAAATCCTCGAGCGTGATCTGCAGCTCGGTCGCCATCTCCTCGTCGGTCGGCGCCCGGCGCAGTCGCGCCTCGAGCTTCATGTTCGTCCGCTCGAACTCCCTGGCCCGCGCGCGGACCGACCGCGGCACCCAGTCCATCGAGCGCAGCTCATCGATGATCGCGCCCCGGACGCGCGGGATCGCGTACGTCTCGAACTTGATCTCGCGGGCGAGATCGAAGCGCTCGATGGCCGAGATCAATCCCCCAAGGCCGTAGGAGATCAGGTCGGCCTCCTCGACGTGCGCGGGCAGCCCGGAGCTCATCCGGCCGGCGACGTACTTGACCAATGGTGAGTAGGCGACCACGAGCCGCTCGCGCGCGCGCTCTTCGCCTGAGGACTTGTAGCGTCTCCAGAGGTCGTGCAGCTCGATCGTTTTTACGTTCGTTTCCAGCTCTCCCCCAGTGTGCTAAGCGCGCGGGTGGGCCCGTGCATAGGCGGACCTCAGTCGCCCCGACTCTACCCGAGTGTAGACCTGCGTCGTCGAGATGCTTGCGTGTCCCAACAGCTCTTGGATCGCCCTCAGGTCCGCGCCCCCCTCGAGCAGGTGGGTGGCGAACGAATGCCGGAGCGCGTGCGGATGGGCATCCACGAGGGCCGGGGCCTGCGAGGCCGCCTGGCGCGCCCACGTCCGCAGACGCCGCCGAACGTCCGAGGTGCCGAGCCGGCGCCCGGACTTGGACAGGAACAGCGCCGGCGCGCGCCGCGAGGGCGTCTCGGACCCGATCTCGCGCTCGCCGTCGACCTCCAGGGCGGGGCGGCCGCGCGCCAGGTAGCGCTCGAGGGCCCGCAGCGCGTGCTCGCCGGCCGGGACCAGCCTGGTCTTGCCTCCCTTGCCCTCGACGCGGACGGACTCGGCGTCGAAGTCGACGGACCCCACGTCGAGCGAGACGAGCTCCTCGGCTCGCAGCCCCGAGGCATAGGCGAGCTCGAACAGCGCCCGGTCCCGGAGCTCGAGCGGCGTGGTGGCCGGGATCCGGTCGAGCAGCTCGGCCACCTCGGAGGCCTTGAGCACGCGCGGCAGGCGCTGAGACCGCTTGGGCGATGAGAGCAGCTCGGCGGGATTCTCCCCCCGTTGCCCGAGCTCGACGAGCGTCCGGAAGAAGCCGCGCAGGGCCGCCAGCTTGCGGGCCACCGTGGCCGGCGCCTGCCCGCGCTCGGTCAGGCTGGCCGCGTACCGGCGCAGCGCGCGCACGTCGATCGAGCGCGGCTCGAGGTCGCTCGCGGCGGCCCAGGCGGCGAACTGCCGGAGGTCGTTGCGGTAGGCGTCGCGCGTGTTCGGCGCCGCGGCGCGGCGGCGGAGATCGCTCTCGAACGAGGCCAGCGCCGCGACCCACGGCTCGGAGATCGCCGCCCGACCATTACCCTCCGCGGTCATGGGCGTCTTCTTCATCGACACGACCACAGGTCAGGTCGCCACCCTACGCCAATTCGGCGAGGCCGGGGTGGTCTCCGCGGGATCTGTGCCCGAGCGCCCGTGGCATCGCATCCAGGGCCCAAGCGACGCCAGCACGCTCTGGTACGCGGTGCTGCGCAAGAAGATCGGGCGGAGCGGGGACACATACATTGGCGCTCTGGCTATTCGTCACCAGGCGCACCATGCCTCCTTGCTGGAGCGCGGATGGGAGGAAGTGCCGGTCGGCGAGATCGGGGCGAGTGTCGTCAAGCCGTGACGGGCGCAGAGGGGCTGCGCAGGCGCTGGCGCCTCAGGCGACGTGCACCAGGGTCCCGATCGGCGTGTACGGGTAGACGGCGCCCGCGGAGCTGAGCGGCATCTCGACGCAGCCGAGGCTCTGCGGGAAGCCGTACTGAGCGCGCGTGAACGCATGCAGTGCGTCACCGCCGTTGAAGTAGCTGATGTACTGGATCCCGGGATCGCTGTAGTGGCTCCCGTCCGGGTTGGTTCCGGACATCGTCCCCGAGGGCATGTGCTCGAACACAGGGTAGGTGCCGGTCGCGGTCGGGGCTGAGGCGATTCCGGTGTTGACCGCGCTGGTGACCCGCGTCCTGCCGTTGTGCCAGAGCTCGAGCTTCTGCGCGGCGACGCTGACCGACACAAAGGTGTACCCAAATGTCGAGCGCTTACCCGCGATCACCGCGGCCATCAGGGACCGCCACACAGCCGGCCCGACGACCCCGTCGGTGGTCAGGGCGTGTTCGTTCTGGAACGCCATCAGCGCGCCGCGCGTGACCACGCCACCGACTCCGGGGGCCCAGAAGCCGCGCAGCGAGGCAGGGGTGTTCGCGTAGCGCCAGGTGAACGTGCCGGCGGGCGGGTGCACCGCTGCCGACTCCTGCGCGGCGGCCGTGTGGGCCACCCCGGCGCCCGCGTAGTTGAACTTGAGCGGCAGGTAGCCGAGCAGGGCGAGGATCTGCTGCATCCTCAGCGTCGACCCTGCGGGGACCGTCCAGCTCGCCCTCGCGCCGCCGGCGCTCTGCCGGCCGCCGACGAGCTGCACGCCGCCCGGCAGCTGGATCCGGACCGTGGCCGAGAGACCGTATCCGTAGCCCTCGGGCTTGAACACGATCGTGTGGGCGTTGACCGTGTGCCAGGTTCCGGCGGTCGCCGGCGACACCGGTGGCCGCGAGGACCCGAGGGCCACGCCGACCGGCTTGGAGAAGGTGAGGGTGATCGGCGTGCTCGGCTCGATCCGGCTGCCCGGGGCCGGGCTGGCCACGGCGCTGGCCGCCGAAGCGCCGGCCGGGAACCAGCTGACGTAGGCTGCGCGCGAGGTCTCCCAGATCCGGGGTGCGGCGGCGACCTGGACCGTGCCGGCGTCCGCGCTGCGCGGCAGGTTCACCTCGGACACCGGGCTCGCGAGCACGCGGCGGTGCAGCTGACCGGGCGATCCGAAGGCGAGCACCTGAACCGGCGCATTGAACTGCAGATGCACCGGCGCGCCCGACCGCAGGGTCAGGTAGTGCGAGAGCAGGTGCGCGGCCGGCGCGCGCAACGACAGGTGCAGGGTGTCGCTGCTGCCGCTGAGCCACGAGATCCATCCGGGGTGCTTGACGACCACCTGGACCGAGACCAGCTCCGTCGCCGGGACGAGCTTGCGCGGCCACAGCTGGTCGCCGCGGACCTCGAGCGGGATCGGCCGGCCGCCTGCGCCGGTGGCGGTGGCGGTCGTGATCGTGCCGCCGCCGAGCGGCATCTCGACCTTGGCCAGGGCCCTCGAATCGGCGCTCAGGGTCGGGTTCGAGGACAGCAGCAGCACCCCGGCCACGACGAGCCCCGCGAGCACCAGGACGAGCGCCAGCGCGACATAGCGCCAGGGTCCGCCGCGGCGTGGAGTAGCAAGCGGCGCGCCGGTTCCGTCAACCGACTTGCCAGGCCTCACTGTCGTCCTCAGGTACGAAACTGGAGTCACTACGAATCCCCCAATGGAGTTACCGCGCACCCACCAAGCCGGATGCTAGCGGGCGCGGTGCGTCGAACGGAACGGGGTCGAGAGAATTCTCATGATTTGCAAGCGGCCTTTCACTGCGCGGCGCTCGAGGGACGCCAACGAGCAAGGTTTCGATCCAAGGCCGCCAAGACCTCCTTCCGGGCGCGGTTGGCGGCCTCGAAGCGGCGCAGCTCGGCTAGTGCGGAGGCCTCAAGCGAGGCGGCGATCTCGATCACCTCCTCGGCGGTGAGGTCGTCGTAGGAGGGCAGCGGAGCCCGGGCGCTCGCCGGGGAGTCCGCCGCGTCCGACGGCCGCAGGGCCGCGAGCGTGCGCTCGAGCTGGGCGATCTGAGCCGCCGAGGGTCGCCAGACCCCCTGCCCGCGATCGGGCGCCGACTGCACGCTCGGACTCCAGCGCAGGAACTCCTCGATCTCGCGCTCGTAGTGATAGGACTCGGCGCCGCTGCGCAGCAGCGGGCGCAGTCGCTGCTGGGCTCGGAGCTTGAGTACGGCCTCCCGCGTCGTGTACCTGAAGCTGTACCCGCTCGCCTTCAGGCGGCGGTTGTCCAGCCCGCGGCCGAAGCGCAGCTGACGCACCATCTCGACCGGGATCCGGAGTCCGAGCCGTCGCAGCTGGGCGGCGGTGAAGCCCGTCCCCCACGGCGGCAGCAGGGGCAGCAGCGGCTTGCCCAGCAGCGACACGACCTCCGAGAGCGCCAGCACGCCATCGGCGGCGGCGTTGTAGATCCCCGGCAGATCGTGGCGGACAGCGTGCTCCAGCACGCCGACGATGTCGTCCTCGTGGATGAACTGATAGCGCGGGTCGAAGCCGAGGATCGAGGGAACCACGGGAAGGGAGAGCAGCGCCAGGTGCGACGTGTGCAGATCGCCGCCGATCCCGTTGGCCACGCGCAGGACGCTCACCGTGGTGTCCGGGTTCCGGGCGGCGAAGTCCGCCACCGCCTCCTCGGCCTCGACGATGTCGCGCTCGATCGCGGTGCGCGGGGGATGCGGCCGGATCATGTCCTCGGAGAAGAACGCCGGATCGTCCTGCTCGCATCCGTAGTAGTGGGCCGAGGACTTGAACACGAATTTGCGCACCGGAGACTCGCTTCCCGAGCACGCCGCGAGGATGTTCATGGTCCCGATCACGTTCGTCTCGTGCGCGAGCTTGAGCGGAGCGGTGAGCGGATCGACGACCAGCCTGGTGTCGATCACGGTGTCGATCGCGGCCGCGTTGATGATGCGGCGGATCAATCCGTGCCGGGTGTCCACGCGGACGAACTCGGTCCGCTCGAGCTGATGGCGAGGGTCGCTGGAGTCGACGCCGATGATCGCCTGCGCGGCGGGCTCGCGCTCGAGCGCCTGGGCCAGACGCCCGCCCCAGTACGACGACAGCCCCGTGATCAGAATTCGCCGAGAGTCCATGGTGCGTGCGCGGGAGCGACTACCCGAGCCAGACGCTCCGGCGCGCCGCGACCATCTCGAACAGGTTCTCCTGGATCAGAGCCCGGATGTCGTGACTGAGAGTCTGTACGAGCCCCTGGTCCTCCCACGGCGCGTCGCCGAGCTCATCGGTCCACACGGGCTCGAGAAAGCGGATCCGGAACTTGGCCGGCAGCGGCAGCGGTGACGTCACCGGGACGGAGGGGAGCCGCGTCAGGCGGCGGAGCAGGCTCAGGCGCGCAAACACGGGCTGGGCCTCCTCCGCCCCCACGACTGCGATCGGGACGATCGGCGCCCTGGCCCGCATCGCCGCCTCGACGACGCCCCCGCGACCGAAGCGCCGCACGCGGTAGCGGTCCCTGAGCCGCTTCTCGGCGCCCTGGCGGCCCTCCGGGAACACCAGCACCAGCTGCCGCTCATCGAACAGCAGCCGGTGGACGTTGGCGGGATGGGCGGGAACGCCGCCGATCTTGGTGGCCAGCATGCCGACCCCCGGGAAGCCCGTGAACGAGGGCTCCATCGTCAGGTGCAGCGGGCGCGGGTGGGCATGCTCCTCGCGGATCGCTTTGCCGATCATGGCCCCGTCGGGGGGCACCGCGCCGGCATGGTTGGCCACCAGCAGCGCGCCTCCGTGATCGGGCACGTTCTCGACGCCCTCGACCTCGACCCGGAACCAATAGTGGTAGAGGAACTCGTACAGGGTCCTGTCGACGAGACCCTCGACGCGCTCGGAGCGACCCCAGTCGGTCACCTGCCGCTCGGGCTCCAGGCCGGGCAGGAACTGACGCAGGTCCCCGGGCGCGAGCGGAAGCTCGCGGCGCAGATCGTTCAGCGCCAGCTCGACGGTCGCCCCGTCGGCAACCGGATCGCCGGCGGTCTCGTGCTCGCCGGCCGTCTCATGCTGCTCGGGGGGATCGGCCATGCCGGTCCGATTCTCCCAGGGAACCCGCTAGAACGTGACGGCGCCCTGCGAGGCGCTCGACACCAGCCGGGCGTACTTCGAGAGCGCCACACCCGCATGTGGCCGCTCCGGCGGCGCATAGTCTGCCACCCGGACGAGGATCTCCTCGTCCGAGAGCGCCACCTCGAGCCGGCGAGCGGCCACGTCGATCGTGATCTCGTCGCCGTCTCTGATCGCCGCGATCGGGCCACCGCGCGCCGCCTCGGGCGCGACGTGACCGGCCATGAAGCCGTGGGTGGCGCCAGAGAAGCGGCCATCGGTGATCAATGCCACGTCCTCGCCGAGGCCCTCGCCCACGAGCGCCGCGGTGACGGCCAGCATCTCCCGCATCCCGGGACCGCCGGCCGGCCCCTCGTTGCGGATCACGACCACGTCCCGGGCCTTGATCTCCCGGGCGGTGACCGCGCGCATCGCGTCCTCCTCGCCCTCGAACACCCGCGCCGGGCCGATGTGCAGCCGCCGCTCGTGACCGGCGAGCTTGACTACGCATCCCTCCGGGGCGATGTTGCCGCGGAGGATCGCAAGTCCGCCCGTGGGCTTGATCGGATCCTCCAGCGGGCGCACCACGCGCTGGCCGTCGGTCTCCCGGGCCTCCTCGGCGATCTTGCCCACCGTGTCGCCGGTGACCGTCACGGCCTGCTCGTGCAGCAGCCCGGCGTCCTTGAGACGCTTCATAACCAGCGGGACGCCACCCGCCTCATACAGGTCAACCGCCACGTACTGTCCGCCGGGCTTCAGGTCGCATAGCAGCGGCGTGCGCTCGCTGATCCGGTCGAAATCGTCGATCGAGAGCTCGACGCCGATCTCCTTGGCGATCGCCAGCAGGTGCAACACGCCGTTGGTGGACCCGCCGCTGCAGGCGATCGCCGCGATCGCGTTCTCGAGGCTCTTGTTGGTGATGATGTCGCTGGGCCGCTGCCCGCGGGCGAGGACGTCCATCACCAACCGCCCGGCCTCGAGCGCCACCTCGACCTTGTGGCCGTTCGTGGCCGGGACCATCGACATCCCGGCGGGTGAGATGCCGAGCACCTCGAAGGCCATCGCCATCGTGTTGGCGGTGAACTGCCCCCCGCAGGCGCCCGCCCCGGGCGAGGCCACGTCCTCCAGCTCGGTCAGCTCGGCCTCGGAGATCCGGCCGGCGGCGTAGGAGCCCACGGCCTCGAACACCTCCTGGATCGTCACCGGCTCACCGCGCAGGTGCCCGGGCATGATCGAGCCGCCGTAGAGCATCAGGCTGGGGACGTTCAGCCGGCACAGAGCCATTACGGTGCCGGGAATCGTCTTGTCGCAGCCGCTGATAGTGACCACGGCGTCGAACATGTGCGCGTCGCACACGAGCTCGATCGAGTCGGCGATCACCTCCCGGCTCACGAGTGACGCCCGCATGCCCGGGGTCCCCATCGTGATCCCGTCCGAGATCGCGATCGTGTTCAGCTCCATCGGCGTGCCGCCCGCGGCGCGAATGCCCTCCTTGACCTTGGCCGCCAGCGCCCGCAGGTGGAAGTTGCAGGGCATCGTCTCGATCCACGTGTTCGCGACCGCGACCAGGGGCCGAGCGAGGGCGTCGTCGTCGAACCCGATTCCCTTCAGGTAGGCGCGGGCGGCGGCGCGCGCGGGGCCAGCGGTCAGGGCCCGGCTGCGGTGCTTGAGGTCGAACGTGGAGGTGCTCATCGGCGCCGGACTGTAGCGGGAGGGCGCAGCAGTGGGGACACGGCCGGGAGCGGGGGCGGCTGCTGTGGGCGTCAGCCCGCGTCGACGCCGGTGGACGCGGAGTGTGCGCCCGAGGAGCGCATGCGGGCCCGCTCCCACTGCGTCAGGCGCCAGAGATCGCGCCGCACCCGGGTCGGGTCGAGCTGGCGCCCGGGGAGATGCATGTTGGCCGTCGCGATGAGCCGGCGTTCATCGCCCGTCAGCGCCATCCACTTGGCCAGCACGTCGTCGGAGTCGGGCAGCCGCGCGCTCCCGTAGGGGCGGGTCTGGTCAGGGAAGGCGACGCAGTACTCGTTGAGCAGCCGGTGAGTCTGGGCGAGATAGGCCACGATCGCCCGGTGCGGGTAGATGAGATACGCGTAGGGCGCGCCGCCGGTACCGCCCGCCTGGTCGGGCCCGTCGGCCTGTGAGCCCCAGACGCGGATGAACCCGAGATCGCGGTACATCGCCCATTCCTCGTCGTCGACGCATGAGCGCAGGAGCGTGCGGGCCCGCTGCTCGGCCCGGCGCTCGCGCCCCGGGTCATACGACAGGGCCGGCGCGCGACCCCGGCGTGCCCGGTGCCGGGACCACGCCTCCTCCACCCTGGGGATGATCAGATCCGAGAGCAGGGCGAGTGCCACCAGTGTGGTCGCGGCGAGGGCGAGGATCATCGGTCTGGCCCGCCGCCGCTACCTATCTTCCGCCCGCTGCCCGCGGGAAGAAGATCACGCGCTCGGCGTCGCGGGGTATGTCGCCGAACGCACGCACCATGTGCGCCTGACGACGGCCGGCGGAGCCGGTGTACGGAACCGCGGCCCACAGACCCGCGTCCAGCTGCCGGCGGAACTCCTCGATCAGCCGCTGCTCGTCCTCCGCCCGCTCGACGTCCCCCTCGGCGATGAGCACCTCACCATGCCCGGGCTTCATACGCAGGAACCGCACGCGAGCATTATGTCAAAGGAATCCCCTCCTACCGAATCGCCCCGTCCTGGCTGGGGCGCGGCGCTCATGCGCCGGCGCGCGCGGTGCTCACGCGCCGCCGGCGCGACCGCGGCCGATTCCGATCACGTCGACGGGGCCCGGGCCCGCCCCGATCTCCCGCAGGCCGTCCCTGACCGCGCCCGCGGCCATCCGCTTGGCGCGCCGGGCGGCCTCGAGCGGAGCGACGCCCAGGGCGAGCTGGGCCGCGAGCACCGAGGAGTGGGTGCACCCGGAACCGTGCGCCGCCCCGTCCGGATGCCGCTCTCCGGGGATCTCGACCATCTCGGTGCCGTCGAAGTAGACATCGATCGCCCGCTCGCGGTGGCCCCCAGTGAGGACGACGACCTGCGGACCCAGCGCACGCACGCGGCGCGCCAGCTCCGGGGCCTCCGAGACGGCGTCGCCGGTCAGCGACCGGGCCTCGGGCACGTTGGGGGTGAGCACGGTGGCCAGCGGCACCAGCAGCCGGATCAGCGCGTCACGGGCCGAGGGCTCGAGCAGCTCGGCCCCCGATTCGGAGACCATCACCGGGTCGAGCACCACCGGCGTTCCGGGCGCCAGCTCCCGCAGCGCCTGGGAGACCGCCTCGATCGTGGCTACGTTGCCCAGCATCCCGATCTTGACCGCGTCGACGCCGATGTCGTCGCTCACCGCCCGGACCTGGGCCAGGATCGTCTCCGGGGGGATCACGTGAACGGCGGTGACGCCGACGGTGTTCTGGGCCGTGATGGCCGTGATCGCGGTCATGCCGTGCACTCCGCAGACGGCGAACGCCTTCAGATCGGCCTGAATGCCGGCGCCCCCGCCCGAGTCCGAGCCGGCGATGGAAAGTACCGCCGGGATGCGGGTGGGCGCGTGCATGGCTCACGAGACTAATCGGACTACGGCAGCGGGACGAACCGACCTCCGATCTCACGCCTGATGTAGCCGTGGAGCTCCAGCGACGCCACCGCGGCCAGCATCTCCTCCGGCCGATGCCCCGCCCGCTCCAGCGCCGCCGCCGTGTCACGGCCGCCGGCGATCTGATCGAGCACCCGGCGCAGGTCCGGGGACAGCTCGGCGCGGTGCTCTGCCGCGCTCCCGTCGCGGACGCCGACGCCGTAGAGACGGTCCAGGACGTCCTGGGCGCCGCGCACGAGCGCCGCGCCCGCCGCCAGCAGCGAGTTGGGCCCGGCGGCCAGCGGCGAGGTCACGCGCCCCGGCACCGCGCCGAGACCGCGCCCGAGGCCCTGCGCCAGCCCGGCCGTGATCAATGCGCCGGACCGCTCGCTCGCCTCCACCACCACGGTCATCAGCGCGAGCGCCGCGATCACCCGGTTGCGAGCCGGGAACATCCAGCGCCGGACCTCGGCGCCGGGAGGCAGCTCCGAGATCGCCGCCCCGGCGGCCTGGATCCGGCCGTGCAGTGCGCGCCTGCTGGCCGGGTAGGCGTGGTCGGCCCCGGCGGGCAGCACCGCAAGCGTCGGCGCCTGCGCGGCGAGCGCGCCGGCGTGGGCGGCCGAGTCGATGCCGAGCGCCATCCCGCTCAGCACCACCGCACCCGCCGCCCCGAGACCGCGGCCGAGCGAGCGGGCGACCTCCAGCCCGTAGGAGCTGGCGCGGCGCGCACCGACGATCGCCACCGGGTCCCCGGCGGCCAGATCCAGGAAGCGATCGAGGCCACCGGCGACGTGGATCACGGCCGGAGGGGCGGCCAGGTCCGCCAGCCGCACCGGGTACCCGGGATCGCAGCGGCAGACCGGCTCCACCTTCGCGCGCTCGCATCGCTCACGGGCGCCGGCGGCGTCGAAGCGGTCGAGCTCCCGGCTCACGCTCCCGCGCTCGGCGCCCGCGACGGCCGCGATCAGCTCCCGATCGGGCAGCTCGAGCGCCGCCCCCAGCCGTCCACGCTCGAGATCGAGATGCCCTCGCAGCCGCTCCAGGAGCCACGGCCGGGCCAGGCACCGCTCGCAGGCGCGATCGCCGATCATGCCGCCAGCGCCGCCGAGGCCTGGTCGCGCTGGCGCAGGCTGAGGGCGGTGAGGATGTGGTCGACGCTGACCCGATCGGACTGCTCGAGATCGGCGATCGTCCTGGCCACCCGGAGCACCCGATGGCGCCCACGCGCGCTCAGGGCGCCGGCGTCGTAGGCGCGCGCGACCGCCGCCTCCGCCGCCGCTTCGAGGCGAACGTGGCGGGAGACGAGCTTGCCGTCCATCTCGCCGTTGCAGCGCGCCTGCGTGCCGGCGAGCCGCGCCTGCTGGCGCTCGCGGGCGACGGCCACCCGTGCGCACACCCGAGCGGAGTCGACCGCCGGTCCCGCGCGCAGCTCACGCCCCGCCGGGCGCGCGACGTCGACGAGCAGGTCCATGCGGTCGAGCAGCGGGCCGCTCAGGCGGCGCCGGTGGCGTCTCAGGTCCGCCTCCCCGCACCCGCACCGGTCTCCGACCCCGGCATAGCCGCACGGGCACGGATTGGTGGCGGCCACGAGCATGAACCGGGTCGGGAACACCAGCGCCCGCTGGCCGCGCACGATCGTCACGCACCCGTCCTCGAGCGGCTGGCGCAGGGCATCGAGGCTGGAGCGCTGGAACTCGGACAGCTCGTCCAGGAACAGCACGCCATGGTTGGCCAAGGTAGCCTCCCCGGGCCGCGGCGGCGCTCCGCCGCCGACCAGACCGGCCGGCGAGATCGAGTGGTGCGGAGCGCGGAAGGGACGCGCGTGCACGAGCCCGTCGGACTGGATCCCGGCGACGCTGTGGATCCTCGTGACCTCGATCGCCTCGGCTCGGGTGAGCGCCGGGAGGATCGACGGCAGGCGCCGCGCCAGCATCGTCTTGCCCGTCCCCGGAGCGCCCTCGAGCAGCAGGTTGTGACCCCCGGCCGCGGCGATCTGCAGCGCCACCAGCGGAGCGGCATGGCCGCGGACGTCGGCGAGATCTGGCTCCTGGCGTGCACTCGCGCGGCGCGCCTCGGCCGGAGGCGCAGCCGGTGTCCGGCCGGCCAGCACCTCGGCCGCGTCGCGCAGGCTCGACGCGCCGGCGATGGCGATGCCCTCCACGAGCGCTGCCTCGCGCGCCCTCTCGCGCGGGACGATCAGGTGGGCGAACCCCGCCCGGTGGGCGCCCTCGGCCACGGCCAGGGCGCCGGGCGAGTCCCGCAGCTCGCCTCCCAGCGAGAGCTCGCCGAAGACCGCGAAGGTGGCCAGCGACTCCGGCGCCACCTGGCCGCTGGCCGCCAGCACGCCCAGCGCGAGCGCCGCGTCGAAGCCAGGCCCCACCTTGCGCAGGAAGGCCGGAGCCAGGTTGGCCGTGATCCGCCGGGCGGGGAACTCGAACCCCGAGTTCAGCACCGCCGAGCGGATGCGCTCGCGCGATTCGCGCACCGCCGCGTCGCCGAGGCCGACGATCGTGAACGCCGGCAGCCCCGGCCGGATGTCGACCTCCACCCATACCTGCCGCGGATCGACGCCATCGATGGTGAAGGTGGCCACTCGAGCGAGCATGCCTCCACGCTACGCGCGATCGCGTGACACGTGGGTGACGGTGTGTGCCAATTCTCCGCAGTCCGGAGCGCCTCCCCTGCGCTGAATTGTCGCTGTGTGTCACCCACGCGTTACGCGATCAGGCGTAGCGTCGAAGACGATGAGCTCGGACCTGCGTCACCGCCTCGGAGCACTCGGCGAGCGCCTGGCTGCGGACCATCTGGCCCGGCTCGGATTCGAGATCGTGGAGCGCAACTACCGCACCCGCTGGGGAGAGCTCGACATCGTCGCTTTCGACGGGCTCACCCTGACCTTCTGTGAGGTCAAGACGCGCCGCCTGACCGCGACCGGGAGCGGGCCGCTGGACGCGGTCGGCACCGGCAAGCGTTCGCGCGTGCGCAAGATGGCCGGCAGCTGGCTGATCGAGCGCCGGGAGCGCCCGTACGCGGTTTCGGTCAGGTTCGACGCGATCGGGGTCACGGTCGACGCTCTCGGCCGCCTGGTCCGCCTCGAGCACGTGGAGGACGCGTTCTGAGCCCTACAGCGACAGCTGCTGGTACGCCGCCGACTGGAACGAGAGCCGGTGCAGCGGCGAGACGCCCAGCCGCTCGATCGCCTGGCGGTGCTCCGGAGTCGCATAGCCCACGTGCTGGGCGAACTCCCAGCCCGGGTGGGCCTCGTCGGCGCGGCGCATATAGCGGTCTCGGGTCTCCTTCGCGATCACCGATGCCGCCGCGATCGCGGCGCTCTTGGCATCGCCGCCGATCACCGCCCGCTGCTCGTAACCGAGGCCGCGGACCGGGAACCCGTCGCTGAGGCAGATGCAGCCCGGGCAGGCCACGCGGCCGAGCGCGTCGCGCAGGGCGGCGAGGTTGGTGACGTGCAAGCCCCGTGCGTCGATGCCCGGAGCGCACCGGGCCACGACGACCACCCGGGTGGCGATTCGGAGGATCACCGGGTACATCTCGGCTCGCGACGCGGCGGTCTGCTGCTTGGAGTCGTTCAGCGCCCCGAGGGCGCGGACCTCCGCGCGGCCGAGGCGCTCCTGGTCGAACAGCACGGCCGCGGCCACCAGCGGCCCCGCCAGGCAGCCGCGGCCGGCCTCGTCGGCTCCGGCCACGAACCTCGAGCCCAGCTCACGATCGAACTGGAACAAGCGCCGGCCCGGCCGCGGGGCCCGGCGCGGGCGCCTGCGGGCCTTGCGCTCAGAGGAAGCCGATGCGGTCCGGCGGCCAGTAGGTGAAGAAGGCAACTCCGATGACCCAGGAGTCGGGGACGGGACCCCAGAAGCGGCTGTCGTCGGATTCGCCACGGTTGTCGCCCATCATGAAGTAGTCGCCGGGCGGAACGATGACCGGTTTGGGGTAATTGCAGGAATCGCATGGCGCGATGTACGGATCGGTCTCGCGTTTCCCGTTCCGGTAGACGTGCCCGTGGACGATCGCGATCGAGTCCCCGGGGCCCGCCACGACGCGCTTGATGAACGTCTGGCTCGACATCTGCGGGGTGGGCACTCCGCACGGCTGCGGGCCGGAGCCGCCCTGGTTGGGGTTGCCGCACACGGGGGTCGCCGGATCCGCGCCGCGGGGCGGGTGGAAGACGACGATGTCGCCGACGCTGGGGTGGTTGATCAGCCGGTTGGTGAGCACCCGCTGACCGATGGTCAGCGTCGGCACCATCGACGGGCTCGGGATCCTGTACGGCTTGACGATGAACGCCTGGATCAGCAGCGCCAGGCCGACCGCGACCGCGATCGTGACCAGCAGCTCGATGAGCGATTTGACCCTGGACTTGCCCACCGTAGCTCCTACAAGAACCCGATCCGGTCGGGCGGCCAGTAGGTGAAGAACGCGTGGCCGATGATCCACGCCTTCGGAATCGGGCCCCAGAAGCGGCTGTCGTCGGACTGGCCGCGGTTGTCGCCCATCATGAAGTAGTCGTTCTTGGGAATCGTGACCGTGCCCGGGAAATCGCACGACCCCGCTCCGTCGCAGGGGGCGATGTAGGAGTCCTTCTCCGGGACGCCGTTGCGGATCACGTGACCGCCGCGGATCGAGATGCGGTCGCCGGGCAGTCCGACGACGCGCTTGATGAACGTCTCGCTCGATTCCTGCGACTGCGCGACATCGCAGGCTCGGAGGTTGTTCCGGCCGACGTCGGTCTGCCCCTCCTGCGGGTCGGCGCACCCCTGGTCGTAGTTCTTCGGCGGGTGGAAGACGTAGATGTCGCCGATGCTCGGCGAGCCGAAATGCGTCCCCAGCCGGTTGACCAGCACCCGCTGGTTGATGTGCAGCGTGGGCAGCATCGAGCCGCTCGGGATCCGATACGGCTTGATCACGAAGGCCTGGATCGCCAGCGCGAGACCGAGCGCCGTCGCGACGATGAGTACGAGCTCCAGGACGGAGCTCGCCGCCGACTTCTTGCCCCGCGTCACACCTTCTCTTCGCCGGCGGGGGGCTCTGCGGCCGCCGGCTCGGCATCCTGCGCCGGCGTCGGTGTAGCTGCAGGCTCGTCCCCTCCGGCGTCGGGCTCAGCAGCCGGCGCCGCCTCGGGAGCCGCCGCTTCAGGAGCCGCGGACGCCTCGGGCGCCGCGGCGGCGTCCTCCGCAGCCGGGGCTTCATCGGGGGCCGAGGCTTCCTCGACCGCCGCATCCTCCTCGGGCACCGGGGGATAGAGCAGTCCGCGCTCGACGACCTCCTCGGGCCCGACCGAGCGGCGCTCGCGAACTCGCGCGCGCTTGCCGACTCGATCACGCAGGTAATACAGCTTGGCGCGCCTGACGTCGCCGCGCGCCGCCACCTCGATCCGCTCGATCTTGGGCGAGTGCAGTGGGAACGTCCGCTCGACACCGACGCCGAACGACTGCTTGCGGACCGTGAACGTCTCGCGTGCGCCGTGACCCTGGCGCTTGATCACGACGCCCTCGAACACCTGGGTGCGGCGACGTGTGCCCTCGATCACCTGGAAATGCACGCGCAGGCGATCCCCGGCGTCGAACGCCGGTACGCGGCGGAGCTGTGCACGCTCCAGGCTGTCGATGACTGTGCTCATGGAAAGAAAACGCGCCCCACCGGCTCCGCCGGCGGTGGTCGCCGTCAAGCTGGTGGCGGGCTGATCGGAACCCGACCGGTCCCCGCCCGCGCGGGCGGTCAATGGTAGCGGAGAGTCCGTCGGCCCCGCAGCACGCACGGCTCAAACCCGTCCCCAGCGGCTGCTCAGCCGGGCTCACCCGCGGCCCGCCGCCGGCTTTGCTCCAGGCGCCAATCGCGAATCCGGGCGTGATGACCCGAGAGGAGAACGCCGGGCACGGTCCAGCCCCGATACTCGGCCGGGCGCGTGTAGTGCGGATACTCGGGCGCACCGTCCAGTGCCCGGCTGAACGACTCCTCGACCGCCGATTCCTCGTGGCCGAGCGCTCCCGGCAGTTTGCGCAGCACCGCGTCGCAGAGCACCATCGCCGCCAGCTCGCCGCCCGCCAGCACGTAGCGCCCGATCGACACCCGATCGGTGGCCAGGTGCTCGAGCACGCGCTCGTCAAATCCCTCGTAGCGGCCCGAGAGCAGCGTCAGCGCAGACTCACCGGCCAGCTCGTCGACCAGCGCGTCATCGAGCACCCGGCCGCCCGGCGTGAGCGCGATCACGCGGCGCTCGGTCCTCAACTTGACCGGATCACGCCCGTATCTGGCCCGCAGCGCCGCCTCGACGACATCCACTCGCAGGACCATGCCGGCGCCACCACCGAACGGCGTGTCGTCCACCTGCCCTGAGCTCAGGGGGGTGTGGTCGCGGTAGTTGACGTACCCGAGTCGCAGCCCGGACGCGATCGCGTTGGCCACGTGCCGCTGGCCCTCGAACCACGCGAAGGCGGGTGGGAAGAGCGTGAAGACGTCGATCTCCATCGTGACTCAGTGGCCCAGGAACCGCATGTCGACATCGATCTCCCGGTGCTCGAGATCGACCGAGCGAACGGCATCGCGGACCAGCGGGATGAGCAGATCGGCGCCTTGGCCGGCGCGATCGACCTCGAGCACCTCGCAGGACGGCAGCGCCAGCAGCCGCTTGACGGTGCCGATCTCGCGACCGCCGTCGCGAACCGTGCAGCCTTCGAGATCCTCCGCCCACCACTCGTCCTCGCCCAGGGCCGGCGCCGAGGTTCGCGGCACGAACAGCAGCTCGCCTCGCAGCGCCTCGGCGTCGGCGCGGCTCTCGCAGCCCTCCAGCCGCAGGATCGGCTGCCGGTCCGTTCCCGCCCGGCGAACGATCGGCAGCTCGCGACCGGCGATCCACACGACGCTCCCGAGGCCCAGCAGCTCCGCGCTCGGCTGCCAGACGTGAAAGCTCCCGTCGAGCCCGTGCGGGCGGCCGACCCCGCCCGCGCGCAACCATCCCGGGCCGGGTTCGCTCAAGAGTCGACGATGTCCACGAACACGCGGCGCTTGTCCTTGACCGCCGCGGCCTTGATCACCGTGCGCAGCGCGGACGCCGTGCGCCCACCCCTGCCGATCACGTTGCCGTAGTCGTCCTGGGCCACCGACAGCTCCAGGATGATGGTTCCGTCCTGCTCCTGGACCTCGGTCACGCGCACGTCGGCGGGATGCTCGACGAGCCCCCGCGCCAGGTACTCGAGCAGTTCCTTCATCGGCCGGCGGTGCCGCTAACGGCCGGCGGGGGTGATGCCCTGCGTGCGCAGCAGCTTGCGCACGGTTTCGCTCGGCTGAGCGCCGCGCGAGAGCCAATCCCGGATGCGCTCCTCGTCGAGCACGATGGTCGACGGGTCGGTCTGGGCGTTGTAATGCCCGACGGTCTCGATCACGCGACCGTCGCGCTTGGAGCGCTGATCGGCGACGACGACGCGCCAGATCGGATTCTTTCGCCCGCCGACGCGGGTCAATCTGAGTCTGACTGCCATGAGCGCGATGAGGTTAGCGGGTATGTGGAATCCACGCGGCGCGCGCCTCTCAGCGACCCTGTCGCATCAGCGCGCCGAGGTCCGGCGTCCGCCCCTGGGACACCTGCCGCATGACCTTGCGCATCTGATCGAACTGCTTGATCAGCGCCTTGACCGCCTGCACGTTGGTCCCCGATCCGCGCGCGATCCGCAGCCGCCGGGATCCCTTGATCAGCTCCGGGTGACGGCGCTCGTGAGGGGTCATCGACAGGATGATCGCCTGCAGGCGATCGAACTCGCGCTCGTCGAGCTTCACGCCCTTCAGCTCCTTGCCGACGCCCGGGATCATCCCCAGCAGAGACTGCAGCGGCCCGAGGCGGCGGACCTGCCGCATCTGCTCGAGGAAGTCGTCGAGCCCGAACTCCTGCTTGCGGATCTTGCGCTCGAGGTCCGCCGCCTGCTCCTCGTCGTAAGCGCCCTGGGCCTTCTCGATCAGGGTCATCACGTCGCCCATCCCGAGGATCCGCTGGGCCATCCGGTCGGGGTGGAACTTCTCGAACTGGTCGAGCTTCTCGCCCGTGGAGGCGAACAGGATCGGCTTACCGGTGATCGCCTTCACCGACAGCGCCGCGCCACCGCGCGCGTCGCCGTCGAGCTTGGTCATGACCACCCCGTCGAACTGCACCACCTCGGCGAACCGCTCGGCCACCGCAACCGCATCCTGACCGGTCATCGCGTCCACGACCAGGAGCACGTCATGCGGCTTGACCGCCTTCTTGATCTGGGCCAGCTCGGTCATCAGCGCCTCGTCGACATGCAGCCGGCCGCTGGTGTCGATGATCAGCACGTCCTTGCCCTCGGACTGGGCCCGGTCGCGCGCCCAGGCGGCGATCTTGACCGGATCCCGGTCGGTTCCCTGCTCGTAGACGTCGGCGCCGGCCTGGGTGCCGACCTTGATCAGCTGATCCACCGCCGCCGGCCGGTACACGTCGCAGGCGGCGACGGCGACCGAGGAGCCGTGCTCCTCGTGCAGGTAGCGCGCCAGCTTGGCGGTGGCCGTCGTCTTGCCCGAGCCCTGCAGTCCCGCCATCACGATCACGGTCGGCGGCCGCGGCGAGAAGGAGAGCTCGCGGGCCGCGCCGCCCATCAGCTCGGTCAGCTCGTCGCTGACGATCTTGACCACCTGCTGGCCGGGATTCAGCTGCCCGACGATGTTGGCTCCGAGCGCGCGCTCCTTGACGGCGCTGGTGAAGCTCTTCACGACCTTGAAGTTCACGTCCGCCTCGAGCAGCGCCAGACGGATCTCGCGCATCGCCGCCGAGACATCGTCCTCGGTCAGCGTGCCCCGCCCGCGCACGTCGGCGAGGGTGGCCTGAAGCTTGTCGGCTAGCGAGTCGAACATGGTGGTCTCAGCGGCTGGGAGCGATCAGATGGTTGGTGGCGAACTCACGAGTCGGGGGCGCCGGACTCGTGTAGACCGAGCGCCTCGCCGAAGCCGCCGAACGCCTCGGCGAACTCAGACGGGATCACGAACACGTTGTTGGCATCCCCCTGAGCGAGCTGGGGCAACACCTGAAGATACTGGTAGCTGGTCGCAGACTTGGCGTCGGTCACGGTGAAGCATTGCTCCGCCATCCGGTTCCTCCTACTCGGTTACCAGCGCCGTCGCGCCCTTGATCTCGACCACATGGACCCGGGTTCCGCTTTCGATCACACGGTCATCGTCGGAGGCACGTGCCGTCCAGATCTCGCCGTCGATCTTCACGCATCCGGCCCCCTCGTCGTTGGCGATCCGCTCCAGCACGATTGCCTGCTTCCCGACCAGCGCCGCCGATCCCGTCCGGATCGGGGGCGGATGGAGCGAGCGCGCGACCGGCCGCACGATCCCAAACGTGAGCAGCGAGGAGATCACAAACACGAACCACCCCGCGATCCCTCCCGCCCCGGCGGCGTCGGTGATCGCCGCGAGCGCGGCACCGAGCGCGAGCGGCACCAGGAAGAAACCCGTGGTCAGCATCTCGCCGACGGCGAATGCGCACGCAGCGATCACCCACAGGATCGTCGCTGACATCTCAGCCGTCGAGATTACCGCGCCACGGGGCCCGTGCCGCCGGTGTCTGGACTACTTGATCACCCTGAACACACCGCGCATGAACGGGTGGATCCGGCAGAAGTAGGTGTAGGTCCCGGGCTTCAGGCGCTTCGGAGTGCCCCAGGTCAGACGGCCGATCGCCGGCGTCCCCACCCCGAGCTGCCCGGAGTCGTAGTTGCCGGCCCCGTTGGCCAGTGGATAGGAGATCCCCGTGTCCAGCCCGCATGGACTCTGACAGTTCGTCACGGAGTGGAAGATCGAGGACAGATACGCCGGGCTGGGGGCGTACGGGAGGCCGCCCGGCGACAGTGGGCTGGCGTCGTTGTTGACGAACGTGATCGACTGTCCCTGCCGCACGGTCGGGGTGCAGCGGTCGCTGCCCGTGGAGGTGAAGTCGCCGGGGGTGAAGTGAAAGCCGCCGATGATCACCTTGCGCTTGAAGCAGGTGGGGAACTTCTTCAGGTTGACGCCCACGAAGGCGCTGCCACCGTGATGGTTGTTCTCGGGCAGGTGGCCGTGGGTGACGTGTCCGGTCTCATCCAGCGCACGGGTGAACGGATCGACCCCGGTCTGGTCGTTGTAGGCCTCCCACACGACCATGATCCCCATCGACTCGTACCACGAGGCGCGCCGCGTCTCGTAGGTGGCGCTGATGCGCATCACGTCGCCGGGCTTGACCGCGGGACGCCAGTCGGGCGCGGTCCCGGTCATCGCCATGTCCCACGAGATCGGTCCGCGCTTGTCGAAGTAATGGGCGCTGGAGCGGAACAGCCGCACCGAGTTCGGCACGCTGCCTGGGATCGTCCCGCCGCTCGGAGTGACCCCGGGGCGGATCAGGTCGAGGTCGTCATACAGGCCGCCCGGGTGCAGGTGGCCGGCGGTCGCGATCAGCGTCCCGGCGTGGGTGACGGTGAACTCGTTCAGGGGCGCGCCGGAGTACGGGTGCGAGGCCATGTCGGGGAACGTGTACTTGCCCCCGCGCCCACTGTAGCGATGGACATCGAACACCGGATAGATGTTGTGATCCTCGACATCCATCCAGATCGGATGCACCGGGGTGATCGGGGCCGCCTGCGGCGACGTGGAGGGGACGAAGTCGATGTCGTAGGTGATGTAGACCCGCTCCGCCGTCGCGGTGAGGTTGTGGATCATGTAGTTCAGGAACCACCTGTCCTTGGCGCCGATCGGGTAGCCATAGCCGGCCGGGAGCTGGTAGACCGTCTTCTCCTCGCCGGCGGCCATGAACGGGTAGACGCCACCGCCGTTGCCCTCGCCCTCCCCGGGGGCCCCGTTGCTGAGCCACACTCCGTGGTGCAGGTGGATCACGTCGACGCGTGGCACCGCGCCGCAGCAGGAGCCGTTGGCGCGGGCATAGTGCAGGTTCGGCGCCATCCGGATCATGTAGCCGTCCTGCGTCGGCTTGGGGACCTTGTTCGAATCGAGCAGGATCAGGTTGGCGCCCGGAGTCACCAGATAGGGGCCGGCCTGGAAATGCAGGTGCTCGACGCCCGTAGCGGCACCCGCGACCGCGGGCGAGCACGCGAACGCACAGGCGATAAGCGCAGCCACTCCCAGCATCGACCTCTTGATCATGCTCTCCTCCAGCGCTCACGGGCCTCCCGCGCACATGCTAGGTGACGAGCGCTCTGGCGAACTCCGTGGGGTCGAACGGGCGCAGATCCTCGAGCTTCTCCCCCACCCCGATCAGCTTCACCGGGATGCCCAGCTCGTGCGCGATCGCCAGCGCGATCCCGCCCTTCGCAGTCCCGTCGAGCTTGGTCAGCACGAGGCCGGTGACCTCGACCGCCTCAGCGAACAGACGCGCCTGGCGCAGCCCGTTCTGACCGGTCGTGGCGTCGACCGTGAGCAGCGTCTCGTGCGGCGCCTCGGGGATCTGCTTGGAGATCACGCGGCGCACCTTGGTCAGCTCCGCCATCAGGTCGTCCTGGGTGTGCAGGCGCCCAGCGGTGTCGATGATCACCACGTCGGCCCCCTCGCGGCGGCCAGTGGCGATGGCGTCGTAGGCCACCGACCCGGGGTCCGCCCCCGGGAGCCCCTTGACCAGCTGCACCCCGGCGCGCTCAGCCCAGATCTCGAGCTGCTCCACCGCCGCGGCGCGGAAGGTGTCGGCGGCTCCGAGCACGACGCTGCGGCCGAGCTCCTGGCGCAGGTGCCAGCCCAGCTTGCCGATCGTGGTCGTCTTGCCGGTCCCATTGACGCCGACGATCATGATCACGGTCGGCTCGGCGGTGATGTCGATCCGGTCATCCCCGGTCCGGGCGATGTCCGCCAGCAGCTCGGTCAGGCGCTGCGTGAGCGCCTCCCCGCCGGTGACCTCACCCCCCGTCGCCTCCCGCTCGAGCTGCTCGACCACCTGGGCCGTGGTCCGGGCTCCGACGTCGGCGTAGATCAGGGCCTCCTCGAGGCGCTCCCAGGTCTCGTCGTTGAGATCCTCGAACAGCGTCGCCTGGATCTCGCTGGTCAGCGCCTGGCGCGTCTTGCGCAGGTTCTCGCGCAGGCGCCGGAAGCGGCCCATCCGGCGCTCGGACCCGCCCCGGTCGCCGGCGTCCTCGCCGCCCGGAGCGGGGGCGCCGTCCACGATGAAGAGATCTCGCCAGTCGCGGGCCATCAGGGCGCGCGACCTTACCAACGGCGCGCGGACCGGGGGTGTCCGGCCCTACGCCGCGGCTTCGCGCGGCAGGCGCCGCGAGATCACCTTGGAGATGCCGTCGGATCCCATCGACACTCCGTACAGCGAGTCGGCGGCCTCCATCGTGCGCTTCTGATGGGTGACGACGATGAACTGGGCGCGCTGCGAGTACTGCGCCAGCAGCTCGAGGAAGCGGTTGATGTTCAGGTCGTCGAGTGCCGCCTCGACCTCATCGAGGATGTAAAAGGGACACGGCCGGGCCAGGAAGACCGAGAACAGGAACGCCAGCGCGGTCATCGACTTCTCGCCGCCCGAGAGCAGCGTGAGGCGTTTCATCGCCTTGCCCGCCGGCGTGATCTCGATCTCGACCCCGAGCAGGTCCTCGCGATCCTCGTCGTCCTCCGCCTCGGTGGCCGGCTCCGCGGGATCGGCGCCCTCCTCGGCCGGAGGCGCCTGGCCGCCCAGCACCCTCGCCGGCCCGTCGCGCTCGGTGACCAGTCGCAGACGGCCGCGACCGCCGGGGAACAGCTGCGCCGCCAGCTCCTCGAAGTTGCGCGCCGCCGCGGCGAACGTGTGCTCGAAGGTCTCCCGGATCTGGCGGTCCGTCTCGGAGATCAGCTTCTGCAGCTCCCGCAGGGCCGTCTCGAGGTCGGTGCGCTGGGCCTCGAGCTCCTCCACGTGCTCCAGGGCCTCGGCGTACTCTGCCTCCGCCAGCGGGTTGACCGGCCCCAGCTGCTCACGGCGGCGCGCCAGTCGCTCGAGCCGGGTGCTGAGCGCCTGGCGCTCGTCGGCGCCGAGCCCCTCCGCGGCCGCCTCGGGCTCCAGCCCCAGTGCCCCGGCCAACTCGCGCAGCTCGGTCTCGGCGTCGGAGGCCTGGTCGCGGGCGCGCTGGGCTCCGACCTCGGCCGAGGTCAGCAGCTCGTTCTCACGGTGCAGGCGGCCCTGCAGGCCGGCTTCCTCCTGAGCGCAGGCGCGCAGCGCCGAGGCCACGTGCTCGCCGGCCTCGCGATCGGCCTTCAGCGCGGCCTCGAACTCACGTGTGTGCTCGGCGATGACCGCGGCCGCGCGCTCGAACGTGCCGATCAGGGCCTCGAGCAGGGGCGCGAGGGCCTCGTCGCGGGCGACCTGCGCCCGCAGCCGGACGATCCGCTGGTTGCGTTCGTTTCGCTCGCGCTCGGCGCGCTCCGCCATCCGCCGCTCCGCGGCCAGCTCGGCCGCGATCTGGGCGCGCCGCCCGCCCTCGGGGCCGTCGTCGGGCGCCGCTCGGCGGGTCTCGATCTGTCGCCCGATGCGGCGCTCCTCCTCGGCCGCCTCGTCGCGGGCACGGACCGCGGCGCGGTGCGCGGTCAGGGCGTCGTCGCGCTCGGCATCCGCCGTGGCCACCGCCCCGGCAGCGCGATCGAGCTCGGCGCCGGCCGCGACCTCGGCCTGCACGGCCTGCTCGCTGGCCCGGATCAGCCGCTCGCGCCGGTTGCGCTCGGCGAGCACGCGGTCCTCGCCCACGGCGGGCGCCTGCCGGACCTCGCGCGTGAGCGGCGAGAACACGCGCCCGGCGCGGTTGACGGCGACGCCGTGGAAGTCGTCGGGGACCGTCCCCAGGTCGTCGACCACCCAGGTGTCAGCCAGCAGCTCCCGGGCCAGGGCCACCGGGTCAGCGGGACCGCGGAGCCGGTCGGCCAGCCGCTGCGCACCGGCGATCGGCGGCCCGCTCGGGCCGGCGCGGTCTGGAGCCCGGGTGGAGCGCTCGGAGGCCATCAGCACCCGGCCTCCGTCGGGGCCGGCACGGTCGAGCAGCGCCGCGGCGGCCGCGCGATCGGAGACGACCGCGGCCCGCAGGCGCCCGTCCAGCGCAGCGGCGAGCGCCAGCTCGTAGCCCGTCTCGACCTCGAGCTCGTCGGCCAGCGCCGCGGCGCCGCCGGGAGCGCCGGCCTGGCCGCGCAGGAACTGGTTCACGCCCGCCAGCTCGCCGCCCACTCGGGCCGCTTCGCGCCGCGCCGACTCGACCGCGCGCTCGGCTTGCCTGAGCGCCGTTCGAGCCTGCTCGACGCGCTGCTCCCCCGCGTCACGACCCTCGCGCGCCTGCGCTGCGGCCGTGTCGCGGACCGCGATCTCGGCGGTGGCGGCCGACCGCTGCTCCTCCAGCTCGGCCACCTGGCGGGCGAGCTCGGCCTCGCGGTCGCGCTCCAGGCCGGCGAGCTCCCGCTCCAGCGCCGCGATCCGGTCCGCGGTCTGCTCGTCGGGAACGTCGGCGACGGCCTCGGCCTCGAGCGCGGACAGCGCCTCGCGGCCGCGCGCGGCCCGGGCGGCAAGGGTCGCGGCGGAGGTTCGGATGCCCTCGGCCCGATACGCGACCCGGTCGCCGGCCGCCTGGGCCGTGAACGAGCGGCGTGAGAGCTCCTCGCGTCGGGTGCTGCGGCTGGCCAGGGCCCCCTCCGCCTCCTCGCGGCGCTTGGCAACGGCCCGCAGCTCACCCTCCACCGTCTCCCGGCGGGCGCGAGCAGCCGCGGCCGCCCGCGACGCCTCCTCCAACGCCTGGCGGCGCCCGCGCAGGTCGTCGCGAGCCAGCTCCCAGCGGGTCTCGAGCGACTGGCGCTCCAGCCGGGCGTGCAGCTCGGCGGCCTCAGCCTGTCGCTTGAGCGGACGCAGCCGGGAGCGCGCCTCGCGCTCGACGTCGAGCGCCCGGTCGAGGTTCTCCTGGGTCCGGGCGAGCTTCAGCTGGGCCCGCCGGCGGCGCTTGCGGTGCTTGCCCAGCCCCGCTGCCTCCTCGATCAACAGCCGCCGGTCACGCGGCTTGGAGGTCACGATCGCCTCCACCCGGCCCTGCGAGATGACCGAGTGCATCTCCTTGCCCAGTCCGGTGTCCGACAGCAGCTCGATCACGTCCACCAGCCGGCAGCGCGCACCGGCCAGCCGGTATTCGCCCTCCCCGGTGCGGTCGAGGCGACGCAGAATCGAGATCTCGGGCACCCCGAGCCCGAGCGTGCCCTCGCTGTCATCGAGGACGAGCTCCACCTCGGCGCTCTTGGCCGCCTGGCGCCCGGGGGCGCCGCCGAAGATCACATCCTGCATCGACTGACCGCGGACGGCCAGCGGCGACTGCTCGCCGAGCGCCCACAGGACGGCATCGGTGACGTTCGACTTGCCCGAGCCGTTCGGGCCCACGATCACGCTGACCCCCGGCCCGAACTCGAGCCGCGTGCGATCGGGGAAGGACTTGAAGCCCTTCAGGGTGATCGATTTCAGGTGCACGCCGGCGTCACGCCCCGATCACCTCGAGGGCCGCACGCGCGGCCTCCTGCTCGGCGTCCTTCTTGCTGCGGCCGGTGCCGCGACTGAGCTCGGTCGCGCTGACCATGGCCGCGACGGAGAACGTCCGGTCGTGCGGCGGCCCCTCCTCGGCCACGACCGCATAGGCCACCACCTCGCCGCGCTGGGCGAGCCGCTCCTGCAGGGCGGACTTGAAGTCGACCGGATGCTCGAGCGCCTCCTCGATCTCCGGCCCGAACGCCTCCACGACCGCCTCCGCGGTCCGGTCGTAGCCAAATGCGAGGTAGCACGCCCCGATCACCGCTTCGATCACCGATGCCAGCACCCGCTCGGTCGACACCAGCGAGGCGATGCTGGTCGCGGAGCTGGCCGGGGCGGCGGCCCGCAGTCGCTGGGGCAGCCCGAGCCGCACCGCCACGGCGCGGCAGGAGCGTCCCGATACCGTCTGCGCGCGGATCTTCGTCAGCCTCCCGGCGCCGAACCGGTCGGCCTCGAGCCGTGGATAGAGATGTGTGGTGATCGCCAGCGCGAGCACGCTGTCGCCGAGGAAGGCGAGCCGCTCGTATGACTCCGACCGCCGGTTGGTCCACGACGCATGGGTGAACACCGGCACGGCCAGCTCTTCGGGCAGATGCTCGAGCAGCGCGTTGAGCTTCTGGCTCACTCAGGGTTCAGGGCCTTGAATCGCTCTCGCCGACAGAGGCGGTGGCACCGCCGCTCGCGAGCACGAAGTCGACCGCCTGGCCGACGGTGAGGATCTTGGCCGCTTGTTCGTCGGAGATCTTGACGCCGTAGGAGTCCTCGAGCTCCTGGACGAGCGTGTACAGATCGAGCGAATCAGCTTCGAGATCCTCCCGGAAGCGCATGGCCTCCAGGATCTTGTCCGGCTCCACCTCGAGCTCATCGGCCAGGTGGTCGCGGATCAGTGAGAAGACCTGCTCGCGGGTCATCGGTTCGACACCGTAGCCTGGCGTTCGGACGGGCCCGCGTCAGCTGCGGCGGTCGAGCTTGCCTCCGACTCCTGACCACTCTGCGAGCGCAGAGCGCCAGCCGCTTCGAGCGCGGCCCGGGTCTGGCCGATCACGTCCTCCTGGACGCCGCGTGCGGCGACCTCGATCGCACGGGCGAACCCGCGCCGCGTGAAGCGGCCGTGGGCGATCACGCCGAGCTGGCGCAGCCCGAGCATGTAGGCCCCGCCGGGAGCCTCCGGATCGATCTCGTCACGCAGCCGCGCAACCGCCGGCGCGAGCAGCAGCCCGCCCAGCTTGCCCCGCCACGATGAAGTGGCCGCGTCGCGGATCGCGCGCAGCGTCCGGCCCGAGACGCCCTCGATCAGCTTCAGCGTGATGTTCCCGGTGAACCCGTCCATCACCACCACGTCGGCGGCTCCGTCGGTGACCTGCGTACCCTCGATGTTGCCGATGAAGTTGAGTCCCTTGCCGCCGGGTCCGGCCAGCTGCGCGTGGACCGTGACCAGGTCGGGCGTGCCCTTGGCGGGCTCCTCACCGTTGGAAAGCAGCGCGACCCGCGGTGAGGAGAGGCCCATCACGGCCTGCGCGAACGCCGACCCCATGTGCGCGAACTGGACCAGGTGCTCGGGCCGGCAGGTGACGTTGGCGCCGACGTCGAGCATCAGCACCGGCGGCGCGCCGGGCATCGGGACCGGAAGCGCCAGCGCGGGGCGGTAGATGCCGCGATCGCGGCGCAGGTTGAACAGGCCGGCGGCGAGCGCTGAGCCGGTGGATCCCCCGGACACGAGCGCCTGCGCCCGGCCCTCGGCGACGGCCCGGGCCGCCTGGACGATCGAAGCCTCGGGAGTCGACCGGACCGCGAACGCCGGGTCGGTCGCCTTGGCGATCGAGACCGGGGCGTCGATCACCTCGACGCCCGAGGGCACCGGCCCGATCTCGCTCGCGGGGCCGAACAGGAGTACGCCGATACCGGCAGCCGCGGCGCGGGCGGCGCCTGCTGCCACCTCTGCGGGGCCAAGGTCAGCCCCGCCCGCATCGACGGCGACGATGACCATAACCGGCGGGGTTAGAGGGTCTCGTCGCGCACGTCCGCGCTGACTACCTCACGGCCCTTGTAGCTGCCGCACACCGGGCAAACTCGGTGGGGCAGCCGGGGGCTGTGGCATTGCGGGCACGCGTTGTAGGTCGGCGCGCTGAGCTTGTGCTGCGCGCGGCGCTGGGCTGTGCGGGCGTGTGATTGCTTCTGCTTCGGGACGGCCATGAGG